>Ga0181365_1000287_pt1 | contig 11193 bp, 10 predicted proteins | sample Fa13NDMM110DN_FD_130097 | JGI IMG/M metagenome (GOLD analysis project Ga0181365, IMG submission 130097) | Freshwater viral communities from Lake Michigan, USA - Fa13.ND.MM110.D.N | ecosystem: Environmental > Aquatic > Freshwater > Lake | place: USA: Michigan | collected 2013-09-24
AAAAAGTATTTATATTGTCAAATTAAAAACCATTAATGGCAAGATTATTTTAAGCGGCGGTGATGGTAAGACCAGAAGTCCAGCCAATTGTGGGGATAATTCCATTAGTAACTTCCTGTACATTTGCGAAGTCGAGATCGTAAGTAAAATTTGTATCACAATTATATAGGCCGTAATACCTATAAATCCAATAACCGCTTTCTTTGATAACAGAAATTTTATAAATATCTACACTTACAGAAGTTTCACTAACATCGCAATACACCTCTTCCTCAAAAGTATATGGGTATGCTGAAGTTGCATATTCTGTGCTACTAACCTTAGCTAGAGCTATTGTTTGATTGATATAAAAATTATCAACAACATTGATTGTATTCTTACTAGCCACACGAATACCAGCTGACGCAGATGAAGCTACTGTACCAGAATTAACCGATGGTAATATTATCATACCGTATTTCCATACATTATATAACCATTATTTCCACTATGTAATAATGAAATTGTGGCAAATTGTCCTGCTGTTTTATATTGATTATTGTAGCTACTTATTAATACTCCTATTCCAGATCCAGTTATTTGAATTTGTCCTGCGCCAATTTGAATTATAGAAGCATTAAATCCTGTAGCATTACCACTAATTATTGTGCCAGTAATTGTTGATGATGAATTGGCTAATATCATATCTGAATTAAAAGTATTAGAAATAGTAAAATTATTATTAACATTAACCATCTCTGGAACAGCCCCAAAAACTTTTTTATTTGAAAAATATACGCCACTAGCAAAATCTAACGTTAAGGAATGGGCGCTAAATGAATTATGAGCTCGATTTTCACCATCGCCAAGTACTGCTGCTCCAGAGTGGCCTAATTGAACTACAGAACATCTGCCTCCTGGTATATAACCAAAATTAGATAAAACACAATTTTTTTCACCTCCACCAATAGTTGAAGAAAGTGAACCACAACATATTCGATTATAACATCCTCCGCCAACCGTAGAGAAATTTGAAAGACAAAACGCAAGATTACAACATCCTCCACCAATAGTTGAAAAACATGAACAGCAAGCACAATTACGAAGTCCTCCACCAATAGTTGAAGAAAATGAACAGCAAAGTGTATTATTACCTCCTCCGCCAACAACCCCTAAACAGGAGTCAGTTGTGCAATTATAGCATCCTCCACCAATAGTCGAAAAACATGCACAATTACAATTTTTTGTTCCTCCACCAACATTTCCATAATTGCAAATTGCACGATTACAACATCCTCCACCAATATTTGAAAAAGGTCCAGCTGCACAATTGCAACATCCTCCACCAATTGCTGAAAAATTTCCATTTGCATTATTACAACATCCTCCCCCAACAGTAGCTGTGCAGCACGCAATATTGGTAGATCCTCCACCAACTGTTGCTGCTGCTCCACAAGCAATATTACAAAATCCTCCGCCAACAGTACCACAAACGCATGTTGATCTATTACAAAATCCTCCACCAATAGTTGAACTAGTTGAATTAGAACATATGCAATTACAACATCCTCCACCAATATTTGAAAGAGAAGAAAATATTCGATTATAACATCCTCCAGCAATAGTTGAACCATTTCCAGAAACAGTACAATTGCAACTTCCTCCACCAATAATTGATAATGGTGATGAGATTAATATATTTTTAAATCCTCCAACTATTGTTGATGATTGAAAACTAGTGATGGAACCACAGATTCTATTATTATATCCTCCACCAATGATTGCAAGATTATCACCAGCAATATTACAACATCCTCCACCAACAAAAGACAAATTTCCACTTGCAAAATTGCAAGCTCCTCCACCAACTGTTGAACCACAGCAACATGCCCTATTACAAAATCCTCCACCAATTGTTGCAAGATTGGCACATGCAATATTACAACATCCTCCACCAACTGTTGCAAGATCGCAACATGCAGTATTTCTATATCCTCCAGCAACTGTTGCACCAAAACAACTTACAGTATTATAAGATCCTCCACCAACTGTTGTGGAACTGCAACATGCAACATTAGAGCGCCCTCCAGCAATTGTTGCACCACAGCCCTCTGCACGATTACCAGTTCCTCCAACAACTGTTGTACCCAAGCAAGCTGCTCTATTACAAAATCCTCCAGCAATTGTTGCACTAATGCCACATACAGTATTACAACATCCTCCACCAATTGTTGCATTTTCGCAACATGAACAATTACAAAATCCTCCACCAGCTGTTGCATGATTGCCATATGCAGTATTACGACATCCTCCACCAACTGTTGTACCCAAGCAAGTTGCTCTATTATAAAGTCCTCCACCAACTGTTGCAAGATTGGCACATGCCCTATTACAAAATCCTCCAGCAACTGTTGCGCACCTGCAACATGCAGTATTACAATTTCCTCCACCAATGGTTGCATCAACACCACATGCACAATGACTACATCCTCCACCAATTGTTGCTCCAGAGGCACTCACAAAATTACAACATCCTCCAGCAATTGTTGCACTAATGCCAAATGCACAATTATAGCATCCTCCACCAACTGTTGCATGATTGCCACATGCAGTATTACAACATCCTCCACCAATTGTTGCATTTTCGCAACATGCCCTATTTTGACTTCCTCCGCCAACTGTTGCATGATTGCCACATGCACAATTACAATTTCCTCCACCAATAGTTGAATTATTAAAACATGCAGTATTAAGACCTCCTCCACCAATAAAACTATAATTTCCACATGCATTATTACTGCATCCTCCAGCAACTGTTGCTGCTGCTCCACAAGCAATATTACGCTCTCCTCCACCAATTGTTGCAAGATTGGCACATGCACTATTTAGACTTCCTCCACCAACTGTTGCATTATCGCAAAGTGCAATATTACAACATCCTCCACCAATAGTTGAAGAAAATCCAACTGCACAATTACGAGTTCCTCCACCAATTGTTGAAAAACAATTAAATGTAGCGTTACAAGATCCTCCATCAATATTTGAAAAAATTCCAGATACAATATTGCAACATCCTCCACCAACAGTTGAGAAATTTGCATTTACCCTATTACAATTTCCTCCTGCAATAAAAGCATAGTTTCCACTTACATAATTTCCACTTCCTGCAGAGATTCCTATCCAATTTCCAGAAGCAAAATTATTATCTCCGAAAAAACCAGTCTTTGCACTCAAACGATCAAGAAAAGTTTTATTACCAGATATAAGTTGATTACCAGTATTATAGACCAAATTGTTAGCTAAAATATTTCCAACTACTTGTAATTTTTCAGAAGGACTATCTGTACCTATGCCAACTTTACTATTAATATAAGCATTATTTGCTAAAATGTCTCCAGTAACTCTTAAATTCGTTCCACTTATAAATATTGGAGAATTAATAAAGTTAATATTAGTGCTATCAAATGTCATATCTCCAACGCCACTAAGATTTAATGCTGTATCTATAACATTAATTTGTTGGCCAGAGAAAGTTGTAATACCTGTAAATTTTTTATTACCACCTATGTCTTGATTGCCAGTATTAAAAACTAAATTAGGTGCAATAGCTTCATGAGAAAATCTTCCGCTATTAGCTATTAATGTTTTAGCTTTAAAAATCTGTGCCATTTTCTTTTTATTCCTTTTGTTGGTTTTTAGGCCAAACTGTCGCTTTTTATGGCGAACTAAAGAGTAAAAGAATTATTAATTCTATTATTCTAGTGAATATTACACTAGTTTAATTTTGTGTGGAAGCAAAAGTGTGAATGTATACAGGAGATTCTGCAATATTATCAGAAAGAACACCAGTATATCCATTTTGGTCAACAGATCTAACGCTAAGATTATACATAACTTCGCCTGGGACTTCTAATGTTGCTTGAACCTTTGGAGTGCCTACAAAAGGAACTGGATATATAATTGCATATGAGTCTAATCCAGGAGCTAATGTACTTCTAAATACTTGGTTGCTAGATTTGGCAACAAATTGTGCATTTGCCCAACCACTGTAAGCTGTATTATACTGAGAAAGGGCTTTGCCAGTTTCAAATAAATTAGTTTTAGTAGCAAAAGTATCAATGTAAAATGTGCCACTTTGATTTAAACGAGCAGAGAGACTATCTGTTAGAGCTTGAAAATATCCACTGTTACCTACTATTTTAATTTCTCCAAGACCAGCGTTTACTTCTATTTTTATTCCATCTTGGCCAGTAATATAAAGGTCACCTTGTAAATTATTTAATTTGCTAACATCTGCATTTGCAGAATTAATTTGTGACATCAAATAGCCACTAATTCCAGTAAGTTCACTATAATAAGCTAAACCGCTATTTCCAAAACCAAGTCTAAGTTGGTTTCCGTCCTGAACTGGTGTTAAATTATATCCACTAAGACGAATATGTTTAAAAGCGCTAATCATAATTTTTGTTTCCTTTTATAGTATTACACATATTTTTATTTTTTAATCTGAATATTTAGGTAATATCCATTATTTAACAAAATGTCACTAAAATTTATATCAAAACCAGCGTTAGTTATTGATCCAACCGTAAAATAGTAAGCAATATTATCTATTGTATTTTGAAAAGTACAAACTACAGATTTTGGAACAGAAGATAGCGCTTGAGGAAATGCAATATAATAGTTGTCATATCCTGCTGGGGTTAGATTCGCTTTGTATCCAATTACGTTTTCTGTTTCAAAATAACCACTTAATATAATATTCTGAGAATTTATTTTAGTATCAAGGACTGAACCAGTTATATTTAAATTATTATTTGTTGCGCTTACAAGAGATTGAAAATATCCACTATTACCAGATATAAAAATTGTATTATAATTATTAGTAACTATATTGACACCATCTTGACCAGTTAAATAAATAAGTTGAGCATTTAAATTATTAATTTCACTTATGTTACCTTGTGCTCCTTGTGGCCCAACTAGTCCTTGTGCTCCTTGTGGCCCTTGTGGACCAGGAAGTATAACATGAGAATGATAATCTATTGATGGAGAGTCTGTAGTAGATTCTAATGGAGCTGGCAGATTTACAATAGCATTTACAGATGTTGATGGAGAGCTAACTTCAACATTTGTTCCATTTGAAACAATAACCTCAACATTAATTTCTTCCATAAATTAAAATGTTGTAACTTCTGGACTAACAATAAATTTACCCCTAAGTAATTTTATAGAATTACCAGTTGGTATTCCATAAGGAAATCTTTCTATATCATAAACAAATGAGCCTACTGGAATATATTGCATACTATAAGAAGGAACATTTATATTTATTAGTCCAGATGCGTAGTAAGAACCATTATTTCCAGTATAAATACTTGGATTAAGATTTAATAATACTCCAGAAATATAATTTCCATATGTATCTAAAGCTGGAGGAGATCCAAAATAAGCATATTTTACTGCACCCCTTACGTCATATCCACTTAAATTAATTGAAGTACTGTATTGATCTTTTACTGAAAGAGTTATTTGTAAGTTATCACCTTGAATTGCGTTTATATTATATGAAGTAGCCATATAATAAATTACACCAATTAAAAATAATTAAAAATTAATAATTTAAGGAACATTCATTCTAACGCCATTAACTCTAAATGTTCCGTATAGATCTATTCCACTAGGGCTTATTTTTATACCAACTCCGCTTATGCCTTGGGCAGATGTACCACTTATAAAATTAAATCCTACAAATATTGAATCTTTTGAACCTGTTATTCTATTATTATAACCAAAAACAAAAGATTTATTATTTAAAATAAATTCATTATCTCTCCCGATCAACAAAGATTCACTATTACCAGCTAATTTATTACTTATACCTAAAGCGACTGTATTATAATTATTAGTTCCTCTAATAAGATTTCCTGCGTAATAATTAGAATTTCCAGCAGAAAAATCTAGAAGATTTGTTAAATATGCATGATTATTAGATAATTCTGACTTAAGAGAGCCGTCTGAAGAATTTCCATCGCCAAATATAAAATTATTATTTGCACCAGATACAACATTGTTATTACCGAAAATGGTATTTTCGTCGCCTGAACTTAAAGTATTAATACTACCAAATACGGAGTTATTTGAACTTAAAATTGTATTTGAGTTGCCATATATTATATTATTTGAAGAATTTTTTAAGTTATTTGTTCCTCCAAATACATAGTTCATGTAACTGCCTGTGTTATAGTTTACTTTGCCTATTACAGTATCAGAATTAGCAGATTCAAAAATATTACTGTCTCCTATCGAATAAATATTGAAGCTTTTATTGATGTCGTTGCTAAAACCAATTACATAAGTATTTCCACCATATGTTTCAAAAAAGTTATTTGCATTTCCGTAGCAGGAGATTCCAGAACTTTGAGTAAATTGATTATAATTACCAAGTAAAGTTACTTCGCCTGCACCTTCAAATAAACTATTATTATCCCCAATAACAGCAACTTTATAATTCTCATATCCACTAAAAGTACTAGGTGAGACTCCTGGAGCAGATAAAAGTCCTTCTACATCATTTTTTGCGTATAAATAATTATTTTTTCCTAAAACAGTTGACTCAGAAAATCCAGATAATTGATTATAAGTTCCTATCACAGAAGAGTAAATACTCTGAGTTGCATAGTTATACGTGCCCAGCATATGCATTCTTTGCGTGCGATTAAAATCGTTAAAATGCCCAATAGCCATATTACCTACTCCAGAAAGAAGAAGGTTAGAGCTTCCTAATGCTATTTCTGGACCCCAGGCATATTTTCTTATAATACTTGGACTCCAAGTTAAATTATAACTTCCAATATTAATTGCTGGACCATCAACAGTTTGAGAATTTCCTACAATAATTGGATAAGTAATAATTCTATCAGTCTTAAATATTGGTATTCTCAAACCACTAAAAAAAGTTCTATCGCCAAGAACGGTTGAATTAAAATTACCAGTAGTAAATTGGAAGAAGATTCCAGTTAATTCTTGTTCTACAAAAGAATTAGTTGCCGAATCGTAAAATTGAGTATATAGTTCTTTATTGATCACTTATTTAATAATTACACTACAATTTAATATTTTTTATTTATTTATTTACCTTCAGATAGAATATTTTTAGTTTCTTTATTTAGCTCTGTTTTATTTTCTTCATTCTTTGGAAGCTTGTAAAGTGAATTGAATTTTTTAAATTCTGATGCTAATCTTTTAGTTAATGTTTCTCTATTGTCTACTGGAATTAAACCGATTTTCTTTGCGTGACTTTGTAGATCACTTTTATTCATGTCGTTTAAATAATTCAAGTAATCTTGTAGATTTAATGTTTTATACTTGCTAGATCCATTATCTCCCCAAATTTGGTCTAGTGTTTTGTGTTGAATATTTTCTAATTTTCCATGAGTTTGTGAAAGTTCTTCTAATTTTGTTGATTTCTTAGGCATAAATGTAAATAATCTCCTTAATATATTATAAATCTGACAAGCTGAATTTCTAATGTTTTATTCAAAAAAAAGACCCAGTAGGGATAAACCTACTGGGCCTTTAATTTTAATCTAATTTAACTTAGATCTTGATTCCAACTACTGTACGAGCATCGATACAAACGCGACCCTCTTCGAGAGAACCGTAGAAACCAGTTTTCTCGCTACGAGCTGCGAATTGATCGTCTGGAAGAACAGAGAATGTTGAACCAGTATCAGAGTTACGAGCGATTGGGCGGATAAAGCCTTCTCTGCTCAAGTCAACACCAATGGCGAGTTCATCGGCATTAGAATTGAAGTTGTAACTACCTTTGAATGCGTTGAATAGTGCATTGTATTTAGCATTTGCGCCTAATTCAACTAGTTCATGGATTGTTACTCCGTAAAGTTCTTGAGCTCCAGCATTGCGATAGATTTCTTCACGAGCTGAATCAGGAAGATTTGTTCCTGGATTTGCACTTGTGAATGGTTGGTAAGCGAATGCACGGACATCAGCTTTAACTTCTGGACTAACGAATATATCAGTTAGACCGTAAGCATCAGATGTGGTACCACCAGCATAAGATGTATTAAGTCTTTTTACTAGTGTCATTAGCTTATTAAGATCAGCTAGACCAAATGCTCCAGGTGTATCAGTACCAACGATATGACCGTTGGTAACCAATGCGCCAGATCCTGTTCCAGGAGTACGAGCTTCTGCGAGGGCTTTTAGAATTACTGCCCAAGCATTACGTTCTTGTTTTACGAGAACTTCATTGCTCATTCTCTCAACTGCTTTACTTACTACATCGATACGACCACGACGGGCATAACGTTTTAGGAAGCTAACTGCTGCGTCTAAAGAATAAGTAGAGATTTTTAGTTCACTAAAACCTTCTACTGCTGAAGAAGGAAGACCACCTGCTACATTTTGACTCCAAACTGTAACATAATCTTGTCCACCTTGATCATTCCAGAGATCAAGAGGAAGACTGGGACTATCATCTTGATCATAGGGTGCATCATTATAGATTGCACTGGCTGTACCAGCTTGCATTAGAACCTTACTTACGACTGGTCCAATGAAAGCTGCAAAAGCTTCGGAGGCTTCACGAGCTACGGTAATATCTCTACTACCCATAGCTTTTACAAGCTCAACTTGCTCTGGTGTATTTTTTAATTTGATTTTCATTTTTTATAATTCTCCTTAAATTAGAAGTTAAGTTTAACTAAAGCAATACCATTAATTGGCTTACTTAGTAAGTTACCAACTTGTTTAGCTCCTGCTGTACAGCTTAAGCTTCCAGCAGCAACATAAAGTGGTGCACCAACGTTAGCGGTTGCAGGGAAGTCAGAAGTACTTCCACTATAGACGAGAACGCCTCTAGTTAGAACTGGTACTGCTTGACCACTGACAACTACTCCCTTTTCGGCAGCTTTTCCAGGCTTGAAAATTAGTTTTTCACCATTTTCATCAAGCTCTTGGGTTGCCATTAGGGTAATTCCTATTGGTGCTGCATCTTGTGCAACTGCTGGGGCTACTTTTGCAGTTACAACGTAACGGTTAGAAACAACGTTACTTAGTCCTGCTATCCCAAGAGTTCCGCCCAAATCAACTGGGATTTGGCCTAAGAAACCTGTTCCACCACCAAGTGAGGTGTCTGATACTGGTTGGAAACCGTTTCCTGTTACTTTAACTACTGTGCCTGCTGTAGCAATAACGCCATTAGCGTCTTGGGCTGCATCAACGGCAAAGAAATTGATTACATCATGTTCGCTGTAATCTCTTAATGGTCTGAGTGTATATGCCATAAACTTTTTTCTCCTTGTTTATTATTTAATATCAAATCCTTCAAGACCGAAAGCTTTGCTATATTTTTCACGTAGCGAAACTTCAGCGGTTGTTGTAGAATTTGGAATCGAATTCTTCTCAACGTTAGAATTGTCGAGAACTTCATCTACAACTTCGGTTGCAGATTGTTCTGAAGATGTTGAAGCTTTAATTTCTTCTTTGACTTCGGAAGCTTTACTTTTTTTCATTTCTTCTTCTTTTGCTTTTTTGGCAGCTTTATTTTTCTCTTTCATGAGAATTGCCATTTTATTTTTATAAGCAGCAAAAGATTCATCGTTTAAATCTTTGATATCAGTTGCGAGAACTTGGCGATCTTCATCAGAAAGATCAAATTCTTCGTCAAAGCCAGCCATTCTTAGATTAAAGGCTTCTTCTTGAGCTTTAGCAACTTTTTCTTCTTCAAGTTTAGCAAGAGAAGCTTTTAGTTTTTCTAGCTCTTCTTTTACTTTTTCACTTTCGGTAGATAGTGCATCGTATTTTTCTTGAGTAGCTTTAATAGCGTTATCTTTTTCATTCTTTTCAGCTGTGAAAGCTTCTGAGGCTTTTTTAAGTTCCTCTTGAATAAAATCGGAAATGCTAGAAGCAGTTACTTGCTTCAAAAGCTCATCTGTTATTTGATTAATATTTTCTATTTTCATAATTATTCTATTTATAACTCCTTCTTCAATTACAGCGTTTTCTTCATCTTGTGAAATATTATTTTCACAATTAATATCAGAGGAATCTGACATTTGGTCATTTTCCTCTGGTTTAGAATTTTCAACTTCTAAAGCTTGTTCATCTTTAACAGCTACTCCTTGTACATCAGCAGCTGGATTAGCTGTTAATCCTATGCCTAGTGGAATAACACTTCCTAAGACTTGGCGATAAATAGATGTATTTTTATCTATTTTACCAGAACCACCAAAAGCTTTTAAATTTTTCTTTAACTTATCTTTTTGTTTTTCGTCAGATATGAATTTGGCATCTTCTAGATTTTTATTATTGTCATTAAGAAGAACTAAATCATATTCATTAAATCCAAGTTCCCAACTAGCACTAACATTCATGTAGTTTTCGCTAGATGGATCATTACTATCTTCAATAAGATTTGATAATTGAGGATTTATAATCTTCCAGATTACTCCACCAAGAGTAATATAAAATGGCTCTTTCATATCTTTAACTTCATCTTCAGTGAGAATATCATTACTGCCAAATTTACTAAAATTAGCAGCTAATATACAACCAACTACTTTTGTTCTATCATGCTCTACATTAATTGGTTTATTAATAAAATTTTTAACTATCTCTGCTGCTGTTAATGAATTAACAACATCACCATTTTTATTTACTCTATTGATAACGCAAGCATCAAAAGCAATAGGAAGCAAATCTATATTTTTTTCTGTATCAATTTCTGGAAGGAATTTTCTTAAATTATTAATTGAAGCTAAAGAAAGATATTTATCTTTTTCTTCACTTACTAGAGGTTTTATTTTAAGATTTGCGAAAGTTGTTGTATATTTTAAATTCATAATATTAAATAATAATATCTAAACCATATATTGATATTCCATCTTCTTCATCATCAAGATAAAGCTCGTCTGGAGATTCAAAATCAAAATCATTTAAGTTGTAATTTTTAATGTCCGCTTCTGATTGAATAAAATCTTCTTCGCTTGACTCAAAATTTGCTTCTATTATATAATCGGTCTTTGATGCTCTTGCTATGTCGCTATCAGCTTTGCGATAAGAATCTTTCACTTTTCCTCCGCTTACCATTCTAAGAAAAGTATTTACTCTTGCCATTGACCAAGAAACTCGTGATTGTCCTGGTCTGTGAGAAGAAGAAAATGCACCTGCGCCACGACGAAATACTTTCTT
>Ga0181365_1000288_pt1 | contig 11185 bp, 26 predicted proteins | sample Fa13NDMM110DN_FD_130097 | JGI IMG/M metagenome (GOLD analysis project Ga0181365, IMG submission 130097) | Freshwater viral communities from Lake Michigan, USA - Fa13.ND.MM110.D.N | ecosystem: Environmental > Aquatic > Freshwater > Lake | place: USA: Michigan | collected 2013-09-24
CGTCTGATATTCCTGTTCCATCAGCATTTCCAGAGGTTCCAGTTGGTCCAGTTCAAGAGCCAGACGTGCCAGCCCTTGTACCCTTTGAAGAGTTTTTAGAGCCCTTTCCACTTCCGCTTCTAGATGTTCCAGATACTTTAGAAGAAGTTGTTGATTCGTCATTTAACGATTTACCTTCCATTTTGAACCCCGATGTTTTCTTTCAGCCATTCCCAGAAATTGACGAAGACGAAAGTATTCTTGAGTTTCTTCCAGAATTTTCATTAGAAAATTTGCAAGAAACATTCCAACAAATATCTGAAACCATAACTGCTGCATTTGAATCCATTCCTGGTGGTGAGCAAGTACTTGCTGCCGCCGAGTTTGTAGGTGAGCAAGTTAGTGCTGTTGCAGAGTTTGCTACCAATCTTGGTACCGATTTTACTCCAGAAGAGCGCGAACAGGCTCAACAGGTAGTTCTCGGTGCTGTAATCGTAACACAATTAGCATCTAGTAGGAGGATAAAGTAATGAGAATCGCCAAATTTATTTGGAAACATCTTGATGCTTGGGCTGGGGAAGCCTTTACTTTGGCTGGGCTTTTGATAGCATGGATTGTACTTCCACCAGGGGATAGCCGAAACGTTGTAGGAATAGTTTGTGTTGGGGCACTTGCTGTTTGGACTTTGTTTAAGGTTACTTTAGATACGGATGATGATGCCTAAGATTTACGGACCTTATAAGGGTTCTAAACAGAATAAAGGTAGACCGATTTACGTTGTTAAGACCAAGGGTAAAACAACTTCTGTCAACAAAGCCCGAAAGGACTATGAGGACAGGAACGGTAAACTTCCTAGAGGTACTGATGTTGACCATAAGGACAACAATCATAAGAATGATTCTAAGAGGAATCTTGGAACGTTATCTCATGGTAAGAATACTGCTAAGGAGAACAAACGCAGGGCTAGGAAGAAGTAACGCCTGTTTTTGTTCCTGAACTGAGGAGATAGATGCTAGTTGAAGCATTAACTCTACTTGTCTTGAAGGCTGAAGAGCCTACACCTGCTCAGTGGCAAACATTGAGAATGTGCGAGTCAAGTAATAGACCGAATGCTGTTTCTAGAACTGGTAAGTACCGTGGTCTTTATCAGTTTGATTTACCAACTTGGGAATCTGTTGGTGGTAAAGGAGACCCTGCTAAGGCAACAAGGGCTGAGCAACATCGGAGGGCAATTATATTGCAATCTGAGCGTGGCTGGAAACCTTGGCCTGAGTGCGGCAGAATTGCAAGCAAAATTTAATAAAGTATTATAGGAAAAGAGACCGTGTAGCCCCAACTACACGGTCTCTTTTTTTTATGTGCGTTTAAATATATCTTCTATTGTAATCAGATACCCTTTTGTAGAGTACTCGGGTCTCTTCATTTCTATATTTCTGCCATGTTTTTCTATTACTTCTTTGAGTTTTTCTATTGGAAGTATAACAACTAACTCTTCTACAACAAAAGCCCAATGACTTGCTTTACTTGTTGTAACCCCAGATGGGTACCATCTATCTAATTTATCTGACCAACATCTGGTTTCTATAAATAGGTTGCCTGTTTCTATCCAACGTTTATCTCGTTTAACTTCAACAGTCTCAATGTCTGTTAACAGATTGTTAACATATGTTTCGCCTTCTTGCCCGAAACGTAAATCAATATCCCAATTACTTTTAGTTCCCATTGTTCTCCAAGTAGTCTTCTTCGGGTAAACAATTCCAACAAAATCCTTCGTATAACCCTTCTTCTTCTTGACAGAGGGTACAAGGTGGGAAAGGTTCTCTATCTAAAGGTGTGGCTGGTGTTATTAACGAACCGCATTGTCTACACTCGGCGTCTTCTAAACCGTATGCCGAAGGCATATATCCAATTTCGTCAAACATTACTGACATACGAAACCAATTACTATTACAGTTAGGGCACGTTGGTGTGGGTATGCCACGGTAGTCGTACTTATCTTTATTCTTGGGTTTGTTCGTCATCATTTTGAGTTTTCTTATAATCGTAGTCAACGAATGGTCGGGGTCCACCTAGTTCATCTATCAATGCTTTCATTGCCCTGTCTACACGTTTACGTGCAGCATCAGCACTTATTTTTAACTCGTTACCGACATCTTCTAGAGATGTGGATAACGAACCAAACCTAAGTCTTAAAACATTTTGGTGGCGTTCGTCGATTGCCTCATAGGCTTGGGATATGTCTGCTCTTACAGCCAACCACGTGTTGCCTTCCGAGACAACACTTCTGTTTGGTTTGTAGTTAACATCGTTGACACCTATTGGTATAAAATATGAGTCAGTTAAAATGTATGGAAGGAACTCTTCCACAATTGCTGGTTCATAATAGAATAGGTCTTGCACTTCGTAGCCAACAACTTTTGCTTTTTCTTTTGTACAAAACTTTTGTGCAGCATTACGAAGTGAACGATTGATTAACTTGTTTTTGTCTTTCTCGGAATGGTTTGTTTCCCATTCGTTTAGTTTATTATTGTGGGTTATGAACCAAACCCATAGTTCTTGTTTGATGTCATCGGCGTCCAGCATCTTATATCGTTTGTTATATTCGTATGAGATATGAGTTACTAGACCACCGTAGTTGTCTAAGTAATGTTGCACTATGTCCCTTTATGGGTTTTAAATTTTAGTCTTCTTGACTAGGAACTCCATGCCATTTGCTTCGGAGTACCATAAGGGCAATTGCTGAATAGTTTAACAGGTCTATGAAGGAATCTTCTATAGACTCGTTCTTTGGCGTGTCTTTTGTTTCATATATTAGATGATTAAGTCTGGCTATTTTGTCATGCATTCGTACTAAAAGGCCATTTAAGGCCCCTCCAGGGGCATTAGCAATGTTTTTAGGACCATAGTCTAGTTGCTTTTGGACTAACAATTCCCATGCTTCATTGTATATAGCAATAGATTCGAACTTAAAATTTTCAAGATTATAGTCCATTCATGAACTCCTTGAGGTCGTTATCAAAGTCTGCTGTAGATATTAGGGTGACGTATTCTTGCATCCTGTCATTGGCTTCTTTAGTACTACCTGCCTGTACCCATGAGCCAACAATGTCTAACATTATTAGGGCTTCATCGCGTTTGTTTTCTTTAACTGTGTAATAAATATCAGCCAGCATTCTGAATATTGGTATCGGACCTGTTGTTGAATTAAGTTGTGCTGCTGCTAATGGTTTATCTTCGAACTGTTCGTAAATAGATTCATTAGATTTCCAAGATTGTTTTAATCTTGTCATTAATGTACTGTGCTCCATGTTTCTGAAAGACACTGTTTACATCCTCTCCTGTAGGCATCTGCAAGATGCGTGTTGTGTTCAAACTTCTTTGTATTCTTTTGCCGAACTCCATGCCAGCATCGTCACCGTCTGCTAAGACAATGACTGTATCGAAATCTTCGAATACTCTTGGATAAAATTTCTTCCAAGACGTCGCACCTGGCGCACCAACCGTCGGGTGCGATGTCGTCGCAGCCATAGTTATTGTATCCATTTCACCCTCACAGATACATACATATTGTTTTGCTTTAAACAATGCTTCAACATTGTATAAAGTTGTTTCCGCCGAAGGTAAACCTAAATACTTAGGTTCTTCTCCGTTGAGTGCGCGGAATCGGATATCAACTACACCACTTCTTGTGATGTATGGAATTGAAAGTCGTCCTTGATATTGTTCATGACTCGGTAGTGGGTCTTCCACGACGCCCAGGTGGAATTGATTTGCGGCTTCCTGGGACAGTCCTCTCTCTGCCAAATAAGGTAACGCTTTTACTACTGTTGTAGCGTATTGATGTGCCGCCTTGATTAAGAATTGTTTCTGCGATAATAAGAGCCTCACGAAATGTCACTCCTTCTTGTTGTTGAATAATATTATATGCACTACCTTTGACGTCGCAAGCAAAACATACGAACGTGTTGTCGTCAAAGTTTACTAAACCTGAGCGAATTGAATCATCATGGAAACAGCAACGCATGCTGCTTCTACCCCACTGACGTGAAGGTACTTTACCGCCGTAATGTTTTAGTATAGGTCCAATAGGTGGGTTCTCAACACTAGCCATCAATATATCCTGCATGTTTCAACAGATACATATACATCCAGAATGGCATTGAAGCATACCATTCAGAAACATCTGTTGTCCCTTTGCGTTTATGAACAACAACACCTGTCTCAGCATTAGCGTTAGTTACTTCTACTTTTAACTCTTCCATCCACTGACCAAGCACCATAGTCTTATGGTTCTTTACTTCAAACACAACATCAGATATTCCTGAGATGTCACCTTTATCAAACGCACCTGTAAGTGCACGTCTTTCTGCAGGTATATTCCATTTATCTTTAAGATAATTAACTACAGCAGTTTCAGCAGATGTTCCTTTTGCTTTTGACTTACTCATTATCATCCCACTCTTTGCTGTCCAAAGACATACATTGACTGCATAGTATTGCCCAACCGTAGGCTACTTGCCCACCGTCCATATCACAACGTTCACATCTGACTACAACATAGCCAGAGTCAGTTTCATTCTCCAGAGGAAACATCTTTTAATTGCATACATGCTGGGTCGAATGAAAGCATTGTGAAAGTTCTACCTGTTGAATCTGCTCTACCATATCTGTTCTTAACAGCAGCCACACACAGATAGTTTCTTTCCCCTACTTCTTGTTGTCCAATAGTTAATATCAGCGCAGGGATTTGATTAACCATACCTTGTACAGCAGACCTTGGTTGACAAGGTGTTGCATCATAAGATTCTTTAGTATGGTGCAAGATAAGTACACAAGCATTAGTATCACGTGCCAAATACTTTAACTCTTTCATAGCAGCACGCATACCTGAGAACTCTTCCATACCATCCATTGCAATATCCATAAGATTATCTACCACTATAAGAGTTGGGCTACATCCCCATACTGTTTCAAATGCTTGAACAGACTCATCAATGTCTGACAAGGTAGGACTAGAATCAAAACTCCATTTAATATTTTCAAATTGTCTTAGTAAAGATTCTGCTTTATCCTTTTCAAACTTTAAAATGTTTTCTGCTTGTGCTTGGCTAACACCTGTTGCCATTGAGTACACACGCATACCCATAGTGTGCGCATTAGTATCAGCAGAAACATAAAGTGTTGGTACTTGTGCGTTAACTGCTATTGCTAAAGCAATAGAAGATTTACCAGCACCAGGTGTACCTGCAACAAGATTTAATTCTGCTCTTCTAAAAACTATTTCGTTGGCTTGAAGACTTTTGAAAGCGGCGGGGAGTGGTTCCACGCCTACTTCCTTCGCTCCGATAGCCCTGTAAAGGGTTCTCATTACTTCGCTTTAGCCATCTTCTCTGGAACATAAGAGTTCCAGTCTGGCTCAGTCTTCTTTAGATAAATTGTTTTACACTTATCTGTAGCGCCTTGGGGTGCTGCACAGAAAAATCCTTTGTATACCCCATATTGCCCTTGACCCTGAATTGCTGACATCTTTCCATGTAAGCAATGACGAGTAGGTGCATCACCAGTAGAACCCATAGACGTTGCACCAAGTGAGGCTATCGCATAATCAATGTTGTCGCTTGGATTAGCCATAACTTGTGCAGGTCTAGTTAAACCTACTGCTTCAGCAAATGCTTCTAAAGTTCCGACGAAGGTTTCAGAAGTAATTGCTGCTGTTATTAATGTTTCAACTTCTTCTGGTGTATCGCCACGAAATAGTGGGATAGTTCCATTAGGTAGTTTGAAACTTACTTGCATTTTTGATTCAGACATTTTGTCTTAGTCCTTATCTGTTTTGTTGTACCATTCGCAATGCTTAGTGTAACCGCATATTGAACAGTGGTTGATGTTTGGAAGAAAGTTACCTTGCTTCCTTTGGCGGTCAAACTTATCCGCCAAACTTAATATCCTCTCTTTCGAGAAGAAATCTAATGACACTGGTTCAGTTGGTTCACCTTTACGTGCCATCCAATAAGAACCATACTTAGGTCTAACACCATAGATTAACTCAACACCTACAGCATAGAAACCTAATTGTAATAATGTGCTTGGGGTTCTGGACCCAGTCTTGACGTCCAGAACCACAAGGTCACCGTTAGGTAATTCCATAACTCTATCAAGTGTCATCTTAATAGAGAAGTCATTATGTTGTACGTTCATATAAAGTTCTATAGCAGGTTCATTAGTCGGTGTTGTCCACACTTTCCAATCACTCGTTGCTCTCCACTTTTGATACGACTTAAACATTTCAAAACCATTAGTAAACCACCAGTCTTTATCTTCTGGTGATTTTGATTTTGCTTTAGCAGAACGAAATGTTTGATTCAATCCATCTGGACCTAAGCGTTGAACAAAGTCATCACCTGTTGCAGTCCAAGCCTTCTTCCAATATTCGAAAGACTTATCAACGTCCATTTATATTCCACTCATCTTTGTCCCAGTCTTCTGTTGCTTGATGAACAGCAACACCACCGTAAAGCCACCATGCTGGTGTCTCTTTCATTTGTTTAACACGTGATAAGTAATACAACCATCCACAATTTAAATAGTCAGTAAGACTTGAGTAGGAGATATGTTGAGGAACTTCTTCCCCATCAATCGTCACCATGAGGTTGTGGCGAGCGCAGGTGAAAGGAGGATATAAAGCCCACGCTCACCACTTGTATAGTCAGTCTCGCCAGAAACTGACTCACATTTTATTTCTTGCTTATTGAGAAACGGATATCCGTTTTCGTTCTGTTTGTTGTACATAGTCCACAAGTGTAACACGCACCACCGTCTTTTGATATCAACGGAATTTGGCGTGTTTGCTCAGGACATTTAGCGCCAGGTCTACCTGTCAAGGCTCTGACCTGCAACGCTGCCTCTTCAAAAGTGTCAGCCAACCATGCTAACTTGACATCATAGACCTGGCGTAAACGCTTAGCCTCATCTGCATTGTCTTTGTCAGCCGAAAAATATAGACTAAGATTTTTAATCCCAGTCAACATCTCTACTGCACTAGGTACCCTTGTGTACACCCAGAACTGTACATCTTTGTTATGTTTAATAACTCTACGCCATGCCTTTGTGTAATCATCTGAAAAGAAATCACCATCCCAATGTATACGAAATAGTTTCTCAGCATTGTACTTGTCGCAGTCATACTTGAAATCTTCAATCATAAACTGAATCATTTGTTGTAATTCGTTTACAGATTTATTTTGTACAGCATCCCAATTAGCAAGCAACAATTCTCTGGTGTTCTTAAATACTTTTTCTAACTTACCTGCATAACATATCTTCTCGCAGACTGATGTAGCACCTGGACAAGAAAATGCTTTACCAGATGGAAGACCAAAAGTATTTGCTACTAATGGTCTCTTACCATCTGGCAAAGTTATTGTTGCAGTTTTCCTATCGTTGTTGCGTCTCAGTCTGGGCAGACTAGAACTCAACCTCAATACTTTCTTCTGAGTATGAGTCATTATCGCCAGCATCTATTTGATATTCAAGACTGCCAACTGCTGTCTCAACTATCTCTCTTGCTTCATCTTCCGATTCAGCATGAACAGTGAATGAGTAAGAAATAGTTACACGACCTTCGAACTCTTGTTTCAACAGGTCTGCACCTATGTCACCAAGTAACTCGTTGGCTTCATCGCGAAGAATACGAACTTCTTCTTCATTGCTACCAAACTCGTGGCTGAAGAATTCGTAAACTGTGTTTCTTATTTTATTTATTTCATCACGATAACCTCTTGAGCGGACTTCTTCCGCGTTAAGGTCTGACTTCAATGTATCTATTTGTTGTTGTATTGCATCGAACGGTGTAACCGTTGCGGGTATTACTTCTTCGTCTGACATTTGTATCTCTCCTTTGTTGAGTGTGCCCTGCCCAACGCAGGTAGGGCACACGATGTTCATTACTAATTCCCATACTTGGGGAATAATTCCCAAGCCTTCACATGCAGGACACCATACTTCTGTCATTGCAGTAGCAAGTCCAATGCTCTGTCCTTCAACACTTCACCCTCTGCCAACACCACACGTTCAGCACGACGAGTATCACTACCGCGCACTGTTGAATAGTAGTCAGAGTATTCGGTAACAGAGTTGAACAAACGCCAAGCATTATTGTCTAGCATTTGTTGACCTGGAGAATTATGGTACAAGTTTTTAATTGTATCCATCTTATTATCCAGCATTGTAATAACTTTTAACTCATTCTTTTCCAATGGTCGCTTACCCATAGCACTAGCAATATCTGCTGGTATTGGAAACAATTTAGATAAGAACGAATCAACATCACCACTGGTGACACTTGTTTTGATTAACTTATCTGCTTGTTCTTGTAAGAAACCACCATACTCAAACGAGAACTGCATAACATCTCTTGCTTGCGCAATAGACTTATTACTGTTAGCAGTATGTCTGATGGTGTGCTTGTACTGTGATGCACGACGTGCCATACGCCAAGTGTTTTGACACACCACACGCACTGCTGTCAGTGAAACATTCATACTAAACGAACCATCATGTGATGTGGTAGCAAAGATATACATATCTGATTTATCTTTACCATCAACAAGGATACCGTTAGGCATACGCATAGTGATAAAGATTTTCTTACCACCATCAATAGACCCAGCAGTTTCATATGATGAACCACTATCAACTAGCGCATCAAGGAAGTTAAACACTGCCCTGTTTTGAATAGGTGTGTATCTTGTACCTACTACACCTAACGCGTCACGTTCACCAAGCAATGGATGTTTACGGATGACTGCGAACTTGTCCTCTACTGGCACAACTTCAACACCATCGTTACTCATCACACTTGAATAGATGGGATGTAGTTCTACTTCCCAATCAAGCATTGCTTTTGTGATAGCAGACTCGGCAGTTAGTTCTTCTTCAACTACTTGTCCTAGTCCATGCCATCCTGGTTTACGGTAAGCAACGAATGCTGTTTCACCGTTTATCTGTTCTAGATTATGCATCTTCCTCCTCTATTTCTTTTAGTATTTGCCATAGCACTGGCTCTAGGTTCAGGGCTATGGCATCTAACTTTGCTTGTAGTTCTTCACCCATTAACATCCTCTTGATTCCAATATAACCAACTATCTAAATGATGAGCCTCCACTATTGCAAACGCTGGAGCAGACGGCTTACCACGCCAAGTGATGCCGTCTGGTAAAGCAAGCACAACATCAGGCTCATCACCATTACATGCTTCAATTGCTTCGATGCATACACCAACCATACTTATAGGTACAGGTGGATAATGGTTATGTGTTAACTGTATTTGTATTTGTTGACGTAAATCAATACCAGATTGAGATATATCTACACCAAATCCGTATCCCATTACAGATACTTTGCTACGTTGGCGTAAGTAGAAGTGTTAATTACATCTTCCTCACACATATTAAGAATAGTTATTGCATTCTTAATTTCAGCAACACGTTCCTCATAGTTACCTAACCAAGTTTTACCAGCCCATGTGTTACGGAATGGATTATCAACACCTTTAGGTTCAACAGGGAACTTGTCGTCATCTATCATTACATCTATCATAACATTCGTTTTACCATTACTGTTGTAAGAATTTGTACGAATGCTAATGTTTTCAACAACAGTTTTAATGTCAAGAAGTTTTAGTGTTGCCTTTGCAACATCTTCTTTCCACTTGTCCTGTGCTTTCTCATACATTTCTTCTTCACGTTCATACTCTTCTTGAATGTGAACCATCTCAGTTAAACGGTCATGCAATGCTTTAATAATTGCAGTCCTTTTAACCTTTACGTTTATACCTTTACTTGCCATGCTTGTTTCTCCTTTTTAGTTGGTAAAGCCCTGCCTAGCGTTAACCAGGCAGGGCTTGTCGACAGAGCCAGTATGGTTCACAAAGTATTACCTTTGACTACCTTGGATATCAACTAATCTAAATAACTTAGAGGCTCCTGCTCACTTGCGTGTCAGGGACATCGTTATTTAGAAACTTATCACTCAGTTCATTACATGAGAAAACTAAACTCACATTAAGAATAGAACCATCACATTTTTTGCACAAAGAATCATGCATATCAACAGCCACCCAATCGTGGCTGCCAAGATTCTTACGTGCAGTACCAATGTCAACGTTTAATCTACTCATTGTTGTCTGCTTTGATATACCATGCCAAGCAGAAAAGAACTAACAGTAAACAATATTCCTATTGCCAACCAGTCACCCCAATACATCATCTATCTTCCTCAAACTCAACATATTCAATATCAAGTTTAGCCAATAATTCTTTTAATTGACCAACCTCAATACCAACATATTCTTGTTTAGTTTTGCCGTTAGTAATTGTGTATTGCATTACAGGTTCAACTTTCATAATGCCTCCTCTAGTAACATCATCTATCTTCCTCAAACTCGATAACCTCAGCACCCCTAGCAATCATCACACTAATCTTTTCTTTTAACTTCTGATTTTCTTGCCATATTAGGTACGTATGTCTAGTGCCATTTGTTGGCTTTAATCCATGCTCAGCCAATAAACCAAGATATATTTCTTGGTATTCGGCCATATACTTTGTTTTAAGTATATGTAATGTTTTTGTTCCCAAATCACTACGCAACCTGGCAATCTTTTGTGCTTCAGTATATACTTTACTCATCGTATCCCCTTGTATCTAGATAGTAGTTCAGATTTTATTTGCAACCATGCCTCATCACTCATACTGCGAGTAATATCCATGGCAGAAACCAGCAACTCCGAAGCGTCCTCTTTACCCCACTTGTAGTCGCCATCCCAATCAGCCTTACCTTGCACGTTATCAATAACATTGCACGTAAAATAGAAAGCAATGTTACCTAATTCGTGAGGCAATATTCTTAACTCCAATGTCCCACTCATTTGTTCTCCTCAAATATTTCTTCTAATGTTTTACCTTCGCAGGGAGAACACACAACAGCACCTTCGAACATGTGTCCGCCTTCATCATAATCATCAAGACCAATTTCAATGAAACAAATAGCACATTTACTCATGCATCCACCTCAGAAACAATGTTTAAGTTGTCATCAAAAGTTCTCAAAATCCTAGGTGGTTCCTGACCACATGGCCAAAACGCAGCCTTATGAGTTGTACGACAATCACATTCAGTACAACGAGCCTCATCATCTGTATACGCAAAA
>Ga0181365_1000290_pt1 | contig 11138 bp, 15 predicted proteins | sample Fa13NDMM110DN_FD_130097 | JGI IMG/M metagenome (GOLD analysis project Ga0181365, IMG submission 130097) | Freshwater viral communities from Lake Michigan, USA - Fa13.ND.MM110.D.N | ecosystem: Environmental > Aquatic > Freshwater > Lake | place: USA: Michigan | collected 2013-09-24
ACGATTGGCAGCAGCGCGACGGTGACCGTGCCTTCTGGCTCAACATGGACGGTGGTTTAAGATGCCCGTAAAACTTTCATCCACAGGTGGCGGCAGCGTCACACTGACTACGCCAAGCACGGCGACGGATTATACGGCTACGTTTCCGGCGAATACTGGGAATGTGGTGACTACTGGTAGTTCTGCTGTTGTGACACAGGCGATGCTTGGCACAAATGTGGCGGGCAATGGCCCGGCGTTTGGTGCGTATCAAAATTTAGCTACTTCATTAACCGCAGCAACGAATGTAAAAGTACTGTTTCAAGTTGAGGAGTTTGATACTAACTCTAATTTTTCTTCAAGTAGGTTTACTCCTACCGTTGCTGGCTACTACCAGCTAAATGCCGCGTTACAGATAGATGGCAATCAAGTGTTCTCTATAGCGCTGTATAAAAATGGATCTATATTTAAATATGGAAACTACACAGGAACTACAGCTAGTTTTGGCATTTGCGTGGTTTCTTCCATTATTTACCTTAACGGGTCAACAGACTATGTCGAGATTTATGGGAACGCTGCTGTGACAGTCAACTCATTAGCTTCGCAGGAACGTACATTTTTTAACGGCGCGTTGGTGAGGGCCGCATAATGACGCTTTATGACCGTATCATGGCAATCTATCCTGTTTTGACTCAGGATGATTTCAGCCCGTTTGGCGGCACCATCCGCCTTCAGAACGACAGCGATGGCCGGGGCGACTATATCGCAGCCTGGAACCATCCGACATTTGCACAGCCAACGCAGGAACAGCTTGATGCTGTTGGAGGTATCTAATGCCCATCACCATCTCAGGCTCCACGGGTATCGCGGGCGTTGACGGCTCTGCTGGCACCCCGGCGGTGCAAGGCACCGACACGAATACGGGGATATTCTTCCCTGCCGCCGATACGATTGCCTTTGGTGAAGGCGGCTCTGAGGCAATGCGGATTGATAGTAGTGGGAATGTGGGGATTGGAACGAGTTCGCCCCTTCGTGTCCTTCACGTTGTTAGTAACGCTGCGGAAACGCAGTTGTTGCTAAGGGAGAGCGACTCATCGGGGCCGCAGTTACTTATGGGGGCTGATTCCGCAGTCAGTGGATCAATTATCAACGCATCTTCTGTCTCTGGCTCAAACAACAATTTGCTTTTGCAAACAGGAGGCACCGAACGCGCGCGCATCGACAGCAGCGGCAGGTTGGGGATTGGCACGAGTTCGCCTGATACGAATTTTATTGCAACGGTTTCGTCTGGCAGCGGAGCGATAAAGGTTTTAACAAGCGGCACCTCCGACGGTATTGATATGACTTGTAATACTGCTGGTACTGCCGGGCAATCTGTGTATGTGCTTCCTGTTCGTACCGCTGGGTCTTTGCGCGGCGGCATCCAGTGGAACGGCACAAACCTCCTCTACAACACTAGTTCGGACTACCGACTCAAGACGGCTGTTGCGCCGATGCAGGGTGCGCTTGAGCGGATTTCTTCACTGAAGCCGTGTACTTACATTTGGATCGAGCAGCAGCTTTATGGCGAAGGTTTTATTGCGCATGAACTCGCAGAAAACATTCCGGGTGCGGTAACCGGCGAAAAAGACGCCATCAACAAAGATGGCAGCATCAATTCTCAAAGTGTGGACTACAGCAAGATCGTCGTCCACCTTGTTGCGGCCATGCAGGAATTGAAAGCTGATTTTGACGCATACAAGGCAGCGCATCCATGAAATTTGGCCTGACCCCTTCTGAGATCAACGCCGCGTTGCAAGCGTTAGGAGTTTAACCATGTCCACACTCGCCGCCACCAACCTCAAGCACGCATCCTCCGCCAGCAATAACATCGTGCTGGACTCCAGCGGCAATGCCACGTTTGCCGGAACCCCGGTGCCGAACAGCAGCTTTCTGCGGAACCGGATTATCAATGGCGATATGCGGATTGATCAGCGGAATGCGGGGGCGAGTGTTACACCAACAGCAGACGGAACTTATATCCTTGACCGATGGAAAACATCATTGACGCAATCAAGTAAATTTTCTGTGCAACAACAAACATCTGTAGTGCCAGACGGATTTACTTACGCATTAAAAGTCACTTCACTTTCTGCATATTCGGTTGGAAGCGGTGATACGTTTAGTGTTTACCAAGCTATTGAGGGTTTCAACATTGCAGACCTTTCATGGGGAACGGCAAACGCTAAGACTGTAACGCTTTCATTTTGTGTTTACTCCAGCTTAACTGGGACTTTTGGTGGGGCTATTGTTGCTCCTAGTTTTGCCTTTTCGTATCCTTTTAGTTACTCAGTACCAACTGCAAATACGTGGACAACTATTTCTGTAACTATTGCAGGGCCTACAACTGGAACTTTTGGCGCTACCAACGGAAGCGGGTTTAATGTTTTCTTTGGTTTGGGGTCAGGCGCTACATACAGCGGAACGGCTGGTGCATGGGCTTCTTCTTCTGCGTTAACAGCCACAGGCGCAACTTCCGTAGTCGGCACCAACGGCGCAACCTTCTACCTCACCGGCGTCCAACTCGAAGTCGGCACCGCCGCCACGCCATTTGAGCGGCGGCAGTATGGGCAGGAACTGGCGCTGTGCCAGAGGTATTACGAAAGGTCTGACAGCATAAACACATCGCTTTTTTGGTGCGGCAATACGACCTCCGGCGCCACCTATTACTTTCCTGTTAAATACGCAGTTACAAAAAGAGCGACCGCAACAACGTCAATAACCGATATCAGCAACAGCGGCTTCCCCAGCACGATAACTGTCGGAGAGCAATCTGCGGTTGGTTTTCGCGCCGACTCTGTATCTAATACGACGCAGGCAGCCTCATTCTTTCGTGCTAACTGGACGGCATCGGCGGAGCTTTAATCATGTACACCAATGCCCAATACATAATTGACCCGCTGTCCGGTCAGGTGTCCTGCATCCGCTGCGACATCAACGGCGTGACCAGCTTTGTGCCGCTTGATGAAGCAAATACGGATTACCAGAACCTGCTTCGGCTTCAGGAGGAGGGCAAAGTCGTGATTGCCCCAGCGGAGTAGAGTAATGGCCCAGATCAATGAGACTGAAGCTCGCTTAAATGCACATGAGGCTGTGTGTCAGTTGCGCCACGAGGCCATCAACGCACGGCTGAAGCGACTTGAGGCTATTCTAATGATTACCGCTGGGGCCATTATCTCCGGCCTAGTCGGTATTGCTTTCAAGCTGCATTAGCCATGGAGCTGCCCAAAATCACTCCGGTAATCCAACTTGCTACCGCAGCTTTTGCGTTGGTGGTTGGTGGATATAGCGCGGGTGAGAAGTTTGGCTGGTTCAAGAATGAAATTCTGATTTGGTCTCCTGAACATTTTAGGATTGAGTCAGCCAAGATTGGGCATCCTGTCACTGTCACGGTAGCTCGTATCAAGAAGCGGGATGATTGTTCTGTTGAGAATTTCGAGGTAACGGTTCGTGACGGAGCCGGTGTAATACATTCTGCCACGCCAAGCATGACTCGCTTTACCGGGCCTGCTGGCCCTGACATTGATACCTTTACATATCTACTGGACATTTCTGATAAAGAAACCACTGCTGCCGGAAAGGCAACTTTGTTGGCGACCATCAAATACAAATGCCCAGAGGGTGAGCGCACGGTGACGTATCCCCGACACCAGAACCTGACCTTTATGCTGGAGAAGTAACATGGAAAGCCTTCTCAACCTTGTGCGAACGGTTGCGCCCAGCATCGCCACCGCTGTTGGCGGTCCTTTGGCTGGCATGGCCACGCGCGCCATTTCTGAGGCTCTCCTGGGCAAGCCTGACGGTACTGAAGATGAGCTGGTGCAGGCTGCGGCCAAAGCCACCCCAGAGCAGCTTTTGGCGCTAAAGCAGGCCGAGCAAGAGTTCGCGGTCAAAATGCGCGAGTTGGACATTGATCTTGAGCGCATCGCCAGCGCAGACCGCGACAGCGCCCGCAACCGGGAAGTCGCCACGAAAGACTGGACGCCGCGCATTTTGGCGGGGCTGATTACGGGCGGCTATTTCGGTGTGTTGTTTTATATGCTCAGGAATGGACTGCCGCAGCATGGCGGTTCCGAGGCTATGTTGGTTATGCTTGGCACTCTGGGGACGGCCTGGGGCGGTGTGGTGGCCTATTACTTTGGTTCATCTGCTGGCAGTAAAGAGAAAACCGAAACCATGAGTAGGATGGCGCGGAAATGAACGATAACTTCCCCAAGGCCCTAGCGGTTATACTGCATCACGAAGGGGGGTGGGCTGACCATCCAAAAGACCCTGGCGGTGCGACCATGAAAGGTGTTACGCTAGCGACCTACTCCAAGTTCTTGGGGCGTGATGCTACCAAGGAGGAGCTGAGGAACATCAGTGATGCCGAGCTTCAACAAATTTATCGAGACCTTTACTGGAACCGGGCTGCTTGTGATCGGTTGCCTTCTGGCCTTGATCTGGCTGTCTTTGATATGGCCGTTAATGCAGGCCCTGGCCGTGCTGCCAAGATATTACAAACCGTCCTGGGCGTCACGGCTGATGGAGCGATAGGGCCAAAGACGTTGGCCATGGTTGAAGGTCGTCCGACAACTGACCTTATCCGCGAGTTTTCAGGTGCCCGAGAAGAATTCTACAAAGGGCTTCCGATCTATGCTACCTTCGGCAAGGGATGGCTTCGCCGTGTCGATGAAGTTGAGTCTGAAGCCCTTAAACTTGTAGGAGATAAGTCATGATGAAGGGTAAGCCTATGGCCGGTAAGGCCAAAATGGGTATGGCCAGCTACAAGAAGGGTGGCATGGTGGGTGGCTTTAAGCCTTGCCCCGGCTGCCCGACTCCGGGCAAATGCCGTGCTGCTGGTAAGTGCTTGGCGAAAGCGAAGAAGTAATCCCAGTGTCAGCGATTAAGATCACCAAGTTCCTTGGGACAACTCCGAAAAACGCTTCGGAGTTGATATCTGATACGGCTGCGCAGCTTGCAGAGAACTGCAAGCTGTACTCTGGTGATCTTATCCCCTACCCGACGCCAACCATTGTGGCGGATGCCCATCGTTCGGGTACTATCCGTACGCTCTATGCTTTACGCGACCCAGACACCGACGCTCTTGTTTGGCTTTCGTGGAATGCTGTTGTTGATATTGCAACGCCAGCCACGGATACAGCCAGTGAACAGCGGTTTTATTATACGGGCGACGGTGTCCCAAAGGTCAGCACTTATGATTTGGCTACGCAGGGTTCCATGCCGTACCCCAACGGGTACTATGACCTGGGCTTACCTCTGCCCACAGTCAAGCCAACATCTGTCGCTACGACCTTTACGCCTGTAACCACAACCTCTTTCGCCCGCGCCGCAGGTAACAACGTCACGTTGGTGACAAGCTCAGCGCACAACGTGAAGTCCGGGTCGATTATCACAGTTTCAGGGTTCTCGTTTCGCACCGGCACATACAGCCGCACCGGCACGCTTATCACGGTGACGATCACCGGACATGGCCTGTCCAGTGGTGCCGATGTTCTGCTAAAGTTTACATCTGGCACCGCCACAACCAATACCTACGCCATCACGGTGGTAGACGTGAACACCTTCACATGTAACGACACAGCTTCCGGCTCGACTTCCGGCGATGTGAGTTGGGATATTGGCGATCTGAACACCACTGCGGAAGCGACGGTTATCAACTCAACGACCATCAGGTATTTTTCGCCCGGCCCGACTGTGACCACCACATCGAGTTCCAGTGGTTCGGTTGACCTTGGTGGGCAGATTCAATCTCGTAACTACCTCTACACTTGGTACACAGGTTGGCAGGAGGAGTCTATTGGCTCTGAGCCTGCTAATGCCCTGTTCATCAAGGAAGGGCAAATTGTTACTGTTGGCACACTACCTACCGTAAAGCCCGCAGGAGATAACTTCGTCCGTGGTATTCGGATTTACCGTACCTTGGCTGGTACGACTGACGCTGAGTATTATCGGTTGGCAACCTTGCTGTTCCCCAACACCATCACAACCGTAGAGCGTACTAGTAACGTATCTAAAGTAACTTTTCAGTATCCCCATCAGTTGTTTAAGGATGACCGCTTTAAGATAAGCGGATGCAGTGTAGCATCGTTTGACATCACGGGCGGTATCATCACTGAGGTCGTTGACCAGTACACATTTGAGTATGCCCAGACGGCCTCTAACGTGGCCTCAACATCTGCTACCGGTACGCTCTATTATGATGTGTCTGAGAACCCGCCAACGACCACGGCACGGTATTGGGGTGACGGCGGCGTCTTTGACTTTACAGATGACTTCAGCTTCCGGTCACTTACCGAAATTCTAAGGTCTAATGACTACGATGCGCCGCCCGAGGACCTTCAGGGTCTGACAATTATCCAAAGCAGCATCCTCGCAGGCTTTGTTGATAACACACTCTACTTGTCTGAGCCGGGTGTCTTCCACGCATGGCCGGGGGCCTATTCCAAGTCTTTTGATAGCAATATCGTCGGGCTTGCTCAGATCGGTGGTAACCTATTGGTTCTGACCGAAGGCTATCCGTACATCCTGTCAGGCTCGAACCCAGCGATTATGTCGCAGGCCCGGTTGTCATCGCGTTATCCATGCCTTAACCGGCGCAGCATCGTTGAGACCAGCTTCGGGGTTATCTACTCTACCCATGACGGCTTGGTGGTCTATGCACCGGCGTCCTCAGCGCAGCTTCTGACACGTTTGATCCACAGCAGCGATACGTGGAATGCGTCGCTCGATCCCAATACCCTGGTGGGTGTGACCTACAAAGATACGTACATCGCATCTTCTAATACCGGCTCAATCGTATTAGAACCCGGCAGCGGGCAGAACGTCGGCACCTTTGTTGATAATGACTTTACATTTACTGCCACATGGTATGATGTCGTCACAAATAACTTGTATGTCATATCCGGCACTAACGGTGATATTTATCAGTGGGATGATGCCGCGCAGCCCAATACAACAATGCGGTGGAAGTCAAAGACTTTCATCACCAAGGACTTCACAAACATTGGTGCAGCCCGTATCGTTGCAGACTATACTGGTGCGGCCGGGTCCTCCTTCTGGGAAGATGCTGACACCATCTGGAATGTGACTGAAGAATTATGGAATGCAGCCGACCCGATCACGTTCAAACTGTACGTGGATAAGAGCCTCATCTTCACCACAACGCAGTCCAATAGTAGCCTATTCCGGCTACCATCAGGGTATAGAAGTGATACCTTCGAGGTAGAAATTGAAAGTCTTGTTCGGGTTCGTGCAATCCATCTGGCTGACACCCCAACCGGTCTGAGGACAGCGTAATGGCACGCTTTACAGGCATCCCTGATATACCGCAGGGTGGTATTGACGAATGGCAGTATCGCGTTCTTGAAGCGATGAAGCAGAACATCGAACTGTTAACCAATACTCGGAACGAAGAAGATCAGGCCAGCGTGGCCATCACCCGGTCCAGTGTTTCCACTCGTACCCCCGGCGCCGCTCAGTTTCAGGGGTTATCGGCTCGGGGTACGGGTTTTACCATTGCCGGTGTTCAAGTTCCATCTCTTGATGACTATAATGCCCTGTTGCAAGATTTCATCCGGCTCAGCCAGGATGTGACTAACCTTCGTGCTACCGTTTCAACACTCATCACCCAGATAAGGGGGCTATGATGTCATACTCCACCACGTCGCTTGACCTGTCCCTGGTCGGCAGCATTATTAAGGGGAGTCTCCGCTAATGGCCCGGTCTAGAAACTTATATGGTATTGGTTCTAGCGCCTATGACGTAGAAGCCGCGCGCCGTGGCCAGCTAGGTCGCGATCAAGCCTTCAATGCTGGGTCCTACAACCCCATTGGGATTAGTGTTGGTGTGCCCGGAACCCCTACTTACAGAGAACGCATCCTCGGGCCCTTACCTCCCGGCAGAGGTGCGCCTCCCGCTGGGCCTGTTAACATGGGACCGGAGAGCGGCGGCGGCATGATTCGCTACTTACCCCCTGAAATGAAACCGGGCGGTGGTGACTCATTCAAAGCTGATCTTGGTGTCCCCGACAGGCCCTTTGGCATTTCTGTTGGTGTGCCCGGAACCCCTACTTACAGAGAACGCATCCTCGGGCCCCTACCTCCATCGAGTGGTAGGGTGGGTTCCGCTTCTATGCCCACGTACCAGATGGGTGGAATGGTCGGTCCCGGCGGTATGCCGATACGGCCTGATATGGGGGCTATGACGCCGTACTCCACCACGTCGCTTGACCTGCCTCCGGCACTGGCAAGCCTGCTCGCTCCAACCGTTACACCCGCTATGGGGCCGGGCGGTATTGGCACTTATGCTATGGACAACCGCGCCGCTATGATGGGTTCTGCTGCTATGCCCGCGTACCAGATGGGCGGGATGGTCGGTCCCGGCGGTATGCCGATGCGGCCTGATATGGGTATGGGTAGCGCTATGGGCGGTATGCCTGGGCTGGCTCCTGCTGGTGCGATGCAGCAAACCTTGTCGCCTGGGCAGATTCCCGGTGAGGTGCAACGGTTCGTGCAGCAGAACCCCGATCAGATGAACCAGATTCGTATGCAGATTGAACAGCTTGTTCAGTCCGGTCAGGTTACGGCCCAAGAGCTGAATATGATGGTTCAGATGGCGCAAGCTGCGGCTAGTAACCCGGCGCTTTATAAGCAACTTCGTATGATTGCCATTCAACGTGGACTGGCCGGACCCGATGAGCTCAGTGAAGAATTTGACGCTGGGCTTGTCTTTGTTTTGCTCCTGATGGGTGCTGCTATGTCCGGTGGTATGGGTGGCGGGCAGATGTCGCAGATGCCGCAGATGATGCCTTCTATGAAGAAAGGCGGGATGCTTCCCAACCGCAATGGTGATAACAGTGAAGCCGTGGTTGCTCAGCTTCATGAGGGCGAGTATGTGATTCCAGCCCACGTCGTCCGGGCCAAAGGTACCGAGTTCTTTGACAAGCTGCTGGAAACACACAAGAAGTCCGATGACTAGGACGGTTGAGCATCTGACCCCTGCCCGGGTTGAGGAGTTATGGCCTTACATAGAGCCGCTCCTCTACTCCGTGTGTCTGGAAGGTATTGCTGCTCCGAACCCCATGGACCCCGAGTATATACGGATTACGGCTCAGCACGGTGTGACTAATATCCTAGGGATATTTGACAAAGAGCACCTTGATCTGATCGTAGTCTCTGAATTTACTATTGTGCGCGGGGTTAAAACTGCTAGTATTTCTGCCATGGCTGGCAAGAATTTGCTAAAAGCTCGCTCCGAGGTTTGGCAAGATATTCTAGCATGGTACAGAGCCGCAGGCGCTCGCGCCGTGGATGCGTACGCAGAACCTAGGCTTGCTAGGGTATATCAGCAGAAGTTTGGTTTTGATCAAGGTTGTTCGTACGTTCACATGACGCTTTAGGAGGTTGATATGGGTGGTGTTGGTAAGGGTGTTAACCGAGCTCTTGGGTTGAACAAGGGCGGCATCATCAACCGTGCCCTCGGCGGGAACAGAAACATTGCCATTGCTATTGGGGTTGTCGCTGCGATTGCCCTGCCGTTTGCTCTACCTGTTGTAGCGACTGCAATTGGCACATCACTTGCCGTGTCACCTCTTGTAGCATCTACTATCGCTGGCGGTTTATATGGTGCCACTACCGGTGCGCTTTCGGGGTCTATGACCGGTAACGTGGGTACAGGTGCGGCCATCGGTGCTGCGGGTGGTGCGGTCGGCGGTTTTATACAAGGCGGCGGAATTGATTACACAAGTAATGCGCTGTTTGGGCCTCCTTCTGCCACAACAGTAACGGCACCGGGGTATCAAGGTGCTGAAGCAATTGGTTCTGCCACAGGTTACCAAGGAGCTACTGGGCCTGCATTCGGTGTGTCAGAAGCTATAACGCCGGGTGTGGCTATTTCTCCGGGCGGTTTTGAGGGTGTTATTGCCAACGCAGGGTACGGTTCTGCTCCCGGCATTGCTTCGGCGACTACCCCCTCAAACTTTAATGTTGCCTCTGCGGGGTACCAAGGGGCTGAGGCCGCAGGTTCTGCCACAGGTTACCAAGGAGCTACTGGGCCTGCATCCGGTGCCGCCGCTCCTAGCGCCCAAGGTACGCAGTTTGAACGCTTCCTTGGCGGTCTTACCGGCGGTAAAGCACCACTGGACATTACCACGGCTGAGGGTGTGGGCCGTCTGGTCTCTCCTGCATTCAGCCCAGGGGTCATCGCTGGTGTCGGTCAGCTTGCTATGACGATGTTCAACAAGCCGCCTGAAAATCTGACTCCGCAGGAACAGAACTATGTTAGCGAAACGGCTGAGCTTGCCAGTACCAACCGGGACCTGTTTGAGCAGCGTGTGAGCGCTGCTCGCCGCCTGTTGCAGCAAGGCACACCCAACCCCGAAGAAGCCTACGCTCAAGCCAACATGGGTGTGCAGCGCCGCTTCCGTGAAGCCGGTCTGCGTGATGCGAGTGATGTGCGGCGCGGCCTTATTGAAGGCGCACGCCTTGGTAGTGCGGCTATCCCGGGTGAGTACGCCCGAGCTGCTACGCTTACGCAGCAGGGTCTAACTGCTATGCCGTCCACTGCGCCGCAGGGTGCCGAAGCTATGGCCCTTCCGGTGTATCGTGATCTTGAGCGGCGTCAGCGTGAGTACCAAGCCGATATGGCTCGCGGCTTTGGCACAATGGCGGGTGGGTTTGGTGGCCGCTCTAAAGGTGGTTTGTTCGGTTAATATCGACCTTCGGAGGTCTACATGTCTGGTTATCTATACCCCTACACTCCTTACCCCACTGCTGGGAACTTGCAGTCCTCCGGCCAAGCGTTCCTTGGCGGCTTCGGCGCGGCCCAAGAGATCGAGTCCCGTGCTCAGGAGATGGATGCCAAGAACCAACTCCAGAAGCTGCGGCAGGCTCAAGAAGAACGTCAGCGGCAAGTGTTCCCGTTAGAGATGCAGCGGGCTGAGCAGCAGATGAAGTTCTTGGCACAGAACCAACCGCTGTCTCTTGAGCGAGCGCGCCTTAGTAATCAGGCGCTTCAGGCTAGTATCAACGCTAGTAATCAGCAGCGGGCTGCTGCGGCAGAGCTTGCGCGTATCTATGGTTCGCCCGAGGGTGGTATGCCAGCGATGCCCCCCGCTGCTG
>Ga0181365_1000292_pt1 | contig 11125 bp, 5 predicted proteins | sample Fa13NDMM110DN_FD_130097 | JGI IMG/M metagenome (GOLD analysis project Ga0181365, IMG submission 130097) | Freshwater viral communities from Lake Michigan, USA - Fa13.ND.MM110.D.N | ecosystem: Environmental > Aquatic > Freshwater > Lake | place: USA: Michigan | collected 2013-09-24
ACACCATTATTACCAGCAAGAGCACTAACAGTTCTATAGTTACTTCCTAAAGTACCACCAGCGTTTTTAATACCTTCAGCCGTAACATACTTGCCAATGTACTTAAGTGCTAATTGTTCTTTCTCATTAGCAGTTAATCCACCAGCAACAGTTTGACCAGGTCTAGATATTGTTGGACGTTTGCGTTCTAAAGAGTTAAGTTCATTTACATAAGATTTAACGTCTGCTTTACTTAATTGATTAGCAAGGTCAGAGCCAAGATAATCTTTAGCGGTGTCTAATAGTTCCTGAGCAGCCCTATTCTTATCAGTAACTGTTGCAGTAGATGTTGTTCCACCTGTTGTACTTTTAGATTGTGCAAGGTATGAACCTAAACTAAAACCAGATTGCCCAATTGCTTCTAATCTACCATTTACAGATGATATAGAACTTTGTGCTTTTTCAATATCTTTAATAAAATCAGGAGTAACGGAACCATCAACAATGCTATATCCAAGTTGTTGTTTAAGCGCTTTAACATCACTTGGAGCAGCGTATAAACCTCTTAAGAAATTATCTTTTTCTAACAATTCATATTGGCGGCTGGTTGTGTTAAATACTTTATAGTAAACTTTAGAAACATCACCCTCTAAATAAAACTCTCCTGGTTTAGATTCAGATTCATACGTAACTCCAGTACTACCCAAGGGTGACTTGTAAACCATTTATTAAACTCCCAATTCTTTCTTGATAACGGTATTAATAATTCTTATAAGACCTGCATCATTTGCAGCAATCTCTAATGCTTGTTGCATAGCACTATTACGTATTAAACTTCTACGTTGAGAAGCATCTACAGTTCCATCAAACATTAACTTTGTTGTAGCATTTGCTTCTTGTACAAGATTAACTATCTCTACTACTTTTTGTGCATTTGGACTTTTAGGAACATCGCCATTGTTAATCATTCTTACAAGTTCATTGTAGGCAGCGGTGTTATCAGCAGCACTTCCATAACTTTCTAACGCTTTATTTAAGTAGTATTTATTCTTGGTAAACTCTGCTATGTCTGCTTTTTTTTGTTTAGTAATAATTGAACGAATACTTTCTGGTGCAGCCTCAATCTTTGAATCCCACTCATCGCGCTTAGTGTAGTATTCATTTAATTGTTCTTGAGCAGTAACTTTAATCATAAATTCTTCTACTGGAATCTTATCAAGATAGCCTTCTCTTTGGAAGAACTTAGATTCAGAAATATCAAAGTCACCAGTATTAGGTACAAAGAAAGCAGAACCTTCTGGATATTTTTGAACTAATGCGTCATTCTTACGTAACCAAGCAATAGCATCAGTTCTTTGAGCAATACTTACAACTTTACTTCTTTCGCTTTGAGATATTGTGTAAGCAAGTACACCTGGCTTAGCCTTAGCCCACTTCATATTGGCTTCTCCCCAAGGGTCTGTTGAACCTTGGGCGGTTAGTTCTCCTACAGTTGCATAAAATTCTTCTCTAAAATCAACGTTACCTAAGTCTTTTAATGTAGCGCTAACGTCTTTACCAGCAGAAGGACTTAAAGCAACTGGTGATACTAAACCTAGAAAGAATCTAGTAGTTAAAATATTAGATGCTAATGCTTCTAAATCTTGTTGAAATTCTAATTTATCTTCAGGAGTAGCATTAATGTCTAATCCTCTACCGTTTGCAACAAGGTAAGTATAGGCTTGTCTTTGAGCAGAAGCCATTTCTCCATTGACATCATTAGGTGACATAAAGGAAAGAGCGCGTTTAATTGCTGGAGGAAAGATAACATCTTTATATGTTGCGTTCTTGCTCATCTCACCAAGAGTTACGCCAAGTAATCTATCTCTAATACCCCAAAAGTTAGGTGCGTGTTGTTGTAAAAGAACCATTGACATACCAGCAATTGGACCTGAGAATGTAGGAATAGAAGAATTTGGGTCTAATGATGGTGATAAGAACTTAACTTTACCAGTAAACTGTAAAGATACTGGTAGTTTAAGATTTGAATTACCATCTATAAATCTATGAGCAATAGATACGGCATTATAAATTATATCATCACCAGGAAACACAAAGTATAATTCATCGTTTTCATCTTCATAAATAAAACCTGAATGTTCTAATCCTTGAGTTGCTAAACGTAAACGAACAATAGAATCTGTTTGCTTACCACCAATTCTGTAAGCACGTCTCCAAAAATCTTCCGTTGCACGATAAAAACGAGCAAAGTTACGTAATCCAAATGCAAGATTAGTTCTAACTAGAGGATTATCAACAAAATCTAATGTTCTTTTTGCTGCTGCGTCTGATGATATTCTTGCAGCATACTGTCTTGCAAGAGTATCTGCTTCCTTAGGAGAAAAACCCTTTTCAATTAATTGAGAAAATTTAAGTCTTTCAAGTGGTCTAAACTGATTACGATAGTAATGTAGGTTAGCATAATAAATAGGCTCTCTAGTCAAAGTTGTTATTTGACGGTCCATCCACTTATAGCCTTTTTCGTTCATTATTTTTATAAATGAACCCATATCGTCAGCAACAGGAATCCATTTCTGACTTAAGACAGTATCTGGTAAATCTTTTTGGTTCATTGTGCGAAGCATACTTGTATCAATGTCTGGAGTCCAGACGTCTTTGTTGTCAACTTTATTGTAAACAAGTTTGACTAGGTCAGGGTTAACGTCTCCTGCTTTATTGAGAAATGGTTGACGAGCAGAAAAGTATATAGATGTTGCTAATTCGGTATTACTAATGTTTTCATTTAAACTATTAGTAAAAGCACTTGACAATTGTGGGTTGTTATCTAACTCTTTACGTATTTCTTCAATTGCTTTTTTGGAATCATTAATATATTTAATAGCAATTCTTGATGTTCCTGGACCAGCAGTACGTTTGTACGCTTCAATTGTCCAACTCATATAATAAGAATCTGGATTTTCTTGTAATTTCATTTCAACTGCTGGACCTTCAGTGTTGAATTGTTTCTTAAACTTATTATAGTTAACGCTGAATTCTAAATTCTTACCATATCTTTTACCAACTTCTGATGAAGTAGTGTATCCTTGGTCAGCAAAGTTATTTAAACTGGTACCACCAGTTACTGTCATAGTTGTTTCTTTATATCCACTTGAATCTATATCATATAATATAATATCTTCTAAGTCTTTTTCAATTTGTTCGTCATTAGTTTTAAGTATTTTACCAAGAACACCTTTACCAGTCATTCCAGACCTGTAAGCCATTTGCATATTCTTAGTAACGTTCTCAATACTGCCATCTTCTTCAACACTTTTTGCAATTTTCTTACTTACGCCTGGTTGAAACATAGAATACAATGCGCGAGAAGGGTAACCTACTCCTCTTGCGTCAAAGAACTTAGAATCAGCATTTAAAGAACGATTCTTAGCACGACTTGTTCTATATCCACGAGTAATTAAAGATACCAATTGTTTAGGTGTAGCAACTAAGCCAAATACGCCAATTTCTTCAATTGCAGAACGAATACCTAAACGTGGTACAAGAGTTAAGAAAGTCCAAGTACTTACAATTGATTCAGAGTACTTGTTGTTAAAAACTGCTCCAAGTGATTTAAGTTGAGCACCTTTTCTGCTGTAAACTGCTGAACGTATGGCTCTAAGGTCAGGTGTTTTTAATTCAAATACTAATTGGTGTTCCATTGTTGCAGCAGCATTGTCAGAACCTAATCTTGCAGGATTCCAAGGAACAGCGCCGCCTACTTTTTTAATGGATTTTAAAACTCCACCATCTTTATTAAATACTTTGTCAAGAAACTTTTTTGATTCGTCAGGAAGAGCCTTGTATATTGCAGGAGTAAGCAATTCATCTTTTGCGTATTGTTGAACTCCATAGAATTTTTCAATCTCACCCATTAATTGTGCATTATCCATACCTTGGTATAGTCCAAGAGAATCAGATATTGCAAATACTAAACCTTTATGAATGTTTTTACGTTCAGCAACACTAGCAGTTACCCAGAGTCTACCTAATTCATCAGCATCTGGACGAGAAAGATTAGCAATACGACCTAAACTTACAACATCTTTAAGAGATTCTAAACCTTCATCTATTACAGTACCATCTTTAAGGGTTACTCTGCCGTATTTAATGTTTCTTGTTGTTGGTGCTATTTCAAAAGTACGAGTAAACTTACTTGCCTTACCTGCAGATTCTTTAATTGCAGTCATTAATTCATTTCTGGCTGCATCATCTTTAAGAAAATCTGTTTTAGCAATAGTTTTAAGTAATGTTTCAGCAGTTATACCAGCAGCAGTAACGCCAACCTTGGTTGTACTGATTCCAGTTTTTCTAAGTAGAGCATCTTTAATTTCATTTTTAAATCCACGATATATACTGTAGGTTGGAAGAACAGGCTTACCGTATATTCTTGTACCGTTAATAAGGTTGTCAAAATTTTGAGCATCTTGCAAGAATTTTTTAGCAACAGATGCATTAAATACTTCGGCTTTAACTAATTTCTGAAGAAGTTGTGGACTAATATCTTTACCAAATTGTCTATTAAGAATACTAAATGCTTGGGCTTTTTCTGGGTCAGTGCCTTTAGCGTAACGTTCAATTTGAGCACCAGCATTATCGTAAAATCTAGTTACTGCTTTTCCATAAATTGGATTATCAAAAGCATCGCCAATTTTTGCACTAAGTGTTGCTTTGTAAGCAGCGCTATTTACAGCGCCTGCACCTTCGGCTGCTTTAATTGCTTTTAATACACCGATTGAACCAAGTTTAGATGCTGCCCCAATATAAGGAATGTATGATAATGGGTCAAATACAATATTAGTTGCTAAATCACCAGTAGCAGAAACAATACCAAATGCTTTACGTTTAGCAGTTCCGTATTCTCCTGGTTTAACTCTTAATTTAAAAACATCATAAGCAAGGTCTCGACCAAAAGAAATCTTAGCAAGGTTGTAATCGCCTAATGCTTCTTGCATTGTTTTATTATTTTGAACATCAAGGTAATCTTCATATGCTTGTAACTCTTCAGGATTTGCAAGATTAAGATTTGCTAGAATTTGTCCAGCGGTTTTACCCATAGATGCCATCTTGGCAACTTTAGCAACACCTTTAGAATAAAAAGTATCAACTTTTTGTACACGGTCTCTATCAAAAACTGCTTCTCCGTTAGCGCCTGCTAAATCCCAGGCTTTAGAGAATGAAATGTTTTCTTGATTTGCAAATTTAGTAACACGATATAGACCAGTTACAGCATTAGCGTAACTTCTTAAACCGTCAAAAACTTTAGTAAGTTTAGTCTTCTTATCTTTTTGAATGAACAAAGCATCAGGATTCTGTTGAGCAATAATATCTTGGATGCCTTTGTCAAGTTTATTGTATTCTTTGTTTGCTTCAGCAACATCGTTAATACTAGATAAACGTTGACTGACATTTTGTATACCAGCCCAACCATTAAGTTCAGCATTTTGAGCAGGAGTAGGATTAAACTTAGTTACAGTTTTGTATAGTTCTGCTGAATAATTTTGTATCTCTTTATTATCAGCCATTTACTGTCCTTGTAATAAAGCGTTTTCGTAAATTGCTTTGACTTCTCCTGAAGAATCAGCATTAATCATACGTCCTAAGATACCTGTTAATGTCTCTGGTTCTGGATTAAGATTGCCAAAAATTTCTGGTCCTGGTCCTTCACCAAATGGTAAACCTACTTCAGCAGGTTGGTCAGGAAATTGTGTCTCAGCAGTTAATGGAACAATTGCAGACTTAGGGGCAGCGCTTGCAGCGTTTCCTGTTTGAAGATTAGGAGTCTTAACTGTTCCAGCCATAGGACTTACTCTTTGCTGGTCCATTAATTGTTTACCTTCGCCATATTTTGTTGAATTCATTTCACGCATTGGCTGAGTTGTACGGCTAGAAAGATTCTTGTCGGTACGTTTGGCGCTTCTACCTACGCCTGAAACTACTTCGTTAGCCATTTAAATTCCTTAAATTTATAATTGTCCTAGTAGTGCTTGAATATCTGGTTGTCCTTGCATTTGTAACGCTTGCTCTGGTGCTGTTGGAGAAGGACCCCCTGGAGGCGCTTCAACTGGAGCAGCAGGGACAGGTTGCTCGGCAGGAGCGGTCATCTCAGCAGGGGGAACTTGTGGGTCTGGAGCAAAGACTTTTTGTACAGCATCTTCGATGCTTGTACCTTTTTGTCTTTCTTTGATTACTTCAGCAATGCTATTAACAAGTTGACTTGGGTCTTGTCCCTGTGCTGCGAATTGTGGAATTGCTTGTGCTAGTGAGGCAACTGATGCGTTTAAGTTATCACGCATACGTTGAACGTCAATTGACTGTTGTTCTCCGCCTACGTTCATTGACCAAGGTAGTTCGCGCATTACGAAATCTCTTGATACTAAATCTGCACCTAATGCTTGTAGTGAGAAGATTAATGCACGACTTGGGTCAAGTCCTGACATTAAACCATAACGAACTTGAACTGAATAATCTCCACGAATATCTCTACGTGGTTCATAACTTAATTCAAATCTTGCACCACCAGAAGAGGCTGCAATTTTCTTTTCATCAGGGAATAACTTTTCATCCATCTTAAGACATAATGCAATTACGTCTTCAAATACATCTGACAAAATTTGTTGACCAGTTTTAACCTGGGTATCAAATGCGCCTAATAGGGCTTGTACACCTTGTCCTGTTACAACGCTGGCATTAATAACACCAGAACGTCCTTCAGGATAACGTGCGCCAAGGCGCATTTCTTGTTGCAATAGTGCTGCTTCAGTAAACGCAGCAGGTGGAACCTCTAAGCCTACACGGCGAATGTTCTGCGGTTGAGCAGTTCTTAACACAGCGTCTGGACCAAAGGCAAATTCTTGTACGTCATTTGGAACTGCTAATGGAGCGTTAATAGATTTCTCTGCTGCGTCCATTGCTAACTGTGCAAATCTTGCGCGTGCTATTTGAACCCAAAGAACATCATCAAATTGACCGCGTGGTTCATTGTCAATTCCTGGGCGCATAGCAACGCGAACCATTACTTCACCCATTGGGTTGTCAGTACTGGTTAAAACTAAATTACCTCTGTTGGGTAAGTATAAAAGAATGGTGTCTTTGTCTTCATAACGAATCATTTCTATTTCAGAATAAAGGTCAACTTCATCCATTCTGTATCCGTTAAGGATTTCTCTTTCAAATTCTGGAAATTCTGTAATAAGTTCAGCAATGGTTTTAACGTAGCGTTTAGTAAATGAAGCAACTCTACCGTATCTATCAAATTCAAGATAAGAACCAAGTGGATTTTCTACACGTATACGCGGGATGTTGCTTTCAAAGTCTGCTTCAATGACAATAGGTAAGAAACCGTAAGTTCCGTACCAATCAGCGCCAGTGTACATTTGGGTTTGTAAGCGTGAGTGTTGAACATAGTTATTAACAACAAGGGTTCTAATGTCTGCTGATTTTTTAGCACGGTCAGAATTAGTATTAGTTGTTGTACAATTAAATGAAGGTAGTGGTGCTAGAACTTCAGAAACGTCTCTTGCTGCTACGTCTACAAAGTTTGCAATCATTGCTCTACTTGCACCCTCTGGGAACATTTCAGGAAACACGTTTACAAGGTTGCCCCTACGTACTTCTAGAACGTCACCCATACGAGCATCACGCGCGGAGTTACGGCGTTTGAGTGCTTCAACCTTGGTTGCTATCTGTGTTATATTAAGAGCCACTAATTTCCTTATTGATAGAATACTTCTGCTTGTTGTTCGGCAAATGCCTCATCTAAATCTATTACATATCTTGAGTTAAGTTGTTTTCTGGAGTGCCATCTACTATTAGTAAACTGGGTAAGATGGTTTCCTCGTTCTAGCCACTCACGAATAACAATCTCTGTAAACCATAAAGCCATAACGCAATCAGTAGGTTGACGTTTACGTGCATCAGGTTTCCAGGTTATTAACTGGGTTACTAAAGCCTTGACTCCTTCAGACTTGTCAGTTGAAGGTAGTTCAATCATATTTGAGTTCTTTACAAATTTTTCATTCGTAGTCGTTCCAAAGAGTGGAGCCAAAGACGCAACACCGAAATCAACGTCCCACTTGTTGTTGCCAGTGAAATGCTCACGGAATACGATTCCGCGCGAAGATAGAAAGTCACGTATTCCCTCGTCTTTGGTGAGGAAGAGTTGGAAGGCATTTTTCTCCGCTACTACCACGTTAGGCTGATATTTAACAGCCCACTCTTGGATTAAGTTTTTAATTTTTTCTGGGGTTGGGTCTGTCATATTGCAGACATCAAGAACGTATCTTTTCTTGTTATCAACATTTACAGCCACAATTACTGCTGCAGTTGCTCCAGACATAGCAGGGTCAATACCCATAACTATGCGATAGTTGCCAGGGTCTTGAGGATGACCTGGTGCTCCGTAATGCAGTATGCCAGTTTTACGCATACCTTGAAGAGAACTTTGCACGCATATTGGTGGGAAGATAGAATCGTCTTCAACATCTTGTTGCTGATAAACCATAGCCCAAGTAGAAGGGGTAACTTCAGAGCGTCTTTGGAATAGTGTGGGACCATCCCATTTAGGGTATAATCCGTCTACGTCAGGTGTCGTGTCCTCATCGCCATCCCAAGGTCTGTCTGACCTCGCCCATAGCGTTACCCACTTCTCTGGGTCTTCGTTGAACTCTAATACTGCTGGCATAGCCAGATATGTGAATGGAGTTTTATTTCCAGACCAGTGTTCGGGGTTCCGAAGTTCTCTGTATAGGTCGATAGAACCTATTCGTGTCCCTACAACTAAAAGTTTTCCATTTTTGCCGAGACGAGTTATAACTTCTTTTTGCAGCCAGTTAATTTGTTTTTCCCACTCGTGGGAGTTGGCACCAGTTATAACGTCATCAAGGATAATCAAGTCGGCGCGTGCGCCGTAAATTTGTCCGCCCATACCAAGGGCTTGTAAGGTCGGGTCTTTTTCGCCAGAGTCTCTAGTCTCAGTACCTAGGTAAACTGTGTCAGTTCGCCAGGTCTCTGAGTCTTCTTTCCAACCGCCCTCAGGTCCATACATTTGCTGCATCTTCTGCCAGCGTGGATGGCTGAGGCGTTGCTTAATGGCATACACAAATTCTCGTGCTTTAGCCAAAGTCTTAGAAACAATAATGATACGAACGTTAGGGTTTAGAGCCACACGAAAGGTTGAGTAGTTAACCGTGATGGTAGTAGACTTAGCGTGCTCAGGAGGTATGTTTATTAAAACGCGATTTTTTGTAGCAGGCTCATAAGTCATTGCTGAATGAATCCACTCAGGTTCACCTTTTTCAAGAAGGGATATAAAATTGTCCTGGTGGGGGAAAACCTTCATCTCTAGGTATTCCTCAGAGAAGGTCTTAAAGTCTATGCTGTTCTTGTCTGCGTCCTTGCTCTTGGCGCGGACATTATCTCTATCAGTTCGGGCATTATCCATTTGCTCGCGGAAGTGCTTATCAGACTTAATCCAATACTTGACCGTATCAGGTTTGATGCCAGCCAACTTTGAGGCGGCGTCATTGGTCATCCCAGAGGCAATACCCTTAAGGTAGTCCTCTTTCTTTTTGCCAGACTCAGCCTTTAGATGGTGCGACAATCCTGCTTTTGCTGCCATTGGAATTCGTCCTTTTGCTTTAGGGATAGTATTATATATTATATAATACTATACAATAGCAAGTTGTCGCCAAAGACAACTTGCGTATACACTACCCTGTTGCCTTTACCCATCGGCAACAGTAATATAATATTATTTTGTTCTCTACTATATATAAGGTGTTACCGAGTAGTTTGGTAACAGTATTTTACAAAGTATTTTTTAGGAAGTATATAACTGCAGGTCAGAGCATTTGTAATAACCTAGAAAAATTCTAGATGGGGTACAAGCGTATATAGATATGCTGTAGATTAACATAGGGGGGTAGTGTTTTTAAGGTCTAGTATGGATTGCAAAGGGTTAGTTTGTGTCGGTATTTGGTTAATTAGGTTATTAGAATTTATTGGAGAGAGTACTATCCCCACCTCTATTTATTTATAGTCGCCCCCTAGTAATCGTGTACCATTAATAGATTCATTTGTCAATAGATGTCGGCAGATTCCCAGACCTCACGCAAACCCTCGACCTTAGGTTTAGGGTTTAGATGTAGATACCTTGTGTCCGATATGTCCGATTCCCTCTTGACCTCCTCGACCCCTTAGAATGTCCGATTTGTCCTACTTAATCTGTTCACCTGTTGTTCATCTGTTGTTCACCTTTAACCCTTGACAGGTCTTAAGACATAAAGGTATGTTCTTTCTTAAGACGAAGGAGACACCTTCAAAAAGGAGACAAAAATGAAGACAAAAGAAAAGACACAAGAATTATCAGGATTACTTTCCGTCCTTGAAGATGTAAAGAATTCCGTAATCCAAGAAATTGGAATAGAATTCCCTGAAATTGTAGTTTCATTGGCTCGCGAAGAAAAGGGAAAAATTCACGGACACTTTACACATTTCACACCTTGGAAAAAAGGCGAGGTTTTGGCAAATGAAATTTTTCTATCTGCTGAATCCTTAACTCGTGGCGCTGAATCCACAATGGGCACACTATTGCACGAACTAGCCCACGCCTATAATTTCAAAAATGGTATCAAAGATGTAACAGGTGACGGATACCATAATGGCAAATTTCAAAAAACAGCCCAAGATATATTCTTTCTTAAAATAGAAAAAAGTAGCAAGAAAAGTATCGGGTTATCTGAAACATCAATGCCAGAAATTGGATTACAAAAATGGAAAAAAGAAATTACTAAGATTGCTAAGGCTTTAGATGTGACAGCCTTGCAAATTGAAAAGACATCCAAACCAGCACCAAGAAACAAAAACGGAATAAAGGCAATTTGTGAATGTGGAGAAATTATTCGACTATCACAAAAGGTTCTAGATTGTTGTTCTCCAATCTGCCAGAGTTGCGATAGTCAATTTCTAGCAGAATAGATTGAAATAGAAACCCCTTAGGTCTTAGGACTTAAGGGGTTTTTTATGTCTTAAGACTTAGGAAATAGTTACACACAGGTTATACACAGCCTGTGGATAACTTGGGGATAACTTTCGCTTATCACCTTCCCAC
>Ga0181365_1000298_pt1 | contig 11036 bp, 15 predicted proteins | sample Fa13NDMM110DN_FD_130097 | JGI IMG/M metagenome (GOLD analysis project Ga0181365, IMG submission 130097) | Freshwater viral communities from Lake Michigan, USA - Fa13.ND.MM110.D.N | ecosystem: Environmental > Aquatic > Freshwater > Lake | place: USA: Michigan | collected 2013-09-24
CCGTATTTAGTTAGGTTGCTGTTTGAAGGAAACTCTTTGTATCCTATTTCTTTGCGTGCTATTTCTATAATTTTATGTTCCATAACTATTCCCATGAATAAATAAATTGATAAGTATAAGATAAGATTCCAGACGTTATTGCTGTTGTAATTGTTTTATTTCCAACAAGTGCGATTCTTTCCCCAGGATTTACATAAATCGGATTGTCCAAAAACATTGTTTCGTACTCCGGTTGTACTAAAAGCGTTCCAGCCGCTGCCGCTGCCCCCATATTATTAGTTAACATTGGAAGCATAAAACGCCTTGGCGCTTTTGTTGTAGAAGTAGCCATAGAAGCACTTTCTGCGGTTGCTAATGAATCCGCTGTATGGCCGAATGCAATATACCATTCCGTATAAGCTGGGCCTCCTACAACTACAGTACTTACCATGCCTGACAAACAAATACCTGATATTTTCAATCTCTTACCTTGAACCGTTGCTGAACCGGCGGGATTTGTAAAGGATGCAAATATACCATCAACGTTGGCAGCTAATCCTGAAGCCAATTGTTCGTAAATTCTACCTCCTAAACTATTTGGTAAGTTGGCCACCAAAGAGGTGTTGGCAGGTATTGCAGCAGTTGGCTTTACTAGTGTTCCAGACGTTACGGTGCCAGCGATTAACTGACCCATTGTGCCGCCAGAAAGACCTTGATAAGAACCAAAGACACGATTGCCAATTACTCCTAACGAATCCGCATATAATGGACCTCTAAGGCCGATTTTATAATCTTTTACAATCGCTCTAAACGTTGCATCGCCTGTTGTACCTGTATTTGCATGCCTAAATGACCAAGGCAAGGCAGCGGCTTGAAACGGTCCGTTTTGGCCTGCTGGAGTTGCAAGTTCTCCTAGTTTTTCATTATTAACCCAGAACGTAACTCTATGATTCGTTACTTGAATTAGGTATCTATTAACCGCATTGTTTGCGTATACCCAAGTGCCTGCGCCATCCCCTAAAGGAAATACAGACGTTACATTTTCAACGCCGTTAAGGTTACATACGCCAAATAAGCCAGCGGCTGTAAGTCTAAAGTATGCACCATCTGAGGGAGCAAACAATGGAGTTGACCCACGAAGGAATAATCCAAAATCAAAAACAATATTAGCCGCTGGCTGGTTGGTAAAACCTATCGATGTTTCACAAACCAAAGTATTGGTTCCGAAATATGGAAAGAATGCATGCGTGCCAAATGTCAAACCAATATTGGTAGTATTGACCTGTGAACTGTTTGTAGTGATACCCGCTGCTGTCATAGTAGCTGCAAGCGTTGTAAATGTGAATGTGTGCTTACCTGTATTTTGCGCAGCGTAATCAAATTCATCATTGTCTAACAATGTATCGTGTGCTATTCTTAAGCGATAGTCGTCGTCTGTTTCAGGACTTTTTAAGTCCGCTGTTCCAGATAATACGCCATCATCCACGGCGCTAACCATACGAACCGAACCAACCATATTAGGTTGTTCTGTGCCATCTGTTTCTAGTGGATTCGCTAATTTCACTAATGCTTGCTTATCTGTGTTTACCGTTAGTAAATCTGATCCAGCCCCTGATTTTATTGGTGTTGACATATTATTGGTACGTTATAAAGTATTTTATTGTGTAAATTCCACTAGCGTTATTAACCGCCGTGGCTCTGATATCAAAGCTTGTTGAGTCTACAATGTTTTCTATTGTAAAATGAACGCCATTTATATTAAACTCGTCTAATGTTGTTGCTGAGCTTTCTTGAGCAACAAAAGAAAATGAATTAAAATTAGCAATTGTTAAACTTGCGTTTGCAATTGTTTTAATTACAGAATTATCTTCTTGACCGAAATCAAAAGTGTCTGTTGCCGTAATAACAGAAGGAGAGCCAGCCCCAGCAAGCGTGTCACCTGCTTGGAGCTGTTCAATTTGTCCGTTAGTATTTAAAACTAATGCCTTTTTAGTAGCCATTAAAATGCATATTTAAAATTATCAATAATATCCTTTTCGTTAATTTGAAAATGTTCATCGTTCTTATAAAACACAATCAAACCTCTTATTATAGAAAAAAGATAAATTTCATTTTCTACAAAACAAACTCCACTATTTGTCGTGAAAGACTTAATGCACTTTAAAATCATAATTTTATAATTTAATTCTTTGCCCAATTTCTATTTTCAATTCAGTTGTTGAAATTGCAATACCAACCGGTACAACAAATTCACTCACCGTTGTCGGTGCTGTTGATGTTAACAATCCAGCCGTTGCGCTTGAAAGGTAATAAATTACGTCTCTTGTTAATCCGCCTGTCGTTCCTGCCACGGCATCCCATTGTCCTGTTGTTGCTGTAAGTATGCCATCCATTTGAATGCCACCTGACCCAGCCGCAAGAATAGAAGTATCACCAACTAAGCCGATAACGTTAACCGTTCCTACCGCATTGCCACGTGCTTTGTCTACTGTTCCATTTGCAGATGTGTAAACAGCCGTCCCGATAACTATTGTACCAGCGTTGCCGTTTATCATTTGCAACAAATCAACTGAAGCTAACGAGTCAGTAGATTGTAGTTGTTCGATTTGCCCGTTTGTAAGTACGAGCGGTTTTTTTACTGCCATAGTTTTTTAAATTAATATTGTTGGTCCTATATTTATTTCTAAAGTTGTATTGCTTTTCATTGTTCCTATTTTCTGAATAAATCCAGTGTTTGGAGGTGTTGTGCTTACTGTGCTACCGTTCAAATATACAATATTACCAGCAACAAACAACCATGACGGGTTTGTTATTTCACCAAATAAAACAGCATCGCCAGAAAATCCATTGTTTATATTTGCCAATGCTAATCCTATCAATTGTCCACGCTTTCCAACTGTTGCACTATTTGCTTTTGTGCCGTCTGAGTTTATGGGTTCAAATGCTAGTATATTTTCTGAAACCGTTATTTCTGCAATGTTTCCAGCCTCACCTTGTATTCCAGGATCTCCCTTTTCGCCAACCTCGACAATCTGTATAAATACATCCTCGCTGGCATCTTCTACAACAACATAAATATCATCTGCCATATTAATAAGGGGCTACAATTTTCCACATAATTCTTAACCAAGTACGATTTATTCCCGAAGGAAATAAAATATCTAAATCCATATAATACTGTCCTGCATCTGCATTAATATTTCTGCCAAGCAAATTGACAAAATTGTCATCCGCTCCTGTTATCGTAATTGTGCCGTTTTCGGTTGTCCAAATTTCTTTTGGCGAACTTTTTTCGGTTTGTCTTAAGCGACAAGAAATAACACAACCCGTTAAATCGACTGGCAAAGTATAAGCCGCATCGGTGTATATTTTTAGCCTTTGAGCGTCGAAATAGGCGCCTTTAATTAAGTCTTTAAATGCTATGGTTTGATAGGTAGCCATTATTCCTCTAGTTTATTTTCAATCCTTTCAAGAACAGTAAATATACTGTTTGTAATCATCTTATTGCCGTTTTCTTTATGCTCAATCAGTCGTTTTAAATCTTCAAAGTAAGAAGAAAATAAAGTGTTCATATTTGCCTGTGTTGCTGCGAAAATTTCAAACTTCTTTTCGTGGGTTGTGAAATTCTCCTGTAAAGATTTTAGTTTCACGCTGTCGTCTTTTTTTTCGTTATGAGCATCCCAAAGGATATTTACGTAGTTTATAACTTTAGAAATATTCTCTTTATCAGTATCCACCTTTTTTTTATAAAGAGGAATTAGCAACTTGTCTATCATTAAATACAATAAACCGCCTCCTAAAATAAATTCAACAGTTGTAAATTTCTCCATTACTTTATTTTTTCAACGTAAAAACAAGACAACACTGTATCAACAGCCACCGCAGCTATTGCAGCTAATAAAGCGTAATCTGAATTAGCTGTTAAGTATGTTGACGTTGTTACAATTGCAAAGAATCCTTTAGAAATACCTTGAATTCTTGATATTTCTTTGCTCGTTTCTTCGGTTAAGTGAAACAAACTAAAAGACCATTTGTATTTTGGTGGTGCCATATTATTTTTCTTTTTCTACTTTAATTTCCTTTGCAACTTTATCAACCTTATCAATGTGTTCCATTTGCGACCCTGTAATTGATGCAATAATCTTAGCTTCAATAGCTTCCATTAAAGATTCTCCGCTTGTGAATGGCGCAAGCAAATCGAAGCTTATTTTAAATTGCGGAGGAACGCCAAACATCAAGGCAAGCTTTTTGTCCGTGATGTTCATTTTATTTTCAATTGCATCCTCCTTGCTCTTGTGACAGGCTGTTGTGATTGTTAGCTCTTTTCCGTCTGCGCATTGAAAACCTATGCAAACAAATACGTCTGCAGGTGTTTTAAACTCGTTTCCTTCGAAACTTTTAATTTTTGCTTTTATCATGTTGTTCTTAATTTAATCGCTCTAAGATAACGTTTATTTCTGAAACCGTAATATTGTTTGCGCCTGTTGTATTTGCTGCGAAAATTTCAATGTAGTCGTTTGTCGATAAACTTACAATATCACCGCACGTAACATTTTCCGATTTCCCCGCTCCTGATGTTGTTGCTTGACTTGTAGAAGATATAGCCGTTGTTCCATTTACCCCGACTCTTAATTGAACTACATTATTATTACCCGATGTAAGGGTAACGATAGCAGTTACTTTATAGAATCCTGTAAATGCCCCATTATAAGTTAGTCTATTGTCTGTATGAGTGAATTTTTCAATAAAACTTCCTGCCGTTGTTGTTCCTGCTGCCTTTACAAATACATTTATTGAGCCAATAGTTGTAGCAGTAGCGTTCCCAGTCATATAATACTGACCTATATTACCGCTATTATTAACTCCTTTGCAATTTACAAAAAGAGATTTATTATCGTCATATTGAACGCCTGTAGTGTAAGTTCCACCGCCTGAAAAGTTAATAGTATCTAATATATATCCCTCGCTAGGTATAGAAGCGGAAGTCGAAATATTTAAAGCTGTTTCCCCAGCCAATGAAATAAATGCGCTGTAAATTATTCTTATTCTTCGTGTAATTGTAGCAGTTGCAGGAATGATAATTGAAGTTCCCGATGTTCTGTTGTCGAAAATTGTATTTATAAATCCAATAGTTGCTATCGTTCCATCAAATGTTAACCCTTGTGAATTAACAAAAGCACAGTCACTCATAATAATATTACTATAATTCTTAATTGTTCCAACAGTTGCACAACCATCAAAATTTATACCGAACCAAGATAATGATTGATTTGCATTTGCATCAAGATCTAAAGCTGTACCATGTTCAATGCCAATATTTCTCAACGATAAGCTCCACTCCGAAGTAACCAAAGCCGTTCCTGCACTTAACCCCGTAGATTTTATTCTACTGTTTTCTGAACTGAATCCCAAAATAGTAGTATTTTCGCCACATACAAACCTATCGCCTGTAAGGTCAACAGTTTCTGTAAAGTAGTAAGTGAAATATGCAACTAAAGTTATTATCCCCCCTGATGGAGCAGGTAAATTCCCTTTACTGCTTATAAATCTTACGTTATGTATGTTTACTGCCATGTTAGTAAGTAGCTATAATTTTCCAATTTGTACCGTTAGATTGAAGGATAAAAGAATCACCTACGTTAACCGTTAATGTTAATGCACCACCAACCAATTCAGTACCGTCAGCGTCTATTGTTACTGTTCCCGTTCCCTCGCTATTGTCAACTATTAACTTTCTAGCCTTATAACCTACAGCGGTGTACAATGTAACAGTAAAAGCATTAGCCGTACACTCGATTGTTTTATCTGTTGGTAGCGCTGTGTAGTTTGCTGATTTTGATTGGTACGCACCAACTAATAAAACGTTTTCACTTGTACTTGTACTTGCTGTTGTGTATCCTGTTTGAGCCTCGTAAATTAAACCATCACTTAACGTATGGCGTGTTGTTCCGCTCGCCTGTACGTTTGCTCTTTGTATTACTACATTACCGCTTGCTGCGTTTCCTGTGCCTCTTGCTGGTGCGATTTTAAAGATTGAAGCCGCGGCGCTCTCGTTTGTTCCAGCCTTAGAGCCGCCAGTTTGTAATGTTACAGCGTGCGTGCTAGTGCCTAGTGCATCTCTTGCAATATCGTAATTGAAATAAATATCGTAGTAATCGGCAAATATAGCAACGTTTGAATCTGTATTTAATCTCCCAGCATAAATGCCAAATCCAATCTTTCTGTTTCCAGAACCAGATTGACCAGCAGCAAAGCCAAAAAAGTCTGCATAGTCTCCAACAAACTCATATCCTGTATTTGTACCGAAGAAATTGCAATTGGTCCCATTAGAATCGTATCCCGAATTTATGCCAAAGCTATTTTTATTAGCTCCCACAGAAGAAAATAAAGCGTTAGTTCCAAATGCAATCAAATAATCATCTGTAGAATTTGCCCCTGCTTGGTTTCCTACAAAAACATTGTTCATTCCTGTAGATCCATTACCAGCACTGCCACCTATAAAATACTTATTGTCCGTCGTATTTGAAAATATACTAGCCACTCCGTCCGTACTTAACCCGCCATAAGCCGCAAACATTCCGTTATTGTCGAGCGATGCAATTAAAGCGTTATCTGAATCGTTCCATTTTTCAGCCCAGCCAGCCGACGTATTGCCTAGTGATTTGTTTGATTTGTGCGTATCGGTGATTGGAGTTGTTAAACCAAACATCCATTTGCCTGTACTGTCCACGCCTCCCCTGCTTACATTATTTGTTTCAAATAATAAATCGTATACGTCGTTTGTTCCTAGCACTGCAGCTGCGGTGAAGGAATTGCCGCCTTGTAAAAACGAAGTGTTAAATAAATCGCTTACGTATTTTTTAGGCGTGTAATGCTCGTCGTCGGTTGGTGCAATATATGTAGATTGACCAAAGTTAACTTGCATTACTTTGCCACCGTCTTTTTTATTTACATAAGAATTTGATAGTGCTTTTTCAATTGCGTTGTGGATCGGCGGTGTAATTTCTTTATTGCCATTTACCTTTATTCCCGCATCTATTTGCGCATCAATTTCAACTTGTGTTTTTTCGCCAGCCATTTAACAAATGTTTAAATCTTGACAACTTAAATTACCCTCTATAACTATGTCTAATAATATCGCAATATAGGCATATTCATAACCAATTTTATTTTCAATGTTGTATTCATCTTTAAATAAAACATTTCTATCTAATATCGAGCCTTTAGAAATTGAACTAATTACGTCCATTCCAAGCGATAAACAAAGCGCTTTATTATTTCTAAATGAAATCGTTTTTTCAATGTCATTTAATAATTTTTCCTCAGAGTATTGCCCGGCATCGTAAACCGACTTTTTAGAACACATTACAAGGCGTAAAGGATAAGTTTTCTTACTGTAAACATCACAACCAATAGAAGAGTCTTCTGTGTTTTGATCTATTGAAATCGCACCATCTAAACGAAAATAAGAAATACCTTTGTTTTTAGAAATCTCTGAAACTGGAATATAATTACCATCACAATAATAAGCAGGAAAGAATCTGTCTCCATCGTTTATTATTTCACATAACCCGTTTATTTCTGTGAATAAATTCAGGCTTGTAAGCGAGGTATTAATATAATCAATTACAGGTTTAAGCATTTCCCTTTAATAGTTTAAATGTTTCAAATGCCAATACCTGTTTAAAATTAGTTCTTTCTTTTGGCGTTAATCGAAATATGTTACCATATCTAAGCTCTGCCCCTTCCATTTTATTCTGATTGTTTTCTCGAACCGTAGAAACAAATTTATTTAATGCGATTTGTTTTACAGCCTTACCAAAATCACTACTTAATTCACCAAACAAAACCAAATTAACTTTTCCCGCCTGTCTACCTATTGCACTACGGTAAGATGAATATGATTTGAAATAACCTGTTTTATGAGGGTTACCGTTTTCAAACTTACTTTTACTTACCCCTTTTTCGTTTGGCTTTCCTTTTGTTGGAAACTTTTTAGGAGCGTTATTTGGGTTAACATACAACTCGTTTGATGTATCGTACGTTCCTATTTGTCCATCTTGTGCGTTTAATCCTTTTGAAAATATTCGCACCGACATTTTAACGTGAGTATCTTGCGCAGCTATTTGAACAGCGTTTGAAGTTTTCAAGTCTGATAACTGTTTTCTTAGTTGCGCTATTTTCTGATCTGTTGTCATGGTAATTGTGTAACCTTTTTGATTCGAGGTGAACAATTAAAGCATATATCGTCAGGCGTTTTTAAATTACTTGTAAGTTGGTTTATACTTTTAATGTATTCCGCTTCGTAGTAACTTAATAGTTCCTCATTTCTTGACTTATTAATCATAACAACCGTATTTAATTGATCGCTATTGATTAACTCCTGCATTATTAAATGACCTGTTTTATATAGCAATGACCATGAAAGGGAGCGACCTAAAGAACAAATATAATTATCCATATCACACTCAATCGTATAGTCAAGCGTAATGCCACCCGTATTATTAGCACTTACAAAATTAGATTCTGTTTTTGATAATGCAGGATCTAATGAGCCACCGCTTATTCTTGATAAATATCTTGATGATTGACAAGTTGAACAGCCTTGTTTATTGCCAACTTCCAAAACAGATGAATCATAATAATCTGAAACAGAAACATCCGTACAAATAAATAAGGATAATCTTTGTTTGTTTGTGGCTATTTGCTTGTTAACCGTGATATAAGTTATTTCATCAGCTACCGTAGTGATTGGAAGCGTATATAAAAGTTCAGCCGTATAAAGATTATAGATATAAATATTTGTAGTTTGAACCGAATCAAATCGCAATCCAATCTTAGAAATATTAATATTTATAAATGGTTCTTCCCGAACCGTTACTTTGATACCTTTTAACTTATTTGATGATGCAATTATATCGTTATCATCTTTATAAAATCCCGCTTTGCTACTTTCAAGTATCGAATTAATTACAAACTTATCCTGTAAGTAAGTCCTTATATCGTTGCTTAAATAAGTACTTGCAAAATCAATTCTATTTTGTATTAATGTAAATCCGTTAACCTTTTCAGAATTTGCAGCAGCATCCGCAATCTTTAGGCTCATACCAGGAAGATCGTTAACATACAATCCGCTTACTGGGATTGTATCAGAACAGCCGTTTTTAATTCCTATTAAGTCAGATATACAAGTCATAATTTATTTTTTTTATAAAAAGATGGGGAGGGCATAACCCTCACCCACCTAGCTATTAACCAAACGGAAAACTATGCGTTATTAACGACGTATTTGTTAATTCCAGTTACACCGTTGTAAACGTCCTCATCTTCGTAAATATCTGTAGGCACGCCAACAGTTTTAAACGCAAGAGAGATGAAGAAAGACCATGTACCACAAGAATAATCCGCTTTGAAGTCAAAAGGAATATTAAGTGTTGGGTGCATCATTACAGTTCTTTTTGTAGTTGCATCGTTTACAGTCATTACACCATCATCAGTTAAATAACGATTGTAAGTAATAACTTGTGCCGCTCCTGGGTCAATTGTAATGAATTTGTTTGAATCATTGAATACACTTGCAATGTTTCTGTTTGGCATAAACATTGTGCCAGACAAAGACTGTAGCTCTGCAATGTTAATACCAGCATCTGAACAGCAGTTAGACGCTCTAAGCGCTTTGTATGCTTTATAGATTTCTTGGTATCCAAATACCGCAGCAGGATTACAATATCCAGCGTTTTCAGATGCAAAATCAATTTCCTCGATGAAGTCAGTTGACAAATCTTGACCGCCTGAAGTCTTACGAGTTCTTACAGTTTTGAATTGTGCTGCTACGTCTGTTTCATCAGCACCAAACCCACCAGCTAAGGCGATAACCTGACCGGCTAAAATTTGATCCATTCTACGTATCGCAGCGCCCATCATATTGTAGATCATTTCTGACACATACAATGGATTCGATTTACATAAACGGATTAAGTTTTCAGTGTTTACTTTTCTGTCGATTTGAACTCCTACGTTTTCATCTAACGTATAGGTTTCTGATCTTTGTCCGAAATCCTGAGAAGATGAACAGTCGGAAGGTGTGATAGTAGTATCAACGTTTCCAAGCGGAATGCGTGGCGTGTAAACAAGCTTAACATCTTTCAATTTCCCATCTCCATCTCCAGAGATTTGTCTTTGAAGTGTTCCAGTCATGTTTGCTGGAGAGAATAAGAAAGCTGCTAAACTTGTTTCGTTAGGCTTTTCTGTTTTGGTATAATCGCAACCAAAATGATTCGATAATTCAGATTGAAGTACTTCGCAATCAACGAAGCTAGTTAGTACGTATGACATTATTATAGATATTTAATTATTTAAATCACTCATTTATGCCGAATGATAAAAGCAACATCTAATAATAACGCCCATTAGTAGCGACTGTGTTGTGTGTTTTACTTTATTCCAAAACGTGCAAGATTTGGATGCTGTCTTGTAGCCCCGTTACTTGTTTGTTGTGTCGTCTGTGTTACCGTTTGTTTAACGGTTGTTTGTTTTGCATCGTTTAATTTTAACAGTTTATTTTCTGTTGCAATTTTTAACAATGCTTCTTCGGGTGTTAAGAATGCGCCTATTTTATTAGGGTTTGCAACTCTGTTCCCTTGCGTATCGAATACAGATAAATTACCAGTTTCATCAAGATCAAATTGAAATGTTTTTGAAACGACAGTATTAAATCCTTCTACTCTTAAAGGGTCTTTTGTAACATCATCAGCAAATTGGGAGAATACTTTTTTATAAGATTCGCCATAAGACTGATTAATTACCCAACTCTTTTTTTCCTTTTCAAAAAGACTTTTACTTTCTTCCAACGTTTTTGAAAGTCCATCAACTTGTCCTTTATAGTCTTCGGTAGTTTTTTTATACTTTTCTACTTTGCCCAATAAATCCGCTTCTATTTCGCTTTTCTGCTTTCCTGCATTTGCTTCATATTCAGCAAGTTTTGACCTCATTTTTTGAACTCCAAAGGTCAAAATATCTTCTACCTTTTTTCCTTCAATGTCTTTATTTTCAAGTTC
>Ga0181365_1000299_pt1 | contig 10960 bp, 23 predicted proteins | sample Fa13NDMM110DN_FD_130097 | JGI IMG/M metagenome (GOLD analysis project Ga0181365, IMG submission 130097) | Freshwater viral communities from Lake Michigan, USA - Fa13.ND.MM110.D.N | ecosystem: Environmental > Aquatic > Freshwater > Lake | place: USA: Michigan | collected 2013-09-24
ATGCCAGTGGAATGGCTCCTGGTGGAAGGCCACCTTCTAGTCCTTCATATGGCGGTACAGCTGTAGCTTCAGCTGCAAATCCAATGCAACGAGATAGTCAAACTATGGCATCATCTCTTGGTTCTATGGGTTCGACATTAGCTGGTTTAATTGGTACAGGTGGATCATCAGCTGTTGCATCTGTAGCAGCAAATGCACCAAACATGGGTAATGTAATTGATTCAGCATCAACAGGTCTTTCTGAGATGCTAAGAATGTTTGATAATGCTATGGCTTCTGTTACAAACGTCACAAACAATACTACACAAGCATCAGCTGCACCACAAGGTCAAGGCAAATTACCATCGGTGTATGATGATACATTTGCTAGTCTATTCCAAAGAGTTGCATAAAAAATCCCGCCGAAGCGGGATTTAATCACGGTGAGAGAATTACTCTTGTTCTGCGAGAGACTTAAAGTAATCTAAGTCTTCATCATCAGCATGTAGAGGTTTATTCAATACAGAAGTATCATCTTTCAATGTTGCAACTGTATCTTCAGCCTTTGATTTAACGATTGGTGCACCATCAAATCCAAGAACCTTATCAAGACGGGTCTTGAGTTGGTCGTAAGCTTTAAAGTTCTTACGTTCTGTGAAATCTTTGAGAGAATATTCTTTCTTCCAAAGTTCTTCAAGTTTATCATCATCACCATTTAACAATGCAGACGCATCAGCAAATTCTGATTTGTCATAATTGCGATAGCCTTCGACATTACGAATCTTCAACTTGAAGTTAGCGCCTTCCCACAAGTCAAACGGATTGACTGGTGTTTCATCAGCGAATTCAGGATTCATTGCCTCTGTAATCTTATCAAAGATTTTCTTACCAAACTTGAACAGTCTGATTTGACCTTCATTTGAAGGATTACTTGGATCAGAAACAACAAGAATGTTTGCAACATAACTCAACTTGCGTTTTTGTTTACGAGCAATATCTTTGTTGGCTTCGATGCCAGAGTTCCATAATGTATTGTTGTGTTCACACACAGGACACTTCTCATTCAAAGTAGTCAGACAGTTATCAATAAACCATCCACCTGGACCTTGAAATCCATGAGAGAAAGTGCGAACCCAAGGAAGAGCATCATCACCATCAATAGATGGTGCAGGAAGAAAACGAATAACAGCCATGCCGTTACCAGCTTTGTCTACTTCTGGTTGCCAGAAGCGTGTATCTTCTTTGGAGTTTGAGTCAGCAGTACCTGTTGAGGTTGCTTCAACTGCTTTAGAAAGTTTTTCAAAAGAGTTGCGATTGCGCTTGAGATTAGCGAATGAAGTCATATAATTTTCCTTTGTATAGACGTAGTATTAACGGAGTATAGTTGATTATCCACAACAGCATATTATACATTTATTTAGTATCGGTTGCAAGCAGAGTTTTCAGTTTTGTTAGAGTCTCACCGATATCTTTGTGAAGAATACCGATACCTCCAGCACGATTAAAAGAGACAATAACATCTTCTGTATCATCAATTAAAATCGTTTCGGGTGTAGCATAGTCTTTCTTGTGTGAACGACCAGGTACTACATTAGCTGTATAATCAATTAAATGATTACGCAACCAATATTTCTTTTGTTTCTTAACTTCATTGTGATACCGTTCACCACCAGAAGAAGTTAGAATTTCAATTTTAATTTCGGGGAATTGTTTAACGAATGCCAAAAGTTCTTCGGCACCAGGAAACAAATCAAGTGTTTTAAAACTGTCCGCTTCGATAAATTTTGGCCAGTGTTCGGTAAAATGTTTACGGTCACGATATTTGTTATTAATATCACCGAACAGTTCATTGAACATTTTATCAAAGTCACAGAGAACACCATCCATATCCAAATAAATCTTCTTAATTTTCATTCAACACCTTTTTCAATATCAACTTGTATTTTACATCATCCTTAGGGATAAATGCGGAATACTTGAGCAGCTTCATGCGATAGTTTGGCCAATGTATTGTATCGGCAATCTTCTTAGACCACATTGGTACAAACCCAAGCATATTGTTTAATAGACACACAGACTCAATATTCACCGACTTCTGTAGCCCCTTTTTGAGAAGAACAGGATAGTCACCATCAGTTATCAATACTTCATTTGGATTAAGTATACAATCACCAAAAATAAGTTTACAATCATTTTCAAATGTATACGACATTGACTGGATTATCTTCTGGTGTTTACGATAATTCACTTCAGATTCTTGCATCAATAAAGAGCCTACCCAAGTCTTTTCATCTTCAACTAGATTTGCAACAATGAAATCAACCATGTCATCTTTCTGTGCAAGTCTACGAGATAATTTATAGAAATGGTATTTGTCTTTACGATTCTCAAATGTAGTTACAGATACATTTGTTTTACCATTGTATTTAAAAAAGTCGTATGATTCTTGTGTGAAGTGTAGTTTAAGAGCTTGATATAATCCAAATGTTTCATAACCAGTCATATTGGTAATCTAGAACCTTTTTCTTTCAACATATTATTATCCATTGCATTGTTCTCAATCTTTGCCTTTAGATTTGCATTCACTAATGTAGCTGCAACTTCAAGTTCAAGACCGGTATTCTTGCAATGCTCAACAATGGCTTCAATATAGTTGTAGTTTGTAGCTGCAACTATCAAATCAATAGCTCTGGCAAATTTTGCCATTTCATCTCTAGTAGGCATGAGTGTGATTACTCTGAATTGGGCATTTTTCATCCCAGCATTTATGGATCCTCATAACCGCTTCTGGTAAACCACAGACTGCACACTTACCAGGAGTAGGCTGTTCAATGGTGTCTGTATGATTTGCACTCATCAATGAAGATGCCATCGTATCAAACGCTTGATGCCCTGCTGTGTTATATTCTTCAAACTCATCATAGTCTTCATTCAATTCTGTATCAGAATCATCAAAAAAATCTAAGTTGCCTTTGAAATTAAAAGTAGCACCACGCAAGAAGGCTTCAAAGTTTTCTAAAACATTCGGTAGAAAAACTTCATCACATTCGTGTGTGTTTTTTGTACCATCATCATGTTCACATATAAAAGTAAATTTAGGCATTATTTTACCACAGTTTCATAAAGAGTTTCGAATTGGTCATGTACAGCTACTTCTTCATCGTAGTTTTGTTTGTAATAGACCTTCACCATCTTGGCGACAAGACGTTTTGGGATTTCCAATTTTTTACTAATATCAGAAATAGATTCTCTAATCAAATCTTTCTCTGCTTGTGCTCTTGTCATTGCATCAGAACACTCACTAATAACACCTAAAAGTTTCTTTCTATCTTCTGGATTCGAAAGAAGGTTAACACTCAATTGCTGAACAGCCATAATATACTCCTTAAATTATTTCTTTGCCATTGAATATGCAATACAAACTGAATTTACATTCGTTTCATATGCACACTTTACCGATAATGGATCGACACCTTTGGTAATTGCAGCCTCAATGTTTCTTGCCATGTTATTTCTATCATTTAAATTATAAATGATTGTACCAATAATTGCTGTACATAATACAATTACTACTGATATGCTGATTGTGATTAAGTCTTTGTTCACTTTATATTCCTTTGGTTCTATCAATTTTATCACCTTTGCTCTTGTAGAAAATATGCCTGCCAATTTGCGTCTCCTTGTTTAGTTTTGTCCAACCAGGACTCACATAATCAGCATGATAATACGTTGCTCCATTTGTTACATCTTTGATTCTTTCAAAATTTAAATACATGTCAGTTGATAACTGTAGAATCTCATTATACAATGGAGTGTGCTTGATTGTCAAGCGTTTAGAGGTAAATGTGGTGTCACAATACCAAGAAAATTGGCATGTGCCATTTGTTTTCTGTTGAACAACCTCACATACAGAATTACCATAGTTACCTGATCGTATGCGGTTGAATGTTACAAATGCTACAGCTGCTTTACCTTCTTTCGGTTCATGTCCTGCTTCGAAATAGATATTCTCAGCAAGGCAAGTTACCTGTTTTTTAGTATCTGCCGTAAGTGCATTGTATGTGGTTTTGATTGGAAATATATTATGTGTGTCAACATTAACAAACGATAAAGTTAAAATTATTGTTGCAAATATTAAACTTAAAAGTATTGGTTTACTTTTCATCTTTCTCCTTGTGTGTGTTTGGAGGGACCGAAGTCCCTCATCCCCAATTAAGAAGTTTTCTTCTGAACTTTTGGTGGTTCTGAAGCAGTTACGTTAGACACAAAGCCGTTTAGAGCATGTGCTTTAGTAATGATATCTGATTCTGAGGGGATTTGTGGAAAGCCAGGATGCTCAGGTGGTGTTCCACCGTTGTGTCTAGCTGTTTCGCATTGCATTTGCCAGTTATTGGAAATGCATTCTCTTGTACCGAAGTACTCATCATATAGCATGTCTTTTGCCATTTTTAATAGCTCAAGACGAATTTCAAAAGGTGTCATATTTGACATAGTTTTCTCCTGTGTGTGTTATACTACCATTGTGTGTGTTGTGGTAGTATAGTTATTTAGTCATTCCAGTGCCTTAAAACTCCAGCAATGATTACAAAATTTGTAATAACATATATCAATAAAATGACTGTACGAATTGTGGCAATGATATCTGCCTCTTTATCTGAATCTCCGGACTTGTTACCTATCGCTTTAGCCCATCTTCTCCAAATTAGTCCCATAGGTTCTGATAATATTTACCAAATAATTTGAAACCATTTCTGATTCTCTCATGTACAATCTTTAAAGCTTCATAATCAGTTTCATGTGTGTGGTCATCATTATTCACCATTTTATACATCTTCGCTTTGCCGTTTTCATCCCACTCACAAGCTTCACTTCTTATTGACCATTTGCCTTTAGAGTATGCTTCTTCCCATTTGTTATCAACGTGATGTTCAAATGCAAAAATCATTTCAGCCATAACCCAATCCCATCTCTTGAACCAGTTGGCATCAGTATCCCACTCATTCTCTTTTGGCGGCGCTTCTGTTGAACGAAGATTAAGTCCCTCAGGTACATCTTCATCATCTACACCAGGTGAGCCGTGTTTGCTTGCTTGCAATTGTTTCAACATTGGCAAAGCAATTATACCAAGAGTATGATCCATACCCCAAGTATCCCATTTATCAATCTTCACATAGTCAATTTTGGGATGAACAAAGTCTAAAAACTTATGTAATGCTTTGCAAATAGGGTCTAAACGATTGACCCACTTATCATATTTGTTACCAGGTTTTTCTTCATGGTTATAAAACACATCATTATCTTTTTCCCAAAAACAAACAAACTCTAGGATATGATATGGTGATATCCAATGATAACGATATTTACTTATGTAAACTTTCATTTATGACTCTCCAAAAATTCTCTCAATATATTTTCAACTAGCTGATTAAACGTGATATCTCTTTCATGCGCTAACATAAACAATTCAAATAAAAGAGCATTATCTAAATCAACTTCTATTGTGGTTTTCATTTTTGCGAATCTCCAGGCATTACACGATAATTGTCTTCAACGGAATCAGGTGTGCTGACTTCAATGATTGTACCTTCTTCAAGGCATATGATTTGATGTGGTTCAAGTGGTTCATTTCTCCACACAGAACCAATTTCAAGTATTTGAGATTTCATAGAAGCGTCTTGGGTCATAATATATTTCACTTCAAACTTTCCAGATAAAACATACCATGTCTCATCTTTCTGTGCGTGAAAGTGCATACTGAATTTGGCATCTTTGTTAAACTTCATTAACTTGCCACAATACTTGTCATTAGTAGCCCAAATCAATTCTGAGCCCCAACCTTTGTTAACGTAACCTTCTAGTCTTGTCATTTCTCACCTGTAAATAATAATGATTGGTTATTCTGTTACGAGGAAACCAATCGAAACCCTAAGCAGAGTTTAGGCTGCTAATGCGAACTGTGAGTCGTTTGCGTTTACTTTTGTTTAGTTTTAACATCTGCTCTGATGTGCTGTCCACTCTGTTACTCTTTGCCCTGTCGAATCTATATCAAGCCCATCAAAAAAAGACTATAAAAAATACTACTATCAGTACGATAGATAGAACTCCGCATACGAGTTGATACAGATATTCACTATCCATACAATCCTCTTTTGGTGGACCTGGCGGGATTCGCACCCGCTTCCAGAACACTTTTCTCTTTGCTTCATACAGCAATAAATCACATTATAACATAACCTATTTAGTTTGTCAATCTGTTTTTCCAATATTTGCCAATATAATAATAGAGAGAATCCATATAGTGATCGGTTTTCTCTCTGACAAATATTTGATTGGTACCGTCTGCAACAGCAATGGCAATTACCAATTTGTTGATTGGTTTACTTGTGATTTCTTCAAACATTGTTGCATATGCGGTACATTGCATAAAGTAATTCAAAATGTTTTCTTCAAGTTTTGGTTTAGTTGAAGATTTGAAATCAATCACAGCTAGTTCATTATCCCATTGTGCAATACAATCAACTCGGCCAGCTAAACGTAGTTCGGCAGAGTACAATGCTTGTTCAATAGAATAAACTTCACCGATATGGCCATCTAGGTGGGGTTTGAGTGAAAGAAATAATTCTTTGGTGTCTGGCATCATTGTTTGTAATTTTAAATCTGTCATTTCATTTAACAGATACTTCTCACAAACTGTATGTAATTTTGTACCACGATTTGATGCACTTCTAGCAATTCTATTTGCTTCTTCTGCGCCAACTCTTTCACGCCATTCGAAAATGGCCTTTTTATTATATTCAGATAAAACGGTTGTTACAGATGGGTAAGAGTTACCATTTGGTGTTTGGTACTCTCGACCCTTTTCTGTTGTTACTGCTTTTAAATCAAAATCTAATTCTTTTAATTTAGCATGTTTAAAATTCATTCAATTCAATCTAGGGTAATAATGTAATATTGTTGCATAATATGGAGACTGTTTATGTATTAGCATATCGTATAATTCCTTTTCTACTGTTCTTCTAAAATTTGGTTTGTCAAAAATTCTGTGCAGTAAAGCTGATTTTTTGGTAATATCTTTTGTTTTAGCCACTTGGTTTTCCTCAAAAATTGATTTACCATAGCAAAGATAATTCACGTTATTAACTGATATGCTTGTCAACTAATTGTTTAGTCTTGATCTCCTTTGATGATTTTTTTCCATGATTGTCCGCTACTGAACTAGACCTGTGGCTCTCAGCGACCTTTGAAAGGACCTCTTTGAAACCATCAGGCACTTTGCCAGTAATAGCAACACCACTAACAATAGATGCTGAGGTGACTATAGATTGAATATGGGGATTTTGTTTTAAATATTCTTCTCTTGATGAGAAGCTCATAAACGAATCAAACAACTCATTTGTTTCGTTGTTCAGAAAGCTGTAAGTAGGCACTTTTAATTCCTTCACTATACCATAAAGGTATTTCACGTTTAGTCCATTTTGCTATATGTACTTTATTATGTATATAGTATTTGTGGTAGGATTCGATAGAGTCGATTTCATATCGATCAGTAGCAACTTCACGCAAAACTTTCACTTCGTTAGGCATTGCAGGAGTTGGTTCTGTAAATCCTATGCCTTTTGGTATATGAATAGGTGGTGTATGCAATGCATCGATTAATCTTGCTGTTGCGTGTATTCTACCATAACGATGTGTGTATTCGTTTAATAATGCAATGAATAGTTTATACAGCCATTCGTAATTTTCATAAGAATGTCTTACCCATACAGCAGATGGATGATTAACATGAGTAGCGGAATACAAAAAGTTATCACGCTCGCCGGCGAGAGGATAATACTGTTGTTTGCGACCAGACTTAGATAGACGAGTAGAAACAGTACCGTCAAGAACACGATGGGCTGTAGAAAGTAATTGAGCATATTCAAGGATCATTTTAACAACATGTTTATCTAAATGCATTTCAGCACAAATCTTTGGATCATTATTCAGATAAAATATATTCATTACCAATCTCCGTTATCAACCCAACACGATATTCTTATAAACAAAAATGCAAACACAGTTCCATCCATTTCACCATCGGTAATGGTGTCAAGAATAGGATTCATTTTAGGAATCAACTCCCAATGGAACGGATTCAGTACTATTGTAACAGTTAAACCTGAATATTTCAGGTAATCAAGGATGCGTTCAAAGCTCAATGTTTTCACCTTCTTTTGTAAAGAAGGCGTCTATTTTTTTATCAGTATCCCAATGTTTACAATAGTGATTATCTTTATCACACATTTTCAAGGCTTCTTCAAATGATACAACACGGTGAGAAACAATAACTTCACCAAGATGTTCTTGGCTAAATTCTTGTGCTTCATTCATTACAACAGTATCTAGTGCGTATTCAGCTTTGCCTTTTGGCACTTCGACCATGTAGCGTTCACGGAACTGAGAGATAGCTTCAACAAGTACCCATTCAGTTTCTTTTGTTTTTTGTTTGGTCATAGAAAATGTTCCATCACCATTATCTTTCCAGTCCAAGGTGTCACCAGTTTTCCAACCAGTTTCTTCCATTAGTTTTTCTGGCAATGGCAAGATTAAGTCGCCAGTTTCTGAATCTTCTTCAAGCGTAACAAGATAACTCATTTATTTTCTCCAAAAATATTAGACCAAGTTTGTAATTTTGCTTTTTTAGCTAGCATAGCTTCATGCACATTTGTATCATCAATGATGTTTCTTTCGACCATCAAATCAATCATGCAAAGAAGGTCACCAACTTCTTCTGTTAAGCGGTCACGATTGGATTTGCCATTATGTTTAGCATCAATACCAAATCGGAACACTTTAGAGATAGCTTGGGTGACCTCTGCACATTCCTCCTGAGTAATCAAGAGGATTTCTTTTTCTACCGCACTAATCACGCAGTCACTTCTGTAACGACCAGAGTTTCTGCAACAGGTGCAGTTTTAACAACTGGTGTGGTTACAGGAGTAGCGGCTAAGTCTTTTAACTTAGTAACTTTTGCAGTCTTAGGTGCAACGGCTGGTGTGCCTGCAACAAAACCAGACTTGGTAATGCCAACACGATCCATGTATTTCTTAACGTCAGGGACATTAACGATTTGATAAGCGGTCACTTTGCGACCATCTTTGATTGCTTTGACTACGCCATCGGCATTAGTCTTAATGTGCCAAATGTAGGTCGACAAGCGGTACATTTGAATTTCTTTGCCAAGCAACGCACCGATTTCTTCAACGGTTGTTGGCTTGCCACTAATCATAACTGTCAACAGTTTTTGGAACGGTTTGAGTTTGATTGCTTTTACAGTTTTAGTTTTAGACATAATATATTCCTATCAATTTAAGGGTCCTAGTATAACACAAGTAGGCGAATTTGTCAAGAGGCATCGCCAATGTTTGCCTCATTCTGTTACTGTATTGTAACAAAAATCACGGAATTCATTCCAAGTACCATTAAAAATCACTTGATCAGGATTCTTTACAATCACAGTATCTTCATAAACATGGTATTCATATTCTTGGCAACAATTGTTAGATTCTATAGGATAAATGTAGAAGCCGCCAACACTTTTCTTAAAGTTAACAATCATTTGAGCAGCTAAACAACCCATGCCGTTAAACACTTTAGCGGTTTCATCTGAGTAACCACTCACCAATTCGCCGGTCATTAAAAAATCTGCCAGTTCTTGGCCGTGGCCAGAAAGGTAACCATCATATTGGCGGTACATATTCAAAAGAGGTCTATTTTCTTCGTACACAAAAGTTAAGCTACGAGTTCCCATTATTCATCCTTTTCCAATTTATCATCCCAATTATCTTTACACCATTGTTTATCAAAACCATGGCTAACACAATCTCGCACATATTCAGCACGCCGTGGGTCAACAGGTTTTTCAGGAGTGCTAATTATAACTTCCCTAATAACTTCCTGTTTTGGTTGAACCACTTGAGCAATTTGAATATTGGGTTTCACTTCCGTTTGTGGTATGTGATTAATTAAAATCACAATAAACGCAAGAGCTGCACCACCAATTAGAATGATTCGCCAGTAAATACCAATAACAGTTATCGCAATACCGATAACGACAAAGGCTTCTAGGAAACTCCGCTGTAGTACAAAATCAAACATTGAAACCTCAATAAGGCTCGCAATGTACGTTTACAGGAACCATCACTTTGGGACCTGCATCGGTTTTAACCGACAAATATTCCACATTTGGCCGCATCTTAGCAAACACACATTGCTTTGAAGCTTGTACAGCTTCATTACGATCCATGGCTTCAGGGCCTTTATAACCTGATAATTTATAGGTTGGTGGTGTTGACGAACACGCCGCAACCGATAAAATTAGAGGAATAATTAATAAACTTTTCATTTAGTTTTCCGTTTCAAATTCATTACAAACAACTTCCCAAATTTTCCAATTTTTGCGAATAATGCAATCCGTTGGTAAATTATAGTCAGCACAATATTTCCATGCATCAAGGTAAAAGAAAAATTCTTTCATTAAGCTGCTTTCAACATTAACACTGGATACTTTACAAAACCGGTTGTATCTTTTTTGGCTTTGCCTTTTGCATACAAACCGACCACAACACCTTTGGGATCCAGAAACCGCAGGTCTGATTCATCGCCATTAAACACAGGTAAACCCAAATAGGTTTCTGGCATTGGCAATGTTTTTTTGATACCGAAAACAGTAGCAATATTGTAACCTTGTACAATAGCTTTTGCTACATCAGCATCATTACCATCCGCAGCCGAGAAGGTCAACGAATAGTTAGGAATTTCTTTAATCTTACGGCCAAGAATTTTGGTGTAATCATAGAATGTCACTTCAGCAAAAGCTGAAAAAATGTTACGGTATAAACGGCCGTTACGGACGACCTCATACTTTTCAAAAGCAAGGTCGGATGTGCCGTTCAAACGGAACACAGGAGTTAAATTTAAACGTGTGGATTGCTTGATACTC
>Ga0181365_1000306_pt1 | contig 10808 bp, 14 predicted proteins | sample Fa13NDMM110DN_FD_130097 | JGI IMG/M metagenome (GOLD analysis project Ga0181365, IMG submission 130097) | Freshwater viral communities from Lake Michigan, USA - Fa13.ND.MM110.D.N | ecosystem: Environmental > Aquatic > Freshwater > Lake | place: USA: Michigan | collected 2013-09-24
AAGTGTATTCGCTTAGGTAGATTTTCTTCTGAAATGCGATGTTCAATTGATGCATTTTGGCGTCGATCGCCTTCTTGATCTTCGTGCGTTTGGTTTCCAGAGCGAACGCTTCAAAATAATCCATTTTCATTTGCTGCAAATCTTCAAATCCTTTAAGGTAGTCTTCCTCTTGCTGCTGAGTCCATAGGCCAATCTCCATCAAATAATCGGCCAATTCTTCTTTACTGAAAGACCCAGACTCAAAGCACTCGTCATAGACCCCTTCGGAGTAAGCTGCGGCTTCAGCCTTTTCTATAGGGGAGAAATTGGCGATCCTAACCGGCTTTTTAAAAGCTAATAGCGTCGTATTAGACAACAGTTCCTGTATGATGGCTCTCGCCCCCTAAAGTCCTATACGAGAATGGGGGCTTTCGCCCCCATTCAATCCGAAAGTTTACGTAGCTAAGGCCTACGTAAACCAGTACTTCCAATAGAGATTAGCCGCGTAAGTCATTGGGTCTCCCGAATGAAGAACTACGAAATCGTTGTTGTTCTGCATTGAGTATGTGATAGCGGCGTTGCCCCCACCAGCATCTCCACCACCATAGCTTACGCTAGTAAGCTTGTTCTTGTTGCCAACCTGAATTACAGTAGAGTCATCAAGACACACCTGAATCGTATGGTTTGACAAGTTACCACCGCTAGGCACATCCTCGACAGCGTTGATGTTGTCTCCACCAACTGCAATCACCTGAATCTCAGTTGTTACATTGACTGGGAAGTTCACGTATCTGTAGTATGGAGCATATGTACCAAGCTGGTTGATCGCTTCGCGACCGGCGTCGACCGAAAAGCTAATAGACTGAATATGAACGTTAGCCGTATTGATAGTTCCACATTTTCTGAATGAGCTTGCTCCAGTTGCTCCTGAAATCCCTGAGCCATTATTCGATACGCCAGTAATAAAATCTGGTACAACTGTTACAAAATTCCCACTACCACGAAGGACAGTCCCAGATCCGGTTAAGAAGTTATTTCTTCGGAGAACTCCCCCGTCTGGAGATTGGGGTGAGTCATCCCCAAAAGCAAAGACAGAGTTGACAATTCCGCTAGCACCGAGGAGAATACCAGCAGTAGTGTCCTCCGTAATCCACTTCTTGTTGTTCCCAACAAGTGTCAAGCTCTCAGTGAAGTTTCCATCCGTAGGTAGATTGATACTAACTGAAGACCAATACATGCCTGAGCAATATAGCTCTGCGGCTAGACTCTGCCCACTAACTACGGCTGACTTAGTGTCGAGACCAATCACCATTCTAAGGTCGGCTCTCGCGTTAGCACGACCAGACAGAGTTGGGTCCTCAGAACGAATTGTGGCGGCATGATAGGCCATTGTATAGCCGTCCAACAGACGTTCGAAGGTTGCTTCGATATCTGGAACTTCTTCCACGTTCTCATAGATCGAAAGCTGACCCAACTCCTGCACAGCTTCAAGACTGAAGTTAGTATTAACTCCAACGCTTTGAAGACCATGCATGATGATCATATTGCCAGAGCCGAGAAAGTCAGTGCCGCCCGTACTGGTGCCCCAAGCGTCTTTCACGCCACTTGCACCCATATCTCCAATAGCGACACCTTGTGTGGCGTAGAAGACACGCTTGTTTGAACTTGTATTAAACGCCATTTATTTTCTCCAGTAAAAAGGAATTCCAATTATTTATACGCCGTAATGAATTACTTCTGTAGTAATTTTCACAGTTCCAATTTTTACCCTGCCCAGACTATAAACAGAGTCTAACTTAGCATCAGAAATATGAATCGTTCTGCCGGGGTGACTACTCACCAAAGTAGGGAAGGTTTTGGCCCCAGATTCAGGAACGCCACGATAATCCAGCGGAAAATCGCCAGAATCAGCTATTTTGTTGAGGTCATACATCTGGAAGGACCCCTTAGACTGATACGTAACTGCATCAACTAGGGAATCTCTGGTGTATGAGTCTTCTGCCACACAATGGCAATAGAAGTCTGTTATGACGGTTTGTCCACCCCCCAATTGGAATGGGATGAGTTTTCTGCCAGCTAGTTCAATCCCAACCAAGGGAAGAACCTGCCGATTTTCGGGCAAAAGCTCATATATTCCACTCTGATTGGCAAAATCCCCATCTGATCTCTCGGACCTCTCCTGAATTTGCTTGAACCACTCAATTCCTTCGGCGGCAGAGACTGAGATGTACTTATAGGAATGGGGGCAATCTACTACAGAACTAGCCGCAATGGACGAGTTGAACCTTACAACACCATTGATGTGGTCAATATGATAGGCATAAGTGCCAGTAGTGGCAGGTCCGTAAAAGGTATTGTTCACATAGATGCCACTCACTCCGGGATAAGCTGGGTTGGTTGAGGTCAAAGCTCCAATCCCAGATTCCCAAACAAGATTCGGCCTGAATGTGGCCCACACCTGTCCATCTGTATACCTCGGGTCATCCACCAGTCTGAGTCGACTGTCAATTCCCCCATAAAGCCCCGTACTGGGAACCGGCACATCAACAAAATTCCCCATAGTGAGGAAGTTATAGTCTAAATACGATATTAGGTTTTCCCTTATGTCGTTGGTCAGGGTAGAATCGCCCAACCTCACAAAGCCTTTTAATGACATAGGGTCCTCACTGTAGATAGCTAAACATTAATTTAGAGATTTCCGGTAAAAGAGAATTCACTGTATTTACTACAAAGTTATCATCTGTGGTTCCGGCAAAAACTGGGTCTACTCTAAACAATCGCCCAGATGAACCAGCAGGAAGCATAATTGCATTGCCCGACCGACTGCCGGGGAATTCCTTGCCGTAAGCCACGAAGTGGTCGTCATAGATGATTGTGACGCCCTTTGTAAGCAACCAATCCATCCAGTCGATTTCGCCACCGCTGCTTTTGTATGCACCAATTTGCTTGATTGTATCTGTGAATCCATCTGGGAGAATTGATACAGACATAGACCATGCCAAATTACCCAGACTACCACGCCCCCGTATGTCCAGATTCACTTTTACTGAGCGTTTAACGGCTTCTATAAGGTCTTGCACTGCGGTATTGGCAGCAGAGTCTGTTAGGCCGAAATCGGCCCTTAATTTGCCAGAGAGGATTTCTCTCACATGTGGCGTAGATCTAAGCTTGGCTTCAATCAATTGGCCGACTCTGGCATTGATCTGTGGAGCCGCTGATCGCATCTTTCTGTCGATCTGCTCAACCGCTTCTGCAATAATTTTGGCAGATACTGATTTGGTGGATTCTGTGATTTGTATTGAGGTTCTTTTGGCCACTATTTTTTCCAGTGTGCTATGCAGTAATCAGTATTCAAGCCCCACACCAGAACTTCGCCGCTTCTCTGAAGTCTAACCTTGTCTATGATTATGTAGTCAGCCTTTCTTATGTCCTCAGTTTGGGCAGAAGTCCCAATCGTCATACATGATCCAGCGGCATAATCGAACCCTCCAACCTTCTCAAAGCTCTTTTTGTCGCTATAGACGCGAAGGGTTATGTCTTGAGTGGTTTCTACTATCTTGGTTGCCTCGCCGCCCCTAACCATTCCCGCTTGACCCGCCTGAGGGTTCATTGTGAGGCGTTGTCTGATGTCCGCTGGAGTTGAAGAAATTGGCGAGATCTTTTGGTATACCAACTGGCAGGCTACACCAAAGTTATCCAAAGAGGAAAACATTGACATAACTTCAGCGTACTTTGTATATACGTTTGTTGGTATTTGCATGGCTTCGCCTAGCTGGTATAATAAGTTTTGTCGTCCATACGGGCATCTAGAATCCCAGATTGCTGAACAACTATGTTGTGCTCAACTCTTGGGTTTACCTTCTTGGTATTGCCCAATTTATCTGCATAAACAGTAGCCGTCCCATTCTTGTAGGTTACGCCAGTACTCGCAAATGAAATTACGTCTGCCATTATCGTCTGCTCCAATAAGATCCATAAGGGGATAGGATAGCCTCACCAACATTGTTATTGGTTGTGGCAAAATTTAATTTTGTCCGCTCGTATCTCTCGCACATATCGGCATAGAGACTCTTGAAGTTGGTGGCGACCCCACCCATGTCCACACTAGAAGGACCATCACTAACCCTAATAGCCGACAAACTGTGCGTCTTGTACTCAGCCCCAATAATGATGCAGGCCGCTTTTAAAGAGATCAGGTTGATGAAGCCGTCGTCTTTCGCCGACGTTTCGGTTGGGTCTGGACTTATCGAGCATCGCTCGACGTTGATAGTGTACACTTGTTCAAAGTCGATCTCTGTAGAAACGAGTTGTGCGGCGACCAAGATAGTCTGTTCAATTCTCTCGTCAGGATACGAAGGATTAGAGATATCGGTGTCATTGACTAGATACCTAACTATAGTAGAGATTTCAGTATTCCACATGGTGCCCCCTAGCTAGATATGTTGTGCATTACTTTGAATGATTTAATCGGACTATGGTATAAACTACCACCCCCTAATTCAACTCTGGCCTGTATCTTCCAGACGCCAACTTCATCAATATCTCCGACAAGTGTACTGTAGTAAATACGCCCATTGGTCCCATCCGTTGTGAATGTAGCGGTCTTTGTGAGAATCGCCCCACTGGGTTTTTGTAGTAGAATTTGTTTTACGGTCGCTGCAGATATGTCTAGGGCGATACAATCTTCAGTGATGATAACATCGAATGTGAAGTTTTTGTCGCCTACATGTAGATAAGATTCGCAAGACATGTTACTCACCTATTATAAGATTTCTGTTTATATTCAAATCGAACGTTTCGTGTTTTGATATGTCCATATTGAAAGTTTCGTGTTGTGATATATTTAGGTCGAATGCCTCGTGCCTTGATATGTTCAGGTCGAAACCGTATTGTCTGGCGATATTGAGAAGGAACTCTAGATTCTTTTTACCTTCCCCAAAAACGACAACAAATTCTGCTCCATTTGACGTTAAAAGGAATGATCCACGGTCGCTAGACAATAACCTGTTGTACAGAAGTCCAGCATCTTTCCCAGAAACAATAAACGACTCAGTATCTCCAATTAATACTCTATTTGCCAATAGGTCGGCAGATTGCCCAGTTAATACTATAGAGCCACTATCTAGATTAAGTATTCTATCGTATTTAAAAGACAACGATTGTCCGGATGAAACAAAGATCCCATAATCAGAATTCAGAACTAAAGACTTGAGCAGACTAGCGTTACTACCGTTTAAACTTAGACTTGCAGAATTAACAACGAGAATATTCGTCTTGATTAGTGATGCATCAGATCCAAGCAGTGAATATGATGATGAACCAGCCTGTACTGAAGACACTTTGTATAGACCACCATCTTCACCAGACGACAAAAAGCTAGCGAAGTCACCAGTAACTTTTCTTGCAGCAGCAACTCCAGCATCGCTACCTGATAAAATGAACTGGGAATAGTCAGACGTTAGATACTTATTATGATATAGATTGGCACTCTGTGCAGTTAGATTGAAAGTAGCAAAATCACTAGTAATCAACTTCTTATATAGAAGTGCGGCATCTTGACCAGCAACAAGATATGTTGTACCGTCAGCAACGAAAACAAATCCCACATCTTCAAAGCCCGGATAGCCTACGTGCCTAGCAAAGGGTGTTCGCCAGCCCAACACAACTGACGACTTATTTAAGTTGCCAGATCTGCGACCGAAGCTACCCAATGAATGTCTTGTTATTGCCATATTATTGGATCACAAATATGTCGCCAGATGCTGGTGCAGTCGTTAATGAAGACGCTGTCAAAACTCCACCAGATGTAGATGCGGTTATCTCACAGCCCTGTCCTCTTAAATTCGCCGTAGTTGTATCATCTGTAAACTTAAGTATTAATCCTTTAAACTGATCTGTCACAGAAGCAGCGGGTAAAAGAGAACTTGTAACTACTGAGGTGGTCGTTGACCCACTTCCCACTACCCCAAGAACAGCGGTCTTCAAGGCTTGCAGTAGTTTGTAGTTTGGATTATCATAGACCTGAAAAGTACTAGTACTAATTATAAGGTTAGTCCACCAAGAGCATACCGGAGAACCACTAGAAAGCCCTATCAACATATATTCCCCGACAGGGATGTCGGTATAGGCTGCGAGATAAGTTCCCTTTCTGTTTGTCGCTTCAGTCGCGGAGACACTGGCTACCTCAGTGTCAGATCCCGCAGCAAACAATTTAGCAGTGATTGTTAATCCGGTAGCTGCTCTAAATTCAATTGTTTGTGTTGCCATTACTTAACTTCTTCTTTCATCAATGCCTGTATTTTTACCGCGACAGGAACAATAGTTCCGCTTGCCTCTAGGGCATTTTGCTGATTTTTCAACAGAAAGTTTAAAGCCTCAAGCACTAAACCAAGTTCTTCTTTTGTCAATTCGTCCATAACACTCTCCTAGATAAAAATTATTCTGGGACAGGCTCGACAGGAGCCTGCCACTCTTGTTTTAGGTCTAAAATGACTAGACCATTCTCTCCAATATTATACTCAAAAGCAGCAGTAGAATACTTAGATTCTATTGCATCTGGGTATGCCCCAGCAATATATCCGTAGAACTGGGCTGCATCCGTAAGGATATCAATGACAGTAGCTGGCATAACGTCAATTATAGCCTGCATTTCTTCTACTGTGTATCGACTCCCTGTGGGAGGGCTAGAAACCCCCCAAAAGTCATGAAATGATTCCTTGAACTGTGTCAGGATCATTTCCTGCAACTGGTTTGCACGCAGTACCTTGTTCTTGGCGTGCTCGATTGCGTCGAATGTTTGTGTTGGAACTATGTATGCCATAATTATATCTTCCAAAAAAGTTAAAAACTAGATCCCATCATAAGGTTGTTTAAGTTTAAGCTTAAGCTTAAGCTCACTAGGGCTGATGATCTGCGACGTGGGGCGAGTTCGTAAGCGATGCCGCGACGTGACGCGAGCAATCGGATTTCCTGCGTCGATAATACGCGGTTGTACACTCGCACGTCGTCAATCTGTCCACTGAAGTTATCCACGAACGCATGACCTCCGATTCTGATTCTGGGTGTATTTGATGGCGGAGATGTGGTACGGGTATTATCAATTACCAGACTCCCATCGACATATACCTGCACTGGTGATGTGCTGGTGTTGTTTGCGATAGTTGCCACCACATGATGCCAACCGACAGTAACAGTGCCTCCAGCGATGTAAACATCTGATACATATGCCCGCCATCTGTCCTTCGCAGTGTAGTCAAGAAGCAACACGGCACTAGTGACCTGATTGCTGTTAACCTCGAAAAATCCTTGTGTCACTCCTGTCTCCGCCACGTTTACCCACAAAGATGCACTCAAGGCGGAGCTAGACGACGGAATTGGTCCGGGATTGATATCTACGTAATCATTCGAGCCATCGAAATCCAATGCGTATCGACCGCCATTCGTAATCCAATCGCCAGCCGCATCCATATTTGTCAGCGTGCCATGATTGCCAAAGCCACTGTTATCTCGCAGCGTCAATCCAGTCGGCCCCAGCCCCGGATTCCACGCACCGACGCAACCACACCACAACCCCGGATATCTTAATTCATTTCTTCGTCTGTGTTTCATTATGAGACCGTGTCGTAAGTCCCCTTCACGGTAATCTGATGTCCAGATGCCGCAAGGTTTACGCCTGTAGAGTGAGTCACAAACAATACGCACCTTGAGGGGAGAATCCCGCCAAAAGCTCCAGCCAATGATGAAGCTGCAATTTGGTAGACATCGTCAGTGCCGGGGTCTGCCCTTGTACCAGCAGCCCAGACCAACATTGCCACCGAATCTCTGTTTGTAGCATCCTTGAATGCTCCAGTACCCTGTGTTCCGAAAGTACCACTAGTCAATGCTGATGCTGGCCAAGTGGCATCATCCAACTGAGCTATTGCGTAGACACAGATTTGACCAGCAACTGCCGTATTCCCCAGAGCAATTTTACCGCTGATGATCTCATCAAGATCTAAGTTGCTTGTATTATCAATGATCGCAGATAACCACCCAGCAACAAGAGTTGAAGATGTTGCAACGCTTGCCAAGCTGGTGACGGTTAGGTCGCTTGAAGCCCTATAAAATTTCTTGATACTGGCCATTTATGCCCCCATTGCTTTTTGTACATCGTCAGTCGTGAAAATTTGTGATTCATATCCAATCGCTTCTAGATCTGCGGCTTGTTCCAGAGTTACCAATCCAGCCGATACTAGTGTGGCCGTTGCTGTCTGAACTTCAGCCAAAGTGAAGTCAATATTGATTCCAGCATCCACAAGATCTATAAAGGTAATACATGCTCCTTTGACTTGTAGAGGAGTATCGGCATGTTCGCGAGCCAGCTTGATCGCTGCCCACGTTCCATTTGTTAGTGAAAATACCTGTATTTCTCTGGCTGTAACTAGCCTACGAACCTTTGGGGCGATCGCTGAGCACCGTTCAGCACAAGCTGCGTCACGACGATCAGCCCAGTGTTGGCTGGCTTGAGCATCTGATTCAATTAGAATTCTTAATTCACTCATTATACTGCCACCTCTGTTGAAGCAAGATAAATAACTGATCCATTATATCTCCACGAAACTATTCTTACTGATGACGTGGCGTCTCCGCTCCAAGTGGGCTGAGCCCCCATCCATTTTATTGTACCAGCACTGACTGCCCACGTTAAGTCCCTTACAGTGGTCGCGTGCTGTGCGATAATTATAGTCCCAGCGGAGACATTACTCGGGACAGTTATAGTAACAGCAACGGTTCCCGTAGCTGATGTTAAAGCTAACGTCTGATGATTTCCACTGTCAAGAGTTATGGTTTGAGTTGTTCCACTAGGCGTATTGGTTGGTTCGCTACTTTGACCAGCCAGTTTGTAGAATGTTGTTACTCCAGAAGACTCAATCTGAACTCTTGTGGCAGATGTTGTAGATCCAGTAGGAGTAGTATTAAACCTGATTAAAGATCCATGCCCCGTAGAAGTGATATTTTCAGCAGCAATGAATCCAACGTAGGCCCCAGCGGTAGTATGGAATGCTGATCCATCATGATAACCGTATGATCCTAATACCCCAATTATATCTGCGCTAAGAGCTTGTGTGGGTGATCCACTTGTGCCCTGAGCTTTTCTAAATCTGATAGATGAAGTACTTGCCCCATATCTGTCAAGATGGATATTTGCATTGGTGACAGATGTAGTGCTTGAGACATCTAGGGTGCTGCTAAGGGATGCAGCACCGCCGCTTGTGAAGGTTAACCAAGGGGCTATCGTAGTAGTACCGGCACTATAACCACCAATCGTCAATCCTCGTAGAGTACCACCGGCACTCCCGTTCTCTGGTCCAATTTCGAAGTTGGCAGCGGCTACAGCTCTGACGTTTAGGCGTTCGTAGCTTGTCGTCGATGTGTATGTACCAAAAATCTTAGCGGTGACAGCGGATGTTCCGTTTCTAAAGCTGAACGAAGATACACCATTGAACAACCAGTCTGTGCTGCTGGGAGCCATACTTCGTGCGCCCCACGACATGCTGCTGTTTTGCTCAAAAATCCATGTGTCAGGTCCGCTAGTGAATGACGTGTAACTCCCAAACTTGACAGTTCCATTTAAGAATGTTGTCCCACTCTCCACATTCAACGCATAAGCATTAGTGATAGTCGCATTTGTCCCTGCAACCGGAGGCCCACTAATAGACAGAGTAGACGCCGTCGTGATCGTACTCGCACCTACGAAGCTATAGGTCGGTGCCTGAATCCTCATTGCTCTTTGTGTTGTTAATGCTCCAGTAGCAAATTGGACTGTCCGAGCTAGATTGAAGTTGACGTCGGTTGCTTCTGTAGACAGGGTCAGTGTGGTGTGGGCGGCACCAGTGAACGTGATGCCGGTGGGTGAACCTGATGTGGCAACCGTCTGCGTAATGATCAACCCACCGCTACCACCAAGAGCAGCAGGAGTTAATGTGAGAGAACCATTGGTTTTAATCCCTGTAGTAGTTGGTCCACCTTCAACATACAAATATCCGCCCCCAAGATTCACCCTACCTTGACCGGCTGCAAGACCACTAGCCGGTCCAGCTAATTGAACAAACGAATCTCCAGACAGAAAAGTAGTGCCAAATGTCCAATACGTGGTTCCGTTTGTACCTACAACACTATGTCCAACAGTCACCGCTGAAGTATTGAATGTCGTTGTTGTCTGTCCATTAGTATTCACAGTGAAAAACGGCGACCACGTTCCTGCTGCATTGGTTGACCCAAGCACGATGCTTCGCTGCGACCCTCCAGCACTACCAACCGCCGTCCCAATTCGAAACTCATTACTCACCCAACTTAATTGGCCAGTTTCATAGCTCGTAGAGCTTGTGTAGGTGTTGTAGACCCTGAAGGTCTGGGCGTTGGTCGAATTGCGTTGAGCGAGCGTACCGGCAGCATCTCGATGAAGGAATAAGTCAGCACCACTATACCCGCTTGATGCACTGCTCCATTGGTAAGCACCACCTGCCGCAATACCGAACCCTAAACCACTCTCTAAGAAGAACCATTTCTGATCGCCAGCAGCGTCACGAGCGTACATCTTGAAATTCACGCTGGTGCTGAAAAACAATCCCTGATTGGTTACAGAGGACAGCCCAATATAGCCATCGTTGACTAACCCAATAGCCCTACCAGAACTAGCAAAATTTGCTCCACCACTCTCCACATTCAACGCATAAGCATTCGTAATAGTAGCATTCGTACCAGCAACAGGTGCCCCGCTGATACTTACCGTACTCGCTGTCGTGATCGTAGATGCACCAGCGAACGCATAAGTAGGAGCCTGAATACGA
>Ga0181365_1000308_pt1 | contig 10791 bp, 20 predicted proteins | sample Fa13NDMM110DN_FD_130097 | JGI IMG/M metagenome (GOLD analysis project Ga0181365, IMG submission 130097) | Freshwater viral communities from Lake Michigan, USA - Fa13.ND.MM110.D.N | ecosystem: Environmental > Aquatic > Freshwater > Lake | place: USA: Michigan | collected 2013-09-24
GCAGACGGACATGTAGATTTGGTCGGAGAAGTCGATCAGGCCGGTGTAGGATTGTTTGATGGATTCTACCAGGACGCTGCGGGAAAAAGTGCAGAGGGCTTCCGTGGCGGAGATGTCGTTTTCTTCCGCCAGGGCAAGCCAAGCTTCTGGCGTGTCTTCCCGGTAGCTCTTAGCATGGGGGAAGGCAGATGGGACCAGCCCGATCGTTCTAGCGGCCTCAACTAAATCCTTCACCGCAATCCAACGGTCCTTCTCAAGAGTGAGGCCTGTGGCCTTGGCAGTCGCTGTGATGAGCTTTCCTATCTTCCCAACGTCAAGGGTTAGTCGTTTCCCTGTAGCCTTTGCCCAGGCAGTATGGCCGAGACCGTTCATCGTCTTGATGGTGAAGGTTTTGGGCAGTCTTGCTTCAAGTTCTTGCTTAATCTTGACGTTGAAAGCGAGCGCAAGCACGCTCGGGGTTTTGAGATGGCTTGCCAGCATCTCTATAGTGGTGGTCTTGGCTGTCCCGGCGTAGGCGGAGATCATGAGGCTGGCGGTGCTATGCCCTGCTGCATGGATGATCGCGGCTTGTTCAGGAGTTGGTGGATGGGGCATTAAAGGTTCCATTTGGTGAGAGGGTAGGATTAGTCGGGGAAGAAAAGGGCGCCCAGAGCGCTGTCAAGGCAGCCCTCACAAAGCCAGAATGTTGCGCTAGGTCTGCCGAGGTTGACAAGGTGGAAGGAGGGAAAGGCGCAGCTCGCGCAGAGTAGGTTTGGCAGGTGGATTAGGAGTCCCATGCCTACGGCTTCCCGCAGATCAGCGACAGTTGCGTTCTCGGGTAGGTTTTGCAGGTTCTGATACGCCTTCTCCCAACTCGCCCCGTAGACGTTGGACCAGCCAATATCAGGGAGGCAGTAAGCTTCTGCCAGATGCGCGGCAAGGGTTTGCGCGTTGAAGTGCTGCGTGGCAAAGTGGTGAGTGTTACGCATTAGGAAGCTCCTGTGAAGAGGGTGTTGTATGCGCCATGATAACTGTCCGGCTAGTCCCTGCCACCTTATCCACGGTTTGGAGGAAGAGCAAGGCACCGCCAGATTGTGTGCTGACCATGATGGTATCGCCTTGCTGCATCATGTCGTAAGCGGGGGAGAAGAAGTCTTCTGCCAGGGGCAGAGCCTCCCCACGGTAGTGCCAAGCGGTGTAGCCTTGGGCGTAGGATAGGACGGAAAGATTGCGGATATGCATTTGAGAGTTCCAGGAGAAATGATTGATTGCAGCTGCAAAGGTTAGGCTTGAGTTGCCAGAGGCTGCCCTTTCCCGTCGAAGGATAAGAGAACCAGGGCCGCGTTCTTGAGATCTTGCGTCCTCCCACGCTCAATATAACCAAGGTGGATTGGGCCGGAGGTTTGCAGGGAGTCAAAGTCATGGCCGTAGGAGGATAGTTGGTCGGAGAAGTCGCTATCCTGCGGGAGATCGTAAGGTGCTAGCAGCACCTTGAGCGCGTTAGCATCATACGGGTTATCAGGCTCCGGTTCGATGGAAAGGAGTTGCCCTGTTGGGAGGTGCTGGAGGATGAGAAGCGCCGGAGGCCGATGATAGGCACCGACAATGCGAGCTGAGGTCATGGGATGGGGCTTTCAGAACAGGGGTTGTAGGGGAAGACTGGAGGCCGCCGTGTGGCCTAATGGAGCGCCTACTGTCCGATGGTTGTGAGGTCACTTGGTAGGACGAAGTCGTCTATGCTTAGATTGGCAATTTGGACCACGGTGTATGCCAATGGGGCTTTGCCCTGCGGAGCACGTTCGGCCTTGATAAGGCGTAGATCTCGGCGGAAGCCTTCCAGTATTTCCACCAGCCGGGCTTCAGCCTCACCAAGGGGCAGGTCGATAGTTTTACCGTTGGGGTAGAGGATTTGGAGGGAAGAGGCGAAGCCAAGGGCGATGGTGAGGGTAGGACGAATTACTGCAGGGGGGAGAGTCATGGGGAAGGCTCCTGGAGAAAGGGAGGCTTGAGGCCACATAAGTGGGTGGCTTGTGTGGCCTGAGGCTGTGCCTATCGTAGACTGTCACCTTGCGGGGCAATGCCGGTTGGCAGGGCTTGCCCCGCGATTTCAAACACACTCTTTGCTCGCATCGGGTTGCTTTTCCACCCCAGCCAAGCTGCAGCAAGTGCTTTGCAGTCGTGGTTTTTGGGGTAGGATAGTTTTTCTGCCGCCATGGTGTAACCGAGGGAGCTGAGGAAACGACGAAAAGCAGGTAGTTGCATTGGAGTAGTTCCTTGTGGTTAGAGAAAATCAGCGAGGGTTAGGGGCTGTTGCGTGGCTGGCTTTGCCTTTGCCTGCTTTTTCGGCGGGGCGTGTTGGGCGAGCGCACGGGCTAGAAGTTTCTCCCGAAGAAAGGTTCCTGGCCGTGCGGAAGAGGGACTTTGCCCGACACGGACGGCGCCAAGGCGGCCCAGGAAAATGAAGAGGGAGAGGCTGCCGGATAGACTGGTATAAGCGACATACTTGTCGCCCCAGCGTGAGGCTTGGGGGAATTCACTTACTTTCACGCGGCGTGAGCCGAGCTGTTGGAGTTGGGTTTCAAGGGTTTGAAAGATTGTTGGTTGGGGCATTAGTGTGGCTCCGTTGGAAGAGTCTAAAGTGGTGATTGGGGTGTTGACGTTTCTGTAGTTTGTTGGCTCTGCTCTATCGCGCGGAGTTGCTTTTCGATCTCACCAAAGCCTCTTGGCGCAAGGGAGAATGAAAGGAAGATGCCGAGGGCATTTGCGGCAGGATGGTCGATTTGAATTGCTGTTGCGTAAGCGCCGCAGAAGAAGTCAATCGCCATGTCATCGCGGGCTTTCCCGCGCAAGCCGAGGGTCTTCGCTCTCTGCGCGACGTGGGAGGAAAGGGTTTGGAGGAGGGTAGCTTGTGTCATGCAGGGGCTCCGTTGGTTGGGGTGGCCGCTTTGATAAATTGCTTAATCCGCCGGGCGACTTGCTGCTGGGTGGGAGAACCGCTCTGTTGGTAGCTGAAAGACCAGAAGAGATGACGTACTTTTTCCAGGGGGAGGGAGAAGAAGAGCGCTGCCGCTTCGATCCCACGGGAGTTCTGGTAGAGAGGGAAGCCGCTTTCGGTTAGGGTGAAGCCTTGGGCTTGGAAGTCTGGGTTAGTTGCGGCAAGACCGAGAGCGCAGCAGACGGTGCCGCAGGAGCCCGTGTTGTGGTAGAGACCGAGGTCGAAGGTCACCGCCGATGGGAGAGGGGAGGAAAGGAGCTTCGCGAGCGCTGCGAGGCGTTGGATGTTGGGGGGAGAGGTGAGGGTTTGCATGGGAGGTTCCTTGGTTGGAAGGGGCTGCAGCCGTAGGCTGGGGCTAGTTGAATCGGATGAGGGATGGCGCTACCGGCGGTGCCGGGTTGGCCTTGCGGTAAACCTCGTATTCCGCCCGCTGCACGATCCAGAGCAGATTCTGCGCCTTGCGCTCCCGTGGGGATAAGACCTTGGGGGGTGGTGGCGGGATGTATCGCTCCGTCGCGGGGTAGAAGTATGCCGGGGGAGGTGGCGTCCCCGGTTCGAAGGTGCAGCTTTGCGTGGCTTCTGTATGGTCCGCCCCGATGGTAGCGAGGTAATAGGTAACGGTCTTCCCGCGTGACGTCGTGCGGTGCTGCGGCTCAATCGTCACCCAGTGGGTTGTTGGAATGTGTGGGGGGTATTGCTCGGTGGAAAAGTTCTTCCACCAGCGGGAAAATGGGGGAAGGGAGTCGATATGACGGAGGAGGTAGGTTTTGGGGTAGGAAGGATTGTAGGGGTCCACTGGTGGCTCCTATGTGAGGGTAAAGGTTGAAGATTGGTAGCTGTCGAGTGGCCATATTATCAGCTTGGATTAGCTTTTTCCCATTTGGCCAAACCTTTCTCAATATCCACGACGGCTTGTTGGAGAATTTTACAAACCGTTTCTTCTTTCGAGAAGCGGCTATATCCACTTGAGGTGCGTTCTTCTTCAGAAGCTTGAAGCATATAGGTGGCCTGCGAGTAAGCCGAGAGACGTTTCATATTGCACCATTGCCCGAGTTCGGCAGAAGAGAGATTGGTGCTATAGGTGATAGTGGGAGCGCCATACATGGGAGGTTCCTTTGAGGGTGGTAGCGGGGCCGTGTGGCCTAATGGAATTACCACTGAAGACCGAAAATTAGGTTCGGGATTTGACTTGCCGAATCGCTCCGCCATGCGTGGCGATGAGCACCTTATCCCCGTTTGGGAACCGCCAAGTGTTGCCGGGCTCCCCGCCGATGGGATTGCCGTAGAGCCGCGTTGCCCCGCAGAGCCGTGCCACTTTTTCCGCGCTGTTCGCGGTATGGTAGAAACGGGTCAGGTCGCCATCCCAGATTTCAAGCATCAGCGCGGCGAAACCTGGGCCTGTTGGGGCAATCGGGATGTAGTCAAGTAAGTCGAGAATTGTCAGAAGTCTCATAGAAGTGGGCTGTTGCATGGGAGGCTCCTATGTGAGGGTGGTAGCGGGGCGGAACGTCCGCCCGGTTGGAATGTTGGCATATTGTGTTTTTGTGGGCAATAGGGCTAGACGCCTATTTGCGGGGTGTGGACGGGTGCCATGCGGGGGCGGTAGGATAATGCCGGGGGATGGGCAATTGCCGCCTAGGGTGCCATGCGGGGGCGGGAAAGGGTATATCGGGCGATTCGGGTGCCCATATTGCCCTATCCCGCGCCCATTGCCCTAGGATGCCGTGCGGGGCGTCGTGCCGTGCGTCGTGCCGTTCGGCGACTCTGATTTGGCGAGCCCTTTCGGAAGACTCATGCCGATGGCTGGTGCCGTTTGCCCGGTGATAAGCCAATGCAAGTCGATGCCGTAGATCTGCGCTAGCGCCTGCAGGTTGTGCATCTTCGGGTAATGGTGCCCGCCACGGTATCGATACCAGAGCGGCGCTGGGATGCCGATAGCTTTCGCGATAGCCTCACCGGTTAAAACGTGGCCTTCAGGCGTCTTGAGCCCGCGCTGCCATTGGCAAAGCCGGATAGAGAATTGGTAGATATGCTCGGGGGAGTTGGATTGGTTGAGCAGCGGCTTAGGGGCTGTTGGCATAGGAAGGGTCTTTCAGGTGCTGTTGGCTAGTTGGAGATTGCCGCGTTAGCGGCGGCTAGAAGATGCTTTTCTTGAAGTCCGGCGGGTTTGGCTGGTATTCTGTAAGATCGGGAGATGCGTCTGCCGCCTTGGGTGGGGACTTTTTCCATCCGGAGCCGGAGAGCGGTTGGTAGCTTGCAATCTGTTCCGCCTGTTGTAGATTGGCGTAGTATTCCGGTGGAAGTGTAATCACCTGCGGCACGCTTGGCGCCACTTTCTCTTGAGCAGCTCGGTTGAATTCCTGCCGTGGCCCGTGGCCCTGCGGCACGCCCTGCAGTCTCCTTTGCCCATCCATGAAGCGGCGTTGCCTTTCATTCCTTACTTCATTCTTGAGAAAGTGCGCCCGCTCTCTATTGTAAGCCGGGAGGCTGATATCATGCTGCTGGTTTAAGAGCGTTATCAAAACATCGAGCGCTTCCACTGCGGAAAGATTTTTATCTCTATAAAGGTGCAGGGTTTGCGAGGTTTCTTGGAGAAGTCTCTGCCTAGCGGCGGAGATTTTTTCGACTTCATGGATTAAGTCGATCATGCGGTCTTGAGTGATGGGCATGGAGGGAATCCTTTGAGAGAGCGCGCCGAAGGCGCTGGGGTAATGTGGTGTAGGATATCGGGGGATATTAGGTGTATGATACGTGGGGTGATTAGTGGGGTAATGTTAGATTGGGTTCGTGGGGGGACATCGTCCCCCGGGTGGGACGAGGCTGGTAGGGGGTGAGGCTGGGGCCACTTTTTGAGAGGGGGGTTGAAAAAAAAAAATTATTAGAATAAAAAACTCCCCTCTACGAAAACTGGGGCCACACTAGTGGATATCTAGTGTGGGCCGAGCTCCTCCCCCCATCATACTTTCACATTAACCTAAATATCACCCACTGTATCACCCATCATATCACCCGCTGTATGAGCAAAATGCTAACATGGGGTATGGTATGAGGTAGGATGTGAATTTTTGGTTGTGCTTGTGGCCTGCGGCCAGGGCCACAAGGCCCGGATTTCGCAAAGGGCAGGAGTTTGCAAAGGGTGGAGTTTATACTGGTAGGAGATGGGAAAGGGGTGGCTGGGGCCACGAAAGACATTCACTAGTGTGGGCCGAGGCCTGCCGCAGGAGTTTATAAAGGGTAGGAGTTTATAAAGGGTAGCAGTTTGTAAAGGGTCGGCTTTTACTTGGGTGGAGCTTTGCGGTGTTTTGGACAAAAAAAAAGCCCAGGCACATGCCTGGGCTTCTAGCCGGAGGCATTGCTGCCTCCGGTAGACTTTATTTTAGCTGGCGTTTAAGGTCCGGATCAGATAGCACCTTAGTCATGTGCCGGTAACGTTTCTTGTATTCTCGGTTTCGTGACTTAATGATAGCAAAGAGAAGTGTATTCAATTTATCGCCTTGTGGTAATGGTTTGCGAAAATGTAATGCTAGGCGTTCAGCATCCACCAGCGCGCAGTGAAGAAAGAATTCTGCACGGCCTCTGGTAACTTTGGTCATATCAGTCTTCCTTGTTCCGGGGGCCGAAGCCCCCGGTAGACTTGTTTACATTAGATCGATCAGATCTGAATCGGGCGATGCCGTTTCGTTGAACCGATCGATGTAGCTTCCGCGTTTCACATCGACGATGGCGGCAAGAAGTGTCGCAAGCTCCTCACCTTTCGGCATTGGCTTGCCTTTACGGGATGCCATTGCTTTCGCATCAGACTCCGCACAAGCAAGGCAAAATGCCTCGAGGGGTGACAACCGAGGTCCGTTCGGACCCCGTGTGCCGATTATCATCGTGCCATCCTCAAGAGCTTGGTGGCGCTTAATTTTAGCGTCGATTGCGGCGCTTTCGCACATGGACACGATGGCGGTCGTCGCGAGGAATGCGTCGGTTGCATCCCTAGACATGGCGTTGCCCTTGCCACGAGTTTCGTTCGCCACTTTAACGGCGGACGCTTTAGCCTTGGCAATGGCGCTCGTCGCGGCATCGCCGAGACTTTGTGAATAGCCGTTGGCGAGCAAGTAGACGATGCTCGCCATGGGCAATTCGGCGACGACTTGCCTCATGCCGTGCGCGGCAACCGTGAAGTCCGTCGGCACTTTTATGGTGATGGTCATTTTGTGTTGTCCTATTGCACGCGAGCGGCACGGCGGGATGCCGACCTACTCCGTGCGGATTTAGTTTTCAAAGAGCGGGTCCGGCGGTGCCGGGGTGGTCTAGGCTAGTGATATGTATTTAATGTTGGCCGGGCCGGTTTTCAATGGGGCTCGGCGAAAATAATTCAAAAATAGTTTTTGCCGCGTCATCCAGCATGGGCGACCGATGGACCATGCCCACCACGCCCCTAGGATGACCGCACACGGCGTCGAGCACCGCCCCGCCACTATCACCCATCCCACCCCGAATGCGCCGTTGCGGTTACGTTTCGGCAATGAGGGCTTTGGTGCGGGAATGATATGACCAGCACCGTTCATTGCGGGTATGAGATGAGTGCTGTGCGCTATCATCCCGCCCGTTATCATCACGCCCGCTATCATATCATTTCCCCAACGGGTGGACATCCTTTCCATGCTGGAATGATATGATATCACTTTCACAACGGGTGGACTTGTCTTCCTTGCCGGAGTGCTATTATATCATTTTCGCAATGAGAGGACTTCCCTTCGATGCTCAAATGCAACGCTCGTTTGATGCGGGAGCGTATCCTTCCACCTGCGGAACGACGAGGCTGACGACCCCCGGGGGACTGGCCCTAGCACCGCAATGGCTGCATTGCAATGGATCCCTCCCAGTTACAGTTAAAATTTTTTTGGGGCCACAAAGTGGCCTACAATTCCCCTACCAAAAAATCTCTTGCTTTCTCCCCATCAAACCCTTACCGTGGCAACGCCACGGCAGGGGCGTTCCGCCCCACAGGAACCCTTCCCATGCTTGCCGCCCTCCTCCCCATCCTTTCCCCTGTGGTAGATCGGTTGATCGGGTTGATCCCGGACCCGAAGGCGGCAGCGGCGGCGAAGGCGGAACTGCTTGCTGCCTTGGTTGCAGCTGATACGGCGCAGCTGCAGGTGAATGCGGTTGAAGCCGCTTCTGGTAGCCTCTTCGTGGCAGGGTGGCGGCCGTTTGTTGGGTGGGTTTGTGCGGTTGGTGTGGCTTGGAATTGGATCGGGCTCCCGGTCGGGGTTTTTGTGTCGGCGTTGGTGGGGAAAAATCTTGCCTTGCATCCGGCAGATCTTAGTGAGATGCTTCCGCTGCTGTTTGGTCTCCTTGGCATGGGTGGGTTGCGGACGTTTGAAAAGATGCAAGGCATTGCGCGGGAGGGTCTTCGCCCTGGCCCCGCCGCGGCCTCAAGTCTTCCGCCGCCCCCTAGCCTCTCCGGTGGGCAAGGCTGACCGTCCCCGCCGTAGGCGCCCTGGGGGCTTATTGTATTTAGATGGTAGGAGTGTGGTATGGCAAAGACCCCAGCATGGACGCGGAAGGAAGGGAAATCGGATGCAGGCGGGCTCAATGCGAAAGGCCGCGCGTCTTATAACCAAGCTAACCCAGGCAAACCGGGGTTGAAAGCACCGCAGCCGGAAGGTGGTCCACGGAAAGACTCCTTTTGTGCGCGGATGGAAGGGATGAAGAAGAAACTGACTTCGGCAAAGACGGCGAGTGATCCGAATAGCCGGATTAATAAATCCCTTCGTGTTTGGAAGTGCTGATAAAGCACGGGCTTGCGGCCCGCCTTTAATCTTTTGGAACCTTTGATGTCCTTTTCCCTTGACGAACTCACAAATATTGCGATTGGTAGTGCCCGCGGGGCAAAGCGGCAGCCTACTTTCATGTCTTACCAGCGAGACCTTAATAAGGGGGATCTGGATTTGGTGCAGAATCCGCCGGAAAAAGGGATTTTGACGAATCCGGTGGTAAGGCTGAGGAATTCGCATCATATGCTGGCAAGGCTCCTGGCGGAAGGGCGTCGGCCAGGGGAATGCGCGTTGATGACAGGGTATAGTCCAAGCAGGATTTCAATTCTGCAGAACGACCCAGCGTTTCAGGATCTTCTCGCTTACTACAGCGCGAATACAGAAGCGAAGTATCTTAACGTGCATGAGCGACTTGCCACCCTGGGCCTTGCCTCAATTGATGAGTTGCAGGAAAGGTTGGAGGAAAATCCGGATCGGTTTGGGAATAAGGATCTTCTTGCCCTGGCGGAATTCTCCATGGATAGAAGTGTGACGAAGGATCAGAGGAAGACTGGAGGTGGGGGTGTCCCTGCTATCAGCGTGACGTTTGTAGGGCAGGGGCCATCGGCCCCCGGCAGCCTGCAGCCAACAGCACTGCCATCTTTCTCCCGTCCAATCAATCTTGATAGCGAAGTCTCTGATGCATCGTAGGGTCTCTGGCCTGCAAGAAGTCTCTTTATGCGATAACCCCTGGGGTAAAGCTGCCCGCGCGAAGGGTGCTAAGGCGCTTGGCCTCCGCTTCCAACGGACAGTGGAAAAGGCGCTGCCAGCGGCGCTCCACGGACAATGGCTCCGTTTCCGGGATAACAATGGCCTTGGCTTTGCGCAGCCAGATATTATCTTCGCAAGTGCAAGTGCGTTGCATATTGTGGAATGCAAGCTCACTGATACAAGTGAAGCTGATAGTCAGATAAAGGAACTTTACCTCCCGTTACTGGCAGCCCTGTGGTCCGGGCCAATCCACCAAATCGTGGTGGTGAAGTATCTTTCCCCGCTGACGCAAAGAAGCCGCGTGGTTGGTAGCTGGGATGAGGCGCTGGCGCATCCTACCCCGATTCTGCATGCATTTTCGAAAAGGGAGCTGGCCCCACCAGCGGAGGTTTATGGAAAACCCCTCTTCTCTAACTCTTGCGTAGAAGTAAGCTTTGCCGCAGGATACCCACAATTCCTGCGCCTTCGGAAAGAATCTTCTGAAGACCAGCACTCATCTGACAACCTGCACCTTTAAGGAGCCTTCCCATGACAGTATCTGCCACTAACGTTTTTGCCTCTGGGTTCCGCCTGCGCTCTGGCGAGGATCTGAACGCTAACACTACCACCCCGCTGAATCAGGTGATTACGCAGGCGAATACAAGTGAAAGTCAGATTGCCACGCAGACCGCTGGGACGTTTCCAAGAACTACCTCGGTAAGCTTGACTGCTTTTGCGACTGGGGGGCAGGCGAATGCGACGCAGATGGCAGGCGTTGCCACGAATGTCACGATAGTTGCAACGGCAGCGGATTCGGTGAAGCTCCCGGCTGGAATTGCGGGAAGAGACTTCTACCTGACTAATACGTCTGCTAATGCGATGCAGGTATTCGGGAATGGCACTGATCTGATTAATAATATTGCTAGTGCAACTGGTGTGTCACACGCGGCAGGAAGTAATGCTATTTACTTCTGTGTTAGCTCGCAGCCAGCAGCTCGTTGGTTCCGTGTTATCTCGGCCTAAGTCTACGGCAGCGTCTTAGGAGCCTTTCCCATGACCGATAATTCTATCATGCCTTTCACCGCTGCACGGCAGCTTGTCGTTGCCGTTCCTGCGGATGGTAGCACTGCAAGCCAGATCTTTACGACGGCCGGGGCGACTGCGCAGGAACTTGGCGTGGATACGGCTTTCATGCAGAATGACGGAATTGCAACTGCGTTTGTGACCTTCACTGCCGGGGTGGTGGCGGTGCCACCCGGCGGGGTTGTGTCGTCGAATAGCACGATTGGGCAGCCGATCCTGGCTGGGATGGGAATGACA
>Ga0181365_1000309_pt1 | contig 10781 bp, 6 predicted proteins | sample Fa13NDMM110DN_FD_130097 | JGI IMG/M metagenome (GOLD analysis project Ga0181365, IMG submission 130097) | Freshwater viral communities from Lake Michigan, USA - Fa13.ND.MM110.D.N | ecosystem: Environmental > Aquatic > Freshwater > Lake | place: USA: Michigan | collected 2013-09-24
AATTAAACTTATTTTCTCCTGTGCCTTGAGTAATATAACTTACGCTTTCTATTTTTGGCGCATCTAAATAATATATATCTGATAATTTATTTTCTCCGCTCTTATTAACATATATTCTATAATCAATTGGAGTATTGCTGGAATTAATCGCCCATTTAACAAACAAACGCCTATCAAAAGTTTTAGCTATTGAATCGTAACCTATTTTTATAGCTCCTGAAATATTCTTGGGATATTCATCGTAAACACTATTGTCAATATTGTTTAACTTTAATTGACCAACAAAAAACGGATCGCCTGTATTATAAAAATCAGAAACACTTAAACGATAAAATAATTTATCAGTTCCATCGTTGTTTATAAAAATACTAGCTGAAGCGTCATTTACTACCTCATCTAATATAGTAGAAAAATCATTTTCTTTAGAACTTTGAAGGAAAACGTCTTTCGCAAAATCTATATTAGATAATTCATAATTAACAAAAATTCCATTTGAAATGGTAGAAGTTACATTTGAAAATGTTGAAATCGGAAAACTTAAAACGAATACAGCTTGCGAAGTTTTGTTATCAAGTGTAAAAGAAGTTATTCTTATTCTTATTTCTCTTAAAAAATTAACATCACCGTATAAAGAACTAGATAAAGAAGATAAAAAACTAGCGCTTAAATTGTAAAAATTATATTTTAAATCGCTATCAAGAATCTGGATTGGATTATTATCTACATCTAACAGTTCAACTAAAAAACTAGAAAAATTAGGATTACTAAAATTAGATATTTGGTTTGTTTTAGGGTCAATTATTTCCCATTCTAACCTTGTTACCGTCAAGTTTACTGAACCTTCAGCCATTACAATCAACGGCAAACCATTAAAGTCAGGATCAGAATCGGCTAAAAAACCGTAATTATTCTGATTTTCTATATTCGACAATAATATATTCGATTTAAGATTTACTATCTTAAAAGGTTTATTACTAATATTTTGAACTTGAGTAAACATTTTATAAAAAATTATCTGTTTCGCCTAAAGCATACGCTCTAATAAATTCAAAAGTCGTTTCAGCTTCTAAGTTAGGAGTAACTATTGTAAAAAAACTTTTATCTCCTAATTTCCAATTTATACTTACTTTTTTAGAGTTTAATACGTATTCTATTAATAATCCTTTCACTAAAGGTTGACTATATGTTGATATAGCTATGTCAAAAATAGCTTTAACATTAATAATTGTTACACTGAATAAACCAGCTATTTGGTCATCGCTATAATCTATCCCAGAAAATATAAAATCATATTGATCGTCAAAATTAAAATTACTTTTTGTATTTAAAACGATCCCATCATCACCTTGAACATCTTATGTAGTTTGACCTGCTAATATATCTTTTGGAATTTTAATGGTTTGATTGTCTTGTTCAGGAGAGTATAATAATTTAGCAGCAAGATTATCTCTGTTATCAATATAAGAGAATTTTGTTTTGACGTATTCTATAGCGGTTATATCAAATTCTACTGGATTGACTTCTTTAATACCTACTATTCTATACTGCTTAGAATACAAAGTAGTTATATGTTGAGAATCTTGTTCATAAATCCATAAAGTTGATGGATTTATTGTGTAAACATTTTCTTCAGCCGCAACGTCATCACTAGTGTTAGTGGTTTTTAAAGTTATTTTAGTTCTAAAACTTCCATCCATTCCTACACTTAAAACTTTATATTTATAAATATATGTGGAATTTAATTGATTAAGTTGAGTTTCTGTAACCTGATTTGCAGCCAAGGCTTCAGCATTTAATTGATCAATTGATGAGCTTTTCTTTGGAACAATGAAACTTATTATATCATTAACTTTTATATAATCATATTTATCGTCTAAGACTATTTCATCATTAACGACTTCAATTACTCTTCCTCCATATCGATTCGTTAATTTTAAAGCGTCACTAATTGTAACTATATTACCTGGAGATAATAATAAACATTCAGGCCCTGCTTGAAAATTCACTATTTCTTGTTCTACTTGATTTGTTACTAAAAACCACTCACCAGTTCTTTTAGCTTGAGATTTTGATGTTACACCAAATCCTAAAAGTTCTTTTTCTACATAACCATATTTTTTTATATTGATTTGATCTTCAACATAAACCGTTTTGTCTTTATATCCGTCCGAAGCGTCCGCGTAAGTGACTTTAACGACTGTGAAACGAGTATCTTTAGAAGAACCTGAATAACTAAAAACACCATCTTTTACATTAGAGTTGTTAAAAATATAAGAAGAAGGCTTTGGCGAATCATTATCAAATTGAACATAATTATTCGACCAATAAACAATACCTTTGAAAATAGAACTTATATTGTTTATTAAATTTACTACATCTGTTTCTGATTTTAAATAAATATTGGAAGTGAATCTTGGTTCTACCAAATCCGGAAAAGCATCAAACTTTTGAGCAGCAGATCCAGAACTTGATATATAATTTTCAGCATCTTCTTTGGAAAACACTTGTTGACCTAAAATATAATTTTTAAAATCAACTATTTGTTGAGGAGAATCGTTAATTAATTCTGAAATTAAAATACCAATAGCTTCATTTGACGTTTTTGCTTTCTTTTCTTCCACAAACTTTTTAACAGAAGAAAATCGAGAACAAGATTTGTGCAATCCAAACGGATTAAATAATCTTAATCGTACTACTCCACCATAAATATTATTAACATTAATCGTTACTTCTCTAATTATCTTTTTAAAAGATTTATAAACTATACTTGGCTGGCCGTCTTCATCTATTTCTGTGAATTGTAAATTAAAAAGATGCAACTCTTGCCCTTTTTGAAACATATCCTCAGTTATAACTGTACCGGCTGGCACCGCTAATTCTATATAATCATAAGCGTTATTAACTTGTATAACTAAAATTTTTAACGCTGGAAATTTAGAATTCTTAAAAGTTGGAACTAGTTCGTCACAATATTTTCCTATATTAAAGATAGACCATTTATCAGCCAAACTTTCCGGAAAATTAAATTTCCCCAGTCCGTATCTATTATTAGTTATAACATCATATAAAATCCAAGCTGGATTATCAGTCCATCGTAAAAGCGGGTCAAATTCGCCGCCCCAAATGCCATTGTATTCTTTTACATCTGCATCGTAATTTTCTGGAACTTTAATTTGAAGCAATTTTAAATTATACTGACGATTTGGAATTCCTCCCCCAAAACCTCTTGCATCTATTCCGGTTATAAAATAAGCCGAATTTGGGTATTTAAATTTTGAATCTATAATTTCAGTTATAGTAGAAACCGCAACGCTATTATATTTTTTCGTTTCTGTAACTCCTGGAGCGCTGCTAAAATTAAAAATTTTAACATAAGGCGTTAAATTTTTGTCTAAATCTTTTACATTAAGAACTAAATCAAACTGATAAGGCGAAGAAGCTATACCATTTACTGAATGATATATGTAAATATTTTTATCTGGATTTTGTTTATAACTTAATTGCACGCCAAATTGAGCCGAATGACTTGTCATACCATCGTTATTTATAATGTATAAAGCATTTATTTTAAGAGTTATAACCAAAAAATCGGTATTTGGATCTTTTATTTCGTGATATATCCCAAAACATTCCTCAAATACAAGATCATTATAAATTGAAGTATTAAACTTCGGAGCCGCTGTTCCTGCTGTAGTTGTAAAACGAACACCTGGAGGCTCTATAAATATTTCTTTTGAATCAACAGCTAAACATAAAAATGTATTATGGACTTTGGTGTTCTGAAAGCTGACTGGCGAACCAGCGGTGTTTTTTATTAAACCGTATAGTATTTTATTGTATGAATAAACAATTCCTGGACTTGCATAAGAAAATAGACCTTTCTGTCTGTCTAACGGTATAGACGATTGAAATTCTGATCCTATTTTTCCATAAACTTCTACTTTGCTGTAATTGTAAGAATTATTTCTAGAGTTTTTTACTGGATAATCATTCAAGTATAAACCTTTTAAATTTTCATTATTATTTTCCGCATTATCAAATAAAATTAAATCATTACCTAAATCATCTATCAAACCAAAAATTGGTCCTTCGCATATTAAATCTTGTAAAAATATTTTATTAGCTGATTGCAATTTGGCGTTTTGAAGAACAAAAGGCGCTAAAGACTTATTTTCTGTATAGTAATTAACTAAACTTGATCCTTCTGTTAAATTATCGACACCAATATTAGCACCTGCCTCGTAAACTTGCGCTACAGATGATTGCTGGTTTGCACCACCAGTCGCTTTGTTATTAATTTTATTAACTACTACATTAAGCCCTAGAAGTCCCATATTTTATGTATTTTTAGTTTTGCAACTTACGCACAACTGATCCTCCAGCAAAACTAGATCCTCCAGTTGTAGCGAAGGCTGATGTTGAATTAGAATTCGCACCAGTTGTATCAGTAACTGAATTTATATCAAAATTTATTCCAATACTACTCACCAAACAAGACCCCACCCTTAATCTACCATAAGCAATTGGAACCGGAGTATTTCTAGCAGCAGCGTTTTCAGTACTAGTAAAAATAAAAGAAGCTGTTTTTACTTGTTTCGGGTCTTTTGGAGTTAAAAGCTTAGATACTAAAAAACTTATTCCAAAACTAATCACAGATATTATTATTACATTTGCTATAAAAGCTATAGTTTTTGCTACGGCCATACTTGTAATAATAGAACCTATAATCATTTTTGCTGTTATAAGACCAGAAATCATTGCAATAGGTATAATCTCAATGGTTTTTCCAATTAATATCAGCCTATTAACATTGTTTAAATTATCAACCAATTTACCATCAACAATTAAAACAAAACCTGATATCTCATTTTTAAATCTTTTAAGATGTTTTTTCAATTTTGGAAAATTAGCCGACAAACAATTCAATATGTCTTGAAAGCATGAAGCTTTCATATTAAATTTCGGGCAAGCAAACTTCTTCAAAATTCCATGTAATAAGATTTGTTTCACTGTTTATATTTACACTTAAAAAAGTGTTTTTATTTAAACTATATATTATAATAGGAATATCGTAATTTTTCATAAAAAATAAATCATTGTCAGATGGAGTTAACGAATTAAGGTGACTATGGAAAGACGCAACGACGTTGTGATTTTTAACTATATCTATATAAAAATCATCAATTGGCAAATAATTATGACAATCTTTTATTTTAGACGGGTATTCTTTTATTACTCCATTTGCAAGAATTAAACCCCCACTTTCGTAAGGGTAATTAGATAAACAATGATTTCTTATTGATTTTAATAAATCTTTATATTGAATAATTGAAAGGTCTTGTTCCAGGAAATCCACCATAAGGTAACCCTTTTATATTACTGCCCCATCTTAACTTACAACCAGTTAAATCTTTGGAGCAACTATCTTTAATCCAATATTCTTTTTCTGTTGGTGGGCTTTTTGCACCAGTAGGCAAAGAAGCTCCATGAGTCTTTATGCAAACATAAAAAGAATAAGATATATTATCATCAGTTTGTTGTATTTTACTTCCAAAAAAATCATGATTTATAGAATCTATATATTTTACAAAATCTCCAGCAGTGTACTGCCCTGTTAGTGAATTATATACCTTAAAATTTTGTATTCTATTTAATCCATAACCAGATTTTGAATAAAAAGGAACATTGTTTTCATCCGCAACAGGAACCCCTTGATTAGGTTTTCCATCCCATAGGTTAGGTGAAGTTTCTGGATATTCTACATTATTCACTTTTATTATTTGGTTGGGCCAAGGAATTTTTCCATAATTGCATCCGCAACCACGATAAACCCAAGGACACATGTTATCAGATATTTTTCTATTTGGAATCGTCTGATTTTCAAGATCAAGCGGACTGCTTAAAGCAAACTCAATATAATATTTGTTTTCTTGAGTTTTTCTGTTTACTATATAAGACTCTTCATAAAAAGATTCTCCATATCCTTTAACGTTATTTCTTTTAGCTCTATATCCGAAAAATGGATTCATACTTTGAGAAAAATTAATGTCATCTAAGTTTCGAACGAAAATTTTAATTCTTTTCAATTTCGAGTTAATTAAATCATTTTTATTTTTTACATAGTTGGTTAGAAATCCGTCTATATTTGCTATTTTAAAAGTTGGTCTATTTTGTTTTCCATCTGCCGAAAATTCAAAACCACTATATTCTATAGGCATAGAAAGATATTGATTTCCTCTATAAACAATGTTGTTATTGAAATTTTTTCCAGAATGAAATCTTACTATTCCTAGATTATTATCTATATATATTTCAAAAAGATCTACAAAAGAATCTGGATCTAAACTTATTAACGAATTTGTTGAAATAATGTCTGACATAATTATGGGGTTATTATTTTTTGAACTTTTCCTAATATATTCGGCCTATCTGATAGTGAATAGTAAATAGGCGCGTCTGTTTGTATTTCAGAAGAATCGAAGAAAGCTTTATTTTTATATTTTGAAACTAAATAATCACAAATTATTCTTTGCGGGTTTCCACTACGTAAATTTGCTATATTTTTATAAACTAAAACTTCATACAATTTCATTGTAAAATACGGAGAATAAGAACCATTTGTATTTAATTTGGCCCCATTTCCTATTAAAATTTTAACATCATTATTATTTTTTAGTAAATTTACGTCGGGCCTTCCTCCTATTACATTTCCATAAGAACCGTTAAAATAATTACTTGTGTTATCTCTGCCACCAGAATAAAAACCATTAAAGACGATAGAAAATTTATTTTTTCTTATCAATACCGACTTTGCTCCTGAGTATTGAGACCGTATATAATCTCTCTGTGTTATTCTATCCGTTGTAAAATTTACGAATGGTATCCCTGGGAAAAAAAATCTTGGATCGCTCACCTCTTTATAGCTTGACAAAAAGCCATCACTATAAATAGAAAATAGATTTTTAGATTCAGGTATTGTATTTGTTTTTTCTTTTTGATATACAAAACGGAGACCTGATGTGTTTTTTGAGCCAAAAAGATTTTTAAATAGATTGTTAGTATTAACCTCTAACGTACTTGTAATAGACACGCAATGACTAATAATGTACTGTAAAGCTGGATCATAAATTTCATTAATAGTAACAAAAGACCCTAATGCTAATGTTAATTTTCCTATTGATGATCCTGATGGCATTGAAATATTATTTATATCCAATTGACCAGTAACAGAATTATAACCTGTTATAGTACCTATTATATATTTTACTGTAGACTCTTGAATTCTAACTACATTTCCAGTTGAAAAAGATTTTGAAGCTTCTATTGTTACAGAAGCTGATGAACCTTTTATAAATTCTTGATTAGCGTTTATATACGATAAATAAGCATCATTCACATCTGTTTCTACTACATAAACATTTAATAAATCTGTTAATGTCTCAGCTATAGAAGGAGTGCCACTAGAAGAATCAGATATAGTAGCTGTTAAAAATTTGGAACAATCTGTTCCATCATTCATATCAAAATAATATTTATTTAATCCAAGATCAGTATCTAAAACTGAAGATATTAAAGATGTTCCATTCGTGCTGACTGTAAAATCTTTTACAGTAACACCATCAGCAAAATTAGTTAAAGTCTCTACAGATCCGGAAATTAATTTTGTGAATTGCAAATCGTTTCCGGATAAGTATATATTAATAGCGCTTGTGCTATTTATATATCCTATATTAACCTGTGATTTATTATTAACATCTTCATTTATTTTTACTGCAAAACCACAATCATTTTCAGATCCGAATTCATAAGTATTAATATTTTGGCTTGTTTGCGCGTCACCTCCATCGGTCACCTCTCCTTGTGCAAAAATAATTTGAGGCTTAAAACTTTTTTCTCCCAATCTGCCACCATTGCCACCTTTTAATTGTAATATTTGAGCTTTATCTGGTATTTGATTTCCTTGAGCCTTAGTTAGAGTAGGCAACGGATTATCGAAATCGTAATAAGAAACTGTATTGTTTTTGTCATTGAATGGCATTATTAATTTGCTCCTATATTGTATTTAGATTTTTGATATTCTACAACAGCTTTTAGTTCATAATTATTTGAATTACTTAATCTTGTAGCGTCTTCCACAAAAGTCTTTCCAAGATATACACCTGTTCCTTTACCCATTCCTGCACCAGCACCTCCATATACTAAATATGGGTTTGCTATAGCAGTATTGAAAAAATCATATAAAATAGCAGATCCTTTTGTTAAAACATGCTCTTTATTTTTATTCTGTTCGTTCTTATTAAAAAGACCAACAAATTTGCTCACATCTGCCGCTACAGGAGCGGGAGTTATAGAAGATAAAAGTGTATCAAATTTATTTAAACTTACTGGTTTATCCACGACATCAGTAAAAGAAATTGTATCGCCAGCGCCTCCACCTCCCGCAAATATACTCGGGCCATCTTTATTTATATTTATAACTCCACTACAATTTATATAAAAACCATTTTTGCCCAAACGCGCTGAATTTGTATTTGTCTTTACTGTGTTTCCTCCTTTACCAATGATCTTAGAATTATAAAAGTTAAGAACAACGCCAGAAGGCATTGATGAATAATTTCCTGTTATAATAAAAGCTCCAATATCAAAACAATCATCTACAGAATTCGAATTTAAAGGGCCGTAAGTAACGTTGTTGAAATCTATTTTGACTCCAGAGTACAAAGCAAAAGCCGCTCCAAATCTGGCATTACTTTCTATATATTTGTACAAGTCAAAACAATTTTGATCTGGTCCGTTAACAATAAACTCTTCTACTCTTCCATCAACTCTTATTGAAGGAGGATTAATACCAAAAGTCTGGAGATTTTCTAAAGTCAATCCGCTTATTACTTGCGGATTAATCATAGAAGAATTAAGCCTATCTATTCCAGAAGCAAAAACAAAATCTCCACTATTTTTTCCTAGATAATCGTAATTATAACCACTTACTCTTACAAAGTAATCAGTTCCTAATTGCATTCCAGTAAAATTCATCGTAAAAGACGATTCATCAGGAGTGCCAATATCATACAAGTCAGTACTATCATTTCTAAGAACTGCTTTTGAAGAACCTGTGAAAAAACCTGCCGAAAAAGCTCCGCTTGTTTGAGTTAATCTTCCAGAAAAATCTGTATAATAAAAACCTGATTCTGGAATTGTAAATTTTGTTTGTAAACACAATTGGTTTAAACTGAAATCATAATAAGGCGCAACAACACATGTTTTCAATCCACTCAAAAACTTATCTGAAATATTTTGACCATCATCAAAATATTTTCCTGAATAATTTAATAACAAATCAGCTTCGCTTATTATACCTAAATTTTCATTTTCTTGCGATATAGCTCTTCTTCCAGTATATAAAAAATTATTTGAAAACTCATTTTTTGCTTTTAATGGAACTTTACACAACAGATCATATGTAGCAAAACCACCTGCTGGTGCAACTTTTTGCGTATTCGAAGGCTCTATTAAATCTACAAAATCGACATTAGTATTATTTTCCTTTGGAAAAAATTCATCAGCGCCAAAAATAAATGTTATTGGTTTGCGTTCTTGATTTCTTATTTTTACTTCTTGATTTTTTGTAAAACCTAACGGCACAAAACCAAAGTTAACATTAGAAGGAATTAAAGTTGTATTAAACGTTCTATCAAAAGAATAATCAAATTTAGATTCAATAAATTTGGCTTGAATAGAATGATTATCTTTAAAATTAAATGTGTGACTCCATTCAGGACAATAGAATGATCTTGTTCCGGTATAAGGAATAAACATGTCATATTGGAAAAGCTCTACTCCATTATGGTTCTCAAGAAAGTGCAAAAGAGCTTGAGCCTCTTTATCCGATCTGTTATTAAATTGTAAATCAAAATCAAAACTGTTTGGATTTATTCCAACGTTTTGATACAAATAAAAACTGCTTAAATCGTTTTTATATTTAGTAGAATCAAAATTTAAACTTTGAGCAAGATCTGGCGAAAAATAAAACTTCTGTGTCCAATGGTTATTAGAGTCTGTAGAATAAGGATTTATATTTGTAGAGGTTGTGTCTCCGGTATGATAGAAAAATCCATCTGAGCTATTACCAAGTCTAAAAGGAAAAACATAATCATGTTTTTCATACGTTACTGTATTAAAATAAACATTTTTTGTAGTAAAAGGTATTAACTTTTCTTTCCAAGATGTTATAGATACGAAAGGAGACTCCAGACTTAGAGAAATACTATTAAAGTCTACATTTTCTAAATTGTTGTTTATTGTTTTTAAATAGTAAGGTCTTACTTTTTCATGAGGATAAAACAAAGACATGTCCACTGGCCTCATGCCTTGACCATCAGGCAAAGAAGGTTTAGTGTAATGATTCTGATAAAAATGATTTAACGCTCTCGCTTCGTTATCCGTGATTCCTTGAAAGTTTAATTCTACCTCGACTTGAATGACGTTTTCGCTTTTGCCAAGAATGTATCGGTAATTGTCTTGAAATTCATTTTCATAAAAATTAGCACTGAAACTAATTTTTGAACCATACGTTGGTTTAAAAAAGAAATTTTGAGTCCACCAATCGAAAGTATCTTCTCCATCAGTAACATTATAAGGGCTGTCAGGTCTTGTCCAAAAAAGATTTTGGCCAGAGGTTAAAAACTTTTGAGTATTTAAATAGTAGTATCCTGTTTTTCCAGCTAGTGGATTAACTACTATTCCTGATATTGGTGCTGGATAAGCATTGTAATCAAAATATG
>Ga0181365_1000310_pt1 | contig 10770 bp, 15 predicted proteins | sample Fa13NDMM110DN_FD_130097 | JGI IMG/M metagenome (GOLD analysis project Ga0181365, IMG submission 130097) | Freshwater viral communities from Lake Michigan, USA - Fa13.ND.MM110.D.N | ecosystem: Environmental > Aquatic > Freshwater > Lake | place: USA: Michigan | collected 2013-09-24
CACAGCGCCCGCGGCTCCTCGTCAGCCCAGCCTCGGATGATCTCGGCTACGCGCCTCAACATCGAGGCGTCTGGGTAGCAGCGGAGGAGCGCGGCGACGTCTTCGTCGGCCTCGGCCCACAGGTAGGCGCCGGCGCCGCCTCCAGAGCGCAGATCAAGCGCGTCCAGAATGACCTCGGCATAGCCCGCTTTGTTTCCCATCCTGCTAATGGGCGGCCGACAATAAGGGCCCCCGTGGAGGCGCAACGACACGCTGGCCAGCCCTGCGGGCAGCTCGGCAAACATCCGCGGCCGACCGCTGCGGATCATGGCCCGAGCCCTGCCGCGATCCGCAGCCGGCGCCTGTGCTCCTCTTCCCCGAGGATGGTGGCGCCGCCGCCGACGTACTCCACGACCACCAGCGCCCCGACCTGTCGAGCCACCGCCGCGCACACGTGGTAGCGCCCGTCATCGAGCAGGCGCACCGTGTTTACCGTGCTGGGCAGCGTGTCGGCCCCGGCGCCCGCCGCCAACGTGAACAGGCTTACCGTCATTGCCCCCTCCTACCATAGAGCGCCAGGCAGGCAGCATCCGCGATCCCGTCATGCGGTCGTCGGCGCCGCCCTGGTAGGAGGTTGATGTGGGGGAGCTGCGCCGAGCACAGGGCTATGGACCGTTCCTTTCCCTCGCCCGGCAGATCCGCCAGCATGGCGCCCGTCCACCGCGCTGCGGTCGGCATGATCGTATGGATCCCGAGGCCCGACAACGCGCCAAGCCAGAGGCCCCACCCGATCCCGATCGTCCGCGCCGACACCGCGCCCTCTCCAGGCCGGCCAGCGTGGAGCTCCAGCACGGCAAGGTCGATCGGGTAGCTGGCGTGCATAGACCGCAACCAGCCGGTGACCTGTTGATGAACGGCCTCCCATCGCGCGCCTCCTACAACGTCGTCGCAGGCGAAGACCGCGTGATCCTCCCTGCCGACTAGGAGCACCGCAGCGCCCGCCTTGCCAGGGTCGATGCCGAGGACGTTCATCGGACCGCCCTTGAAGCAGCGTTGACGCGCGCCCTATGTCCGTCCGCCACGGCGCAGACCGCCGCCGCCAGTACGGCCGCCGCCTCAGGCGGGGCTGTCGAGGCGAGGCCGCGCACCGCCTCACCCAGCGCCTCAGCCCCGATACCGTAGGACGCCGCCAGACGAGCGAGCGTTTCAACCGTTGGCCGCCGCAGCCCCGCCTCCAGGCGGGAAAGGTAGGACTGCTGGATGCCGAGCAGCGCCGCCGCTGCCGCCTGCGTCTGGTCGCCGCGCCATAAGCGCAGCCGTCCGCCGAACTGGTCCGTATGCATCTGCCGAGCCTACCCCGTTCGCCGCCGTATGCCTAACCGTCATCTTTCTTTCTTGCGGCTCTTGCGCGTCAACGACCCCGAGATAGGTGCTCCATGCCAGCCGGGCATAACGCCCCGGCGGTTCAACAAACAAACAACGGACTACGCCATGACCTTGATCTACACGCACAGCGCCCTGGTGTCGGCATGAGCCCGAACGCCGAGTCAGGCCTTGCCGTTGGCCTCGTGTTTCTATCGTTTGGGATGCTGTGGTGCATTGCGGCGATGCTGTGACCGGCAAGCCTACCGGCGCCCCTACCAACCGGGCAACCCGCGCCGTCGAGAGCTTCAAGACGGCGGCCGAGTGCATCGGCCCCGTCGTGCCGGGTATGTCTCTCTTCGCGATCACCCGCGGGCAGTTCTCGATGCTCGACGCCGTCCTGCATGTGCTCGATCAGGTGGGCCCGGCCCACCTCTCGATCTGGACCTGGACGATCGCTGACTACGAGATCGGCCGGTTCACCGACCTTGCGAGCGATGGCCGGATCACTGGCGGCCGACTGGTCATCGACCACGGAGCCCGCAACAAGAACGCGGGCATCATCGGCGACTGGAAGGCCCGATTCGGGGCCGGCTCGGTTCGTTACGTCCTGAACCACTCGAAAATCGCCACCGTCGAGACGGCGGGAGGCATCCGGGTTCTGCTACGCGGCTCGATGAACCTCAACTTTAACCCGCGCTTCGAGCAGCTCGACGTAAGCGAGGGCGGCCCCGCCTTCGACCTCGTGAAACAGATCGAGGAGGAGCTGCCAGACCTCCCCGACAACGCGAGCGGCGCGAGCGTCTACAAGGCCACCAAGGTCGGCGATGCGTTCGATTCGGAAACCCTCTCACTTTTCAAGAAGGTACGGACATGGGCGAAGTAGACCAGGCGACGAAAGATGCGGCGGCCGCCAAGGCCAGGGCCGCGATCAAGGAGGAGGTTCTTGCGACCCTCCACGAGCTGAACCCCAACCGAGTCCCCGAGGTGGCGATCTACGTCGATGCCTTCCTTGACTACCGAGAAGCACAGGCCAATATCGACCTGTACGGGTCGGTGACCTTCCATCCACGCACGGGCGCCCCGATCGACAATCCATACCTGCGGATCCGCGATCGTGCAGCCGCTTGCCTCGGCAAGTCGAGGCTGAAGACCGGCGCTCTATGGCTGTCGTGATGGAGAAGCGCGGCAAGGGACGCCCCAGGGGCACCGCACCGACCTCACGCACGGTGCGCGTTGAAGTGTGGCTCTCTGCCATCGAACTGGCGCAGCTCGACGAGCGTAGGGGCGACAAGGGAAGGGGCGCCTACCTCGCGAGCATGGCCGGGCTACGCGACCCGCTATGAGCGGCTACTTCCGCATGAGCGCCCAGCTCCCCCTCCCCTTCCCCCGCCCCCGCGAACCCCTCGCAGTCTCCATCGCCCTCGTCGCGGATCGGCATCGTGCGGCGGTGCGGGCGATGTCGGGCGAGAGGGGGCGGGCTTGATAAGTATTCATAGGGCAGGATACCCGAGCAGGCGCGCCCGTCCTGGGCCTTCCTGGGGGCCTTGCCAGCGATGCGTGCGCCAAGCGTCTTACGACGGCCTGCCACTTTAAAAATATTATCGGCACGGGGCCTAAATAGTTGCTCGGCATTACCTACCCCGTGTTATTAAAACAATACCAGGGCGATGAAGTCCTGGTAAACCTCCGGAGCCTCCCATGATGACCCTCTCCTACACGATCCACTCGGCCGACCTGCTCTGTCTCGACTACACCGACGCCGATGTGCGCGCCTACGACGCCGCGCTCACCGAGGAGCTTGAAGCCGCCTACCCCGACGCGGAGATCGCGGTGAGCGTTGTAGCCCGCGTGTCCGGCTCCTCGCCGGTGAGGGTACACACCGACGGCGACGAGAACGAGAGCGCGATCGAAGACGACGTGCGCTATCGGGCGAACCGCGTGTTCTCGCAGTTGTTCGGCTAACCGCCTGGACTCCCAGGACGAGTAGCCCCCGCCCACCACCCAGCCCGCTCCTCTCGCGAGGGCGGGCTTGCGGACGTAGGGGCGCACCGCCCTACGGAGATCACATGAACATCGACCAGATCATCAACGACCGCGACGCCCTCTTCACCTCAGGCAACAACGACGGCGACGGCTACGACCCCGAGGCCGACATCCAGGGGCTCCTCCCCGTCCACACCGCGGAGACGACCGACGACGTGAGCGTCTACCTCCTCGGAGATCGCGCGGTCCTCGTCGGTACTGATGGGAGCGGGTCCGACGACTCCCGATGGGGTGTCACCGTCGCGATGGACGAATGAGCGCCGCGCGCCCCGTCGGCCCCTCTAAACCCCGCCAGCTCCCGCGCTGGCTACCGGAGACAATATGATCCCCTTCTATGTAACTGCTGAATACCTTCAAAGTCTTACGCTTATATCGGGCGTCGGTAACGGAACGGCGGGGCAGCGGTGCGCCATGCAGGAGGTTCGCGCGTGGCTGGACTTGGACGCGGCGAGCGACGAGGTTCCGGCGTGCGTGTGCCCCGTTATCGGGAAGATGATAATCGGCCTAAACGACGCCGCGCCGGCAACGCGGGTGGCTCTTCTATTTCGTTTGCCCGCGATCATTGGCACGCGCGGCCGACCCGCGCTCTCTCGGGCTCGCGCCTACCTTGCGCGCGACTGGCTTATCCGCGTCTATACCCCCGCGTGGCTTGACCGTGTGCCGTCGCTCGTGCCCCACGCGGCGGCCATCCGCGCGCTCGGTGAGATCGTGGACAGGGAGAGCGCGGTTATGGCGGGGCCTGTGATGCGCGCCGCACGGGACGCCGCACGGGACGCATGGGACGCCATACCCTCTCTCCGCGCGGCCTCCTCGGCCGTCCCACGAAGCGCCTCCGCCGCGCCCGCCGCGCGGGACGCAGCCTCGGCCGCCGCGAGCGCCTCGACCGCGACGACCGCTGCTGCACGTGCCGCAGGGGCCGCCGCACGGGACGCCGCATGGGACGTTGCACGGGCCATCGCGGTGGCCGCCGCAGGGGACGCCGCATCTCGTCATACCGTCGAGACGCTACAGGCCAGCGCGCTGGACCTGCTGGACCGGATGTTGGCGTGCGGCGAGCATCGTCGCGAGGAGAAGGAATAACCATGGATCTATCTACTGTTTCTTTCGGCGTTGGGAAGCAACCACGCACCGACGCACCGACGGGCGACCGTGACATCTGCATCATGGAGGCCGTGGCGTACATGGCCGGTGAGCCGTGGAGCGATATCCCTGCGTGTGCGTCTCCTGTTGTGTCGGCGTTCCTTCGCGAATGGAACGACGCACTATCGGACGCTGACCGGGACCGTCTGCTTCCTGCGGCGGTGTGGGTGCCTCGCCTCGTCGGATCGCGCGGTGACCCTGCGACTGAGGAGCGGCGCGCCTACCTTGCTCTGGATTGGCTCATTCGCGTACATACGCCTGCGTGGCTCGATCTTGTGCCGTCGCTGGCCCTGCACGCCGAGGCGCTGCGTGCGCTGTTCAAAGTAGTAGACCTTGATACCGCGAGGGACGCACAGGGTGTCGTGGCCGCTGCACGGGGCGCCGTATGGGCCGCCGCATCGGACGCCGCACGGGGCGCCGTATGGGCCGCCGCATCGGACGCCGCACGGGCCGCCGACGCATGGGCCGCCGCAGGGGACGCCGCACGGGCCGCCGCACGGGCCGCCGACGCATGGGCCGCCGCAGGGGACGCCGCACGGGCCGCCGCACGGGCCGCCGCAGGGGCCGCCGCACGGGACGCCGCATGGGCCGCCACAGGGGACGCCGCACGGGCCGCCGCATGGGCCGCCGCACGGGCCGCCGCATGGGTCGCAGGGGTCGCACTCCGCCCTACTGTCGAGACGCTACAGGCCAGCGCGCTGGACCTGCTGGACCGGATGTTGGCACTACCTGACCCCGCACACGCGCAGGAGGAAGTATGTCCTTCCCTATAGTATCTGCGCCCGCAGATTTCGATGACGCCGGACCCCTACCGGACGTCGCCGCGCGCTTCGCCGCGCACATCGACACCGAACAGCGCACGACCTGGACGGCGCCAGCGTCCGCCCTCCGCTTCGGGGCGGATGGGCGCCTGTCCGCGATGCACTACCCCGCCGCCGCGTTTGAGGAGGAGGGTTTTCGCGCCCTCTTGGTCTACTTCAATGAGCGTTTCCCCCGGGCTACGCCGGTGTTATCTCGACTGTCGGCGCCCACCGTCGCGGCGATATGGGAAGAACTATTCGACCTGTCGGACCCGCGAGGGTGCAAGGTGCGGGAACGGCGGGGCGCCGTGTACGGGGTGACGCCCCCGAACTACGCGACCGACTACCACGTCGGAGACGTCATGCGGGACATAAGCGGCATCTTCCAACATGCCCCCGTCCCCGTGGTGCTGACATATACGGCGGCGGGCTGCGATGCGCGCCTGGTGCTCCACCTCGATGAGTTCCTGGTGGGGGTCACAACGACCGACCGCTACGGGGAGGAGGTCGCCGCCGTGCGTGTCTACACGCTCGACGGGGAGGACCTGGGTACGCCGCCAGCATCGAAACGGCGGCGGTCATCCAGTAACGTCGCAGGGGCGGGGCTCACCATCGCCCAAGGGATCGCGGAGAGGATCGCGGGGGCGCCGGCACACTTCGCAAAGCAGCGGCCGGGGTAGTATGCGCGCATACCGCACGCCCTACGGGGGCTCCGTCATCACGCCGGAGATGCTCCTCCGCCTTGCGCCGTACTTTGCGCCGGGGGCGCCGCGCTACTACGCCTGGGGGGCCATCGCGGGCTCCTGCCGGCACAACCACCTCTCACAAGCGACGGCGAAGCGGTGCTGTTGCGAGGCCCGCCCCGAGGTGCGGACCTGGCCGCTGGTCCGCCTATGACTACCAGCTCCCCGTAAGGCGCCAGATTCCGATCCCGATGGCGCTCCACACGTCCTGCTGAAACCGCGTAGTCGTGTCCATATCCGCGCGCTCGGTCCAACCCCGAGCCTCAACCCATGCCTGTGTACGGGTACGCCGGATCTCCGACGGCACCTGGCCACTCCAGGTCGCCGCACGCGCGGACTCGACCACCCACCCGACGGCGGCCAAGCGCCCGATGATGGCGCCCCCGACGGCGGCCAGTTCCAGAAGGTCGTCCGGGTCCGCCTTCCCGCGGACGTGAACCTGCATCTGCTCGACCACCACGACGCCCGGCGCCTGCGCGCCGAGCCACGCTTCGACGCCAGCCGATAGCGCCGCCCATACGGGGGCGCCTCGTCCCTCACGCGGACCACGGACCGCACCCGCGCGCAACAGCTCCCCGTCCTCAAACAACGCGACGCCACACGCGCGGAGTCCAGGGTCTATGGTCAATAAAGTAGGCATCTTCCCATCCTCTGCCGCCTGTAGTGCTTGCGCTATCAACGGTGGAACTGTTATCCCGCTCCCTGGAGATCAACCCATGCAGAACGTCTATGAGGGCGCCGCCTCAGTGTCGGTGTAGCCCGTGCGACAGCTTAGCGTCTCGATGTTCCGGTACGCTCGGGACACGTTCCCCACGGCGCGCGCCCTGGTGTGGCCCGACGACTTCGATGACTTCCGAGAGGCGGGGGTCGCCGGAAAGGACGGGGTACTCTGGTCCCCGGCGACGTACCCCCCAGGGAGCACGCGAAAGGACGCGAACGTCCTGAGTGTGTGCGCCCTGGTGCTGGACTACGACCCGAAGGAGTGCCGGTATGACCCGGAAGAACTCACGGGTAGGTGGTCCCGATGGGAGCACGTCATTCATTCGACGTTCACGGCGGGGGGCTACCGCGTCATCCTCCCGTATGCCGCACCCCTGTCCCCCGCGACGCATCGCGACGTGTACGCCTGGGCGCTCGGTATGGACGGGCGCGCAGACCCGTCGTGCAGCAACCCCGGGCGGATCTTCTACTGGCCGACCGTGAGAACGGACGTTGCATCCGATCCGGTGTTTGGCTACGTGCGTGGTGAGCCTCTCGATCCTGCTCGGCTTGATCTCCTGCCCGCCGCCAATACGGGCGCGCGTGCCGGGACGAGAGGCTCGCTCCCTTCAGCATCCCAACCGCGACCGGCCGGACCCGAGAAGGCGCCGAGGGACACGCCGGTCGCGGGGACGGATGCGTCCCCCTACGCGGGCGTCGGCCAGCCGGACCAGCAGGAGGACCTGGCGCTCATCGAGTCTCGGTGCGCGTTCATGGCGCACGTTCGCGCGGATGCCGCCACGCTCGCGCAGCCGGAATGGTACGCCGCCCTGGGGATTATCGCCCGGTGCCGGGGCGGCGACGACTTGGCTCACGAGGTCAGCGCGCCATACGCCGGGTACACCGAGGACGAGTGCGAGACGACGTATCAGCGCGCCAAGACGAGCGCGGGCCCGCGAACGTGTGCAGACATCCGCCGCCTTTCCGCCGCCTGTCAGGGCTGCACGGTGCAGGTAAAGTCCCCGGTGATGCTGGGGCGCAGTTCGACCCCCCTCTCCGACGACGGCGACACGGACGCCGATACGTCGGGGGATCTCCTCGCCCGTATCGCGGAGGCTGAGGCCCGATACGTCCAGGCCCGCATCGAGGAGGACGCCGCAGCGGTGCGCGTCGAGGCAGCTCGTCGCCGGCAGTCGTTGGTACGCGCCGCGAAGACGAGCAGCGAGCAGGACGTAGCCGACGCGGTGGTCGGGCTGGGCGCCGCCCGCGAATCCCTGCGGGTAGCTGAGCGGGTACGCAAGGCGCGGGAGCGCGAGCACGCCGCCGCGAAGGCTACGATGTCCGTGGCGGGGCTCCCCGACGGCGCGAACCCGAGCGTGTGGCAGCGGCTCCGGATGAACCGGGACGGCGACCCCCGGGGATCTATGGCGAACATCCTAACCGTGCTGGAGGACGACGCCGCTTGGTCGCAGCGCCTATCGTTCGACGCCTTCGCCCAGGATGTGTGTCTCGACGGGGTATCTCTCCCCGAGGAGTCCGCGACGCGCCTGGTCGCGCGGATGGGGCGGGAGTACCACCTCGACACGTCTACGCCGCTGCTGCTCGAAGGGGTGCGGGCCGTTGCCATCGCGCGGCGCTTCCATCCGATCCAAGACTGGTTGCGAACCCTGACGTGGGACGGCACACCCCGCATGCAGGATCTCCTGCTGCGGGGCTTCGGCGCAGACCCCGCAGGGGATGAGGAGTTGGTGGTCCGCATCGGAGAACAGTTCCTCCTGTCTCTCCTGGCCCGTGCGTTTACCGCCGGGGCCAAGGTGGATACCATGCTGGTCCTGACGGGCAAGCAGGGGATGTATAAGTCCAGCAGCTTCGAGGCGCTGGTCGGTACGTCCTGGTTTTTGTCCACGAAGCTGGACCTACACAACAAGGATAGTTTCATTCAGCTACGCGGGAAATGGTTGGTTGAGTTTGGGGAACTGGCCGCCGTGCGCCGCAGCGACGACAACGTCTCGAAGGGGTGGTTGAGCAACAAGGTGGATAACTACCGGGCCCCCTACGCACGCCGCGCGGAGGACCACCCTCGCAGCACGGTCGCGTGTGGGACCACGAACGAGGACGAGTTTCTGCAAGACCCGACAGGCTACCGGCGGTATCGTCCGGTCAGCGTAGGGCGCGCGGACCTGGGATGGTTGAGCGAATACCGCGAACAGCTCTTTGCGGAGGCGCTGGTCCTGCGCGCCCAGGGGGGAGAGCGGGCGACGTGGTGGTTCGATGAGAATACGGACTGGTCCGAGCGCATGCGCCAATTCGCGCAGGTGTACGTCTCCCTGCCCCCGTGGACGGAGCCCGTCGTGGCGTGGCTGGAGGCGACCGCGGGGGACGCGAACCTGGAGGTGTTCAGCATCGTCCAGGTACTCACGCGCGCCATCGGGCGCGCGGTGGTGGACGTCCGGCGCGAGGACCAGACTATGATCGGCAATATCCTAAAGCACATCGGGTGCCCGCGTGCAGACCGCGTCGAGGAGGCCGGGCACCACGTCACGCGCTATCGGCGCCCGGCGAGCATGCTGGCTAACCGTGCGGCGAAGGGGCAGATCGTAAATATCTATCCTCGTCGGGCTTGACGTACTGTAGACGCTAAGATACAATAAGTAAAACAAGCGCAGGGAAAAGAACAGATGCCCTATGAGATGAAACACGTCAGCCCGTCGCAGATAGAGACGTGGTTGGGATGCCAGCGTCAATGGTATTGGGAATATCCGATGGGGATCAAGGCGCCCCCCAAGACCAGCGCCTTGATCGGAACCTCCTGCCACGGGCTGATTGAGGACGTACTCCTCAATCAGAACGCGGAAGACCTGTCCAACAAAGGGGACGGGAAGGACGCACACCGGGCCATCGTCCGGCCCTGTCTCCCCACGCTGCGGCCTTTGGCTGTGTGGGTGGCGGAAGGTGTGGGGCACGTCGAGCGGGAGATGAAGCGCCCGATGCGGAACGGGCTTGTGCTGAAAGGGCGCATCGACTTCATCTCGTTTCACGCCAGCACGGAGCCCCTGGTCGTGGACCATAAGACCACGTCCAGCCTGCAATACGCGAAGACGGAGGAGGAGTTACGCACGAACATCCAGATGCTCGCGTACGCCTATGAGGCGACGTGTAGTGTGAAAGGCCCCGTGACGGGTGTGCGCGTGGCGCACAACGTCGTGCTGACCCGAGGCGCTGCGACCGCCCGGTACACGGACGCGCTCATCCCGGTACGCGAGGTTCACGCCGGATGGACCCGTATTCAAGACATATCAGATCGGATGCTTGAAACTGCCAAGCTGCCCGGTCCCGCAGATGCCACGCCAAACTGGACCGCCTGCGGCAAGTTTGGCGGGTGCGCGCACCAATCCCGGTGCGCGGCCTTGAAAGATGCTTCTCAACCGTCCCCGTACGCCCAGGAGATCCCCCCTATGTCTGTCCCCTCTTTGCCCGCACACCTCCTCGCCAAGCTCGGTGTCAAGGTCGTTGCTCCCATCGCCGCCGAGCCCGTAGCCGCTGGTCCTTCGCGCCCCCTGCCCGCCGCGATCTCCGCGCTGCTGAAGCCCGTGGCCCCCGTCGCCACGAAGCCGACGCTTCTCCCCCCCGAGTCCCCGATGAACCCCCGCGACGCCAAGGTCCAGGGCGCCCAGGTCGCCCAGGTCGTCGTCCCGCCGGTCGTGGAGGTGACGGCTACCACGGTCGCCAAGCTGGGTGCGCTCGGCTGGAGCGCCGAGGAGATCGACGCGCTGACGGATGAGGCGTTCGCGGAGGCTGTCCGCACGAACGCGCAACGTGACGGGGTGGATCTTGTGCTCGGCACGCGCGAACACGATGGCTTTACGCCCATCGTGTCGTTCGCCCCGCGCCCCCCCGCGCGTCGCTCCCGCACGGCGACGGTCGAGGTCGAGGTCGCGCCCGTGGTCGAGGTCGAGGTCGCGCCCGTGGTCGAGGTCGAGGTCGCGCCCGTGGTCGAGGTC
>Ga0181365_1000312_pt1 | contig 10745 bp, 17 predicted proteins | sample Fa13NDMM110DN_FD_130097 | JGI IMG/M metagenome (GOLD analysis project Ga0181365, IMG submission 130097) | Freshwater viral communities from Lake Michigan, USA - Fa13.ND.MM110.D.N | ecosystem: Environmental > Aquatic > Freshwater > Lake | place: USA: Michigan | collected 2013-09-24
ACTCCCGACTACTCGCAAGACCAGCAATGGAGCGACTTGCAGGCAAGCATGAAAGCCCGTGAGGAACTGCTGAAGATGGCCTTCCGCAACGCTGGCAAGGCAACGGTCTACGACGAATCGACGGGCGAAGCGGTCCCCGTATGTCCCGCCAAGGGTACAAAACCAAGCATCGCTGTGACTTTTAAAACCACTTAACCATGCCCAAACCCAAAGGAAAAGAAATCCAACGAAGGGTCGCCACCATCTACGCCGTGTCATACCTCGCCTCACGCCCATACAGGGCCACAGAACTCGCCGAAGTGCTTGGAGTGACCATCCGTACCACCTACCGAATTCTAAGCGATTTACGGGCCTCTAAATGGCTCGTACTGGAAAACTGCAAATATTCAATTCAACCCAATCAAACCCCAACCCAAAACCCATGAGCGATTACACCCCACAACCCAACACCTTCACCTTGTTCGCCAACGACAAAGGTGACAACCCAAAACGGCCCGACTACAAGGGCGACATCATCATGCCCGACGGGACCAAGATGCGACTGTCCGCATGGGTCAAAGAAGGCAAGAGCGGCAAGCGGTTCTTGTCAGGCAAAGTAGAACCCATGAACCAGCAGACCAGCAGTGGGAATTTTGCACCCCAAGATGGTGATATGCCTTTTTAGTGTAACTTTGTGAACTAATTACATTTACCAATATAGCCCATTTGAAATTGCAGCCAAATGGTGCTTCCGATAAAGGGTTCATTCTCTAACCCCTGCCCTGGCTGCTGCAATCAGTCAGGGTTTTTTTTTCTTTGCTATGGCAACAATATCACTATTCAAGGCCGCAAAAGGAGCGGCAACACGCAACACCACCCCAGACGATCACCTGGACTTTGCGGAGTACATCACCAATATCCGTGAGGGGTATTGGTACAACGAGGTAACCGCATACCGTGCGTCCAAGACGGACGAAACCAAACGCAGGCTTTCTGCCGTTACACCCAGCGGCAAGTTCAAGAAGCAGGGCAGGGATGGACTTGACACCCATTCAGGGATCCTCTGCATCGACATTGATGCCAAGGACAACGATGGCGTGAACATGAAGGCTCTGCTGAATGACGAGTTTTTGCTTGCCATGCACAAGTCCACAGGCGGGGAAGGGTATGCCGCCTATTACCGCATTGAACCCGATCGTCACCTGGAGGCGTTCTTCGCCCTGGAGAAACGATTGGCCGATAAGTACCACATCATTATTGACCCTGCATGCAAGGATGTGTCCCGCCTGCGGTTCGTCAGTTTTGATCCCGAAGCCTACCACACCGAACGCAAGGTGGCCGTATTCAAAGCCTACCTACCCAAAGCCAAGGCAACGCCCGCACCAAAATTCTATCCACACGGCGAGCATGATGTGGAGCATATCGTCCAGCAGATTGAAGCCAAGCGGATTGACCTTACCAACTCCTATGCTGACTGGGTAAAGATCGGCTTTGCCATTGCCGCAAAGTACCAGGACATGGGTGCGGACCTATTCCATCGCGTGTCAGCCATATCCCCGAAGTACGACCCGCAAGCCTGCGATCGGAAGTACAAAGCCCTCTGCCAAACCAAGCAGAACTCCGTGTCCTTTGCATCCTTCATGTGGCTGGCTAAGAATGCGGGCGTTGAAATCCAAACCCCGCAAACCCGCCACATCGTGTCAACCGCCAAGACCCACCGCATGCGGGTGGGAACCAACGGAGGACCCAAGGACATCGCATCAGCCACCGAAACGGCGGTCCGCATCCTTCGGGAGATTGATCAGATTGATGTCGAGCAGTTAGATGAAATCGTTGCACACACCATGCAAATGGATAGCGATGAACTGAAAACCGCATCAACCGAGGATTCGCCCATCAAGCAGATCAAAGCCTACCTGCGATCCTACGATCTGCGCCGCAACGCCGTGACCAGGAACATCGAACTGAACGGCCAACCCATTAACGATACGGATCTCAACAACATCTATGTCGCTTGCCTGGAGAACTTTGGCAAGAAGGAGGTCAACATGCAATTGGTCAACGCCATCGTGGATTCGGATTTCGTTGTCACCTACAATCCGTTTTTGGAGTTCTTCGCCAAGAACGGCCACCGCCAACCAAAGGGGTGCATTGAAGCCTTATCCAATACGATCACCAGCACGACGCAAGAACACGCATTTGTGCAGATGTGCATCTACAAGTGGCTTTGCTCCGTCGTTGCAAGCATGCAGGGCGATTACTCGCTTGCTATCTTGGTGCTATGCGGCGATCAAGGAATCGGAAAGACCAACTTTTTCAGGAACCTGCTCCCTGCCGAACTGCGGTCCTACTACGGGGAATCCAAACTGGATGCAGGCAAGGACGACGAGATCCTCATGTGCAAGAAGATTATCCTCTGCGATGACGAGTTCGGTGGCAAATCCAAGCAGGAGGCCAAGAAACTGAAGGAACTTTCCTCCAAGCAGACCTTCAGCATCCGCAAGCCTTACGGACGGGTCCACGAAGATTTGAACCGTTATGCGGTCCTTTGCGGTACATCCAACGACGAAGAAGTCATCAATGACCCGACGGGGAACCGACGGATCCTGCCCGTGGTGGCCGCAAGCATTGACTGGGATGCCTATGATGCCATTGACAAGACCGACCTATTCATTGAGTGCTACCATGCCATCCAAACACACGGAAGCGATGCCTGGCAACTATCAAGAGCCGAGATCGCAATCCTCAACGATCGGACCCAACTGAATGTCCAGCCCGCCGTGGAGAAAGAACTCCTGCTCAAATTGTTTACCATCCCCGATCGGAGCGACGACCCCGAAGGCAAGTGGCTGACCAACTCCGAGATCAAGGATGTCATCGAAACTTGCACCCGCCAGCATGTGTCCGCACACAAACTTGGAGCCATCCTAAAGTCCCTTGGGTGTCAAAAAGTATGCCGAAGGGAGCGGAATTTCCTCGGATGCTATTTTGTAGTCAGAAATTACGAAAGAAGTGACTACGCCCAAACGCCTACTAATCAAGGCATTCCGTTTTAAGTAGTCAGTGTAGTCAGTTTTGACCCCTATTTTACATTGGCAATATATACGAGCGTGTGCGTGTGTGCATGTGTGATGTATATCTACTCATAAGAAAAAAAGTAACTACAAGTGACTACACTGACTACAACCGCCTCCACGCTATCAGGAAGGCCGTTTTTTGTAGTCACTTCTCAAAAACCAAAGTGACTACAAGTGACTACGCTTAGACCCTACCAAAACCAAGCCATTGACCAAATGCGGACAAGTATCGCAGAGGGCAAGAGGCATATCATCCTGTGCTCTCCAACGGGGAGCGGCAAAACCGTCATGTTCACCTTCATGGTGGCATCGGCCCTCCAGCGGGGCAAACGGTGCATCATATTCACCGATCGGGTTGAACTGCTGAAACAATCCAACGGAGCCTTGGATCAGTTCGGGATCGTGCCGACCCTCATTGAAGCGGGCAAGCCCCGACTGGATGTTTCGGGGAACTGCTTCATTGCCATGGCGCAGACCTACGCCAGACGCAAGAACAAGGCCGACTATGCCGACCTCATGGCGGGAATGGACCTGGTGATTATTGACGAAGCCCACAAGCAAACCTTCAACCCGCTACTTGCAAGCATCCCCGCCAAGGCCGTCGTGATCGGAGCCACCGCAACCCCGCTGCGTCGGGGGAACCAAGAGTGCCTCTCCAAGTTCTACCAAGCACTCCACAATCCTGTGCAGGTCGGGGAACTGATACGCCAAGGGTTTCTTGCCAGTCCCGTAACCTATGGGACAAACTTGGACTTGTCGGGAATCGGCATGCGGGGCGATGACTACGACACCCAGCAGATGGCGACCGTGTACTCCAAGCGGAGGGTGTTTGACGGCGTTGTCAAAAACTACGGAAGGCATTGCAGGGGTAAGAAGGCGATCCTGTTTGCGAGCAATATTGCATCCAGTATGGAAGTATGTGCCGCTTTGCAGAACGCAGGCCATAACGCCAGGCATGTGGATGGGACCATGGGCAAGCAGGAGCGTGCCGATGTATTGGAATGGTTCAATCATACCCCCGACGCTATCCTTTGCAACTGTGATCTGATGACCACGGGATTTGACGAGCCAACCATTGAGGTGGTGATCCTTTACCGTGCAACCGCAAGCCTGCCGCTATTCATGCAGATGGTGGGCCGTGGCTCCAGGGTAACGCCAACCAAGCGGGAGTTCACGATCCTTGACTTCGGGAATAATGTCAACCACCACGGGTTTTGGGAAGCGAGCCGTGACTGGTCCCTCAAAAAGAAACGCAAGAAGAAATCCGATGGCGTTGGCGGGGCGAAGAACTGCAAGGGCTGCGAGGCGATTATCCCCGTCGGGGCGATGAAGTGCAAGCATTGCGGCTACGAGTACCAGCGCAAGCCGCAAGAGCAGGGCGAGATGGTGGACCTGCACCTGATGACCAAGGCCCAGGGCATGCAGTTGGCCACGACCAGCAGCATGTACCAAAAGGCACAACTGGCCAAGGCCAAAGTAATTTCGCCGTTCTGGGTGTTGCACAACCAATGCAAGAGCAAAGCCGAAGCCTTGGAGTTTATCCGCTACATGGGCTGGAAGCCAGGCTGGGCCTTCCACAACAAAGACCGTTTCCCAATCCTAAAATAACTTACCCATGCAAGAGTTCAAGATTCAAGCCGAGTGCTTCCAATGGCACTGGAACAACTTCCCCGACCAGCGGGGCCGATTGTTCACCGTCAACAACAACGCCCCGTCTGCGTATGCTGGAAGCGTGATGAAGGCTATGGGCGTGGTAGCGGGGGTGAGCGACATGATATACTTATCCGCCGCTGGGGCCGTGTTCTTGGAGTTCAAAGACCCCAAGGGCAAGCAGTCCCTCTCCCAAAAGTGGTGGCAGGGGGTCGTGGAGGCAGTTGGCTACAGGTATGTAGTCATCCGAAGCGTGGAAGATTTCCAAAGGGTGTTGGCTGAATGTGGCTAAGTTGTGTATATGTTTGCTGAACCTAAACCAAACTCAATGAAACCAACCCCCACCGATTTCCGCCGCTGGCAAATCCACATCCGCAAGGAGTGCGTGTCTTGCAGCCGCCCCGACCGCTCCGAAACTATTTCTCCGTGGAGAGTAAACTGGACCCTGCTCGGTAGAATCCTTCAAGCCAAAAACGCCTGACCATGCCCTGGATAAGACCCCAAGACCGAATGCCCAAAGACGGGGTAGAGGTACTGATTACCGATGTGGAGGGAATGCAAATTGTGGCCCACTATTCCTTGCACGCTGATTTGTGGTTTTCCGAAAATCATTCTTGGTGGACCCACGAAGTCAACTATTGGATGCCTATTCCCGAAATCGTATAAACCCAACCCCCATGAACGAAATAGTAGAAAAATACGAGGCAAAATTGGAACGCCTGAATGAAGCCATCGAAGTAAAAAAAAGACTCCTTACTGAAGCAGATTTAGAAGTATTGGTTCAATTAAAAGTCCTTTTAACCGAAGTCGTGACCGACCTGCGAGCAATCCGAGCCTTTTCAAAGTAACCCATGACCCCAGCCCTCATCCATCATCTCGTTGACACCACCGCAATGATATTCGGCATCACCCCCGACCAAGTGAGGTCTCCGTCAAGGGAACGGCACTGCGTCATCGCCCGCAACATCGTGGCCGACATTGCTTACAACGAGTACCTGTTTACCTATATGGCCATCGGCAAGGAACTCAACCGCCATTACTCCACCATCATCATCAACTTGGAATCCTTCCACAACGATTGCAAAGCGAATCCCCAACTCCGCTACCTTCGGAGGCAAGTTTTCAACAACGCCCAAGAGTACTTGCAGACCGCTGAAGGGGCTTATATTACTGATACTCTGCAACTTCCGCCCACCGAATAGCCCGAAACCGCTATCACGCCCAAGGGGTCGGCCTAACCGCTGACCCCTTTTTTTTGCAATCTTTGTGCATGGCATCCGCAGACACCATCATACTCGACCTCTACCGAAGCGGCGAAATCCGAAAAGCCTGCCTGACCATTACGGGGGGCGACCCGCTTTGGAGGGACTTGGAGCAGGAGTGCGTGTTAATCCTATTGGAAAAAGACTCCGCCAAGATTCTGCAAATCCACGGGCAGGGCTACTTCAAGTTCTATGTGGTACGCTTGCTACTCAACCTCTACCGAGGCAAGAACAACCAATTTGCCCAAAAGTACCGTCACCACGACCTACTCGAAGAACTGGACCCCGATTCCCCTATCCCCCAGTCCGAGTACGATTCCTTGATGGATGACCTTTGGGCCATAGCAGAGGCGGAGATGGACACTTGGGCAAAGGATGGGGCGTTCCCCTATGACAAGGAGTTACTGCGCCTCCACCTACGGACGGGCAACATGAAGAAACTATCCCGTGACACGGGCATCCCGTACCGTTCTATAATCTATTCCATTGACCAAGCCAAGGCCAAAATCAAGGCCGCCATTCAATCCCATGGACACGCTGATATTTCCCCTGCTGATAAGTAGTTTGACCGCTCTCGCTATTGCCGAGTACCATGTCCTGCCACAAGCCTGGTACAAGACCTGGTTCGCAAGGAACAAGCCGTTCTCCTGCGTGACCTGCCTGACCTTTTGGGTGGCGTTCCTGCTCACCTGGTCCACCTGCGGATGGGTTCTCGCTCCCGTTTACGGCCTCGCCTCTGCGGGGTTGACGGTTGTCATCCTCCAAGTCACGAACCGATGACCCACCAACTGCACCACGGCGATTGCCTTGAAGTGTTGCGGTCCATGCCCGATTGCAGCGTGGATTCAATCGTTACCGACCCGCCCTATGGGTTGTCATTCATGGGTAAGAAATGGGACTACGATGTGCCGAGCGTTGATGTTTGGGTGGAGTGCCTTCGGGTCTTGAAGCCTGGGGGTCATCTGCTGGCCTTTGCGGGGACGAGGACGCAGCACCGCATGGCGGTAAAAATTGAGGATGCGGGCTTTGAGATTCGGGATATGATTGCGTGGGTGTACGGGTCGGGGTTTCCGAAGTCGCTGGATGTGAGCAAGGCGATTGATAAGGCGGCGGGGGCGGAGCGGGAGGTCGTGGGCCGGAAGGCCGTTACGCGGGTAATGGATGGCTCAGACCTCGTCGGCGGAAACGTGCGCGCCGGGTTCGTTTCCGTCACCGCCCCTTCCACCGATGCCGCAAAGGAATGGCAAGGTTGGGGGACTGCCCTCAAGCCTGCGTTGGAGCCGATAACCGTGGCCCGCAAGCCGCTGATTGGAACGGTTGCCGAGAATGTCCTGCAATACGGGACGGGGGCGATAAATGTGGATGGGGGAAGGGTGGGGACGGGTGACGACAGGACGTCAGGCGGCGCAACAGGAAAGCGGATTGACGCAGACGGGGGATATTCTGGTGGATGGGGTTTCGCGCAAGACGGCGTCAAACGTGCATCGGGCGGCCGCTGGCCCGCCAACTTCATCCACGATGGAAGCGACGAGGTGCTGGGGCTGTTTCCGCAAAGCAAATCAACAGGAGGAACTAATCCTTCAAACCCAAATGTCATATACGGTAAACGGGATTCACTTACCTATTTTAATTACGGCGATTCGGGCTCTGCCGCCCGCTTCTTCTACTGCGCCAAGGCAAGTAAAGCGGATAGGGGCGAAAACCACCACCCCACCGTCAAGCCTACCGACCTGATGCGCTACCTCTGCCGCCTCGTAACCCCGCCAAACGGAATCGTCCTTGACCCTTTCAACGGGTCAGGTTCCACGGGATGCGCTGCGGTCTTGGAAGGCTTCCAATACATCGGAATTGAACGGGAGGCCGAGTATATCGCTATATCCGAGAAACGCATTGAGGCACGCTCTAAACAAGTGCAGGAGCAACCCAAGCAACTGACCCTACTATGACCCAAGACGAGTACCTGCTGGCAACCAAACACCGCCATTACTGGGACCAATACCAAGCCGCCCTGTTCATGCGGCTCTCCCCCGAAGCGGTCCATGATTTGCAGACCATCCTCGTGGCCCATGGCAGACCCAACACGAATTGGTGGTGCGCTGACTGCGTAAAATCCGCTCTCCAATACATTTACCAAGAGGCGGACCAGTTCGCCGAAGCCAACCACCACACCGTTACCCATGCCCTCAACAACCCCAACCCGTGACCAGCACTTCCAAACCCATGCCGACTATGGCGAAGGTGTGCGCAATAACGCCAAGCGAGGGATTGAACTTAACGAGCGGAACGGCAACAAGTGCGCCACGCAGACGGGCAAGGTCAGGGCGCAGCAGTTGGCTAACGGGGAAGGGGTATCGCTTGCAACCGTCAAGCGGATGCACTCTTACCTTAGTCGTGCAGAAACCTACTACGACAACGCTGACAGTTCCAGCGACTGCGGCTACATCTCCTACCTCCTTTGGGGTGGCAAAGCGGCCCTTGGATGGAGCAGGAATAAACTACGGGAACTTGGCGAACTCAACGAAGGCTGACACCGAAGCGCAGCGGCAGGCTCGGACTGAATCGCTGATGATGGTCATCACGACCCTCTGCGACTGCATCGGAGCGGTGGACGATTCCAACTCGCCCAACGCCTTTGCCGTGAAGATGAAAATCGTGGACAAGATTGACGAACTGATTGATAAAATTGAGTATTGATGGGAGCAGGAAGGCCACGGGTATTTGCGACCCCCGGTGAACTATGGGATGAGTTCACGGAATATTGCGACAAAACCAAGGAACGGCCCATCCTCGTAAAGGATTGGATTGGCCCCAAAGCCGTGGAGGTTTACCGGGAAAAGGAAGCCCCATTGACGATGGAAGGGTTCCGGTTACATCTTTGGGACAAAGGAATCGCTGATGGAGGCAAGGAGTATTTTCTCAACCGGACGGGAACATATCAAGAATTTACCACGGTCTGCTCCCGCATAAAGGAAGCCATCCGGGCTGACCAAATCAAGGGAGGCATGGCGGGCATCTACAACCCCTCCATCACCCAGCGGTTGAATGGTTTGGTAGAAAAGCAGGAAACGAGTATCACCATCGAGCAGCCGCTCTTCGGGGATGGACTTTAAATACACCACCGCCATCCGCAAGATTCGGGCGATGACCGCTCGGAAGAAGGTGATTCAGGGCGGAACGAGTGCGAGCAAAACCTTCGGCATCCTTGCGGTCCTGATTGACCATGCGGCCCGCCATCCCAAGTCGGAGATTTCGGTCGTATCCGAATCCGTGCCTCACTTGCGGAGGGGAGCCATCAAAGATTTCGCCAAGATTATGCAATGGACCCACAGGTGGGTTCCCGACCGCTGGAACAAGACCCTGCTCCAGTACAACTTCGCCAACGGATCCACCATTGAGTTCTTTTCCGCTGATTCGGAAGCACGCCTCCGTGGGGCAAGGCGGCAGGTCCTCTACATCAACGAGGCGAATAACATTGACTTTGACTCGTACTACCAGTTGGCTATCCGTACCTCGCAGGAGATATACATTGACTTCAACCCCACCCACGAATTTTGGGCGCACACGGAGGTACTCCCCGAAAAGGATGCGGAGTTCCTCATACTCACCTACCAAGACAACGAAGCCCTTCCTGATACGATTCGGAACGATATTGAACTAAACCGAGCCAAAGCGGAGCATTCCGCATATTGGGCGAACTGGTGGAAGGTGTACGGGTTGGGTCAAGTCGGGACGCTCCAAGGGGCGATATATGGGGACTACACGGTGGTGGAAGGGATTGACCCATCCACGATGAAATTCGTCGCCTACGGGCTTGACTGGGGCTTCAGCAACGACCCAACCGCCTTGGTCGCAGTTTACCGCAGGGGTGACGACTTGTTCATCCACGAACTGCTCTACCATCGGGGGCTGACCAACTCCGACATCGCCGTCCGACTGAAAGAGTTCGGCATTACAAGGGCGTGGGAGATTGTGGCCGATTCTGCAGAACCGAAGAGCATTGAGGAAATCTACCGCCTCGGATTCAATATCAAGCCCGCATCCAAGGGACCCGATTCAGTCAGGCAGGGGATTGACATCGTGAAGCGGTTCAACCTTCATGTGACCAAGGATAGCACCAACCTGATTAAGGAACTCCGCAGTTACACTTGGGCCACCGACAAGGACGGCAAGGACACGGGGGTCCCAATTGACTCCTACAACCACGCCTGCGATGCGCTACGCTATGTGGCCCTCAACAAATTGGCCGTCAGCAATTCGGGGAAGTATCTTGTGGTGTAACTTTGGGGCATGAACCTTGAATCCATCATTGATTTGCTTTTGATTTTTGGCAGATTCTTCCTCTTATTGGTCTTGATTTTTGCAATTGTTTCCATATTATGAAACTCGTACACTACTACCACATCTATTGCGGCGGAGGCGGGCAATGGCAACTCATCATGCACCAGCACATGATGGCCCTCTGCAATTACGGGCTGATAGAACAGTTGGACGAAATTCGTGTCGGCATCGTCGGCCCACCCGACCAGCGGAAGGTCGTGAAAGAAATCTTGGACAACTCGCTCGTGGCTTCCAAAATCAAGGTCGTCGTAACCCGCACAAACGCATGGGAGCAAGCAACGCTGACCGAGATGTACAAGGCGAGCCAAACCGAGGATGCCGCCTACCTGTACGCCCACACCAAGGGCAGTTCCGACCCATCCCTGATAAACCAACTTTGGTGCAGGTCCATGATATTCTTTAACATCGTCGCATGGGAGCGGGCCATTGCAGAACTCGC
>Ga0181365_1000313_pt1 | contig 10713 bp, 12 predicted proteins | sample Fa13NDMM110DN_FD_130097 | JGI IMG/M metagenome (GOLD analysis project Ga0181365, IMG submission 130097) | Freshwater viral communities from Lake Michigan, USA - Fa13.ND.MM110.D.N | ecosystem: Environmental > Aquatic > Freshwater > Lake | place: USA: Michigan | collected 2013-09-24
ATTTTCTGTGACTAGTGCACACTGTGCCGAAGTGGCGCGAGTGTCTAGACCCGAGGACAACCTTGAGTAGTCCGATTCGGGCAGGCAGAAGCGATAGCACTGCACGAAGTAATTACGACGATACTGATCTAGCGATACCACTCTCGCTTTATCGTACACATCAATAGAATTCATGGTTAGCGTGTAAGCTTCTGGAACAGTTAGTTTATAGGCGGGGTAATTGGCCGAGTTAATCTGAAGCTGAAAGTTGGAAATAGTCGTGCCGATTGTCGCAACAGGTTCAACAAAGTTGAATGCGCGCGCCACGTATTTCTCTCTGTTAGTATCAAGCGCGCCACCGGCGTCATATTGAGGAACACCAACGTCAACACCGTTAGTAGTAGCAGCACCGGTTGTTAGTCCAGTGAAACCACCTTGAAACTTATGACCAGCCACCGGGACAGCAGCAGAAACAGAACCACCGTTAGTATCACGCCACGCTACCCATAGGCGATCCCACGAGGCACTGTTGACATTAAATCTGGAGGTAGCCGAGTGCGAGCTGGAGAACGAGAAGTAATTCTTGAAGGGGATAGAAAGGTAGCCAACCTGCGAAACACGCTGAGCCACGACTTCATCAAGAACCGAGGACGCCATTCCAAGCACTTCAACCTGCATTGTAATGTTGTCCATAGTGTAACTTGCAGTTCCAGCACCAACCGCAGCAATACCGCCAGCAGTAGCAGATGTCGCCATAGCAAGAGCAGTATTAGCCGCCCAAACCATTTGTGGGCATACAATATTATCAGCGAGTGTAATTTCAATTGTAATCTGAGGGAAGAGACCAGTATCAATAATACCCGGTTCTGCGGTTCCGAGGAAACCTTCCCAATCTACAATTGCTAGCTGATTATGAAGCCCATCGTAAGTTTCATGACGAGCTGCAACAGCGGTTGCTCCAGCATCAAAAGCAGTTCCAGTGTGGTATGATGTCGCGCGGCAGATCTCTGGATGAGTCAACGTTTTGTCCGAGCATCGGTCAGCACCAAGCGCCTTTTTGGCGTGGACTAGGGTATTGTAGTTAGAGAAAGAGTTCTGTACAAGCACACCACCCATATAAACAGCCATACGGTCAATAAAAGAACGAGTATCGTTGGGAAGACGAGCCTGAGCAACATCACTAGTAGATGTGGTTGTAACGTTGAAGAGCATTCTGCACGACTTTAGATTAAGAAGTGTATTAGAAGGCAATTCAAAACGGATGATTTTGTTCGCGGACTGGGAGCCGCTATTCTGTGGGTAGATCTTAAAATGGGAAGTAGACACTCCCATCAATCTGCTCATGAAGTACGAAACATTAGGAGGCAATCCCGTGGCCATTTCTATTATTACTATTCATATATAAAATAATTTTCAATTTAATTCAAAATTAAACTCACAATTACATTTACATTTTATTTAAATCCAACTGGACTTCCAAAAGAAATAATTCCAGATGAACGGCTTGGGAATTGGGGCATTGGAGGCGGTTCGCTTTGTAATTTATTGGGGTTATATACTTTCACGATGTCAATTCTAATAGTTGCTGTGAAGTATAAATTGCCTAACGTACTTTGTGTTTCTTTTACAAAAGGAATTATATCACTTGTTGCTGTATCTTCTAAACCTGCCGAAGTTCCAGTTCCAGCATTTTTTGCGCGACCAATTGGGCGACTCTTGCTGTCTGTTAAGAAGAGACCGATGCTATTCAACTTGCGCTGTTGAAGTGTAACAAAAAATTCACCTGATTGATTACCGGCGTAACTAAAACTTTCTGATGTCCTCGCGATTTTTGCGAGAATATTAGATCCTACAATGTCATTGTTGTACGTAGTTTCGTCACTTCCTAGAATGGAACTTTCAAGACCGTTTTGACCTAGTGTGCATCTAAGGTAAACATGTGGTTCGGTAACAAGTTGCATTGGGAAATAACCTTTAATTCTAATAGAATTAGCATCAGGAATTGTAATCGCAAAACTGTTTAGTAGTGTATTAAGATCGTCACCACGCTCTCCACCCAGGACGAGGTATAACTCGCCGGCTGCTGATTGGCAACTGATTTTTAAAGCAGTTATTGTGTGTGCTGCACCAGCAGGAACAGCCGTTGTTCCAAATTTAATTGTAACGTCAAGTAGTTTTTTCTCTGGTCTTCCTGATAAAAATTGTCCTATTATACTGGTACTTGCTACTGGATTTAAAAATCCAGTAACTATATTATTTTGATCTACTAAATTATTATTAACAATACCACCGCCTCCAGTTGCTACGGCTAATCCAGCAGGTACACCGGGTAATGCCGCTAAAACAGCTGCTACATTTTTGGCAAAATTAATTGCGATGTCATCGGTGTCATAATAATTACCACGATCTACTAGTGTTTTCGTTAAACCCGCGGTCATTGCTGTTCCGTTTACCGTGCAAATAAGTATTCCCAGTGAATTTCTTGCATCAATGTTGTATTGGTTGTTTGGCATGTGAAAATCAACTAATGACAATTTAATGACTTCGCCGTCTTTGCATTCAATAGTGTTGCCTTCAAATCCGAGTTGTAGATCATCACCTTTACTTTGTGTATCACCTACAACAGAACTACGTTCCGAATCAACGAAAAAATTAATACTATTAACAATTTGCTGTCCTTCAAATCTAGAAGAGTCTGCCATTATTAATAGTATTAAATATAATAATTTTTATTTGTTTATTTACATTTTTATTCAATTTCTTTGAGTGAGTATTTTTCCTTCACTTTATTAAGTTTTTCTTGAAGATCGGAATAGTTGTATTTAAACGGAGTGCTTTCTACTTTTTGTTTAATTTCGTCAATTTTAGCTTGGTCGTTATTTTTACACATATCATAGACCAGATCCGCATAATACATGGGAACATCTTTGTAAATGGTTTTCATCTTTTCAAGAGCAAGTGCTTTCTCAGCAAGTTCATCATCTGTGTAGTTAAAAGGATTGTCATTTTTGTGTCTCGGAATCCCATCGACGTTCATTTACATTTAGTAAAGAAAATTATTTATATTAAATTTACGATTACGAATTTTTGTACGCATTCTCAATTATTAAAAGCTGTTCGGGTGCTTTACGGTAGTGCTTGGCGAGTGCTTCTAGTACGTCGCAGTCATCGTGGTGATATCTCTGTTTACTTAGACCGGTTTTTAACTGCAAGAGGTCAATTAACGATTCAAAAGTTTCATTGGAACCGTTTGACATTTCACGTAGCGTCCTTTCAATACGATCAGAGCAATTTGGAATTTTTTTATCGGCAATTGGTGTATGTTGTTTTTTTAAATTTACTTCTTTGTTATAAGCATCTAGACCACCTCTGTAATCAAGAGACGTCAATAAATTTAAATTATTGATGTCGTTTCTGCCTGTGCCCGTTGACTTGATATGTGAACCGCCACGCAAAGGCTTCACTCCCTGGAACACCGTTTTATCAAGAGAAATCGTGTGAAGCGAGTGTGCGACATTGATAGCTGGACGGCGCAACTCTGTGTGGTTCATTAGTTGCATTCGGTCGGACAAAGCTCCTTTACGCATAGCCATGTTTATTATAATACATTTACATTTTTATTTAATTATTTTTATTCAATTCATCCACGATGATAAATTTATCGAAATTTACGCGGAACATCGATGGATGGTTCTCTTTCTTATGTAGATCGATGAAGAGAAAGGGATGGTCTCCTCCAGTTTCAATAGCGTAGTCATAAACTTGAATAAACTTTTCTTTACAAATTTCACCTCCCCAAGAGTCAGCGATGTCGTCTAATTCTTTGTTGTCCTTGGTCTTAAAAACAATCAATTGAGTACACTGATTACGAATGACTCTGTTAAGACCCCCAGTTTGGCATTTAAAGGACTGAATAAGAAAGAAGAGACTTACACCAATACTTCCACCTTCTTCCAGTTGTCCGAGATGTCTACTGTATGTACTTAACGCGTTAATTTTCCTTGGACGACTGTACATTAATGATCCTAACATATCGTCAAAAATAACAGCTATTCTTGGTTTCTTTCCATCAAACCGATGTTTAGGTTTAACAAAATCATTTAGTCCATAAGTATTTGTATTAAAAAATTTTAACAACATGTTGTCATCTAAAGAATTACCAGTTTTAATATCTTTCATTAATTTATTGTATTCTTTCATCTCATATTTGTAACGCTCTAGATCTTTTGCCTCTCCATTTACGATGTCTTTTATTTTATCAACAGTTGTTAGGTCATCAGGATCTTCAAAGGTGTGCTCGATATTTAATCTGCTCATCAATTCTTTATTGGATTGCATAGTAGGACTAACGGCGATGGTGTAATCATATCCCATTTTTTCAATTAAATTTATTGCAGCAACTGATTTCCCTGCGGCACGTTTTCCTACAATTACAGTTACGCAATGCATCTTGGGCATGTCGTTACTCGTTTCGTAGGCACCACTTGTTTCTTTCGGTGGCACAATTTGGAGACCTTTGACGCTTTGTGTGGATAGCATTTACTATTACTCAATAATATTTTCTGTGATTCGAAAACCCAGCATTAATAAAATCGTCCATAGTATTGCCTGCCGGATAACTTGGCATTTGCCGTAACGCTTGTTGTGGATGGATTGGAATTTCATTTCGATTTCCTCTTACGGGCGAAGTTGGTGGCGCTTCCGTTGCTGCTGGGACAACCTTCGCTTTAGACAATGAGTCATTTTTACTTTTTCGTTTAACAAATATTACATGTTCGTGTGGATGAAATTCATCTTCGTCGTCGCTAGATTGTTCGATCACTATTTTTGTTTTGATTCCTTTACCACTTTTTTTCTTTTTAATAATGGGCGGCATCGGTGGTGGTTTGGCTTCGTCCTCGTCAGTTTCAGTTTCATCGGCATAAACAACATGAGGTTGCTTGAGTAAATTTAGTACCGGTGGCTTTACTTCGACACGGGGCGAATACTCCGGTACAAATTCTTGCGTAACTGGGTTATCAACTAACTCCGCGCGTTGTATTTTATTTTCGATTTCATTAGGTGGCGTAGGGGTGAAACCTGGGTCGGTAATACTCGCGATCTTGGCTTCCATCTTTATTATGGCTCCTGCCTGGCGTATCTCCAGCGCCTTCTTACGGGCACGGGCTAGCTGCTCGAGACGCTCGGGGGTTTGAACCTTTTTCTCCTTTTTAACGATGTCGGTCATTTATCTTAAGCATAGAAAATAGTTTCTATAAAATACAAAATCATTTTCTATAATTGAGACTTAATTGCCTAATTAGGAAATACTTACCAAATTAGGAAATAATTAAAGATTAAATCTTTTTTTAAAATCGTTTATACTCGCGCTAAGGGTAGTCTTATTCCATAAAATAAATCTCGCAAGGCTGCCTGCGGTCATTGGGTTGTTAAAATTTTCGTTAACACGGTGCCTCGCTATGTAAGCATCTTTCTTTTTTTCATCGTGGTGATCTATATACGTACTCGAACCTTTAGCACCGAAATTTACCTTCTTTCGTTCGCGATCACAGCACTTAGTTTCTCCTTCGCACAAGCAAAAGGTCGCAACATACTTCTTCGCTGGGCGATCACTGGGTTTAATAGACAACAGTTTCATTTACAATAAAGAAGGAAAAAAGAAAGACGAAAAAATTGAATCCCCGTTTTTTGCCAGTTTTCAACTCCAACAAAAATGACGTCACGGTTTTTTTCTTAGGTGTATATATATATATAATTTTTTCAAAAAAAATAATTTAATAACAGGTCTAAATAGCCGTACAATATAATGAAGTTGTATTATAAGATCTGTGACCGGGTGAATGGGTGAGATGGGTCACTTTTTGAGGTTCTTGAGTTTTTTTAAAAAAAAATATGATGACCCTTTTTTTTTGGTGTTGAACTTTTGGTAGAGTTTGAAAACCGGGTATTTTGACCGATTTTAAATTTTCACCCATTATTCCGGATCATCAATTTCATTTTTCCCATTTTTATGTCTCATGCCGCGGACTAACTCGCATCCAACATAAAACTCAAGTCCCTTTCTGTGATTTTTGTTGTATCTTTCGCAACAACCTACCTTATGAGGCTGCTCGCAGTATCTACAATGATTTATGACTTTCTTAGAAATACCGAATCGCGCAAGTTCAGCTCGCTGAGAAGCACCTACTCGCGGAGCAGGTGTAGTTTTTCCAAGTCCAAATTTCCAATGACTCTTCCACGCATCAGTAAGCAGTTTAGCTTTTAATGACGCACCCACGACAGGCTTAACTTGATAGTATAGATCTTCATTTAACATATTCAACCAGCACAAAAAATCGTTTTGTTTTTCAAATACTTCGCCAGACCACTCTTCAAGTTGAAAATTATTAGGTATTTTTGTAGAACTTATTTTTAATAATTTGTGATACATATTTACAAAATATATCAAAAAAGTATCGTTCATAGTTTTCATTTTAATTTTTAGTTCTCCGTCAGGATCTTCTACTGGTTCTTCATGATTGAAATACATAATTCTATTTTGAATCGCTCGTGATGTATCGTTGTATTCAATGGGTTTGTTTGCTACAAGAGCCATCGGCGCTGTAATGATTATATCAATTGCCGTTTTATTTTTAATGTTAATGTTAATAGTTTCACCTCGTGCCATTTTCTTGAAGTCTTCAATATCAAGCATATCGGGTAAATTTTCACCTTCACCGACGTATATAAAATTACATTTATCACATCCCTCAAGACTAAAGTTGTGCCCCTTTGAATTAAGTACTTTATAATTATCTACGATGTCGCATACTCGCTCAAGAATACTACTCTTACCCGACGAACTAACCCCCATATTACAAGTAACAATCCCATATTGATCTAATTCATTAATTGGAAAGAAAAGTCTCCCCATTAATCCGCAATAAAGATCCATGGTTTCGTTGCTCCACTTTTGATGCGAAAAAATTTTATTTAATTCTTCGGGCATATCCTTTACACATTTGTAATCTTTTTCAAAACGATTGTTACACAAAATTTCAAATGAAAGATCTTGGATTAGTTCGTTTTTGATTATATCAAAAATTCCATTCTTGAAAGAGTAATATCTCCAATTTTTACTTACGCACGGAAACAAATCATTAGGTTGTCCGTTCATAATAAATTTACTTAACATATTTCTATAACTTTCAGCTTTGAGGCATAAAAAGAAAGGTTCAATAAATTTAGTGTCTTTAATAAAAGCATTAATACATTCGTTAGTGTCTTTGTAAATTTTTTTTCCCCAATTCATAGGCATACGTTTAAGAATAAACTCAGTATACTTCAATCGTGCCAAATTATTTTTTTTACCCCACTCTAAAAATTCACGATAAATAATTTCATCCGGTTTCTCCTTCTTCTCATTTGGTAGATCGACATATTGCCAAGAATTATACGGAACCATAAAATCATTGTTTTCAATTAAATTTTCATGAATCTTAATTGCGAATTTATACGGATAACCCGTCTGATCTCGGATGTACTCATTTAATTCGTTAAGCTTCGCAAATTTACATTCCACAAGAAGTCCATCAAACATTACTCCGACAATTTGGATGTGATTAATTTCCATAAATTTTTCGGCGAAAGATACAATCAAATTTTCATGATATTGACATACATGACTAGCAAAAGATCCGTTGTAATTATTCTTTTCATCACTGGCTTTAATAAATGAATAAAATTTACAATTAATTAACTTGTTTTGAATAACTTTCATTTCTGTATCAAACTGTTTGAATGTAATACTTTGCGAATAAAATTGTCGCGATTCGATGTGTATTTAATTAATGTTTTACATTCAATACCTCGATCTATACATACTTTATGAAGTATATTAAACCAGCAATTCTCAATGTCTAAATCTTTAGCATCTGGAAATAAAAACGTTCGAACCTCACGAGCTACACTCTGTGCTGACGGAGTACAATACCGTCTTCCATAATTGATTTCATTTCCAGTTTGAGAAAATGAATACTCTGCTTTATATTTATAATCGGATTTGATGATGTCCCATAGATACTTTTTAAGAATGTTGTGATTAATTTTTCTTTTGGTGATCTCCTTCTTTTTTTCACGAATGTCTAAAATTTTATTGTAATTGTCCAGACCAAAGTTATTCATCAAATAATTAATCCGAAGCTTATCATGATGTTCGATATACACGGTCTCCATTTCTCTTATATTACAATATAAAATTTCCCTTTATACTCATTTATTAAATTATATTATATTTATAAATTAACTAATTATGTTATTAAACTTTAACAATCGGATAACTTGGATATGTTCCCATTTTTGAAAACTTGTCAAATTATTGTCATCACAATTTGCTTCTCTTGTAAGTTTTCTTTCAATTACCCAACGCTTACGATCTAATTTGCGTTGGATGTCATCGTAAATTTCTTTACACTTTAAATTACAAAACTCCGCACGATTGGGATCTCTCCTTTTAATCTTACATTTACAATATTTACATGGTTTCTTAAAAAAATCTAAGACATCTTGATGATACAAATCACTTTCAAATAATTTTTTAAAACAATCACCACCAATTTTAAAACAAAAATTTGTTTCTTTGTGCCGTATAATATGATGAGTAATACTTGGCTCAATTTGAGAACAGATACATCTTGTTGTGGAATCTCTGATAGGTCCATCGATGTGTTCAAAATCAGATGGAATAAATTTGTCTTTAATGTATTTATCCGTAAACATATTTATCATAGACACCAAACACGTGTGTTTACACTGTTCAACTGGACTCCATTCTTTACGTGTAACTAATTTATCATTTATATCATAATTTTCACAGGCATAGTGGTAATCAAACATCATCTTGATATTATATAAGTTAAATCTTTAAATAGATTAATTTATATAATATTTATAAATTGTTTTTTTTATTATTTATTTACATTTTATTCAGTACTCATAATATCATAACTAGCCAGAATAGTCCCGATGTCCGTACCGCGATTAGCGCTAATTTTCTTGAGTTCATCAATGTCGTTTCTAAAATTATTGACTATAATTTTAAATATAGCACCTTCCCCCAAATTTTGATAGGATAGACTTTGAACTCGATAAGCAATAGTATTCTCATTAGGAATGATTGCGTTGTGTCCGTCCTTATTCATTGCTTGAATTTTCTTAATAGCAAGTATGAAGTCCGGATCTGTGATGATATCTTGCTTTGGTCCATAAGTCGCGGCGGTCTTATACTTATTACGAACGTAATAAACCTTAGACTTCATTGGAACCATATAATTCAATTCTGGATCTGTAGCATTGATGAGTTGCGAAATAATCTTAAAATTTAGATCCATATTGCGAACTTGAAAATTTAAAATCAAAAAATTTACAACGAATTCTACATATTTCCCTGTATCAAATAATGTATTCGTATGCTTTACAAGTTGGTCATAACTTGGAAGATGTTCTTGAAGAGCTTTATTTGTATTCTTTACAGCTTGCTTAATTGACTTCGACAAGTCTTCGCGATAAGCCACAAGATCATCTGTATCAACATTGTATACTTTCCAAACTCCAATAGCCACGTTCAAAAGACTTTGTTTAGTATTTGCCGATTCAAATTTATCAATTGCTCCAAAAATTTCTGTTGATGTACAAGTATGAATATCTTTTTGATCCAGTTCATCATGAAGTTTTTTATAAGCATTGTTGTAAGTCTTAATTGTGTTCTTAGCTTTGTCGGCATACGACGCAGAAAAACGCTCCAGCTCTGTAGCCATTTATACTATAACTATATATATTATATTTCTTTATATCCATTTATTAATATAAAATAGCGGAATAAACTGCTTTTAACAATTTTTTGTAGTAAATTTCGTTTGCTCGCCACGCATCTGTATGATCCATAATTACCCCTAATTTTTTCATTTGATTTATTTGAATCTTAACTCTTTGCGTTATACGCTTCATTAAATTTAATGCCATTAGTTTGTCATTACCCTCAAGACGTCCTTTACCCCGAATAATACCATTAAAGATACTCATGAAGTCTAGAACGATCTTGTGCTTAACTGTAATCACCATCAATTTTTTAAAGTTATCGTTAGTGTCCATATTATCATAATAAATTTTTTTTAGTCTTGTACATTCGTCGTCATCGGTATGTAAGTCTGATCTAAAATTACGAAAAGACTGATGTTTATACATTTATTATATATTTATAAATGTATAAATATCTTTAACTTATTTTTTTTTAATAATATTTATTTATAATTCAACTACTTCTTAAACGGATCGAAATCCTCCTCCTCATTAGACCCAAACGGATCCTCATCATCATCATCAGATTCTTCATCATCAGATTCCGGGTGAAATCTGCCTCGCGCGATTATGATTTTGTTAAACTCTTCTGGAGACATAAGCACAAGATCGACGAGGGTATATGAGCCCAGTTCCAACAATTTATATTTAAGAATTGTTTGTTTTTGGAGCGCATCTTCAACTTCTTTTTTAAGAGCAATATTTCTATTAATTAAATACTGCATATTTGGATCGTTAGTGTAAGTGGCCGGCATATCTATTTATCTTATATTTATATATCAATTATTCCTTTATACCCATTTACAAAGTTAAAAAAGATAAATCAATATAAAGAATTGATATAAATTAATTTATATCAATTCTTTATATTGATTTATCTTTTTTAACTTTGTAAATGGG
>Ga0181365_1000314_pt1 | contig 10687 bp, 9 predicted proteins | sample Fa13NDMM110DN_FD_130097 | JGI IMG/M metagenome (GOLD analysis project Ga0181365, IMG submission 130097) | Freshwater viral communities from Lake Michigan, USA - Fa13.ND.MM110.D.N | ecosystem: Environmental > Aquatic > Freshwater > Lake | place: USA: Michigan | collected 2013-09-24
AGCATTTTGAGAAGCACCAGCTCCACCACCGGCAGTATTACCATAATTAAATGGACTTCCTATTGAGCCTGTTGAAGATGCACCATAAAATCCTCCAGCTGCAGGTGTACCACCACTAAAAGTAGTATAAGTAGCTAATCCACCACTAACAAGTGCTGCACCTCCACCATTTCCACCATTACAATGTACTCCAGTAAAAGTACTATTTGAAAAGAGTTGAACTGGAATAGGGTTACCGCCTAAGTACCAATCTGTTGTACCACCCTGTCCACCACCAATTGCAGTTTCATATATAGCACTACCTGAAATATAAGATGGGAATCCTTTACTTCCATGACTGCCGCTATAATAACTACCAGTCCCATGGCCTGGAAGTAATGTACCATTATTATAATAGAATGTATTTTGTCCACCTTCACCAACTCCAACTATCAATTGAGATGTAATTGTTATACTTCCAGAAATAACTTGTCCTCCTCCGCCACCACCAGGCCATACATCATCATATAGTGTTCCAACTTCAGTAGACTTACCTCCACCTGAACCACCACCTGCTACAATTAAATACTCAATAGATAATGGTCCAAAGGTTGTTGTAGTAGATGTTGAAGTAGTACTTGTAGTTGAAGTTGAAGTAGTACTTGTAGTACTTGTAGTTGTAGTTGTTCCAGCACATGGGATATTTTGTGTTATTGCATTTGTACAAACACCTGTTGATGTTATAGTAACATTAGTTGCTAAATCATCTACAACAACAACTTTTCCAGTTATTAACTCAATTGCTGTAGCAGTTGATGGTATTACAACGCCGTAATCTGCAGTAAGATTAAAATCAGGTCCTAATGTAGCACCTAATGGAGTTCCTAATGTTAATAATATGCTTCTAGCCATTTGTTATCTTTATTTTTAGTATATAAATGAACCTGTACCATTTGTAGCTGCCAATGATGCTGATGTAAATGTGTGATATGTGTATGTACCATCGTAACTTATTATACCACCAGTTGCTTGCGAACCACTACCTAAATAAGCTATTATAGCCACACCACTACCTCCGGGTTGTGATGTAAATCCACCACCTCCACCACCACCTGTATTAGCTACACCTGGAGTACCAGGAGGGTTATTAAAAGTGTTACCTCCTTCACCACCGCCACCTGGTCCAGCTAATCCACCAGATTGCTGGGAGGTAAAAGTACCAATTGTACCACCACCGCCACCACCAGCATATCGTAAACCATTTATCCAAAGAGAACCTGAACCACCATTACCTCCTGTATCAAATGATCCTGAATCATTTCCTTTACTACCTGATGTAAGCGCTCCACCACCGCCACCTGCACCACGTTTAGGGAATTCATTATTAGAACCACCACTATTTCCTTGAAATATATCACCAAGTCCACCACCTCCTCCACCTGAACCACCGTTGTTACCTTGAATCTCATTTGTACAACCTGCTCCACCACCAATTGCAATAGAAGCTGATGGGAATGCTAATGATGAATTTTTTCCATTTTGTGGATATGTAATTCCGCCGGCACCAACTATTACATTATATGTACCAGTAGGCAATGCAATACTTCCTGAACGTAATCCACCACCACCTCCACCTCCAGCATTATCTCCACCCGATGCTCCACCTCCGCCCACTACCAAATATTGTATATTCAATACACATACAACGCCCATTGAACCATAATTACAATCAGTAGGTAGATTTAATGCATCAGATAATATAGGTCCTAATAATTGAAGTGAACATTCTCCATTTTTTAAGTTGTAATCATTAATTGCTCTTAAGTGATAATAGTTACCTCTAAATTCAACAACATCATTTAATTCTATTTTAAAATAATCAGCTAAAGGAATTATAGCTGATGCATTTAATAATTTAGTTCTAGGATTATATAAAAGGCTTACATACTCACTCCAATATTCAGAATATAAACTTTCATTAGGAACTTGTCCATAAACTGCTTCTTCATTATAAAACAAAAGGGATTTAGAACCAGTAGTAGGAAACGAACCTGTTACTACATTATAATTGTCAAAATAAGGAAATGCACTTTGTTCAAAACTTATACCACCAAAACCAGTTGAGCCACTTTCAATATAATAAGATTCACAATCTAACATCCCATTATAAAATAATAAACGTGGTTGTACCTTAGCAGGTGTGTACTATGGACTATTAATGTAAGTTGGTATGTAAATTGGTATTATCGCCATTAATTTATAATATTATAGCGGTACACAAATACTTCCATTACATACTTCAATACTTAATACTACACCATATGAATCAATTTGTGCAATTCTAAATGGTCCTGTATTTGTATTAGTTACAACATTTGAGTACGCTACCCATCCTGCATATCCACCTTGTCCATATATTGTATCACCGATTGTAAGAGAAAAGTAATCTCCATCTGCACTGGTAAGAGTTTCTATTAAATAATTTGTAGTACAATAATCTGAACATGTTCCTCTAACTGCACCATGTGTATATAAAGTTGGTGAAGCAGTAGTAGTAGTTGTAGATGATGTAGATGTACTCGTACTCGTTGATGTAGATGTACTCGTACTAGTAGAAGTAGAAGTACTAGTAGAAGTAGAAGTACTTGTTGAAGTACTTGTTGAAGTACTGGTGCTAGTAGTTGTAGTAGATGTACGATTTAATATAGTATTTATTACATCATCTAATATAGGTCCTAATAATTGTATATTACACTCACCATTTTTTAAGTTGTAATCATTTATAGCACGTAAGTGATAATAGTTACCTCTTAACTCTACAATATCATTTAACTCCATTTCAAAATAATCAGCCAATGGTATGATAGTAGATGCATTTAATAAACGAGTACGTGGGTTATATAGTAACTCAATATATTTTTCCCAATATTCTGAATATAATGTTTCAGTAGGTGATTCACCATATACAGCTTGCTCATTTAAAAATAAAAGAGATTTACTATCAGTTGTAGGGAATGAACCTGATACAACATTGTAGTTATCAAAATATGGAAATGCAGTTTGTTCAAAAGAAATTCCTCCAAAACCAGTTGAGCCACTCTCTATATAATAAGGCTCACAATCTAGCATTCCATTATAAAACAATAATCTAGGTAGTACTCTACTTGGATTATAATTCTGGTCTGAAATATAAGTTGGTATATAAATTGGTATAGTCGCCATAGTTATTTATTTTAACAGAAGAATCCAGTTGCAGCTCCTATTACCCCACTACTAAGTGGATAAATTTCTAAAGTTATAGGGTCAACAACCCTAATATAATTAGTAACAATATCAGCTCCATATTGGTCATAATACAATGTTTGTCCATTAAGAATTTGACCTGATATAGTATATACATCATAGTTTTGATATATTCCACATGCGTCTTGAGGAACACTTTGATTTGATAATTTAGCATTACCAACATAATATGCAGTTACAGTTGGATTTATACCTTGTACCGAACCAGATAAACCTGTTCCAGCTATTCGTAATAATGGAGATGATGCTAAAGTTGTTTTAACTTCAAACTTACCTTGTGAAAAGAAGTTTTGTGTATCTATATAATATTGTTTACCAAATTCTCTATTAGCCGCTTTACTAAATTGTTGAGATATATAATCAGTATCTAACGTATCACCAAAGTTTAATTCATTTACCGCTAAGTTGTTAGCTGGAATTACTTCTATCTTCTCATCTAAATTAATGTATTTATTAAAATCTCTTATCTCTCCACTCTTATACCAATTGTTAAATGTTTCAACTATGAATTCATTTTTCTTTGTTTTAGATGGATATATTACTAAGTTAAATTTCTTTTGAACTCCTTTAAGGAAATCAATTTGTTTTATACCACTAGTACCAAACGGCATATTAGCTGGAATATCCATTACTCTACCGTCAGCAACTTGTTTTACTTCTTTTATTTGTAAAAATGATTTAGTTGTTCCATTCGGGTCTAATGTTACCGTTGGTGCAGTATCTACTGCAGAATTAGGACTTTGTCTTATTTGAAAATAATAATTGCCAACAGGTATATCATCCATTATAAACTCAGTTTCCAATTGAAATGTCGTGTTAATACCACCACTCCTACTATTTTGTAATTCGTTAAAGAAATATATGTAAGATTGTATTGCCCTAGTTGAATAAACAGTTGAGCTGCCAGTTTCTATCATACGGATTTGCCATGTACCATTTGCTGATAAAGTACCAGGCATATTATTTACTGGACAGGTTACATTTATGTTTATGTTTAGTATACCTGTTAAGTTAGTTCTTTGTTTAACTTCGTATGCACCATTATTATAAAAACCCTGAGGGTCTGATAATACGTTATACCAAGGTAATGTATTATATGTTCCAGCAACAAGGACTTTATCAGTCATTCCACTACCAGATATTGCACTTACTTTTATCTTACCGTAAGTTTCTAAATCAACACCTGCAAATTCAGGATACTTTAATGAGTTATTACAAACTAAATAAACATCATCTAAAAAATTATTTTGAACAGTAATACTGCCTGACATTGATGAGTGATATTGACAATTGTAATAAAGATTAGATGGAGCGTTGTAAGGTACAGCAAAAGTTATTGTACCATTATCAGTACCATTGTTAGTAACACCATTATTGTATGCATTACTTGTACCGGTACTACTTACAGTTTTAATCCAAAAAGGATGACCCGATGCGTTAACATTAAACACAATAGTTTTACCTTCTGCTATTTCTAATGTTGGATTTGCCACTCCATTTATTAGATAGCTTCCGCTACCATTATTTGTTACAGTATATGTTGAAGGTAAAGATTCGTATGGGTCAAAGAATGAACTTGAATATGTGTATCCAGCAGAATCATATATAGCATCCCATACTGCTTTCATACGGATTGCTGGTTTAAAGTTTTGTACTGCTAGTGCACCATTCTCATCATCCATACCAAATAACTCTCTTTGACCTGATGTATATTGATATCCACTACCATAATCAGCTAATGGGTAAACAATATCACCATTAAATAAACTACCAGTCCATGAAGATGTAATATTATTATATGATGCAGTGTGATTATATACTGAAAGAGAACTTAAATCAGTTAAAAATGATTTGTTAATTTGAATACCAAATGCAGATAATGCACCATATACTGATACTTCATAGGAATCAATAAATTTGTTTGCGTAAATATTAACTTTATTAAGTTGTAAATATCCTTGTGCTAAATACAAACCATCAAAATCCAAAAAGCATGGAACTTTAACATTGGTTGAAAATGTGTCAGGATTAAGTACACTAATATCGTATACGTGTTCAAAGAACGCGTTATTCTTTTTAGTTCCTGGCAATTGTATCTGACGTGTAAAATCAGTTGGTAATACACCTAAATCAAAAAGACCTGTAACATTATCAGATAACTTAATATCTTCATCTGCAAATAGGTCTAGTATTACATCATTCGCAACTAATTTAAAAATAAAACCTTGCGTACTAGTTTGTCCCATTATATTATAAGTTTATAACTTTGTCCCCAATCAAAATCAAATTGATATTGAATTAATTTATCATTTACTCCTGTTTTAAATACAATATTATTTGTTGTAATTGTAATAGGTTTTACAAGTTCAGTTGTTGTTACACCTGCTTGGAATCCATTATCATATCCATTATTGAATCCTTCACCAATTGCGTCTTGACCATAAACCCAATATATTTCATCAGAAACTAATAATTGTTTTAATATATCATTATAATCTTCAGTAAGATACGGTGTGTTTACACTTAGAGTTTGTTTTGAATCTGTAAGATAGTTTAAGTTTGAACTATCATAGTTTTCATAACTTAATGTTGAAGCTTGCCATGAACCTAGTTGTGGCTGATATGTACGTTTAGTAGATGAGAAACTCTGACGATTAACTAAATAAAAATTAAAGTAATCAAATTGTCCATATCTATTTTTCCATTTAATTCTAACGTTTGGATATTTTTGGATACAATCTTTTTCAAATCTTATAGAACTACCTAATTTAGTTGAACCAGAAAATGCTTGTACACTAAAGAAATCTTGTGATGGATTAAGAGGCCAATCATCACACAAAACTCCAATAGGAAAATAGTTTATTTGATTTGAAGATGATACATCACCACTAATTGTGTAGTTTGCATTACCTAATGAACCTGAATAAACTAACTTTGTAATTATTGGATTACCTATATTACCACAATACGCACTTAACCAACCTACTGTATTTTCTAAAAAAGATTGTGTTACTGGTCCATCGGTCATTATCGGCCAGAAAGCTGATTTAGATACGATTTGTTGGTTGATAGGTTCTTGAAATATTGCGTACCCATCTAATGCTTTATATAATCCTGAACTTACTTTGGATGATGATACAATTACGTTTGAAGCGTTTGTAAAGTTCCAATAGAAATCAGCTTTATAATAAGTTACGTTGGAATTGTTTGCAAATGATAAATCAGTAAGAGTTGAATTAATTATTCTACTTACATCAAACATACCTACCAAACTAGTGTTAGGATACTTTGTTAATGTGTAATCCCCAACTGAACCCGATTGATTGGGTGCACCATTCCAATAGTACAAGTCTGCAAAGTATTGAAATGAGGAACTATAAACAACATTCGTATTTTCAAACACCGTAAACACCATTGGTGATTGTGCTAACGATGCCGAAGCTGGGTATTGTGTTATACTAAGTGACATAATAAAATCTTTATTCTTTATTATTTAACCAACGAAAACCGATTTGTATTTGATGGTTACCTCGCTTTAGCTCTTTCCGCACTTAAACTACGAAAAGCCCTATCCAAACCTATCTTTATTATAGGTAAGAAATCCTTCTCCATATATCCACCAATATACGCATCTATTGTTTTCTTTAAAAGAGGGTCTTGTGATGCTTTCTGAGCGAATGGTCTTGGTTTACCCGCACCAACGCCTGTACCATTACCCTTCTCTACAAATACACCATACTCTGCTCCCGAAGGTGCATATTGTAAGGATACATTAAATGATGGTTCTGGAATTTTTAATTTTGTTTTACTTCTAGCCTGCTTTGATGTAATCATTCGGCTAGGTGTATTGTAAGACCCAATAGTTTTATATAAGTTACCTGTCTTATACGCAGGTTTCCAAGGCCCACTCACCATATATAGTTGGGCTAAGGATGTGAATGTTTTGGCTACTTCTTCTAATTCTTTCATTAATCAGCTAATAAATTATATAAACATCTTGGTCTATCGTTATGAGTAGTAAGGTCAAAGGTTGCTACCCATCCACCCAATCCGTTGTCAAATTTATCCTTAAATGCATCACACCTTATAGTACCATCAATATCGAAATTGGAGGTGGCATATTGAGTGTATGATACCAAGTCATTGATTATAGATAGGGTATTAGCGTGTATATCAACTGTGTCATCAGTACCATAAAAAGGTATTGTTTGTTTATTATATACACCCGTTGATTCGTTGTTCTTTAATTTAATCTTATCAGCAATTGTAAGCTGACAAGTATATACAGTTTGAGAGCCATCAAATACTGCATTAGTAATTAAAATATTACCTAATGGATATTGAGGAAACTCTTTATCATCTATTTCAAAGATATCACCTTGCGTTGCACTTTCAATAGAAGGATGATTACTCATTATTGTTTCAAAGTAATCCAACACATTATAGTACAATGAATAGTTTGTACCGGTATTATTTACTATGTTTGCCATATTATTATAATTGGATACCTCCGAAGTATTGATTAGTAAAATCAGGGAATACCTGTGTTAAATTACCAACACTTTCAAGGTATTGTGGTATTTCGTTAGAGTATGCCACTAAATAGTTTTGTAGTCTTGTTGCGTAGAAATCAGCAGAGTTCATACACTTTTGTAATAGGTAATCTATTTCATTCTTACCAGGAGCTATTGATTGTTCTGATTGATGTTTTACAGCTCCTTCTGATTTGAATTGTACTGCGGAAAATGGTACATACTCCACACAACTATACCATATTAGGGTTGGTTTGATGTGGTCATTGATTAGGTCTTGGTAAAATACTGATAATGTACTTACTGTCCCAGCCTCAATACGTGCTTGTAGAAAAGCAAATAATACCGTACCCAATAGGTTTAGCATGTATTTATCTTGCGCTGTTCTCACAAAGGGTAACAGTCTATCTGCATCTATTGCACCCTGTAAAGGTGAATTCTTAATAATATCGTTTCTGCTTACAAATAGTGCGTAGCTCATTTCTTATAATTTATATGTTTCATAGTTCTTAGAGAAGTTAGGATTAGATTTTGAATAATCCATTAAAGTTTCTTCTTCCATATTAGTATCAACCGCTCCCTCATCTTCAATAGTTGAAGGATTTTCCATTTGCTTATCAGTTTCTTCAGCTACTTCATCTACTGTTTGTCCTGTTTCTTCTGCTTGTTCTGCTAAGATAGCCAATGGAGTTAATTGTTCAAAGTATAATTCAGTATCATCGTATCCACCTTCAGATAACGCAGTAGTTATAAAATTAATTACTAAGTTTTGGAATGGATTAATTGTCATTGTTTGTAAGATAGAGAATGCTGTTTTCATTTCCTCTGATTGAGAACTGAAACCATTAGCTACAGTTCTGATACCAAACAATAATGGAGATGTTACTCTATGTCCAACTAAGATTCTATCTTGTGCGTATTCAGCAACATATTTGTATTTGTCGTGTAGGTTATCTATGTTGATTGTTTCTAAGGTAGGTCTTCTTTCAGCATCATCGTTAAATGAAATCATAAATCTACCAGCGTTTCTAGTGCCTGTAAACTTCTGCTCAATCATTGATTCTATTACTTGTCTTTCTTCAGGAGCTGGAATACCATTGTTCATATTAACCATTACCAACGGCATAAACCCATTCTCAATATTGTTTAAGTGAAGATTACTTAATTCAGCTTCAACAAATGCAAATTGTAAACCTGGCATCCAATCAGGTAAACTATAATAGTATTTACCAGGAGAATAGTTCTTAATATAAAGTAACTCCATCTTTTCATCAGATGTTCCGAATGCAGGTATTTTCTTTTTAGCTCTTTGTGCTTTTTGGTCAGCCCAATCAGTACAATAGTAATAGTTTTCCACTTGAGGATTATCGTATATCTTTTCAGCACGAATTGTTTGAATTGGAGTATGATAAAATTTAACTACTTTAGTATGACTATCATCCCAATATACTTGGAATGCAGAGTTACCATATAATTTCAAATCAAATATAACTCTTTTTAATTCTTCTTGTGGAATTAGTTTACTTAATACATTCTGAAATGCCACATCTTTAGAGTACAATCCTTTACCAAATATTAAATCGGCAATACCTTCGATACAAGCTGCATTAGTTGTAGAAGTTGTATAACTATCCGTTATGTTTTGGAAGTAATCATCAGGTGTTATAATACCAACAGGCACCCACGAATAGCGTGTTTTAGTATCCTCTACTACGATAGGTATTTCTTGCGATGTTAGGTTTACTACTGAGAAACTTTGTTTTTCTTTCATTGTTATTGCATTATAATATAATCGTTATCAGTTAGGTTACTAATATATCTTTGTTCAACACCTAATTGATTTTCATAAGCCGCTTTATCTATTGATTGTGAAGCAAATACTGAAATAGAACCATCCCATATTGATGAGGTTGTATCAGTTATAAATGCTCTATATTGGTCACCAGTTTTTGCGCCTGAAATAGATGCAGTCCAATTAAGGATACCCTCATATGCTTGATATGTGTAAGGTCTGCCTGATGCACTTATTGATGAAGTTGTATTCTCCAATGTAAGCATGTTCTGCAGATTGAGTTTAAGCTGTGATGAGCCGGTTGGAGCTATTCTAAATGAGTAGTTATTGCTTCCAGAAATGTAATAAGCTAGCATTAGGTTGTACTTAAATTGTTTTATCTATACATTTAACAATCATATGTAACAAAGTAGTGAAATCTATTAATGCTACTTTACCCCCTACATAAACAATTGAGAAGTGAATTCTTTCCAATATTCACTAAGTAGCATGTTATAAGCTCAACTTGCTATGTATTTGACATAAAAAATAACTAAGTCTGAAGTTTTGAGTACCATCTATATCTGCCATATGGCATATGGCATAAAAAAAGGGAGAACCTAGTCTCCCTTTAATATCTTTAAGTGTATTACCGATTAGTTCGTACCATTCACTATTGTTGGTGGGTTTGTCACAGCTCCAAATGGTGAACCAAATGTTGAGCCAGAGATAAACGATGCTGGAAACTGCTCTTGTCCAGTGAAAGTTACAGAATAACCATAAAGGTCTCCCATAGCTGCACCAGTCTGAATAGTACCTCCAGTTACATCTGCACCTTCTCTTTGTCCTATTAATAGAGTATCTCCATTCATAGTGTGTACAAAGATTTGAGGTCTTCCGTAAGCCATCAACTTTAATTGAGTAGTCATCTCATTTGTCAACTTCTTTAAGTTAAGAGTTAATTCTTGTGAAAAGAATGTAGTTCCATTTTCTCTAGAAGTGTTGACAGTTTCAGTATATGCACTTGTTCCTTTTAGGTCATAAAAGTAAGCTGTAAGACCAGATGGTAAAGATTCGATTAAATCGTCTGCTTCACCATTAG
>Ga0181365_1000316_pt1 | contig 10653 bp, 25 predicted proteins | sample Fa13NDMM110DN_FD_130097 | JGI IMG/M metagenome (GOLD analysis project Ga0181365, IMG submission 130097) | Freshwater viral communities from Lake Michigan, USA - Fa13.ND.MM110.D.N | ecosystem: Environmental > Aquatic > Freshwater > Lake | place: USA: Michigan | collected 2013-09-24
ATTAACTGATTATTATAATTCTGATGAGTGCTGGATGTATAAAATACAATCTGCGGCTTTAAAGGCTTCAATTACTAAAACCGCCGAATGGTTTAGCACAAAGATTCCTGCGTTTGCCGGTTTTCAATTTGGAATGTACACTGACGCCGGATCTATAGTAATAGTAAATCTTCCTGAGGAAAAAGCAAAAATTCTAAATTATAAAATTCAAGGTGAATTTTCCTTAGACTTAAGAACGAAGAAAGATGAATTAAAAGCTATAATTAATGCCTCTTCAATAGAATATTTAGAAAATCTTGATGTTAAGGCATATTTAGGAGAAGTTCCTAGAATAGTGGAATTTGACAATATTTAATTATGAAATACACAACCGAATCTTATAAATACCTTTTTGATAATATAAAAGACGGCGATTGTTTTGAGACTTATCACAATCAGTGGTATTACTTATTGAGTAAATTAATAAGTTTTATTTCCGGCGAAAAAGTCTCTCATGCAATGTCAATTTGCAACGTTACAAAAAGTTATAATATTGTTACTTTCACCATTGCCGAAATGGTTCCCCCAAAAAAAAGATGGGAAACTTGCGTAATCATTAAAAAAACCTATGCTGATATTCATTGGTACGAAGCGGTGGGTTCTAAATTTAATAATAAACATCTTGATCTTTACCATGTAGAATTGGAATTTCCATTGACAACAATTCAAAAGAAAAAATTTAGAGAATACCATTTAAAACCCAAAGAATATAATTTTTCTGAGTATGCTATAACTCAAAATTGGTTTTCTAAAATCTTTGCAAATAAAAATAAAACTTACGGCAATGTGTGTAGTAGCGATGCTTTTATGGGCTTAAAAACGATTGGGATTGTAGATAATAAATTTGATGACATCTCGCCCGATCCAGTAGAATTATTAAAATGTAGCTTTTTCAAAAAAATTACTAAGATTGAACCAAAATGATAATTTGGCAAATTATAAAAGAAATTTTAAATATACCTAAATACTTGGTCGAGATAAAGAGTGTATTTTCTTTTTTTAAGAAGAATGGATTATTCAGCCCGATAATTATGTTTCTTTTAATTTCTTTAGGAGCCTCATGCTTTTTTTTAATTAAAACTAATAACAATAATCATATTTATAATTATGAATCAACATCTGCAGAGTTAGAAAAGTTAGTAGAAAAAATTTTATTGGATTGCGGGGATAAAACAGGAATTAGCATTAGTACAGTATCTTTAAATATTGCGGAGGATGGCATTTTTTATCAAGGCCTTTTTAAAATAGTTAAAGCGTGTGATTCTAGAGTAGCCGGATGTTTAGTTAATTTAAAAGACTCAAAAGGAGAATCTTTAGATATTCCGTACGATATAGACCCTATAAGCTATAAAGATTTATTAGCAATAGGAAAAGCTGGCTTTCCAAAAGCATTCACTTTAAAAAGCGGAGGGGTCCAAAATTTAGATTCATTAAAAAGAGATCCATCTTTAAAAGAAATTTTAGAAAAAGCTGCCCCCGTGTGGCATAAAGAGGGAATTTTAGATACTATTTATATTACGAGTATCTTAAAAAAAAATAATATATTGTGGGTTTTAACTTTGCTTTCTGCTAAAGAAAATTTGAATTGTAAAGACCCGCATTATAGTTTATATAAATTGAAAGATTTTTTGCAAAATGCTAAACATTAATATAATAGAACTCGCTATATATATTATCATCCATACATTTATTTTGGCGGCAATCATTATATTTACCACACATAAAGTCATTAAAAACTGCTTTAAAAGTCCGGATAACAAGCATTTAATTAATAATATTATTAATCCAATAATTTTTGCGATTGATAATTTATTAAACAAAGATAATGAAAAATAAAATATTGTATCATATTGATACATGGCTTAAATTGATATTAAAACACTTTGACAAGCACGAGTGGCAAGGTACTATTTTTTTTATTGAGCTTGGGATTGTGATTATGATTTGGTCATGTATTGTTGCAATATATATCGGTCAAGCTCTACAAGCTTTAATTTTAAAAGGTTAAAATGAAATATTTTTTTGATAAATTACTGCAATTCTTTCAAGGCTCATCTGGTGAAATGAGCAGCAAAAGACTAGGTTATTTATCAACCATTCCCTTTGCGACTTATGGGACTTACAAGCTTTGTAATAAATTAATCAATAGCGACCATGCAGATTTAGCAGTTAATATTTGGAACAGTTTTTTTATATTCTCTGCATTTTTAGGCGGGTTCGTAACAATTGAATTAGTAATAAAATTAATTGCCATTTTAAAAGGAAATAATGAACCTGATATTAAAAATTAGCTCGTTTGTCGTTCTTATAATTGGAATATTTCTAACGGGGATAAAAAAAGGTAAAAATGATAATAAACAAGACATCCTTGAAAATGAGTTGGAGGACATTAATGATACTGAAAAACGCAGGGAAAATAGGGCTAGTGTTAGCACTGCTGATAAGCGTAAATTCTTGCAAAACAGAATTAAAAATAAATCCTAAAGAATGCTCTAGCTGGCTTCGTGATCCTGCTAAGTCTTTTGATGATTTAGATTTAGAAAATCTATCTGATAATGCGATTAATTATTTATATGACTTACAACAAGAATATGATTTAAGATGCAAAAAATAATTTTAATTTGTTTTTTATTCTTTTGTTTTTGCCAGAACTTATGGGCTGCACCTAGATTATATCTAGGTACTTCAATTATTAAAGCTGATATTAACGATCCTAATTTTAAATTTGTAAATGAAAAAGAATTAAACATTAATTCTCTAAATGTTGGCCTTTTCAATTCTTACAAAAATTTCACCCTCTCAATCCAAACCAATCGATTAATCAATTATTCCGTTACTCGCTCCGTAGTGTCTCAAAATGGTACAGTGTATCAAAACAAGTCAAAGATGATTAATGACACTGTGTTAATCGGCTATAGATTTGACCGTTTTATTCCTTCTATGTTAATCTCTAATACGAGGCTCAATAAGGCCCTATGGTATAAGGGCAATTATGTTGCTGGGCAAACTAACCATGCTTTACTTTATGGTGTAAATTTTGGCTATTTATTAACCAAAAATATTAATGCTAATTTGTTTTTTATAGCGCCAAATAAAGAGCTTTACTTGAGAAGTGCAACCGGAATCAGCCTAAATTATTTATTCTGAACTGTACGAAAAAATCGTACAGTTGAAAATGGTGGCAAACAATATAATTCCCAAAAATTAACATGAAAAAATTCTTTGAAGAAAACTGGCCATTTATACCATTTATTTTAGTTATCATATTTTTAATATTGTTGATTGGCCTGACCGTGATTGGCGATATATACGGCCATTGGTCGGTTTCTAACCACGGCATTAATTATCAAAGCGATAATCAATATAATGATAATGGATTTAGATAATGGAAATAAGCCCAATTCAAAAGATTTGTGATTATTTAATTGCTCGCTCTCATCCTAGTTATAATGAAAATTGTGGATATTGCGCTAGAATGGTTCGCCAAGCTGTATTACATGGATTATCGCCAAAAGTAATTGATGTTGTGGAGTCCGCCAAAGATTACGGCCCTTCTTATGAAAAGGTAGGATTTAAAAAAGTCTTTTCATTTCCTGATCAAAAAAAAGAAGATTACATTCCTCAAATTGGTGACATTGCAATTATCAATTACGAACCACACGGCCACATTTGCGTATATGCAAAAGGCGTGCAGTTTAAAACTGGCAAACCTCTTAAATGCTGGATTAGTGATTTTCAGCAAATTGACATGTATGGCGGTAAAATTAGGCTTAAGAATCCGCCATTTAGTATTTATAGACTAATCAGTTGTGATTTTTAGCTGTAATTCTCTAATAATACCACATCGGATAGAGAATGGTATATCTTCAGAAGTATTAATTAAGTATTTCTCAGTGCCGCCTTTATCATTAAAGGCAGAAAGAACGATATAACTATAATCATCTTTTTCTAAATTTTCCTTAAAATCTTTTAAAACTTGTTCAATATTTTTTTTATTGATTTCTTTTTTGTGCAAGATTGGGAACTCTATTATTTCTCCGTTTTTATCCATTTTCCTATTATTTTGATTTAAATCACTTTTAAATAACTTTTTCCTATTTTATAGCTACCATACATGGCTTATTTTTTTAGAGGCCTAATTTTTAAGCTTTTCTAACCTTTTCTCAATTGCTCCTTAGCTTTTTCCACTTCTGAAACTATAGGTTTGTTTAATTCCACTTCTGACTTTTCCTGAAAGTTTTGGAGTTCTTTAAAACGCTGATGAAATGTTGTAAGACTTGCATAGAATATAGATTTAGGTTGATAAACATAATGACAAAGAGCTGACGTGTTTATGATAGAATCAACAACAATTTCTTCAGAAGATGTTTCGTCTATTTCTCTATATCTCTTCCCTACTTTTGGTAATTTATTTGTCATATCAGTTATTGTTTGTTGTTGTAAAAATTTCCTGCAATTTTATTTTTTTTAAACATTTATATAAGCAGGCGAAAATTTATATTCTTAACTATTAATTTTCAATATTAATAAAATTCTGCCTATATAGAATTAGTATCCTCTAAAACAATAAAAAATGATCTTAATACTCTATAAACACTGCCGCAGCAAAAAGAAAAAAAAGGAATTATTATTAAAGAAAATAATATAGCTACATATTGATTACATATGTTTTGTGTATCACAAACACTATATACGCTATTGCCTAATAAAAATACAGAAAGAAGTATTATTAATATAGAATTGATAACAATAGAATGTTTTAAATTTCTAATATATCTATCAAACAATTTAGTATTCTTAAGTTGTTTTATAAATTTCAAATCTGAACCCTTGAGTATCGTATAATAAGTTATCAATGTTGCTAACATTACTGAGCAAAGATTGAATATGACATTACCAATATTAACTGGATTAATCTTGATTGAATCGTAAAAATATATTACAATTGCCGCTAAGCCAATTCCGACCATTAAGAAAATATGAGGAATATTTTTATCATTAATTTTCATTATTCTTAGTAAATTGAGTTCTCAAAAATGTTAGTTGTTTTTTAAAAGCTTCAAGAATTTTTTCTTTTGTATTAAGATTAATTATATTTTATTAACAATCAAATATTTATAAATTACTGTATCAACCCATTAACGTATAAGTCCGTTTTTTAAACATCTATATAAGCAGGCGAAAATTTATATTCTTAACTATTAATTTTCAATTTCATTAATAAAATCCCACTTATATAGAATTAGTATCCTCATCTTTAACCGGATAGGTTTAAAACTCTTTAAAAATATATTGCGGATAACGCAACTTAAGCATTTTCCTTTTAATTATATAATCAGGGTTTTTCTTGGTAATTGGGCTTTTAACATCTTCAATAATATCTTTGCCAAAAGTTCTAGATTCTGGATCATTATCAAAATAGCAATAATCGGCCAGGTATTTAATTCCCCTTTCTAAATTACCAGCAGAATCAATAAACTTTTCTTGCAAAACAAACGGCACTTGTTCACGCAGGTTTTTAACAAATCCTAGCCTTTGTTGTTCTTTTAAATGAACGCCACGCTTATATTCTTTCTTACTATGTTTTCCATTGCATTTAACAGATCGATATTTTGAAGGTTTGAAGGATTTATATTGTGCTATGCTAACCATTCTATAGTCATTTTATACCATTTTGATAATACTTTTTAGCCATTTTTTATGCTGTAATGGGTGAAGAATAATAAAAGTCCTACCTTTATCTTGGACAGTTTTTTGAGATAAAATTTCGGCAAAAGCTGAAATATATTTTTGTAAAATTACAATCCCAATTCCAAATGGAGCGATTATTATTAATCCCATCAACATTATCATATATAGAGCTAAATGGTAACAGTAGAGAGGTAAAAACCATTTTAAATATTTTTTGGCCAGCTCTTTATCAGATTTTTTACTCATTTATTTCACCCTCCTAGATTTAAAATGTAAGGCGTAATGCTTTCTGCTTGCTTCTCTAATCTTTTCTTTATTTTCTGGCTTGCTATTCCAATCAACATCTCTGCACTGATCCGAACAATATTTTTTGGAGTGGTACATTTTAGATATATCTTTATTGCAAGATTGGTTGTTACAGGTTTTCATTTTCTACCTCTTCATAAAATTTGTTAAACTGATCCTCTGTAATAAAGCTAGTTTTTCTCTTTTTATCTTCCGTAAAAGACACAACAGAATAATATTGATCCGTAAGATAAAAAGTTTTTGTAATTTCTTTTGAAATTGGTTTTACTTCCACAATCTCCCCGCTCTCTCCATGTCTATATTTCTTAGTTGGTTTAAACCCAATCTCAAAAAGTTTTTTGCTTAATTCGTAATTAGTTGTTTTCATTTTCTTTATCGTTTTGTTCAATATTATTCTCATCTTCATCAATTAAGAAAACGTATCCAAAGGGGGGTTGGCTTCTGGTTAATGTACCATCATTCTCACCCCCAAACTTAACAAAACCTTTTTCGTGAAGAATAATTAATAATCTGGCTGCTGTGTCGGCTAGGGATTCTTCTTTAAAAAATATACTTTCTAATCTATCTATTTCAAAATATGAGTATTGGTTAAAATAATAAAAATAACCAAGTTCCTGGCGAACAAAATTTATTTCTAATTCATATCTTCTATTATATTTGAATAAAGAATTAGGCAAAGCTTCTATCAGAGTATCCAAGTCATAAGCTGGGATGCAGAAGCACGTTTTTGATTTATATAAATTTCCGGAACCCTCCCCTAGGTATTCTAAGTTATAATCGCCTGGATCTTCTCCTTTTGACGAACAATCTGCGTCGGCGACATGATAAAAGTCAGTAAGCTTGCTAAAGCCTATTTGGGATAACTCCTTGCTTAATTCGTAATTAGTTGTTTTCATTTTAATCTAAGATTTATCGGTTTATAAAATTTATTAAGTTCTTGGTAATCTATCCTGCCTTGATGGGAAATGTAGAAAAAACCTTTTTTCCAAACCCGTCTTGGCTCAATCATATATAGTGAATAATTGCCATCATAGGCGCAGTAGCCACGATAACTTATTCTGACAATCTCCCCACTCTCTCTATGTCTATATTTCTTAAAGTTTGTCATATTAAAAAGGCACCTCATCGTTTAAATCATCATTAAAATTATCTTCTTTTTTAGCTAAATGCTTATCTATTTGGTTAAAACCATCATCACTCTGATCTTCTTTCTTACTAGATAGTAAATCAATTTTACTATTAAAACCCTGTAAAACTATTTCGGTTGTATATTTTTCAACGCCATCTTTGTCAATCCATTTTCTAGTTTGAAGTTGACCCTCTATATAAAGTTTTGAGCCTTTTTTAACATAGTTTTTAATAACATTGGTCAGGCTTTCAGAATAAACTACTATCTTGTGCCATTCGGTTTTTTCTTTCTTTTCCCCAGTTGCTTTGTCAGTCCATTTCTCAGAAGTTGCTAAAGAAAAATTTGCAATTTCCTTGCCGCTTGAAGTTTTGGCAATTTTTGGATCTTGGCCACACGAACCAACTAAAATTACTTTATTTACACTCATTTTATTCCTTAAAAATTAATTCACATTTTCCTAGACTAAAAAAGTCTAGGCAATTTACAAAATGCTTTTTTTCTGCCAACTGATAATGGCTCGCAACTCCAAAAGCGGCTAAAAGAGCTAATCCAGTAAAAATTAATATTTTCATAATTTTCTCCCTTAAATTATTGTTATATAATAACAGTTTAATTTACTTTGTCAAACAGTTCTTTTTTTGTTTTTGCTCCTTTCTTTTTAAGAAAGGCAATCATGCTTTTTTCTGAACTATAAACCGTCATCATCATATCAAGCGGCGTTCCATATCCGTGTATCTCGCAAATAGAATTGATTTCGGCTCCAGCATTTAATAATTGTTTTGCTCTATCAAAACTTCCGTGCCAAATTTTTCTGTGCAGGACAGAATTTAAACACTCTTGTTTTGCTTGTTTTGTTTTGGGTCCTTCCCAACAATCAAACCAAGCTTTCAAGAAATTTTTAAACTCTTTTTCTTTCTGAGATTTTTTAAATTCTCTAATTATTTTTGCGTATTCTTTTTTATTCATATTTTCCTTTTAATTTGATAAAGCCCCGCAATTCCTCAACTAGCTTAGAATTTTTTTGGAATTTGCACATCACGATCGGCAATTGCCACCCGCTTTATCTCGCCCTAATATTTCCCTCGTTCTAAAATTGGATTTCTAGTTTCCAACTTTAAATTTTGCCAACATCTTCAAGCTTGGCTACCTAAAATTATTTAATAACTCTTGTAAATCTCTTGGCTCAATATAACAATTCTCAATGTTATGATTTGCCCCAAATTGTAAAATAGTATTTATAATTCTTTCCATATCTTCAACTGTGCAGTCGCTTTTATTCGCAATTGATTTCCCAACAGTTTCGCCAGCAATTTTAGTTACATGATTAGCGGCTCTTTTGAAATATTCTGCCACCTGCTCATCTGTATAATTATTAGCAGGAAATGAATTAAAATATTTTCTTACAACACTAATTAATAACCAAAAAGCTTTTAACTGGCTTCCGCTTCGCTTCTTGCATATCTTTTTAATCTCAATCTCAAAATCATCTTTAATCTCTCCAAAAGAAATTTTGCAAAAAATTTTATTTAGAGTGGTATTAAATTCATCTCTAATTTTGGACCAATTATCTTGATTGGTTTGTTTGAAAATAAATGGTTTAGTCATTATTTACTCTCCCATTTTGTTAAAAAAATTTCCTTAGCCTCTAAATCATTATCAAGATAGCTCATAAAATCAGCAATCTTACTTCTAATTTTATCCTCAATTTCTAAACCATTAAAATAATTCTCTACCCAATAATCCTTGCCATCACTTACTAAGTATTTAAAGTTCGGCAATTCTGTACAGTAAAGATAAATCAAGTGTTGGCTTGAGTCTAAAAATTTACCAAGTTCATAATTGCTAGTAAATTTAATATCGTAAATAGTATCACGCTTTACAACATCCATCCTGCCGTAAAGCAAGAAGGTATTATTGCCAACTTGTAAGTCTTTCTTACAAGTTTGTTGCCATAAGCCGCCTTTTACAATATCGACTAAATCAAGAATAATTTTGTTTCGCTGGTTATGCTCAACATAAGGCTCTCCTGTATTCGGCTCTATTAAATCACCAGCGCATTCATCTACACTAACAAGATTAAAGACTTCTAAGCCATTTTCGCAAGCGTGCCTAATATCATCTTCGAAATCGATCCCCCTCTGCATAGCCTCGTTAGGCTCAAACTTCTCTCTACTCAAAGTTTTAAGAAAATCAGCCCTACTATCAGCAGGGCTTTTATAATCATCCCCGATGTAATAATTATAAGAATTTAAGAGCGAACTTGTAATTAAGAACTTTTTCTGCATAATTTCCTTTTTGGGGTTGTAAATATTTCCTCTAAGTTCCAGCCTATTCTTTTCCTGTTACCAAATAAGCTAACAGTGATGCCGAATTTTCGACACCAATTAGACATCGTGTCTTTTTCTCCGTTATATTCTATAATGTTATTATTTGACCTATTGTTTGCTTGCTCTTGGTAGGTAGCCCACCTGTAATTTAATAGCTCATAATTTCCATCATTATTTATTCTCTCTAGCGTCATTCTCTCTGGTTTTTGCCCCATATCTTCAAGAAAATTCTGGAAAGAGTCTTTCCATCTATCACAAACTTTAATACCCCTTCCCCCATAGTTATGGTAGTGAATATTTTTCTTATAATAACATCTTTGTCTCATTGCTATCCACACTCTAAATTCAGGGGACATTTTCCCATCAGAAGTATTGCCGTGAGTAGTATTAGCTTTTTTACAAAGTTTTGACACCATGCACCCACAAGATTTAGAATGCCCACTCTTAACATGAATTCTATCCATGATTTTCTCATTTCCGCAATCGCATTTAAAGAGCCAAGAATAATGAGTCTTATCTCTTTTGATGAATTTAAGTGCCGTAAGATAGCCATATTTTATCCCAGTAATATCTTCCATTTTTTTATAAAATTATTATTAATAATACTAACCCCTTCGATTATAAAGGGTTAATAACTATTAGTCAACAATAATGAGGGTGTAATTAAGTATTTAGTCATTTTTTAGGATATTTTTTATTTTTTCTATCTTCTCGTCGCTCACATTGTAATAATGCTTTTTATATTCAATCGTTAATTTTGAAGATGAAAACACCAAAAAAAATACAAATATAATTACATCAAAAAAGTTATTACCGTCAATGAATTTATAATTAAAATAAAATGACAACCCTAGGCAGCCGAAATTATTTAAATTACTTAAAACACATTTAATAAAAGATTTCTTTTCTTTGTATATAAAAATTGATGTCATACTACTTATCCCCCTTTTTAGCTTCTTCTTTTGCCTTAGCCTTAAATTCCTTAGCCTTGGCATCAAACTCACAATCAAGCTCTTCAACTTTAGCTTTTAAGAAAGCCGCCTCCATCTGATAAGAAGACCAGAGCTTGTCATGCTTATTGTAAATTACGCTGTAATAAGTGTTAAGCTGATCTAAGTCTTGAATATTAGCAACTTTGATCTTTAAATCTTCAATCAAAGA
>Ga0181365_1000317_pt1 | contig 10648 bp, 7 predicted proteins | sample Fa13NDMM110DN_FD_130097 | JGI IMG/M metagenome (GOLD analysis project Ga0181365, IMG submission 130097) | Freshwater viral communities from Lake Michigan, USA - Fa13.ND.MM110.D.N | ecosystem: Environmental > Aquatic > Freshwater > Lake | place: USA: Michigan | collected 2013-09-24
CCAGGGTCAACCTCTAGTGTCTCAGCAATCATATTGATTACAGGAGATGCAATGTCGTAGGTTGTCAATTTAGGGTTTTTCTTAAATCTATCTGCAAACTGTGGGTATTCGATAGCAGCCTCACCCTGTAATTCTACAGTATACTCATCAAGAGTTTTGTCGCCCTTGGCAATTAAGTAGGCAGCATCTTTTGCTTCCTGGTCAGAAACGCCCATAAGTTGAAACTTGTCAACAAGACCACGAACCTCTGCTAATACAGCAAGAGACTTGGCCCCTAGGGTTGTTTCATCTTTAAAACTAATTCTTTTCCAAAGCCAGTCTTTGGTAAAAGTTCCAGCGTTAAAGAAAGATGGAAACTCTGTTCTTATTGTAGATGATACTGTTTTATCAACGGCACCCTCTGTTGTTCCACCAGGAGTTAACTTTTGATTAGTAGAAGTTGTTACTTTTTCAATTTGAAGTTTTTGTTCAGCATCAAATTCTTCGATAAATTGAGCAATATCTGCAGGTGAAAATTCTGTAGGATAACCCGCATCCTTAGCGGTAAGTTCCATAATGGCACGTGCAGAATTAGTTGTTAATTTAATCTTGCTAGTTGATGTATCCGAACCAGACTTTGCATTAGCGCTGGCGCTGTTCATTCCAACTACAGCATTAATAATTGCTGCTACATCACTAGGCACCTTTTGTGCGTCAGCCAACGGTGTTGTGCTTGGTCCTGCCATATTAGTTAGCCGCCTTTAGTGAGTCATTGTCAAAATATCGCGTAATAATTGTTTTTAAGTTACCATCCCATTGTCCAGTGTTTTGCTCTGTCCACATATTATATGCGTCCTTTAGCAAAGCCTTGCGTGGGTCATAATCTGGTAGCATCTGGTATGCTGCAGCAAACATAGCACGCGCATTTAAGAATTCTTGAGTATCTTTCCAAAGTTGCTTCCCGCCGTTTTTGTCCATAAACTTCTTGTCATTAGTAATCTCGGTTAGCGCTCGCGCATACTTGTAGGAAGTATCCCCACTTTGAGCAAGTTGATACTGGTCATACCAGGCTTGGCTTTGTTCTTTAAACGTAGTAGCCGCAAGGTTATCTAGTACGGCCTTAAGTTCTGGGTGGGCACGTAGCGTCTTACCGTCAGTAATCTTGGCCTCTAATGCTGCTTTTGTAGCCATATAAGTATTCCAAGTACGCTGTTTAATGCGCTCGGTCTCAATTTCTTTAGGAGTCATCTTAAGTTCGTTAAGGTTTTTGCTTGTTCCAGGAAGTGTTGCATTTGGGTCAGCAAGCAGTTTAAGAATATTGTTTGACTGAGTTTCTGGATTATAGTCTAGGTCAGCAGTTAACAAGCCAACAAGGCCAATTTCTCCAGGTTCAATGTTAGTAAGACGAGTTACTAAATCATCATTGTCCTCAAACACACGTGCGTATGCTTCGCTTGTTGCAGGCATATTTAGATTCTTAGCAGAACCAGTATACGTTACTCTATCAAGCATAAAATCAGGTCCGAGCAAAGTTAACATCTCTTCGCCAGCAGCATCACGTGCATCTTGGTTTGACAGCCCCTGTACATTTTTATACTTGTCTATTAACTTATAGTATAGACTTGAAGTAAGAGCCATTGGCGTAGTGTCTATCTTGTAAGGAATACCCGCAAAAGGTGATGAAAATACAGAGAAAAACTTAGCGCCAAAAAGAGCCTTTACTTGTTTTTCTATTTCAGCATCAGAAGGCATATCGCTTTTGATGCCCATTTCAACCAACATTGCGTTGTAGTTGTAAACAGATTTCCAAGAACTTAAGTAATCATTCTGCCCAGACTTACCAAAGATTTGGCTAGCAAGTTCACGTTGCCATCCCGAAGATGGCAAGAGGGCGTTTGTAGCGTTCTTAACCCAAGGTGGAGTGTAGGCATCTTTTATAGATGTTGGTGGCCCATAAGGAAAGATTACCTTGTACCAGTTAGTATCGCCCCAAGTCATTAAACTTTCAAAGTCGTCTTCTGACTTGTGGAACTTTTGCATAATCTGACCAACTGATAGGCCTGTAATAAATGATGGGGCTGGACGGTTAATAAGAAATCCTAAAGATTGGGCGCTAAGTTTAACGCCTTCGCTTCTCATTTGTCGAGTAGTTCCTACACCAATAAACTTAGCAATCTCTTTACTTCCAGGTACAATTAAGTGAGAAATTTTATTAATATCATCAGTTGGATTACCGTACTCATCAACACCAAACGTTTCGTATGCCCGCCCATAATTAGATGCAATTATTGATGCACGAACTGGGTTTTTTGCTGCTAGGCGACCGTAGCGAAAGAATGCGTTAACGTTAGCACCAGGAAAAGCCATAACACCGCGTAATGAGTTAATCAAACGATTTGGGTTATTAATGGTGTAAAGAGTCTTTTCCATCTCCTGTAGAGCCTCACGGCCTGCTGCTTGACGTATAGCATTGTACTGAGAAGTTGTCATATCGACACCTTGCTCTATTAAGTACTGTGCTCGTCTTGCTACGTTCTCGGCTGCTAACTTGTCAAACAAGGCGCCACGGATAGGGTTTTCAACACTTGCAAGCATACCCATTATTTTATTCATTGCTTTGTTGTAGCCTTGTGTTGCGCTAGTAACACCGCTAACACCAAATGTTAATGCCTCATAGTTATGATTTGATGGAATAATAGGGTATAACTCATCAATGTAAGGAGCAAGAAGTTGTTCTAATTGTTGAGATGTTACTTCACCTTTTAGGACCGCTGCTCTAGCCTCATAAGATGGATACATACGTTTAACAAGTTCTACTTTTTCGGCAATATAATCAGGTACTTGTTTTTTGCTAGTAACACCAAATGCCTTTAAATATGTTGCACCTGCTGGTGTATCTGCCCATTTTAAAATATCTTGCATTGAAGTTTCAGCAAAAATTTGGTCCATCAGAACTTCACCACGGTATTGACGGTTAGCAATATCTGCTAACTCTTCAAAATAGTTTTGCTCCCCAACGCCAATCTTTGACATAGGTATCTTGCGCTTAATTGCAGCAGCATTGGATGCTACAATAACTTCACCAAAGAAGTTAATCTGAGCGGTTCTAGCGTTTTGTGTTTCTGCTCTAACCGCTGCAGTAAAGTTGCTTGGGCTACCATCAGTCTGTTCTTGAATAAAAGAATCAATGTGATGCTGTGTACCATTTAAAACAATGGTATGTTTTTCTCTTGAGTAGTAACGCTTTTTAAATGCCGCACTCTTACCAAATACATCTGCTTGCTTAACTCTGGCTTCGCCAAGTTCTTTGATGGCACTATCAATGCTGGCATAGGCCTGTTGTACTGCATTGTCGGCATCAACAATCATTTTCTTGTTGGTTGCAACCTTGCTAATTAATGTCTTATAATTTTTAATTGACGCTTCGGCTTTTTTTATTTCCGCAGTCTTTTTTGTAATACCTGGGTTAGCCTTTAGATATGCGATTCTGCGTTCTAGGGTTGCCATACTGGGTACGGCTTCCGTAATCCCATAAGGAACCATTGCATCGCGCAAGTCTAATTCTATACCATCAACAATTTCATTAATGGCTTTTAGTTCTTTTCTGGCAGCAGATAAATGCTGTGACTTTGTTGCGGGCGAAGCGTTCTTTAGCAAATCGTCAACTGAAACTTCAGCAGTATTTTTAATGGCAATAGCCTGCTGTAGCATTTGTGACCTATCAGATACATTGCTAGAAACGGCCTTGTATTCGGCTCTATTAATAACCTTTTTTCTAATTTGGTCATTAGACCAATTATAGAAATTTTTTGTGCCTCTTTTAAAGCCTTGGGCAAAAATTTCATTTCTTACAAAAGCAATTCCTTGAGATAGACCAACGCTAATAATTGGCTCAAATAGTGACTGCTTTAGTGCATATGAAGGACGAGCAAGAACATCAAATGTCCATACTTTATTTAGTTCACCAAAAACATCTCTTCCACCACGGTTAAACTGCTTGCCTTTTTTGCGAAGGCCCGCTGAAGCGTCAATGTTAAGTTGGGTCTCAATATCATCCCAAGGGGTAAATCGATAGGATTCTGCAAACTGACGAAGCGTTTGTGGGTCTACAAGAGTTACATTTCCGCTATAGTCAAGACCAAATCCGTTTTCTTTAACAGTTTGCATTCCTTTGCTAACGTTCATTTGGAATTTTGCTACGTAAATGTTAATTTGCGCGTCATCAAATATACCAGCCTTGTATGCAAGCATACGGCCAACCTGGGCATCAATTGATTTAAGGGCTTCTATTTGTGCGGCTTGGCCTTTGCCAAGAGAGTTCATATACTCATCTTCTAGGCGAGCGCGAACAACAGAGACTTTTTCTTTAAGTCCTGGCTGTGTTAAAATCTCAGCGCGGCCATCTCTAAACATTTTCATATTATTAAGAAAACCAGTAAGTTCTACGCGTGCCTGCATTGGACGCATACCTGATAGGGATACATAGCCAGCAGGAAGTGATTCTGTTGCGCGACCAACAAGTCGTACGCCTTTCATCACTAATCCGCCAGCAGATTCACCAATAAGAGTTTCAACAAATCCATTTATTTTTTCGTATTCTCTGCCACGAATTGCAGACTTTACGCCACGAACAACACTTTGTCCTTTAATTATTGCAGAAGCACCAATTATAGGGTCGATAGGCCTGAATGCTTTTCCGCCTACAAGTTGGTCTCCCTTTGCGTCAAAGAATGCATCTCTAACTCTTACAAATTGTGGGTCGCTAGCAATTGCATCGTCAAATGCTTTCTTTAAGCGTACCGCACTGGTACCTGTTGGTGTTGGAAATAGCCCGTTCTGAATAGCCTTGTTGCGTATCTGTGACTTAACGTCAGCCATATCAAATAGTTTATCGCTTGATGTTGCCGATAAACGATTTAAAGCAGCAGGACTACCTTTATCTGCAAGAAGAATATCTTTAACAACGCTTGCATCTGAAGTTTCCCGAATAATTGGAATTAATCTTTCATTGGTGCTGTATTTCATAACCAGGTCTTCAATAACACCCCAGTCTTTAGTACCAGCAAGCAAGAGTGCGTGGCTTCCCGAGACGGTTTGAGAACCCTGAGCACCGTTTGTGTTGGCGTGTAGAATGCCAGTTTCCATATCGGCCCCTAGGGCATCAACACTTTTGCCTTTAGTATAGAGTCCAGCAGGTTTTGCAACGGCTTTAACACCAACGCTAGCGACTTTACCTACTCCACCAAGGGCTACGTTACCTAGGGCAAAATCACCTAAACCAGTATACCAGCGACCAACTGCATTTTCAACAAAATTTTCTTTGATGCTTTCATCGCTCCACAAGTTAACTGTATTAAGGTTAATCTTTCCTCTAGAACCCTTAGAAAGAATGAATGTTGACATTGGGTTAAGGAGTGGTATTAAATTAGATTTAGTTAAAGCCTGTGCTGCAGAGACTTTTTCGCTGCGCTCGTAGGCTGCCTTAATATCAGAAAACTGAAAGCCTTCTTCAAATTGACCTTTTTGATAAAGGGGAGACTTTGAATCAGTAAGCAATGCGCCAGTTGAAACTGTACGCATAAGCGGAGAGTAAACGTTTTCAATGAATGGTTTGGCAACGTATTTAAGAAGTAAATCTGCGGTTACCTTAGTTGTGGCTTTACCAAGACGTCCTACTGGATTAGACTCTAGTATGTTTTTATTTACAGCATCAAGAGCGCCTCTTACATTAGCGGTAAAGGCTTCTTCTCTTTTTTGCTCTTCCTCATTAAGATATAACTCGCCACCAGTAAGTTTTTTACCGACAGAACCTGCCGTGGAAATAGCGCTGGTAAATGAATCCCACCAAGACATTGCTACCTCCTAATAATTTCGTTTAATATAATTTTTCTCTGTCCCACCTTGAGGGTCTTGACCCGTGACACTTGTAATAAAAGCATCTCTATCATCTGTAGATTTCCAGGACATCATTGATAGTTCCATAACAATGCCTGCATTTTGATACCCAAGTGAATTTGCAAACTTATCTATATTGTCAAAAAGACTTCCAGGAGCCCAGGCTGCATCAACCATTAGGGTTCATTACCTGAGCATTTTCAACAAGATAATTAACAAAGCGTTTAAATGAGTCTGGAGCATCTGGAGACTTAGCGGCGTATGCTAAATCTGGTAGATACTGCTGTGCAATCTTTGCGTTTTCATCAATACGAGTATTGTTCATTAAGTTTTTTGAAAGCGCTTCGCTCCCTGGGCCAGGACCAAAGTCTACACCTGCTGTGATTGGTTCATCTGGGCGAGTTGTTGGGTCAAAAAGTGTTCCTAGTTGAGGCATATTGATGCCTTCGTAAGGTGATGCAGGTGCTGATGGTGTTGCTGCTTGAGCCGATGCCATTGCCTGATTACCTTCTATGCGTTGATTATTTACTGTTTGATTCTGCCCGTATGCAAAACCAGTATAGTTGCCGCTTTGTCCCGCTCCGCCAGTACCTGAAACGTTAGCAGGATTATTTTGAGGTGCGGTTGGTCGCATTCCTCCACGATTTTCTGCCATTGTTACTCCTATGCGTATTGTTTAAATGTATGAATTGGCTCAGAGCACATATTATCATATCGGATTGCGATAGCAATCGCTTTACGAATCATATTCTCTGCTTGATTTACAGTCTTTACTTTTTCCACACCCAGCGCTGCCAACGCACCGAGGGCAACATCTCCGCCAGTACCCATAACATATACATTACGAACATCGGTATCCCAAGAGTAATCTTCAGAAACCGAAAAAACTTGCCCTTTGACTGAGACGAGGAATCCCCCATCAATTTGCGCAACATCGCCGTCCTCTTTCATATCAATACCAGCATCTATAAAGTTCTTTCGCATTTGCGGAATAAACTTTGTAGTCATATAGGTATTTAAATCTTCTTTAAGTGTTGGCTTAGGTTGTACATAGCCATAATGTAGCACATTACTTGAGCGGGATGAACCGCAACCTGCAATTAGTACTGTATTGTTTTCTACAATCTTTGGTGTCTTAGCAATCTGAAAACGTCCGTGCTCATCACTAAGTCGTGAATCGCATCCTAGTACCGACCAACCGTCACCTTGTATCGCTACCAGCGTTGTCATTTTATCCCCTTGTTGTAACTCGTCCCGAAGCCTTGCCGCTACCACTTAGGGTAGATAAAATTGTTTGTAGGTCTGGCGCTGGTGCTGGCGGTACTAATCCGCCACCCATAGAAGAGCCTCCTGCTGGGGTCGCGCCTGGAGCAGGGGACGGCTGCTCAACAGGAGAAGTTGCAGCCCCAGCAGAAGGAACTGGCTGCTCTGGAGTAAACACGTTAGAGATAGCCTCTTCTAGAGACTGTCCCTTTTGACGTGCAGATATTACTCCTGCAATCTTAGTTACGATAGATGCTGGGTCTCCGCCTGATGTAGCCATTGCTGGGATAGCCTGAGCCATCGCAGTAATACCACTAAGAAGTGATGAACGCATATTTTCGATTTCAATTTTCTCAAGTTCTTGGGTTACGTTTACGGTGAATGGAAGTTCACGCATAGCCATATCCTTGGAGATAAGTCCTCCACCAAGAGCCTGGAGCATAAAGATAAGTCCCTGTGCTGGGTTAAGACCAGCAAGCATACCATAGCGAACATCTGCAGAGTAGTCACCCTTGATGTCTTTGGTTGGCTTGTAGGTAATCTCATATGGGCTACCAGAGTCTACGCCACGAATTGTTTTTTCTTCTGAAAACATTTTCTCATCTACTTCAAAGCAGAGAGAAACAACATCACGTAGAGCAGAAGCAAAGATTGCTTGTGCTGATTTAACTTGTGTATCAAAGGCACCCATAAGTGCCTGTACACCTTGACCAGTTACAATGCTTGCATCAATGTTACCAGAACGTCCTTCTGGGTAACGAGTACCTGCACGAAGTTCTTGGTTAAGTAGTTGTGCTTCTGTAAACGCGCCTTGTGGAATGTTTAATTCGACACGTCGAACGCCAGCAGGGTTAGCGGTGCGAATTACTGCATCGCCACCCAACTGGAGTTCTTGTACGTCTTGCGGTAATACTATTGGTGCCTGAACACTCTTCTCTGCTGCTTCCATTGCCAGTAAGGCGAAACGGTTGCGGAGAAGTTGAATACCTAATACGTCGTCGAATTGTCCACGCATCTCACCGTCAATAGACGGCTTACGCGCTACGACAACCATCATCTTGCCCATTGGATTCAATGCGCGAGATAAAACTAAATCTTCCCTACGGGGTACATAAATTATAGATTGGTCTTTATCGTAATAACGAATCATCTCAATTACTGCATTGAGGTCTTGCTTATAACCATCTGCACCAAGAAGTTCTCTATCATACTCTGGGAACTGAGATACCAGTTCGCCAAGTGTCATAGAGTAACGTTTAGCAAATGCCACACAACGTCCGTAGCGGTCAAATTCTGGGTAAGCCCCGATTGGATTTTCTACGCGAATACGCGGCAACTTGCTTTCTTCGTCCAGTTCAATCATAAACGGAACGAAACCATAGGTTAAGTACCAGTCTGCACCAGAGTACATTTGTACAGATAGGTCAGAGTGAGAAAAATAATTAGCAGCAATGCGGGTACGCTTGTCAGCAAAGTTGCGTGCCTTGTCGCTAACAGAGTTAGCAGCAGAGCAGTTGATTGCTGGAAGTGGAGCCATAACCTCTGAGAGGTCGCGTGCTACCACATCAATAAAGTTGGCAACTACGTTGGCGTCTACACCTTCTGGGAAAAAGTTAGGATATACCTGAGCAATCTTTCCCTTACGCACGGCAAGTACGTCTAGGTTACGAGCATCTCGTTCGTGGTTACGGTAGCGCAACGCTTCAACGCGTGCTACTACTTGTTCCATACTTAACGTCATCGTGTATTACGTCCTTGCTTTCTAATGCGAGCCGCTTCGCGGGCTTTATCTTGAGTGATTCTACGTGCCAGGGCTTTAGGGTCTGGCTTGGTTGTCCCAAGCGCCTTGCGTGCTTCTGCAATAGATTTTTCGGCAGATGGAGATAGTTTTTTAGCAATAGTCTTGGTAGTTGTTTTCTTGGCTGCTGCCTGTGCAAGTTTCTTTGCTGCTAGTTTTGCTGCCGCAGCAGCGGCTGCGCCTATCAATGGTGCTACCATTATTGTCCTAACGAAGTGTGGAAAAATTATTTGTATGTAATCTTAACTATTTTGCCTTTTCTTGCCAAAAAGTTTATTGCATCTAAATCTTGTTTAATTCTATCTGCAGATTGAGCCCTACCAACGTTTGCGGGGTGACTAGCAATTGTTTTTTTAGTAGTTGCAGGTTTGATGTTTCTACCAGATTTAATCTTAACGATTGCATTGGGTGTTCCAGTCTTTACATCAAAAGCAGACCTATTGGCGGCTTCGCCAGATTTACGCATTCTTGCTGTAACATTAGCAGTTCTATTTTTAACATTACGAAGTGTACTAGGATTTACAACCTTAACGGAACGTTCAACAGGCTTAGGATTGGTGTTAATTTTAATAGCACCTGTGCTTGTTTTTTTGGCTGGAACAAGTTTACCCTTAGGTTTTTTGGGAGCAACTGCTTTTGCTGCTGATGCTGAGTTGGCGCGAGCGCGAGTGGTTGCGGTCTTAGCAACCTTCTTGGCCCCTTGTTGTGCAAGTTTCTTTGCGGCTAGTCTTGCTGCTGCTGCAACTGCTATTCCTACTAGTGGTGCTGGCATATCATTTCCTATCCATATGTTTGCGACCATTGGTCAGCAAATGCTTCGTCTAAATTGACTGCTTGTCGCCTTGAGGCTTGAGCCTGAGTTGTCCATCGGTTCTGCATCCACTTAGATGCATTACTGCTTTGCTGCATCATCTCGCGTATGCGGATAATAGCAAACCACAGAGCCATTACGCAGTCTGTGGGGTTCTTAGTATCTGGTTTCCAGGTAATAAGTTCCTGCACTAAGGTCTTAAGTCCTTCAGAACCTTCGTTGCTGGGTAGTTCAATTATGTTGTTATCTTGGAAACGACCATCTCTAGTGCTTCCAAATAGCATAGACATAGACGCAACACCAAAAGACGTGTCCCATTTATTCTTGCCAGTAAAGTGTGATTTGAGTTGGCATCCATAGGATGCTAAGTATGCTCGTAAGTCATCATCTAAGGCATACGCCTTCTGGTGTGCGTTAATTTCAATACGTAGTTCTTGTGGTCGATACTTCTCGACCCATTCCTCTATCAAAGATTGAATCTTTGCTGGGCTAGGGTCTGTCATATTAACACAGTCTAGAACGTAGATGCGTCCATCTGCTCTATTGTAAGTACATACCACGGCTCCTGTGGCACCTGCCATAGCAGGGTCAAGACCGATAATAGTATAACCTTCAACGTTCTGGGGGTGTCCTGGGGTGCTAGGCTTTAGCGGCCCGCGCTTTCGCATTCCGTTGACGGAACCTGCGATACAGGTGGGCGAGAAGATTGAGTCCTCTTGGACATCTTCTTGCTGGTAGACCATAGCCCATACTGACGGAGCGACCTCAGAGCGACGCTTAAAGAGCGAGGGTCCATCCCATTTGGGGTATAATCCGTTTTCAAGTACGTCGTCCAAATCGTTTTCTTGTTGGTCCGTTGCGGGCCAAAGAGTCTTCCAGTTCTTCGGCTTATCATCAAAGCG
>Ga0181365_1000318_pt1 | contig 10639 bp, 12 predicted proteins | sample Fa13NDMM110DN_FD_130097 | JGI IMG/M metagenome (GOLD analysis project Ga0181365, IMG submission 130097) | Freshwater viral communities from Lake Michigan, USA - Fa13.ND.MM110.D.N | ecosystem: Environmental > Aquatic > Freshwater > Lake | place: USA: Michigan | collected 2013-09-24
ACTTAAGTTCAAGAGGATATGAACCCAAGGTTTCGACGTAACCGATTTCGTTGATGCTCGCTTTGGTCTCCTCAATAAACGCATGTGCATTGGGGAACATAGATGTGACCGTACCCCACAGACCCGGGATACCGGCAGTGGACTCAATCTTTCTCGGTGAAGCTCCGAAGACGAAGCCAAAGTTGACATTCTTCGCCACACGTCGTTGGGCCTTCGTAGGTGTCTCGGTGGACGGGACATCGAATATCTTGCGTGCCACGAAATCGTGAGCGTCCCAGCCTCTGTCGAAGGCATCCATCATCTCCTGTTCATTGGTTACTTTGGCGAAGATCCTAAGCTGAAGCTGAGAGTAGTCTGCTGTGATCCACCACTTATCGGGAGGTGGTCCGAAGCATGATCGCATTGAAGGTGAAGCACGCAACCAACGAGCAATATCAGGTGCGTCATCTTCGTAAGGGTTACCTGCCTTAGTGATGTTCTGAGCATTAGGATTCTTACTGCTGAATCTGGTGGTCTTGGTGCCAGTACTATTGAATGCTGGATGAACGTAGCCTGATGAACTCCTTGACCTTTCGTACGACTGTAAAGTTACCAGCTTCTTCTCATACTTCTTCAAGCTCAGATAGCAGCTAAGGAACGTATGCTGTTTGGTTCCGGGTTCTGCCAATTCATGCAGATGAAGGATACACTTGGCGTCAACTGATGGTGCTCCTGTCTTGGTTTGAGTTACGGGAGCAAATCCCCAATCTTCAAATAACAGCTTACGTAGCTTGGTGTCAGTAATGTCCTCAATGTTGGATAGCTCGGTTACCTTCTGAGAGAGGACTTCAATGTACCAGTGACACGCTTCCTGAGCAGTTCGCAACTCAGTAGGACGCACCCACAGTCCCTTGGTCTCCATCTTCCAGACTATATGCTCTACCTGCTTGTTGATGTTAAGCAGGTCAGTGATCTTATCCTCGTGTCGCTCCAGTAGCTGATGGAAGTAGAACTCAGCCAGTTCATACGTGTTGACACAGTCAGCTTTCAAGTATCGCAGCATGACTGAGCCGAGCGTCGAATCGTCAAGATCGGGTCTGAAAGCTGCGGGCACATACTCTCGTACGGCAGATGGCAACCAGAAGTCCATACGGTTCCATTTGTTGCTCTTACCACATGGGAGGAATGAAGGATGGTTACCTTCTCTGGACGCAATGAGCCAACCTCCGTAGTCAGCTTTGAACCTGTCAGTCCTCGTGAGTCTTCGGCACTTATCGACGACATTGATTAACTCCTTGTCTTCAGGATACCCACGTTGTAGGTACTTCTCAGTGAGGAAGTCCAAGCTCAGTTCGTCCGTGGAACAATAAAGGTGAGCCAGAGCAGTCGTATCAATTACTTTCTTCCAGAACGACTCTTCGGCTGGTTCATCCCAGTCGTAGATTCCTGCTTCACAGAGAGCTTTGAGGTCAAATCCGGCGTTGTGGTAGACGACGAGTTCTGATCGGTCAAAAGTATCTCTAAGAGACTTCGGATGCTCTGCAACTCTGTTACGAGTGTTCGGGTCAATTCCAACAGTTGAGTGCCTGAATACGGTTCCATCGTAAATTCCTATAGAGAAACAGGTTGATCCGTTTTGTAGAAAAAGTCCTGTGCACTCAGTATCTGCTGCGATCATATGTGCTTCCAGATTTTTCTCAAGTGAATTTGGCTTATTGTGCCATTACTTACCCCGTACTGTGCAGCTACATATCTTTGAGTGAGTCCTTTAGCAAGCAGTTCTCTTACAATTACAACATCATCTTCTGTAAGAACGCTACTAGAGTTTAATGACCCATTTTGTTTCCTAGTTCTTTTCTTTTCGGACATGTCTCGGCTATTGTCTGCGGCGGTTCCCAGCCACAGATGTTCGGGATTAACACAAAGTTTGTTGTCACAGGAATGACATACAAGCAATTTACCAATCGGTAGTCGCTTAAACACAAGATATGATACTCTCGCAGCTAGTGTGGTCTTACCACCAAGATATGTGCGTGCTCGTCCGTTCGATGTGAATGTCATTCCTGTCCATAGCCAGCAATCAGTAGATGAGACCGTGTGAGAGTTGAGTATCTTCTGTTTTATGTTCTCTAAGTACGTTGGGTGGTCTAGTAGTTCGTCATCGTGTCCGATGCTACACACTCCACCTTTGTAATTTGGGTTGTCTGATCCGTATCTGGCGTTAGACATACTCGCATCCGAAAAAGAAGCCCGCTGGATTAGAGCGGGCTAGGTGAGTTGACGATGACAGCAGTCACTAGAAGGTTTCAGTCAGGATCAGATCAGAGTAAGGGATGTCGCTAAACGTCTTACCTGAGCGATCCAGTGTTACTGTACCCGCGTCGTCATCAGCAGCCAGCACTTTGTACTTGAGTGGCTTAGGAGAGTTGGACGCCTTGTACTGGACTTCACAGCCAATCCAGTCACTCGGGTTGTAGTCCGATGCCACGATGTCAGCATCAGTATCTGCAGCAGCAGCTTCTCCAAGTTCGTCGGACCATTCGTCAGCTTGCTCAGGTGTTGAGTAGTCCTGATCTGCAGCATCAGCCGCTACACCTGCGATGTAGAAGTTGTTGCCCTTACCGTCTTTACGTGGGACGGCACGAATGATGATTGACTTACCTACCGTGGACTTAACACCAGCGTCGATCTGATCCAGTGTCAGATCCTTAGTGTCGATCCCCATCAACTGGAGGTTACACATCAGGCTGTCCAGACCCTGCTCAGCAGTACGGTACTGGCTGTCTGTTAGGCCGTGCAGTACTCCAATACGATGACCGTTGTACTGCTCCTGACCAGCAACAGTACCATCGACTTTGAAGTCGAGAATGTAGTACGTGTTGCCGTCTTTAGTGATGATGTTGTTACGACTGAACTTCACAATTACTTCACCCGGAGGACCAGCGTAGTCCTGAGACACTGTGGTCTTCTTGGCGATTTCCACATGCTTCTTCAAGCGAGCATTGGTCTTCATGAGTGCTGCGAGGGAGGTTACTTCTTGAGCCATTTGAATTCTTTCTTACAATGAAGGGGCGAACAAATATACGCTAACCAATTGAGTTACATACCCAGTGCTTCTTTAAGTTTTGACCACGTCTCCTTGGCTGAATCTCCACAGTCTATTTCAGTAACACCTTCTGGCGTACACCATGACTTGGCTGTGTAATAAGTCGTTGGTGACAGACCAATAAATCTACGCTCACCGACAGTGTTCTTCTTCTTGGTCTTCTGGTCGATGCTAACCATGATCTCCTGGCCGAGGAAGAAGACACCGTGCAGATCCTTGGACGTGTACTTCCAGACGTTCTTATCCAGTTCTGGACGATACTGATCGTAGTCAGGACCATTAGGGTTGTTGACTGGCTTGTACGTCGAGTGAGCAATCAACACGACGTTGTAACCTTTGGCAACGATCTCCAGCATAGTCTTGAGAAGCTCAGATGACCAGAATGCCTCAGCAGCCTTAGTGTAGCCTGCGTAGTACGCTGTGAAGTCCTTGCTGTCCATATCCCCACCAAACAACATCGACGCACAGTGCTGGTAGCAGATGTCCTGAAGACCAGAGGTGCTGTCGATGACCAAGGTTTGGCGGTCGTGGTTACCGTCACGGAAACGCTGCATTGCTGTCATGCAACGCAAGTATCCGGGATGACCACCAGTAGTGATCTCGTCATGAGGTGCTAGTGGCTCCAACTGGATGATGGGGATATCGGACGATACAAGGTTCCTTTCTTTATACAGGTAGATGCCTTGTTCTCCGCTGGTGGTAATAAACACTGGTGCGGGAAACTGAGCAGCCAAGGTCGTCTTGCCCATTCCGGGAGGGCTGTAGAGCATCAGGAAGCGACCATGTTTAGGCTTGGCTTCAATCAGGTCTTCAAAGCCACTCTGAGAAGAGGCAATGATAGCAGGTCGGTTGGTTGGTGGTACGGGTTGTCGTTTGATCGGACGTTGGGGTGTGGCGGACACAGGACTGCCTTTCAATGAGGGCGGAGGAGGTAATTTCACAGTATCGTAATACGAGGCTAGGAATGACATTAAGCTACCTATACGATACTTTTGGTCTAAGTTAAGGGATACTACAGTAACGTGTGATTTCGGAGTCAGGCTTTACCGGGCCAGTGATTCTCTAACTCTGCTGTGCCTAGACGCATATCATTCACTTTTGCGACGTGCCAGCCGTCCTCTATCAGTAGGTGTGTAACTACCGTGTACATACTATGCGTCATCATCTCAAGCGGCGGTGAGGTGCAGACTATACGCCAACCATTATCTTCGTCAAATTCTTTATCCTCTACTGTCACGTCTACTATCATGCTTTTTTTCGCAAGCATCGACGTAAAGCCATTGAGCAATTCTAGCGGAATGCTTTCTCCCACGTTAGGCACAGCATCCATGTTACAGCAACAACTCATGATCGCGCCATAACTTGGTTCGACTTCATGAAATTTCTTGGTTTTCCGCTTACCTCCAGTGCCCAGTAACCTCTTAGCCAAGTAGTCCTTCCTCCACTTGGCTATCAATCTTTCAGTTTTTAGGTTCATAGCATTTATGTATACAGAAGTGAGCACAATCATCGGTATGATACTTTTGGTCTAAGGCCGAGGGTTGATCCAGTAAGACGGAAGTTGCGGAAGCGTTCCTGAGTACCTTCCATAAATGGGTTGTAGAGTCCGTACGGTGTTGCCCAGTGATATCGGTTAATTTCATCCTTTCGATTAGGGTGTGTCATGTAGGTGTACCAGTCTAAGAACGCTTCGAGCATTGGGTACAGGCACCCGTGCATGAACCTTTCGAATCGTTCTTCATCTGGTCTAACCCAGTATCTGAAGAAGTGGTAATCACGATCCGTGTCAATTGCTTCTGCAAGTCGCAGCCTGAACTCTTCTCGGGTTTCCTTGGACTTCTGTCTCGGACCCCTGTAGCCGAATCCGCATGGTCTCCTGATATGTTGGTACCAGATCCTTTCAGGTAGATAGCCGTACGTAGCTTTGTAAAGAAGCTGGTACATGTTGATCTGAAGGTTGCGATCAATTTCACGAGCGATGTCATCTTCACTCCATTCTCCACGGCATTTGTTTTCCATGATTACCGAATCGCCCTCACCGTCGATGAATCCGTTAAGCAGGAGTGATCGACCCGAAGGTAGTGTTATCTGGATCTTGTGCTGACACTCGGATTTGTCTACGTGAAATAGATCCAGTTCAGCACCGTACAGTGAGATCCATGTTGTTACCTGATGTTGGGCCAGTCCAGCCCACCAACTGATCTCGTCTAAATCATCATACTTAGCTGCTTGCTTCTCAAATTCAGTTTGGATGAACTTAGCAGCACCACGAGGTTGCCGTGTCTTGATGTAGCCTTCGATGCCTGCTTGGATCAGGCTACCGTACATCATGTTCTTATTCCAAGACTCTACCGCTTCAAGGTCTCTAAGGTAAGAGACTTCGAAGGCTACTCGATCAACCAGCCACATCTCCAGTGCTGACAGACTTAGTCCATTTACTGCTGGAGACCATATTGCACGCCACTGTACCATCTTTTACCATCTCACAAAAAGGGTGTAAGTCTTTCAGGTGGAGCACAACCAGTGAGTTAGCACGATCTCCTGCTTCACCTATCACGCATACAGCAATCTTGTTCTCGACTACTGCTTTCGCTCTCTCCTCGTCGACAAGAGCACGAAGTCCTTTGTTGTTGGATTGGGTATACTTCATTGACAGAAATAGCTTTTCATGGAAGGTATCGGAACGTGTGACCTTGCCATTTCCTCCACTCAGTGGGGTTCTTGTTGTGCAGAATACATCTGCTATGAATCTTTCGAAGTTCTTCCAAAGAGCTTTAGCCATAACAATCACCTACTGATTCTTCTGTTACGAGTTGGTGTTCGTTCTCGTTCCATAGTTTATTTTTCAGGGTAAATCGTACGCAAGCACACTTCAAGCCAGGCTAATTCGTCAATGTCCATAACCAAATCTGGACTTGGGCCGTTTGTGACATCAAATGTATTAGCCCAACCAGAGTCGCCACCCTGAAGTGTCACTTTTCCGGTCAACGAATCTACTCTTAGTATCCACTGCTCCCCATAGATATTCTGGTAGTAACCAACATAGCTAGAATCGCCATCTTCTTTGGCGTTTGGTGGGCTGCCGCAGTCATCAATACACCTATTGAATATTGCTAAGACTAAGTTAGACGAGTCCATAGTATGTCCTTTGTATTTGAGCAAAAGTAAAAGGATGTAGGAATACGTTGTCTGACCAACATTTCTGATAGCGTAACCTACGGGAAGGTATTCCCCACCAGCGTTGTGAAACTGGTAGGACCGTCAACCTGCGACTCAGAAACTTCATCATTGCAGGACTGCCGGAGATGTGTGAAGTCTAACCGTTTGTTTTATTGTGTCAACTCTGGAATCACATATTCTGCTACATTCATAAGTGTCTTGACGATTCGAACGGTATCACTGCGGTCCATTGTCTCGGACAGGGGCAGGTATATGACCTCGTGTTGCAGTCGTGTCGCGTTACTGCAAGGCACGGGTACATGATCAAACTCGGCTTGCATGCACATCGACTTGAACCCTTGTCGAGCAGCAATACCTTCGTCATTCAGACGTGTAACAAGTTCTCGTTGCTGGGACCAGTTCATACCTTCGATCTTGATTGGGTAAATCCACGGGTATAAGCACACTGGCAGCATCCACTCCAACGGCAACAACACTTCGTACGCACTGGACAGCAGCAGCTTACGAGAATGATTAGCACCGAAGTTACGCAATGATGGCAGGATCAAGCTGGCGTGAGCGTTACTCATGCGAGCGTTGATGCCACGAGGAACATGAAAGTAGTCGTGGTTGTGATCGAAGCCCAACGTGCGTAGTTGCTTAGCCAACCGAGCGTCAGCAGCATCCTTGAACGCAATCATTCCTCCTTCTTCACCGTAGATCGTCTTATTCTTGTAGAATGACCAGCAAGCAGCAAACGTGTTTGGATGTGGCTTGGCACCGTGAACCTCAGCCATGTCTTCAATTACAAGCCTTCCCGTCTCATGACCAATCTGACTCATGTCACACAGGTTACCGTAGATGTGAACTGCCATGACAACGTCCATGTTGTCAGGGATCAGGTCTGCGTCCATCTGAAGGTTGTCCAGACAGTCTACAAAGTGGATGTCCATATCTGCCATGACAGCAGCACGGGCACAGGCCACCATTGTGTACTCAGGGACGGCAATACTCGGTCGTACAGCCCCTGTAGCATCATCAGTAATCTTGGACCGAGCAACTTCACAGGCAATGTGCAGGGCTGATGTCCCGCTGGATACGGCAACAGTATTAGGGTTGCCGATGAACTCTCCAAACTCTTTCTCTAGTTGCTCGAAGGCTTGTGTCATTTCATTTGCTCGTGTTCAAGAGGGTTGAAGTAAACTTTGTCAGCAGGCGTGTACGGTCCTTGTTTGATCTCAACAAACTGGACATCAGTGATGAAGTGAAATGCGTGACCACCAGAGTACTGTATGTAAACGTCTCCGCTACGTAAAGGCTTTGCTGCTACAAAATTACCATTTGTGTCAAAAATGTCTACCACGATGTGACCTGAACGGACAATCAGTACTTCCTGTGTCCCCGTCACTTGTTTCTGGACAGGGAGATGTTGATGAGCTTGGACGACTGTGCCAGCCTGACGATGCAGTACGCCAACCTGAATGGACTGGGCATCGTCAGTGACGAACTCAGTCTTCACTTTCTCGTTGCCGATGTAGAGGCTATGAAGATGGGTTGCCAGCAATGTCAGTGAGTTGGGTACGTAGATGTTGTCGACGAGCATTTAATTTCTCCATAATGTTTAGGGGTTGTCACCACGTTCGTAATAGGCAGGATCGACTGTGTCTTCCAGAGATCGTACACCCAATACTTTATACAATTTAGGGTGCGTGTAATTCAGTAAGATTACTTGTTTGCTCACTCGCAGTAGTTCATCTTCCATGGTCTTCCATACTGCGTGCCCAAGACCTTCGCATACCATTCCTTCGACGGATCTACCTATCACATAGTCAAAGTGACGGTTAGGATAATCAAGTTTTCTTAGGTCGCCTACCTGAAAGATGTGTTTGGGGAGTTCTGTTGTGCCAGTGATATAAAGTCAGGAGAGATGTCTACCCCGGAGTACAATACCTGTGGTCTGTCTTTTAATGCGTCCACAAGGTGGCCCTGCCCACAACCAGCATCTAGTAGTTTACACGCTGTGCCTTCGGGGATTACCGATTCAATCACTTCTTTATGAATCGCTAATGTCTCGTACCACACTTGCATAGATGTGTTCCACACCGCAAGGAATCGCCAGTCTTCTCTTTCGACAAGAGACAGTCTGCGACTCCAGAATAACGGATTGTCTACTTTGACTTTCACGGTATGAATCCTAAAACATAGGGCTTGAATGTGTTCTGAAGATAACGCCAGTGAGACCAATGGGGAGCTTCAGATTCGGCTCGCTGTAGCCAACCTCTGTTGTTCAAGTTGAACACTCCATCGAACAGGTGTCCCAGATCAATGTGGCTACACTGGGGAAACTCTTTATAAATTTGCCATGATAATGGTTTGGCCAGAAAGCCAGCACACCACACAAAAATCGTAGTCTGATCGGCTTCATCCTGACACTTCCACAGAGCTTGCTGATATTCGCGGTAAGCATCACTCTGGGGGATTAGTATTGTCTCTACGGCACCCAGACAGTGTGCCGCCTTCCTGACTGTTTGATTACAGACCAGAACGACTCTGTGCCCTCCTGTTCTTAGTTCGTCGATTAACTCAATTGTTCCTTTGCTGTCGACTGTCTGATTGACTTCATCGTGAGTCGTGTACCATACGTCACCAGCACACCATCTGGTCTTCTCCAGTAACCCCGGCTTTGACCGGACATATCTGTCAAACACTTGTGACGACTCAAGGTTGTACTCGATTTGCCAAGTTGCTCCTACGAGTATGTGGGAGCTATCTTTGCGTACAATCTCATCTGCTAGTTCTTCAAATGTGTTGAACAGAGCATCGCATACATTTTTGGTATAGTGGTGCTCCTCGCTGGTCGTTTGCTTAGGAGATCGCAGATGGAACATCGCATTCCACTCACCATCATTATACCTGATATGCAGGAATGGCTCTTTCTTATCGAGCCAGTTCCGCATCTGATCCATTGTATCCTTGACACTTAACCCGTACGTATGAGCACTAGACATTGGACTTCTCTTCGTTAATGAAACATTCGGGGATTGGACCTCTGTACCACTTTACTTCTGCACCTCGGGGTAAACTATCACCGGGTTTCCAAGTTTCAAACATAGATCGACTTTCGCAGTACCAGCGTCGTCGTCTATCTGCTGCTTCTCCTCGGGCTTTGTAATAGTCATTCTTAGCTTTACGCAACGTATGGCTGGCAGCAAATGCCATATGGATACATGATGGCTCAGAATAAAACGTTAAGTTGCCCGCCAAGTCAGGATCTTCAGGACGTTGATGGTTGCCTGCGTATCTGAGTCCTGTTGACCAACGAATGCCCTTGGTGTGCCTCATGTCCCAGAAACCACCAACCACTTCCAAAGTGAACAAAGGTTCTTCCTGAATACATGCAGGATGCCATGGGTGTGTAAATTGAAAACAAAAGTGTCGAGTACTGCTGTCTTCACTCTCCATAATGTTGTTAATAACGCTCTGGTCGGCTTGCATGTAGAACTCATCGGCATCCAGAATCATTATAAACTCTGGACGTATATCAACTAAGTAGTCCAAGTACGCTTGACGTGCAGCGACTTTACCGAGTGCTGGGTCTTCATGCTTGGTAAAACCATACTTGATGTGAGTAATACGTTTGTCGATGGCAGCTAAGCGGGTAAGATATTCCGTGGTACCGTCTACGGATAGCCCATCAGCAGAGACTAACTCAGGATTAGTTTCTGCATATACTTTATCGGCGGCTTCTACAAACACCCATTCAACTAATCCCGGCCAGTTCTTATGCTGTTCGTACAGTTTAGGAAGCCATTCCATTTCATTGAGCACTAGGGTACAGAGTGCGAGTTTCATAGTACAGACTCCAGTGCTTCGGTGTAACGATGCTTTAACATTTCCCACGAGTTGGCAGTACGGTAGTTCTCACCTTCCAATGAGAACTTCTCGATATCCTGATCTGCCCATTGATCAATGCAGGCAGCAATAGCGACAGGATCGACTACTGATTCCTCGATCTTCAGATAACCAGACATAACCTGAGTGATGCGTCGTGAGGCAACAGGGATCAGAGGTTCTTCTGGGAGCCATTGATTCGTGGGAAACCTGTTGGTTGTCATCACCATCATGCCTGAAGCAAATGCTTCCTGCAGTGGAAGGCTCAGCCCATTGTACTTTTCTGGTGCGACATAGACGTCATACACAGGATCAAACAGTTGGTGCCGAGGAACCTCACCAGCGATGACTGTTGGGACTACTGCAGTCTTGGGCAGGGCAGCTTCCTTGAGCAGCTTGTAAATCCCTTCAGGTTTCTGACAACGAATAGTCAGGTCGATGTCCGACTGAACGTATGCTAAGGCTCTGATCAGTTCCAGCGTGCCCTTGTGGTTACGAGAGCCG
>Ga0181365_1000323_pt1 | contig 10582 bp, 13 predicted proteins | sample Fa13NDMM110DN_FD_130097 | JGI IMG/M metagenome (GOLD analysis project Ga0181365, IMG submission 130097) | Freshwater viral communities from Lake Michigan, USA - Fa13.ND.MM110.D.N | ecosystem: Environmental > Aquatic > Freshwater > Lake | place: USA: Michigan | collected 2013-09-24
CAGCTACAGCCGAGTTTTTGGTAATGATAACTACTGCCATCTACGCCTCCAAGGGTACGTCTGGGCGCGTAAAGCGCAAAGTGATATTCTCCGTCTGCCTTGCAGGCAAGCGGTATGGGTCTAAGTCATCAAGGTCGTATTTGCACACCATTAGCCCTGGGCTATTAGGATCTGGATACAACTCCTCCAACGACATCTTAATACTACATCTGCCGCAAAGCCCAATGCCGTATGTGGTGCGTCCTGTGGGGTCAAGAAAAATGCTCATCTTGTGTAAACCCCAATGTTAGGTGTAAAGTAAATTGGAGAATTGTCCCTCTCCTCCATCTCTGCCTGATTCAAAGCACGCATCGCCTTTTGATCGAGGATTTGAATGAGGGTGGGATCCACAGTAGGCAACTCCTCCGCCAAGGCAGCTGAAAGAAGATACACAATGGCGTTGAACCACCTTTGCGGCACTTCTATCTCTTGTGTAAGGCTTCCTACGTCCATAATGTATCGCTTGGTGTAGGTTGTGATTTGCGAAAGGGTAAAAGCCGCATTTGGAACAGGCCAAACATACATAAACGGTTGATTGAGTTGACGGTCCAGCCAAAACTGAAGGGGTCTACCTTGAAAAGTCTTGTTGGGCAAGTTGTTGTAGCTGTCTCGATTGAGGCGTGCCATCACAATTTCATTAGGCGTGTTGCCAAAAACCACACTTGTTGCACTCAATGTGCCTGTTGTCACTCGAACACGCCAATAAAATGCCGTTACTGACCCGTCAATGTCTGTCCACACCCATTCCCCTGCCACTAAACTTGGGTTTGCTACTGTTTCTATGGTTGTCCATGAGGAGCCATTGGCAGAATACTCAATGACAAAGGGTTGTGAGGCGGCAGACCACAAAATTCCAACCGTTGTCACTGTACTTGCAGTAGAAAACAGTATAACTGAGGTTGTAGAGGTTGTTGTTGCGGTACCAGAGAGGTACTGGATGGTGCGAAGATTGGTGTTCAATATATCCACCGTACCTACAGGCACAGGGACTTGAGCCATGTTCTCATACATCGGAAGTATAAGTTTCTCAATGCACCACAGTTGCAACCCACGATTGGCAAGGTCAGACAGGATGAGGTAAAGGTTTTCCTGCGCAACTTGCAATTGCTCAGCACTAACGCCTTGCGGAGGCATGCGGCAACGGCGAAAAGCGTGGTCAACCACCTTTCGTGTATTAAATACCGTCTGAGAAACTGTTCCAGAAACTGCCACGTGTTTTCTCCGTTAAGTCGCAGTTCGCTGAACCCAGCGACCTCAATGACAATTATATGGACAATTTGCCTTTCAGCAAACTTTTGGTGAGCGATTAAATGCAGGCACGCCACCTTTTTTCAATTTTGTAGGCGCTTTGCCTGGGTGCATGTGTGATTCGTGCTTATGCACTGCTTTCTTCACTGTTGCTTTGTCCATTTTTACATCTTCATGCACCTTGCCACCTTTTTTCATCATGCCTGTAGGCGCCATAGATGGGCGTGCTGCTGCGGCAAGAGGCGATATAGGAGCTGCCATAGGCGCTGCCATGTTTTCAGGCATTTCAACTTTTCGAAGCATTGCAACTTCTTTCTTCATCACTCTTTTAGGCGCTGACTTGGCTTTTGTCTTACCACCTTTTTTCATTGGTGTAGGCGCATCAACTTTGCCGCCATGCGCGTAACCGGGCATGCTTGCACGTTCTGTTGGTTTGTTAAAAGTAAACTCGCCGTATGATGTTTTTCCCATGATGTTACCTTTAGTAGATGATTGAGAATGCAGTTACGATGGCTGACGGTTGAATTGGCGCCGCGTACGGTACAGTGATGGCAGCTGAGAAATCAAGAGTGGTTGTGGCAGCAGCAGTTGCCCAATAAAACTGCACGTATTGAAGAGCAGTGAAGTTGCCAAGCAATGACAAATTGAAAGTTGCTGCGCCACCGTCGCCTACTTTTGGCACAACTATTGTGCTAGTAGTACCAGGGGCGTTAACACCATCCAATGCTTGCCAAAACCGAACCACGCAATCAGTTGCTGCAGAATTGGCAAGTTGCACATTCACATTGAGATTGTAGAGTGCAGCGTTGGTAAATGTAAGCTTAGTTGGATTGCTACTTGCGTCATTGACAACAACAATGCCTGAACTAACATACTGCGTATTGAATTTAATAGCGGTAGGTGTGTTGGCGACTGCTGTCTGATCCGTTTGGTCATAGTAAGCAGCGTAGTATGTGGCGTTGGTGTAAGTCTTGAGTTGCTGTGCTGTCAAACGCACAGATGCTGCTGACTGCACTGCCTCAAACTGTTCTGTGCCACTTAAGGCACTGCCAGCGGTTAGATCGGGAATGGTTACGTATGACATTCTTAGCCGTAAGTCTTAATGACTTCTATAACTACGGAGTATGCATCACCAGCACCAACATCCATTGTTGTAAACGAAATGTCGCCTGTTTTGCCTGCGCCCGAATTGTTTGGTATGCCACCAAACATGCTGTAATCCATAAAATAATTATTATTTTGCGGCAAAGTAATAATCATCAAAGGCGTGGTAGCTGCCCAAAGCATTTGTATTTCACAACCGTGAGTTTGTGACCAAACTCTATTCAAAATACAGCCAGTGCAAGCGAGCGCACCTTGCGGATTTAGCGTAGACACGTCAATTTTGACTACAGCTGTTTCTGTTGTATCAACAAAACCTGTGACCTTGATAATGGCAAGACGCTCGCCATCAAGGATTGTCTGACTCGTCAGTACGTTTGCCATCTATTGCTCCTAAATAAGACAGGGGACTAAGCCCCCGTCAATTGATTAAGCCTGTGTAACGCCGAGAGCACCAATACGTGTTGCATTCGGGCCTGCCGCAATTGCTGGCAGGGCTATTCCCATTACAAGACGTTTGATACCGTCACAAGCAGACGAGGGTAAATAAGTACCCCTTATGTCGCCCGTGGTTGTGGTAGCTGTCAACGTAGCGGCAGGAGTCATAGTTCCAGCATCTTGAGCCAAGGTATTGTCCCAACCAACGCGGGCAACGTAACCCCTGTCAGTGATGCGCAATGGAGAACCTAAGATGTCTGTTGTACCTACCGCAACGGTTACCACGCTACCGCCTGAAGCAGCAACACTGGCAATTTGGTAGAAGGCTTTTTTGCCACTGACAGTCGTTGATGCCACTGTTCCTGTTGCAATCACCTCGCTCATGGCCTGACCGTAGTAGTCGTAGCCAGAGACGGTGATGTTGACAGTAGTTGGGGAGCCAGCGCCTGTGGTTGTGGAAACCGCACGAGGGCAGTCAAGTTGCAATCCTGTTGCACCGCCTGTAATCGTAGCGGATGTAACACCAGCACCTGCGGCAAGCGTGAGCGTGGTAGCAGTTGTGATGACAGCGGCAACAATGTTGGTTGTCAGCTTTGCCTGTGGTACAGCGTCCCAAACATAGATGCGACCCAGTGGGCCAACACCTACGCTCATTGGGGATGGGTTTTGCAACAAAGCATTACCAGAACCAATGATGGTAGCGCTTGCTACAGTTTGTGAGGCGCTTACGGTGTAAGTGCCTATACCTCCAGAACCTGTGCCAAAAGCGGTGATGTAGGTTCCATTGGTGAGTGAGGTTGAACTGTCAATGAACATACCCACAATAATTGGGTCGCCAGAAAGCATTTCGGTGACGGTCAATGTAGTGGTAGCAATTGAACCAGTAAAAGTTGAAACAGCAGGGTATTGGTCTGAACCCTGAATGGTAATAGCGGAACCTAGAAATAGGTCATCTGAAAATTGAGGCATGTTGTCTTCTCCTTGAAAAGCTTGACAAATTAAAAATAAAAGAAGGGGGCTTTCACACCCCCTTCACTTTTACAGACCAGCGGTACCGTAAATGGTACGAGGATCTGTCCAACCTGGAATGTAACGCTCTGTCGCTTTGTAACGCATGGAGTCGGTTTCGAAATCGCCTTCCATGGATTTTTCCAAAGCACGGCGCATCATCAATTGCAGGCCAACCTTGGCGTCTGTCTGCACCCACCATGCGGTGGTTGAAGTCAAACGAGACAAGTTTGCTTGACCGCCACCCAACATGCCCATTGACTTGATGGGGTTGATGTCGTTGTTTGCACTACCTGCACGCAACACCGATTTCAACAACACTTCAGCTTGGAAGACATTGGAGGGGCTCACAACCAACTTTTCAGGATTCAAACGAATACGCTTGCCGTTGTTGTCAATGGCATTGCGGATTTGAATGAGCATCTGCTCAAGTGAGGTTTGTGATAAGTTAGCAGCACTTGACAGCACATTGCTGAAGGTGCCGGCAGCGATGGGGTGCGATGCATTAACCAATGAAACACCATCACCACCAACATAAGCACCGCCGGTGAAGGAACGGTTCAAAATGTTAGCGCACAGAGTTTCTTTGGTTTCAATCAACGATTGTGCCAAGTGTTTGGCGTAGGTTTGACCAATGGAAATGTGATCGCCATCTTCAACCAAGACTTTGGTCAAGGCAAAAGCCAAGCCGAAGACTTTGTAGACATAACGAGCATTGAACAGCACACCACCTGCTTGATAGGTGACGGGCATGCCATCGGGCAGCTCAGGAGCTGCACCAAATCCGTACAGGACAGGCTCTTCGTGATAGTTACGTGGAATGCCTCGACGTTCTGAGAAGACTTGCTTCCACTCATCGGCACGTTGGTCATAAATGCCATCGAACTCCTCATTCAGAATAGGTTCAACAATTGAGCGGAAGTCAGTAGAACGCATAGGAACAGCGCACATGACCATACCACTTCGGACCATATATCCAAAGAGCATGTCGCTCAGTTTTTCGCCTAAACTCCAGAAGAAGTTTTTGGTGCTAGTACTAACCGCGTTAAACACGGACAAAAGTTTTTGTTTCATGTCTGTTACTCCTTAGAATGCAACTTTATCAGCAACATATTGATGCTCGGAGATCTCGACTTGACAGATCACATAAGTATCACCGAATGCGTTATCTGCGCCGGGTGTAATGCCGATCAGACGCAATTGTGCGCTAGCTGATGTAGTAACAGTGCTAACATCCAAAACAACAGCACTTAAACCCGTGGTTTGTGAACCAGCGGTAATTGTGCCTGTGTCAAATTGGTTGCTAATGTTGGTTACGTTGATAGCAGCGTTTGATTGAATTTCATAAACAATCATTGGGTCAGTAGTTGCATAAGCAACAATTTGCGTGGCAGTTGTGCTGGCAATGAATTTGTTGGATACGCGACGACGACCGTCAGAGTCAGTGAACTCAATACCTTGGAAAGTACCAATGAAGGCGTCACCAATTGCTGCAGGTGCCAGTGTTCCGTCTGCCGCAAGTTTCACTGGCTGATTCTGTAGCAATGTGGAGCTATAGTTATCAGCCAAGGTGAATGCCTGCGGGCGCACAGAACCACTGGGGTGGTAAGCGGGACGAAGCCCGAAGGGTGCATTTACAGTATTCGACATGTTTGTTTCCTTTAAGAGAATGTCGTTCGAAGTTTAGAGTTAGTCAGTAAAAACTGCCTTACCCGGTGCTTTACGCAAGTCCTGCATACCATCACCCTCGATAATACTTCCACCAGCAGCCATAATGCCATCCTTCATCTGGTCCACCATGGCTTGAAGTTTCTCATCTTCGCGCAGGGGTGCGCTGTAATGTGCTTCAGTCATGTAGGTCTCATAGAGACGCATAGGAAGTTTAAAGGCTAGCATTTCGTTGACTCCAACCATGCCTACGTATTCGCCAGTCTTGATCGTGGCGTATTCCCAGCCCGGAACATCTTCAGGCTTGATTGGTTCGTAGCCGAGACGCATACGACCTTGAATGGAATCACGTGGGTTTGTGGTGGTCAACCAGCAACTGTGGTAACCGGGGATCTTTGGTAAATCAGGCAATGCGCTCTGGAAGAACTGCTGCCTAAACATTTCGACTCTATCGTCGTCCGACAATTCCCTCGCCTCTTTGGCGGCACGATCAAGTGCTGCCCTAGATTCACGTGCGGGGTCAGAAGTTTTTTTCAGTCGTTCATCGGTCATGGTGCTCACTCCTTAGTTTCAGCGAGTTGAATTTTCTTTATCCCACTTGGCATACTGCTTGAGGTAGCGTTGCCTTGCGGTAGGATCGTCCCAGACGCCAGCATCAATCATTGCTTGCTTCCGTTCTGGTGACACGTATACTTCGTTGCGAGTACTGCGAGGGGCGTGCTCACGGCTAGAGCCAAGGGGTGGACCCCTACGACCTGACCGCTGTGTGTTGTCATCATCCAATGCCTCCACTCGTTTGTCCAGCTCTCGCCAATATTCCAATGTGTTTGGATTATACCCGTCATTTGCAAGATTTTGATCAATTTCCAAAACTTTTTGTGATCGATCATCTCCCGTGTTAGGTTTGTACCAAGAATTTGTCTTCATCCAGTCCTGCGCCAGCTGCGTAGCAAGCTGTTGTGGCTGCTGCGATTGCGCGGGTTGCGACACAGGATTCTTGAAGTTATGCTTGACATGCTCTAATTGCAACGCCTTATCACGTGCGTTATCACGAATGCGCATGGCTTTGGCAACATCGTCGCCATTACCTGCTTCAATTGCTCTTGCAATGATATGCTCAGCGGCACGAGCCTCTTCTTGAGTGGCTTTTAATTGCTGGTCAATAGTTGCATACTCAGTGGTAGCATTTTTGTGCTCAATGCCTTGTACGCGGCGCAAAAGTTCGTTGTTTTGGTTGCGAAGTTGCTGCAACTCAGTCTTATCACGCTCAATTGCTTGTTTACGGCGTAAAGTACGGTCTGCCTTTTCTTCACGACGGCGCTTGCGCAAATCTTCACGATCGTCACTATCAGGAGATAGTCGACTGTCTTCGTCGTCGTCGCCTACTTCAGGCTTTTCATCAACCGGAATTAACTCTTGGTCTTTTGCATTTGCTGGTCGATTGTCCAAGTCATCGTCGTCATTCTCGTCCAAGACGTTGTCTTGTGCTTTCTTATTCATAATAAGCTCCTTTCAGCTTTTAGATAAATGCACGGATTTGCATAGGGTCACCTGTGATTTTGCCAATGATGTCGAGGTCGTTGTAAATCACAAACTCAATTTCTTCACCATCTTTTTTCACAGTCCAACGGTCACCACCATACTTTGGTGTGCGGACAAAATCACCCGGGTTACACCAAGCGCCTTCAGGCCACATGTCCATTGTGTTGCGGTTCTTAAAAGCCAATGGGCCTACAAGCGCAACTTTGGACACCTGCGTATTGCTGGCTTCTGTCTTACGGGCTTCTTCTGGGATGTAGATTCCGCCACTGGTCTGTGACTTGGCGCGTCTTACTTGCACCATAACACGTGAACCAAATGGGATGATGCCTGGGTCCACATCTGGGAAGGCATCTTCTAAGGAGTCATACGACATTGACAATGGTAGTTCAAGTAGCATTCGCTTCTCCGATTGCTGGGTTAAAAATCACGCTCATCCTGATCCTTCAGGACTTGCTCCACTTTTGAGAGGGCAGCTTCCAGGCCTTGATAGTAGCCTATTGACTTTCCATACTCAAACTCTACACTCTTATCGGGCCCCGGTGGAACTTTCAAGGCACGGTGAGCAACACTGTTCTGCTCCTCTTTCAGCAGACCGATGAGCTTAGCAAACACTTATCAACCGCCGCTTGTCGCGCGCTTGGCTGGCATAGGTGTTTGGCTCTTCGTCATTTTGGGATACTGTTTTGCTGTGCCTGTGGGCTTGGCAGGTGTAGGTGCTGGATCTTTTCCAGAACCTTCACAGGATGTTGGGTAGGTTTTACCCATTGCCATTTGTTTGTGTAAACTCAATGCTTCCATGATAGCTCCTTAGGGGTTGGGGTTGATGCCTGTGCCAGTTGAATACGCAATCTTTTCGCCACTCTGTACTTCAAGTGCAGCCAACTGCTTGGCTGTTTGGTTGTCTTCTGAATTAACGAAGATCTTGGTTTCGTTGTCATCTCTGTTGCGCATGTCCTCGCCTTGCTGACGTGCTTGTTCGCGTTGCAATTCAAGTTGTGCGCGTTGCGCGTCGTTGGACATTTCAACTTGGCGCGCTTGTTGTCTGTCTGCAAGCTCCGCTTGCTTGACAGCCATGTTGGCTTGATCAGCTGCTTGTTTGCGTGCAACTTCTTGCTTGGCGATTTCTGTGCCTGGGTCATTAGGATTAGGTGGCTGCATGGATTGCAGCAACTGCACCGCTTGTTCAATGATGGGGGGCAAGGCCTGGAGTGACTGATTAACCTCTTCAATAACTGATTGACTTGTTGCAGCCATGACTTGATCAAACGCTTTCTTTTCTTCAGTGCTTGCTTTAAGCAACAACTTTTCAATAGGTTGACCAGCGGCTTCTGAAGCCACGTCCACCATGCGGCTAACATACCACAACACCATGTGCTCACGCAAATGCTCAAGTAAGATAGGCATTACAGTTGGTGCCGCTACTCTACTTGCGCCAAGCACTGGGCTGGTCATAAAGTCAAGGTGCACTTGAATGTGCGCAAGGTGATCTTGTTCTGGAAATGCTGCAATAGGTCTACTCATACTTGCTGCCACATTCTCATTGACCGCATTCATTTCTTTTACTTCAGGTTGTGGCATAAGCAACGCTTCGCCATCAGGCACCTTCAGCTGTTTAAGCAACATCTTTTCAACTTCACGCGCATTGTATAAGCCGGGGTGCGAATCCGAACGTTGCACAATTGTTTGAACTTGCGCAAAGCGTTGTGTATCACTATAGATGTTAGGGTCAGAAACTGGCACCACGTTCATGGGGCCTTCAAAGTCTTTGCGGTAAGCAAGCACTTCACCTGCGTCATCACGAATTTCTTGCTCATCCATGTAGAAGCGATTGATGCGGTACAAAACACCTAACAGGCGCGCCATGGCATCATGCACTCGCATGTGAATGGCTGAAAACACAGTCATGCCTTGTTCCATGCGAGCCAGTGTAGTGCCTACAGGCGTATTAGCGTTGCTGTCAGACAAGTCTTCAAAGGTAGTCCTCACCACGCCTTTGCCAGCATCAATCAAAAAGCCCATCAATTGAAACAGCACAGGCGATGGTGGGTTGAAAGGCATAGGCATCATCACCTTACGAATATCATCCTGCCCAAACGATCCCTCTATCTCATGCACCTCAGTTGGGTCAACGCGGTCTGTCTGACCACCAGAACCGCCTTTAAGCTTTAACAGGCCTGGGAAATTGCTAATGTGCGCTGAGTCAAGCAAGGCTCGCAACGCACCAGTGGTCGCTGCTGACAAGCCGCCAATCATGTGAGTGAGGCCAATGGGGTAAGCGCCGCGCCATGGTACAAACGGAAACTCGATGATGTGCACTAGCTCTTCCATCAACTCGTCGTCTTCTTCCCAGTTGCGATAGACTGACAACACCTTTTGCGTGCTCTTGTCTACTGAGATGACGTATGGTGCTGGGCCGTCTGTGTCGTCTTCTACATCATAAAAGACAGCAATCTCAAGAATTGTACGCAAACCATCTGTGTTGTATGCATCAGACTTGCGGCCTTCAATTTTATCGTTGGCTGCTTCTGACTTGGATACTTCAGGTGTATGCGGCTCAGGCGTTAGCTCAACATCGCGATACATGCCTGTCTTTACACGCTGGCTGTATTCCAACTTTGTAATGTATTGCACATGCGTCTTGCGTTCGGCAGTGTAGAAGTTTGTAGCTGCAAACGGCAACAGAATGTCGTCGGACGAAACAAATATAGGAGAAGGCCGCTTACGGCGCTGGTCCCATGTCAGCTTAATGTACTGCACGCCTGATAGCGGCATTTGCGTAGACATTTGCTCAAGCTCTGCTCTAAACTCAGGCATCTGTTTGGTCATTTGCCAATTAAGGAATTTAGTAATGCGCTCTGACTTTTGATACTTGTCTTTTGTCACGCTGCCAATGATGTCTTGGCGAGCTGGGCCGGTAGGTGGAAAGATCTCTTTCATCACACGAGCTGAAAAGTCAACGCATGCTTCTGTCAGCATGGGGTGTACAACCTTTGATGCACCTGTGAAAGCCGCACCACCGGGTGCATCATCACCTAAGCCTGTGCGCTTAATGCCTTCTTCGTATTGCTCATCACGACGCTTACGAGCCTCTTTGTCTTTTTCAACCAGTTCGCAAAGGTCTGAGCCCATAATCGCAAGTTCGCTTTCAGGCATGTCTTCAGCAAGGTTGGCATAAAACTCTGACTCACCGGGCAATGCAGCATCGCCTATCTTGACCATTGCGCCGCCGTCGTCGGTATCCTTCACATCGTCATCATCATTTTCAATTGGCATCATTTCGCCAAGTTGCTCTTCCATTGTGTCGTCGTTGTCGGCCATGTGTTATCCTTTATGCGGCGTATGGGTTGTAACGTTCAACCACTGGCTTACGAGATCTTGGTTCTTCAGGTTCGCGTGTGACAGAGACTTGGTTGCGGTCTGCAAGGAGTCGCAATGCCTGTGTCGTTGAGTCAACATAATCATCATGCTTAATCGATCGTTCACCATGAAAGCTGCAAACCTGCGCCATTAAGGGCTCAGCCCAAGTGCGAGGCTGCCC
>Ga0181365_1000328_pt1 | contig 10517 bp, 14 predicted proteins | sample Fa13NDMM110DN_FD_130097 | JGI IMG/M metagenome (GOLD analysis project Ga0181365, IMG submission 130097) | Freshwater viral communities from Lake Michigan, USA - Fa13.ND.MM110.D.N | ecosystem: Environmental > Aquatic > Freshwater > Lake | place: USA: Michigan | collected 2013-09-24
CGATAAATTCATCTTCGTTAAAATCAAAAATATTACCTTGATTAAATGCCGTACCTTTGGAAAAGAATTTTCCATCGTAAACTTCTGTTTTTCCTGTTGGCTGAATTAAAACAGCATTGTCTTTGTTTGCCCACTCTTTATAAGATGTAGCGTTCAAAATGACAGCGTGTTTTCCTAACCCGACAGATTGGAACTCCGGTAGGCCCCAACCTTCCGCCCCAGACATTCCAAGAACAATGTCAGCAGAATTCAAGAAATCGTTATAAATAGAATTCTTGGGCATGTGGCTTAAAAAAGAAACATTAAATACATTTTTCCCTTCTAGTATTGTATTATATATAAGTTTCAGTTCATTTGGGTCTTGGTAAAATAGATTATGTATAGCGCACTGCAAGGAGTATTTGTTGTCTTTGCCAAATTTTTTGACCCAAGCTCTGATTATTTTTTCGTGGTGTTTCCTCTTTTCAAATTTTCCACATAAATTAAATGTTATTCTGTCGTCATTAAAATAAGTTTTATTTGTAATTTTGAAATGTTTTGAATCAAAACCTAGAGGAACAACAGAAGACTCTATATTATTTTCAGAAAAAACAGATTTAGTATATTCAGAAGTGACGCAAACAGAACTGCCCTTGAGTATGTTTGATTCAATTTTTGTCAATTGATCTGTTTCATGGAAAGTCAAAAGAATTTGCTTATCAGAATAAGACCTTAGAGAGTCATTGATGTGCCAAAGTCTTATGATTGGGTCTTTTCTATTGTGTCTTGCTAAAGACTCGTTATGATTTTTAGAAATCCAGTCTATAAAACTCTGCTCAAAATCATAAGCAGAAAAATCTATTGGATGGTCTGAAGCTTTAAAAATGCATGGATTCAACCCAATTTTATAAAATTCATATAAAATATTGAAGCTGACTTGACCAAAGCTCAAACTGTTTAGTGGAAATTGTACGGAAAAAGACATAAAAAAACCTACCCATGTTGTATAGGTAGGGTAAAAAATTTTCTATTTTTTATTACAGGACGCCATCTTCATCTTGTGTTTCGGCGCTAGATGCAACAGAAGCCTTATTAGGGGCAGAAACTGCTGCTGGAGAGGACTCCTTCTTCTCCTTGTCTGAGATGTACACCCGGAAATCAGGTGACTTGTCAGACTTTTTTTCCTTATTTGAAAAGATGACAATGTCAATCTTTCCCTCAAGGGAGGTTTGAATATGGCCAGTCATATATTTCTGGCTTTTATCCTTGCTCAACTTTGTCCATAGAGCACCCACTTCTCTACGGTCCCACTTGCTTGGTTCAGTCTTAGTATTCATAACTCTAAATTATGGCATCAAAAAAGCTAAAAATCAAATTAAATCAAAAGAATTTTTACTTTGTATTTTGTTTTTTAAGAAGACTCTGGCTTTTTCATGCAAATTTATTGCGGTCTGGGTGCTCATTCCTAATTTTTTAGCTATTTTATTCCATGTTGTCAGCTTTTCATTGTTGGAAAAGTACCTAAGCTTATATACATCATTTATTCTTTTATCTTTAAATGAAGAAAGCAAAGCTGTTAGATAGTCGAGCATGTCTGAGCTTTTATCTGTAACAAGTAAGACATCTTTATTATTAAAGAAGTCTATGGTTTTTTCTTCAGAGGCTACATATTTTTTATTAGCATTTATGTAATTCAAAAAGTGATACCTTGAGCAATTGCAAAACCATGTAGAAAATTTTGAGTTTTGGTTAGGGTCAAAAGAAGAGATTGCTTTATAGAGAACGTAATAAAGCTCAGATTTTATATCGTCTCTGTTCATGCCAGTTTTTAATAAAGCTGGGGTGTATTTTTTAGCTATGGAAAAATAAAAATTCTCATAGCTTGAAGATAGATGTATAAAACTATCGTTGCAATTTTTAGACTTAATCTTATTAACGAGCTTTAAGTCTTCCGAATCATTGTTTAAAACTTTCATAATCTTATTCCTTGAACCGATTAACCTTTACAGCGTGCTGGTTTCACCATTGCCTTGAACCTTTTCCCTGAGTTGGCTTAAAAGAAATAGCAGGTCAGCTTAGATGTTTTTATCTAAGCTTATTTAACCCAAAAGTACCCGAATCAGTCAGCGCATCTCCGGCTTTAAATAGTCCGTTTAGCTAACGAGTTCTTTTGGCTATGTTGAACAACTTGTACGTAGGTGACTTTTTTTCGGACCCACCATTGCCTTTTCCCTTGAGAGGATAAAAGTTTCTAGCAGTTTTAAATAGGACTCAATTACGACGCGACCTCTCCCGAACACACGCTGAGGTTTCCCTCAATTTCCTATCGTCTTTCAACGGGCTTGCTGTCTCTTACGAGTTAAGATAAGTTTTTTAAACTTAAATGAGCATGGTTTTGCTCTGGCTACCCCTACTAAGTTATTCAAGAACAGTATTGCCTCTCCTTCAGTCCAAGTCAAATTATTTCTTCAAATCTTCAGCAGAAACTTTTGACGCCATATAAATTAAATTTTTCAAATCCTTTTCCGAGATGTCCTTGGGGTCGCATTTTTCAGAATCCGTCCCCAAGTTGTCGCAGACGGTATTTATTACACTTGAAATTCCAGCGGCGACAAAAGCAGAAATCTCAATCGTTTGGGAAAAACTCTCAAGAGACTTATATAAAACCCAATACTTTTCGCCTCCGACTTCGGAACTCCTTACTACGCCACCTTTTTCCATTTCAATTAAAGCGCAAACCAAAGCCGCGTTTTCAGAATCCTCATCCTCTGAAATCACAATGAGGTCTTTTCGATTCTTTTTTAAAGTAAATACAGTATTAGAGCTAAAGTATTCGTTGAGTAGTTGATAAGCGTCAATAATGGTCATATATTAATATGGATTAAATACAAACAAAAGCAAATTTTATTTGACTTCTAGCGCAAGCAAGCAATAATTAAGAAATGGACATCCAAATCAAACTTCTTAGCGAAAATGCAAAAATCCCTAGCCAAGGGACTTCCATGTCCGCTGGGTATGATTTATACGCTGCTGAAGAAGGACTGGTTCCAAGGCATTCTCGCAAGCTTATAAAGACCAACGTAAGCATGTCAATCCCCATGAATCATTACGGAAGGGTTGCTCCTAGGTCCGGGCTGGCTTATAAAAACGGAATAGATGTTTTGGCTGGGGTTATTGATAGCGACTATCGTGGAGACATTGGAGTTGTGCTATACAATACAGATAAAGATTCAGATTTTAATGTAAAAATTGGTGATAAAATAGCTCAAATAATTATTGAACCATGCAGTTCTGTCAACTTCATGAAGACTCAAATCCTTTCGAATTCTAATCGTGGAGAAAGTGGTTATGGACATACCGGCTGAAATCATAAACGGCTCATCTTGCGCCGCTTTGTCATTCTTAATCTACAAAACTGACGCTATCGCAGAGTATGCGAAATGCCTAAGGTTGCATAGATTATTCGATTTAACCGCATATTTTTGTTTTAAAATACAAAATCCATACGAAAATTATTTTGATTTTTTGCATTACAAGAGACATACTTTCTTCACAAAATTATTAGCGTGCCCATTCTGTTTTGGTTTTTGGCTTTGCGCAGCGGCAAGTCAGTTCAGTTTTTTTACTTTATTTTGCTATTGTGTTTATATAATCACCTATAAGATAATGATTAAGCTATAAAATGGAATTAGAAATTAAAGGATTCATAGAGTTTTGCAAATTTCTTGCTAACTATCCAGAAGACATTGCTAAAAACGAAGAGCTAGTTAAGCTTTTGGATTTCTGCTTTAGTTCTTTATCAACATGCGATTGTTCAGATACTAGCAAAAACAACTCTAAAGAGCTTGAGAGTCATTTTTTTTCTACTTTGGGGTCCATGTCTAAAGATATGCACATTTTGATAGGCGAAATATTTGATAAAGAAAACAGATATACAAACATCCACATCTCTTTTGTAAATAACGATACAGTAATTAAAATAAAATGAACTCTATTAGATTTGAAATCAATAAAAAACTGATTGGAAAACCAGTGAAAGTTTTAGACAATGAAAACGAATGGCTTGGTACAGTAGTTTCTGTTGAAGATGAAGACACTTTTTCTATTTCAGATGGAGAAAAGGTCAAAACTGTTGATATTTTTAACATAAGATCATTAGATTAAGTGTAATGATTCAATATGCCTCTTCCTAAGCCAAGCAAAAATCAAAAACAAAGCGATTTTGTTTCAAAGTGCATGGGAGATTCTTCGATAATAAAAGAATTTCCTGATCAAAAACAAAGAGCCGCTATCTGTTACAGTCAGTTCAAGAGGAAAGTCAAAGCATCAGAACCTCTTGATTGGGAAGATTCGATGGACGAGTGTTTTATAATTTATTAAAAACATGGCGCACCGAAATGCGCCATGTTTTTTATTATTACGGCTTCTTTCCCGACTTGCCGCCGCTACTGGAGTTTCCAGTATTGCCAGTGTTGGCAGGCTTTCCTACGTTACCAGCTCCACCGGCCTTACCTGAGCTTCCAGAGGAGCCAATGTTTCCAGACTTTGTAGCAGCCTTCTTGATGATTTTATTATTTTTATTTGAGGACTTCATATGTCGTTTTTTATAGGGAAATAAACTTGAAATATCAAAAAAAAAATTGATTTTAAAGAAAAAAAAGACAAGCTGTCCAACTGTGACAGGGATAGAAGATAAACCACTTTGCTTGTGCCTGAATAAAAAATGGCAAAGAATTGGCGTGAAATCAGTCAGAGAAGCGTTTAACGAACTCGTTAGCCCAAACTGTTTAGCTCTAAATATTGTATATGAACAAAACAAAGACGGTTCATTCAATTTTAATCAAATCGAAGATATACAAGCAGTAAAATGGGACGAATGGTTAAAATTACCAATTCGAAGCTGCGATTTTGAGATAAGAACAAGCAAATTAACAATAAGAGTCCCAACTATATTAGTCTCTTCTAGATACTCAGGGATGCCTAGAAAAAGATTTAATCCAACTAAAAACAATATTTGGATTAGAGATAACGGCATTTGCCAATACACAGGCAGAGTTCTTAAAAAAGAACAAGCTAATATTGATCATTTAATCCCAAAGTCCAGAGGAGGACAAAGCACTTGGGAGAACATGGCTCTAAGTTGTAAAAATATAAATTCCAAAAAAGGAAGTAAAACCCCAAAAGAAGCTGGCTTGAATTTAATAAGAGAGCCTAAAAAAATGAAAACAACTTTAGCTTCCGAACTTATCAAATTTAATAATCATGTCGATTGGAGTTTTTTTTAATAAATGAAACATAAAATAATAGGAATATCCGGTTTAGCAAGAGACGGCAAAGATTCTGTTTGCAAAATCCTCAAAAACTACTTTACTAAACACAGTGAGTACAAATTCAAAAAAGTGTCTTTAGCTGATCAATTAAAGCTTGAATGCTATGACGCTTGCATGGATTTATTTAAAATAGACCCAGTCAATTGCTCTGGGCAGGACAAGGAAAAAATACGAGATTTTCTTGTTTTCTATGGCAAGGTTATGCGCTCAAAAAGCAAAGGCGCACATTGGACAAAAGAGGCGATGAAAAAAATCAAAAGGCTTGATTCTGGCAATGATATTTTTTGTGTTCCAGATATTAGATACGCTTCTTATTCTGAAGATGAATGCCAATGGATTAAAAAGAATAAAGGAGTTCACATTCACGTCCAAAAAGTCACTGTAGAAACAAATTTTCAACTCGGGGAAGGATTTTCTATAAAAAAGAAATTTTCCATTCCAGTAAATAAAGAAGAATTAGAAAACACTCCTATAGTTGCATCTCTTGCAGACTACACAATAGAATGGCAAGATTGTTCGCCACAAGCTCCGGAACATAATCGAGAGTGCATAGATGCTGTAAATAAAATAGCTAGGAATATTCTCGAACAGTATAAAGGCTAGTGTTCTTTTTTTATAAAAAATTTGACTTTTAAACTAAAAAGGCCAAGTTCTCTAGCTATGAGAAACACATATACACTAACAGTTAGCGAGTCCAGTTCGGGTCACTTTTCAGTGACCAACGCAGAGAAGACTGTCCGGATCAATCAGCACCGAGTAGATTCAAGGCCTGTTGCTAAGAACAGCTTTGCATTCGCTTCCGCTTCTGAGCCTCAAAGCTTGGTCGCGTCGAAGAAGTCTATGCGAAAGTCCCGCTGAATCTCTCGATTGGGGAGGGGAGCGAAAGCTCCCTTCCCCTTTTTTTATATGAAAAAAGAAAATTTACTTTTAAAAAGCTCTACTTTTTATCTAAAAGAGTCTAAAAAACTTTTAAGCAAAATTAAAAAAACAAAAACTGTAAAAGAAAAAATACAAGCCCTTAAAGAACTTGAAGCATTACGCAACAAAATTAAATTTGAAATCAACGAAATAACCAAAATTTTAAAAGACTCAAAAGACTCCGATGATCAAGATTCGGAAGAATGGAAAAACGGCTGAGTAGATTGCTCTATGAGAATATTAGATTTGTATGCTGGCGCTGGCGGAGAACGTCGGCGCGCTAGGATTGAGGCTCGGGGACATTCTTATGTTACTCTTGATTTGGACCCAAAGTTCAAGTGCAATTTAACTATGGATATGATGACTGTGAATCCTGAGGAGTTCCTCAAAGAACATGGTCATTTTGATTTGATTTCAGCCTCTCCCCCATGCGAGGCATTTTCAGTGGCGTCTATCGGTCACCATTGGGGCGGCGGCAAGGGGGCCTATCTACCCAAGACCCCTGAGGCGACTCAAATGCAAGCCTTAGTTGTTAAGACTATTGAGTTTATCAACCATATGAAGCCGACTGGTTGGTTCATTGAGAATCCTCGGGGCGTGCTTAGGAAGCTCCCCTGCGTTGCTGGTCTAGCTCGGAACACAATCTGCTTTTGTAGATATGGGGATACCTCAATGAAGCCAACCGACTTGTGGGGTCAAGTTCCCGGATGGGTTCCTAGACCGATGTGCCATAATGGCCATCCTGATCATGATGCTGCACCAAGGGGAGCGAGAACAGGCACACAAGGCAAAAATGGAGCAGCGGAACGGGCAGTCGTTCCTTGGCAACTATGGGCAGATTTCATCTGGGCCTTAGAAGGAAATAACCCTTAAAAAGCCGTGTACCCATAAGTTCTTCCGGTCCTTATGTAAGGATAATCCGTCGGATAAGCTCCAGCAATAATATCATCACCGACAATTTGTCCGGGTTTGGCTTTATTAGCTCTATAGGCGCTTATTAAATTCCTAAGCTCTTGCTCTTCTTGTTTTTTTTCTGTGCTGATGCTTCTAATAAGTTGATTTTTATCTACTCTCCTTACATTTGTGTCTTGATCTTGAATTTCTACAACGTCATTAGTATTCATGTCTGTCAACTTAGATCTTATTATCACAGAATACCTATGAATCATGTATATTTTTTTTAAAATTGCTACAGCATTTATATCTATCTCGCAATTGCTAGAGTCAACAATCTCAAATGAATCATCAATATAAAAATCAGAAAACAAAAAACTATTCAAAGCCCCGACATTAGCTCTTATCCAGTAAGACACCGGGGCAAGACTTAGGTCAGTTGGTTCGCCTAAATCAAAATAAATTTCTTGGGCTATGTCAACAACTTTCATAAATTTAATTACACTGCAAGATTAAATATTAAACAACAGAATTTTTTTGAACCTGAATAGCGTAGTAATATGAGCCTGAACCAACTAAATCTTTACCTGCAAATTGCAGGGAGCTAATTAGTTATGTTTGGTATAAAATTAATTATTTTATTTTTGTAACTTGGTACTGGCGGAAATGGTGGCAAATTGATACTGACTGAAGTAGGGATTGTCGGCCAAATAATTTTGGTTGGATCATCTACATCTGGTAGATCACGCAGTTGTTGTCTAAATGTTGCAAATTCAGTTTTGACTTGCGATGAGAATGGTACATCCAATAATTGTGTAAAATCGGTTAACGATAGATATCTGTCCCGAATCATTCTTATTTGACTTTTTAAAATGTTTTTTCTTTGAGTCAGCTCTTGATCCGATAAAGATTTTAAAGTGTAATTTACATTGCAAGTTTTGTCTGCGATGTTTAATTTATTTGTTGAAACTAAGCCTTGACTGATATCATAATCTGGTTCTGTATCAAAAATAGCTTTCCAAAATCCTAAATTTGGGTTTTGTTGCCAACTTAAATCAAGTAATAATTCAGGAGAATTGTCTTCGAGAACATTAAAACCACTAGTTTCACCAAATGATTCTGGCAAATAATTTGGACCTTGAATTATAGAGTAGTTCTCATTATCAATTTTGGTGACTAAAAAATACTGGTTGTTCATGTTTTTATATCAAAAATTTATATTATGGTATTCCAAGTTTAGGTTTTAAGCTTTGAAGAATTGCGTTTGCGTTTGCATATGTAAAATTATTAGGATATTCCCAAGAAGCTATCCAATCTCCTATTAAAACCCTTGGTAAATAATTGTCAATATCAGCTCCATACTTTCCAAGAGCTGGACTTCCTGATGTATTCAAAGTTACACCACCTATGCTGGTATCAACATAAGATTCCCCTGCGCTACTGTAAATAACAAAATACCCAGTATTATAGTAGGCGGAGTTATTTACCATTGCAATATATCTCCTCCCGGCTACTGGTGTGATGCTAGAAGAAACGCCAGTTCCATTCCTAAAAAATTGATAAGGAGACGCTCCATACCCCGAAGTACCTAACCAATAATTATGAGTGCTACCAGCGTAAGCTCCCATAATAATATCTGCTCCATATGTAGTATTAGAAGCAACATATTCCCAGCTAATAATTTGAGTAAACTCGCTAGCAGGTATAAAACCAGAGTGATAAATATATTTACCAGCACCGGGATTATAGCCAGTTGTATTGTTAAGATAAACCATGCCGCCCCATCTATTAGGATAATAATCAGAAGCAGTAATATTATAAGCTGTAGGGCCAGCATTGTACGGCGATAAATCTCTAACTGCCGATGTGCTTGCTAAAGGGGTGTAACTCAACCCTTGGCGGAAGTTCATCATGGTGTAGAAATTTGTACCTGCTTTTAGATATATTCCTAGATTGTATGGAAAAGCTCCACCTATTACATTTGATGAAAGGTTTGCCATCATAATTTTATAAACTTGTACTTACTAATCCTTGAGAAATGACAGTTCCAATCCAGCTTGGAGTAGCTGCTCCTCCTTTATAAGAAGTCAACATGTATCCATCAGCATATCCTGACACACTCGTTGTTGTTGGAGTTATGTTATTCGCCCACAACACATTAGTCCATGTAATAGAAGCTGTGCCATTATATTTTATAACTAACATTAGTGTATTTACATATGGATTGCTATCTCTGCTGCTATATGTAAAACCTGAGATAACTGTACCGTTAGCTAGTGACAGAATATGTGCAGCGCCACTTGCTAAATTAATTGTACAACCTACTGTGCCTGCTAATGATTGGGTGGAACTGTTTTGTACAAGTTTTCCATTGGTATAGATAGACCCGGCTACGTCTAATTTTTGAGTTGGGCTTGCTGTACCTATACCAACATCACCACTTACTAATAAATTTGAGGTTATATCGGCAGTGCCATTTATTTTTGAATTACCAAATACTTCAAAAGTATTAGTAGACTGAGAGTGAGTCCCGAATCTTACTAGATTTGTATACTGGTTAGCAGTGCCTAATGTTTGCTGTAAATATAAAGGTAAATTTGCAGAGCGATCTACTTTTATAAATCTATGTCTGTATTGACCATTAGTGTAAATATTGCTATCAATTACTAAACCATAAACTCCAGTAGCATTCGGGAAAGAGCTAGTATCAGGGATTGCAGTCTGACTACTGACTCCCACGGTCTTTAAATGCAATTGACCTGATGGATTAGTTATGCCTATACCAACATTATTAGCCGTGTCTATTGTAATTGACGGATCAGCAGATCCATATCCCAAATGAAGTTTACCTCCAAATGATTTTAATATTGATTCGCCAGCAGCTGTGCTGGTAAAAAATTGATTTGCACCACCAGCCACACCTATTTCGAACTCGCTGGAACTTCTGCCAACTGATAAAAATGTATAAGCACTTGATGAATTAGATCTAAAACTTGAATAAGTATTTGGTTGTATAACAGATAATTTTCCATCTGGGCTTGATGTACCTATCCCTATTTTATTGCCGGTGATTGTGAAATCGCCTGATGCGTATTGACCACCAACAATTGTGTTGTTCGCAAAGACTTCAAAAATTGGTAAACCACCAATACTATTTACTGACATCAAAGAACTGCTTAGGTCATCCGTAACGCTAAACAATTTGCCACCAGTGCCATGAACCTCGAAGACGTCTGTCGCTCCTGAAAAATTTATCCCAAATTTGCCACTGAGATATCCCGTGCCATTAGCGTTATATGTAAAGCCGCTTTGAGCTATGCCAGTCGCGCCAGTCGTTCCAGACCTAGTTATCACCCCGTTATTGGGGCCTGAAAGGGTAGCTAATCCGCTTGTCCC
>Ga0181365_1000332_pt1 | contig 10485 bp, 20 predicted proteins | sample Fa13NDMM110DN_FD_130097 | JGI IMG/M metagenome (GOLD analysis project Ga0181365, IMG submission 130097) | Freshwater viral communities from Lake Michigan, USA - Fa13.ND.MM110.D.N | ecosystem: Environmental > Aquatic > Freshwater > Lake | place: USA: Michigan | collected 2013-09-24
ACCGGGCAGCTTCACTTGGACGCTTCATTTTCGCGACGGCGTGCCATTCCGAACGGGCAACGCCAAGGCCGCAAACCGTGAGGCGCAAAACCTCGCGGAGCACTCGCAATACAGCGCGATTGTGATTCCAGTAAAGCTCCCGCGAGACGCAGAGCAATCGCAATACGCGCTCTTTGCCGATGGCGATACGATGTATCTGCCGACCGCTCCAACGCTCATTTCCAAAGCAACCAACAAACCAAAATGACACTCGAAGAACTCATCCAAGACTTGAACTCCATCCGGCAACTGCGCGGCGGAGACATAACCGTGAACGTCACGGTAAATCACGACATCCACCCGATGTTCGGACTCGCCATAGCCAAGGTAAAAGCCGACACGGAAAGCAACCCTTACGTCGTCAAAATCATCGCAGAATGAAAACAATCACCCGAACAACGCAAATCACTCTTTTGCCAGAGTGCGAACCAATCTTCGCCGAGTCTGCTATCACCCTGACAATCCAAGATCAAGCCGCTGGCGAATACCTCAAAGTATGCACCGGAAAAGACTCTGACGCAATCCTGATTGACCCCGCCGAATGGCCGCAACTCCGCGAGGCGATTGACTCTATGATGGCGGAGATTGCGAAGCACGAACGCAAGCTATGACGCCGACCTTTGAATCGCAAGGCGTGTAAATCACTCAACAAATCACACATGAAAAAACAAACATACGACGAAATAATCGCAAATAAACGAACGCAAATCATATCCTCTGGATTTGACCCGCTGCCATTCACCGCTCCACTTTTCGACTGGCAAAAGCTAGTCGTTTCGTGGGCGATCAAACAAGGCCGCGCTGCACTCTTCGCGGAGTGCGGACTTGGCAAGACTCCGATGCAGCTTGAGTGGGCGGATCAAGTCTGCCGACACACGGGCGGAAGCGTCCTAATCCTCGCGCCATTGGCCGTTTCTCCGCAGACAGTAGCGGAGGGGCGGAAGTTCGGAATCAACGTCACACACTGCCGCGAGCAAGCCGACGTGAAACCCGGCGTAAATATCACGAACTACGAGCGGCTCGAAAAGTTCACGCCTTCGTTTTTCGCGGGAGTTGTTCTCGATGAAAGCTCCATCCTGAAATCGTTTCAGGGCAAGACTCGCATCATGCTCACCGAGTCATTCGCCAAGACGCCGTTTCGACTTTGCTGCACGGCAACGCCAGCGCCAAACGATTATACCGAGATGGGGCAGCACGCTGATTTTCTTGGCGTCTGTTCACCAGCTCAAATGCTCGCAACCTACTTCATAAACGACACGTTCAACACAGGCGACTGGCGTTTGAAAAAACACGCTCGCACGGCGTTCTGGGAGTGGGTGGCGACGTGGGCGGCGTGCGTTTCCAAGCCGTCCGATCTTGGGTTTTCAGACGACGGCTACGTTCTCCCAGCGCTCAACTTTAAAACTGAAATGGTTCACGTTGACCAAGTGAGTGAAAGGGCAGACGGCGAGCTATTCCGAAACCCGACGCTATCGGCCACAAATCTACACCAAGAGATGCGGCTGACAAACGAGGCGCGGTGCAAGCGAGTGGCTGAAATAGTGGACGCCGTAGATGAGGACTTTAATGTTTGGTGCAATACCAATTACGAAGCCGACGAGCTTATGCGGAAAATACCGTATGCCGTGGAGGTGCGCGGAGATGACACGACCGAATACAAGGAGACTTGCGCGAAGTGGTTCTGCGGCATTGAATTGGCAGAAAAAGATATGGACTTAATAGCCAAAAAATGCTTCACTCGCACATGTGGAAAAAAGAATACGCCGAAAGCAGAAACAGCAAATACGCAAACGATCCAGAATACAGAGAACGCAGAAAGCGGCACGGTAGAACCCCGGAGGAAAACAGAGAATATATGCGACAATACTACGCCGCAAATAAACACCGATGGCCAAAGCGAACCGCAGAGCAACAGCGAATCCATAACGATAGCCGCAGGGAAAAATACAAAACCTGCGAAGAGCATCGCGCAAAGATCAAACAGCAATCAAAGCGATACTGGATCGAAAATCCCCACATCAAGAAACGAGGAAGACTCAAAAAATACGGACTCACAATCGAGCAATTCCACGCAATGCTCGAATCTCAAAACGGATGCTGTGCAATCTGCGGAATGTCAGACACCAGCAGGAAGGAAATCTTCCCTCTTGTTGACCACTGCCACACCACAAACAAAGTCAGAGGACTTTTATGCGAAGCCTGCAATTTCGGAATTGGAAAGTTCCGAGATGACATTGGGAGACTGGAAAAAGCGATTGCTTACCTCAAGAAAAGTAGTGGTGACTAAGGGTTCTATTTTTGGGTTCGGGCTCAATTTCCAATCATGCCGGAACTCTGTCTTTTGCGGCCTTTCATATTCATACGAGCAACTTCACCAGATGCTCAGGCGCAACTACCGATTTGGGCAACTCCGCGAAGTGAATGCCTACATTGTGCAAGCCGACACAGAGGGGCCGATCCTCGATGCCGTGCGCGAAAAAATGGCGAAGCATGATGAGATGAAAACCGAAATGCGGATTGCCGCCGAATCACTGAAAAACAACACACATACAACCAAAATGAAAACAGACATCAACGAAATAACAGGAACAGACTTTAACGCATACCACGGAGATTGCGTCCGAGTAGCTCGCGAAATGATACCCGATGAATCCATCGGCTTCACGGTATTCTCGCCGCCGTTCGCGGACCTATTCACCTACTCCGACGACGTGGCCGATATGGGGAACTGCAAGGACATGGACGACTTCATGGTTCAGTTCAAATACCTGATAGATGAGCTTATGCGGATCACTATGCCGGGACGGGAGTGCGCGGTGCATTGCTGTGACTTGCTGGCGACGAAATGGAAGGACGGCGATATTGAGTTTAAGGACTTCTCTGGCGCAATCGTGACGGCGTTTCGCGAGCGCGGATGGCTGCTTCATTCAAAGGTTACTATCTGGAAAGACCCGGTGACGGAAATGCAGCGGACCAAAGCGCACGGGCTGCTTTACAAGACGCTTCGCAGTGACTCCGCAAACGTCCGCGTCGGCGCTCCTGACTACCTGCTAGTCTTCCGCAAGCCGGGAAGGAACATGACGCCGATTGAACACAGCACGAATGATATTCCACTAGACCGCTGGCAGGAACTAGCATCGCCCGTATGGATGAACATTGATCAAGGCAACGTGCTGAATGGACGCGAGGCGCGGGAGATGCGCGACGAACGGCATATTTGCCCGCTTCAACTCGATGTTATCAACAACGCACTCACGCTATGGAGCGCCCCCGGCGACTTGGTTTTCTCGCCTTTTATGGGGATTGGATCAGAAGGCTATTGCGCTTTGCAAATGGGGCGCAAGTTCGTAGGCGCGGAGTTGAAAGAGTCCTATTTCAAACAGGCTTGCGACAATCTGAAATCGGCGAACGCGCAGTTGAAGCTGATTTAGCCTCCCGCCAAACACCCAACCCAGCAGCACTTCGCGATTGACGACGCGGGGCTGTAAGGTATTCTCTGCTTACTATAATCTAAACTCTTGACAATAAGAACCCACGGCTTACTATGGCATCCATGTATTGCAAACTATTCGCATCGCTCTACCAAGGCACCCTTCGCGGGCGTGCTCACGAAATCCTCGTATTCACAAACCTTCTCGCGCATTGCGACTCAACCGGAATGGTGGACAAGCATCCTCGCGCAATCGCGGAAGAGGTAGGGCTCACGGTTGACGAAGTGAAGGCCGCGCTTATCACGCTGGAATCACCGGACGAGGAAAGCCGTTCGCCAGAGTTGGACGGGGCGCGCATTTCCAGAATTGACGCTCATCGTTCGTGGGGATGGCTCATCGTAAATCACGCGAAGTATTCCGCGATAAGGAACGCGGAAGACAGAAAGGAGCAGAACCGAATCTCTCAGCAAAAGTGGAGAGAGAGAAAGGGAATAAGCAAAGTAAGCCAGAATAAGCCAGAGTCAGCCAATACAGATACATCTAAAGATAAAGATAAAGATAAAGATAAAGATTCAGATACAGACTCAAAAGCAAAAGTAAAAACTCACCTTCCGGCGAGCGAGCGAGGAATTGCTTTTGCCGAATGGTTCAGGACTTTGCTACCTGACACAATCAACCTTTCCGCGAACTGGAAAAACGATTGGGCCAAGTGCTACGATCAAATGATAGCACTCGACAACCGGACGCCCGAAGAGATCACGAAAGTCTGCCGATGGGCTCGCGCTGATAATTTCTGGCAATCCAACTTCATGGCGCCGCCAAAATTGCGGAAGGCCAATGGCGAGGGCGTGAAATACTTCGACGTGTTCCTCGCCAAATCTTCCGCGCTCGCCCCCACCGAAGCGAAAAAAGCAGAACTCGCCGCCGCACACACCGCGCCTCTCGGAAAATGGGGCATCTAATTTATGGACACAAAACAAACCAAGCCGTGCGCTAAATGCGCGAAAACATTCGAGTTCACAATCTACGAAATCATGCCGACCTTCCATCCGGCGCATTGCGTTGCGTGCAGCGTTGCGATTCAAGCGGAGATGCTGAAAATCCAATGCGAGGAGAACAAACGCAAAGCCGACGAAAAGCTCGCGATGGAATGGCTGGCACTTTGCCCGATACGCTTCCGCGACTCGGAAGAAAGCCGACTGCCGCAGGTTTCACGGGAAGCGATTGAAGCGTGGGCTTCTAGCGAAACCACAAACCTTGCTTTCATCGGACCAGCCGGGACATGCAAGACCCGCGCCGGATTCCTCGCGTTGAAAATGGCGCACGAATCGGGCGAGCGGTGCGAAGCAATCTCGCACTCGGCACTCGCAGAAACCGCCCGTGATGCTGCTTTTGGCGATAACACAGAGAAAGCACGCCAGCGGATGCGTGCCTTGCAAAAGTGCGACGTGCTTTTCGTGGATGACATCGGCAAACCGCCGTCCACAGAGCGCACTGATGCCGACTTTGAAGCGTTGATTGATTACCGCTATGCCCACAGGCTCCCGACGATATGGACGAGCAACGCGGGCGGGACATGGCTCGCGTCTCGCTTTGGAGCGGACCGTGGAGAACCCATCGTTCGCCGTCTCGCAGAGGATGCAATTATTGCCAAGCTATGAGCGCATTCTTTATCCTGCCAGAAACGGAAGACGCAATTCTCGGGACCATCATAGCGCACCCGGAAGCCTCGATGCCGTGGGCTTGCTCGGCACTCGCGCCGGATGACTTTGGGATTCCCATAAACGGCACGCTTTGGCGAACGCTCGCGACAATGGAAGCCAGCCAAAAGCCGATCAACTTCGCGAACATTTGCACAGAGCTACGCGCCCTCGGAATCGCCGATTCAATCACGCCGTCCCGCGTTTCGACGCTGCACATCTCGGGCGGGATGCCAGTGACCTTGCCCGCGATGCTGGACCAGCTCCGCGAGAAGCGAGCGTTGCGCCTGCTTTTCGCAGGGCTCACGGAATTACTGCCAGCTATCAGCGCACCGGGGGCCGATGCCGCGAGTTTGATCGAGCGGGCGCAGCTTTGCATCGAATCCGCAGGAAAAACGCGAGTGCGGGCAATCTCCGCGCCTAAGATGCCCGAACTTGTGCGGGAGGCGGTGGACCGGATACAGGCGAGACAGCTAAAGCAGCAAGACGAAAGCGGTGTGCCGACAAGCCTCTCCGTCTTAGACCGCGAGACGGGCGGCATGAAACCCGGTGCGACCTGGGTTATCGCCGGGCCGAGCAAGGGCGGAAAATCAATGCTCGCGCTGAACCTCTTGGAATCCGCCGCGACAATCCACGGCAAACGATGCCTCTTTTTCGGGCTGGAGATGCCCGCAGTGGAGAACGTGGAGCGGATGATTTCGAGCGGCGGGATTCTCGCCGAACACCTCCGCGACGGAACCATGAGCGAAGGCGACTTTACGAAGCTATCGGGGATTGCCGTGCGCCTCAACAAAGCGCCGATTCAATTCAGGGAAGACGTTTTCGACATCGCCGAAATGATGGCAGTGGCGAAGCAATACAAGCTCGCTTACCCCGACCTCTTCGCCGTGTTTGTGGACTACGCGCAGCTTGTCGGCGCCGATGCCATAAGAGGCGGGAACCGGGAGCAGGAAGTCGCGCAAGTATCAACGGCATTGCGGCGGCTGGCAATGCAGGAAAAGCTGTGCGTCGTGGTTCTCTCGCAACTGAATGATGACGGGAAGCTGCGCGAAAGCCGACGCCTCGGCATGGATGCGACCGTGATTGCCGTGCTGGAGGATGAGGAAGACGAGCCGAAAGTGAAGCGGCTGAAACTCATCCAGCGCAACGGGCGCAAATGCACAATCCGGCTGGCTTACAGGGGCGAGTTTATGCGCTTCGATTCTTTGCCCGATGGCGAATCATACCCGAAAGCGGAAGACCCCGAACAGAAAACACAAACCAAAAAGCAATACCGCAGCCGCACAAACGACTAAACCAAAAACACCATGACCAAACAACCAAAACCATTGCCGCCGATAATGTCGGCATATCTCAACATAAAAACCGCCAGAAACGACGCGCTAGACGCTCTTGACGACTACCAAAAAGACCGGATGGAAGACTGCAAAATATGGGTGGATAATGCCATTTCTCAACTGCAATCCGCATCTACTAAAATCGGGACTCACATCTTGAAAATGGAGAATCGTAAGAAAGCAAAAAACAGAAAGAAGCCATGACCATCAACGGAACCGAACAAACCGCCGAAGACATCCTGAAACTCGCGCTCGCAGGCCACAAGCCGAAGCATCCATGCACCGATTGCGGAAGTGACGCCTACATCGGAATGTCGAACGTGATAGGACCGCAAGGCCAGATAATCGGCGCGGACGAACGCCTTTGCATGAAATGCACCAAAAAGCGCGGCGGGTTTAATCCGTTCGCAAGGAAATGATTTATGAAAACCATCACCAGCAAACTCTCGCCACCGACAACTGAAACCCACATGGCCTACATCTACCAGACGAGAGACGGCAGGCACATAAACTACGAATGCGGCGGCACTTGCACCGAGCACGAACGGAAGCGCGAGTGTGGCGGTTGCACGTTCTGCCTTGGCGAAATCAGCGTTGTGAACGTCTTTCTCAAAGCGTCATGGGGAAGCAGCCGCCCAACCTTTCGCCGCTGGCCGTGCGAACCGTGCCCAACGTGCAAGCCGAAGCTAGAACGCCTCGACGAAATTGACCGCCTGATTTACGAACTCAACAAGGAAAAAAACGCGCTCTTGTGAGATTTCCGAAAATACTTCTTGCGTATCCGAAGCGGTTGGGTTTTTATCCGCGCATGACAACGCCACTAATCGACGAAGACATGATTCACAACTGGGATATTTCCGCTTACGATTCCGTTCGCTCTGCGCTTACAGCAGAGCAATGCGAATCTGTGCAATCCGCATTCATTCGGCACCATCGCAAGGGAACTAGCGCACGGGAAGAAGCTAAAGCACTCAACGCCGCATTCGCGCTATGAGCGAAGACCAAATAAATGCCGTGATGAACATGAGCTCATTGCAGCTCGATGAACTTGAACGCGGAATTGAGGAAAATCAATCGAAAATCAGTGCGCTGCGCGATTCACTCGCGGCTTTGATTTACACAGCAGACCGTTATTGCGACATGTTGCCACACGCCAGCGACCGCTACGACCTTGCCTGTGCAATCGGTAGCGCGAAGGATTCTCTGAAATGAACAAGCACGCGCAAAAACTCGGAAAGCTCGGAGGCAAAAAGACCTCAGAAGCCAAAGCGACCGCCGCCCGAAAAAATGGCGCGAAAGGCGGAAGGCCGAAGAAAATCAAACCATGAAAACCAAACCCGACAAAATAACGCCGCTCGTGCGGAAGCTCAAACGGCTTATCGCGAAACACGAACGCCTGACCGCTAAGGAGAAGAAACTGCAAACCCCGATGGCATGGGGAGTGACGCCGGAACGCCGCAAGGCAATCGACGCACTCAACACCAACTCATCCGCCATCATGCGCCTCGAAAACCGCATCATCACCGCGCTTTTGGCGCAACTGCCATGAGCGACTACCGCCCATTCCCAAACGGCACCGCTTTTATGGTGTGGACTGAACGCAACTGCGACCGATGCTGGAAAGCGAAAGTCAGCGAGTTGACCCAGCGCAGCCGTTGCCCGATTGAAAACGCGATTGCGAGGGGCGCGATAAGCGACGGGACTATCCCGCAGCGAATCGCAAAGCGTCTCGGATGGGACGGCAAAACCTACCTCGAAACGGACTGCCAAGAGCGCGAAGAAACGCGCCCGAAAACTCACAAAAAAACACCGAACCAGATTGAACTATTATGACCGACGAAATATTCACCATTCCAGAGACGCCGCCAAGCCCGCTCACGGCGGCACGTAGCCGACTCGCAAAAGCGGCGTTGGAAATGAAGCGATGCGAAGAATTGCACGACCAGCAAGGACCAGAGGCAGAACCGGCAATGAATATCGCAGATCGCGAATATCTGAACGCACGCCGAGCCGTGGAAACGCTCGAAACCGAAGCCATGAAATCACTATGAAAATGCGAGTATTGATCGCCTGCGAGTTTAGCGGAACCGTCAGAGAGGCATTCCGGCGAATCGGGCATGATGCGTGGAGTTGCGACTTGCTGCCAACCGAAATACCGGGCCCGCACATCCAGGGCGACGCGCTTGCTGCTATGCGCGAACCTTGGGACATGGTAATCGCGCATCCGCCTTGCACTTATTTGACCGTAAGCGCGAACAAGTGGCTGAAAGACCAGCCGCCGCCAAAGAGCGGGGCGCTAGTTGGCGAGGCGCGACGGATCGCAGTTGAAGACGCCGCTGTTTTCTTCGCCGCCTGCTACAACGCAAACGCTCCCTGCGTGTGCGTGGAAAATCCAATCGGAATCATGGGGAAAAGATTCCGGGCCCCTAACCAAATTATTCAGCCTTGGATGTTCGGACATGGCGAAACAAAGGCAACGTGCCTCTGGCTTCGCGGATTGCGACCGCTCGAAAGAACACACAGGCGGGAAGACCTTTTCTGCGCCTCTGAACCGGACGAACGCGCACAAAGGCTGCACTTGCTTCCTCCGGGCCCGCTTCGCTGGAAAGAGCGAAGCAAGACGTTCCCAGGAATCGCGCAAGCAATGGCGACGCAATGGGGCTAAAATTACTATGACAACAACACAACCGAAACCACAAAAGAAGAAATCGAAGCGAGAGCACTACATTTGCAACGGGCGAATGCTTTGCCTAACGCACGCCACCACGCCGCCTCGACAATGCAGTTGCGGGGCGCAAATCTGGCACATTGGCACGCCGGAAGGGGCCGCGCTAAAGGTCAAACGCGCCGAACGAAAGCACCAGTTTAGCGGCGGATTCCTTGCCAAACCTCCCCGCAGGCGCGTGCTCAACAAAAACATCGGCGAGGCAGCGGACGCCGTTGCTTGGCAGGGATAAACGAAAAAAGCCCGTCGCAAAACGCGACGGGCAACTACCAATCGAATACCAAAATCTACCAAATTGGTAGAAAGAAGGGCGGCACCGTTTCCAGTGCCGCCCTTTTTGATTCAGAGGCCGGGATACGGAGTCAGAGGTAATCCGGTGAAAGCGCATCATACCAGCGGAATCGTGCAGCTTCCTCTGATAGCTCCTCCCACTCCCTGTTTGGGTATCTTATGGCGAATACACCATCGGCGCATCGGATGCGATACACTTCTCGGACTGCCACGATCACTCCGCAATCCGATAGCCGCTGTGTTTTGACCCGCGTTTCGATTTGCTTCATGGCGCTGTTTTTGTCCCGGAAGCCGGGACATAGGGGGCCAGCCCGTCCTTCATCTTGCGAAACAGCAGCCAGTTGACAATCGACAAACGGAACTCAGCGCACCGCGAGGCGTCGGACGTGCCGTCGTCCAGCCGTGCAAGGTCTATCGCGAGCAAGTCGCACAGCCGGAGGGCGTGGTCGATTGTATCCCCGCCCTGCATCGCGGGCCGCGTTTGTGGTTGAGTTGTGTTTTCCATAGAGTGATTTTGCGCGGCGTGGTGGAATTAGGCTACCAGCTCATCACGCCGCGCTACTGCCTGCGCATATGTGAGCCGGTCCTCGACTATTTTGCCTCCGAGAGTCTGGACCGTCCAGCGAAGATGATCTGTGTCGGTGGAGGGTTCGCGGACGACTAGCACGGTGTTTTCTGATTTTTGCGTTTTCATTGTGTGTGATTTGATGTTTTCTTGCGCCAGCGTCGTGCTGACGGTTTGAAGAAAACACCATTTCCCAAAAAAGCGCAACAGATATTTTCACATTAGCCATCGGCGCAAGGCTGGCAAAGGAAACAATCTTTCCCTTTCCTTAGAAGCAAGACTAGCAAACGATTCCAGAGGCGCGAGGCCACGCAATCAAGCGTGCGAGCGGGTTGGCGGTTTTGTCAAGTAAGGCGAAAAGCAGCCTGTAACGCCGAAAGTTACGGCTGTAACGGGA
>Ga0181365_1000333_pt1 | contig 10446 bp, 9 predicted proteins | sample Fa13NDMM110DN_FD_130097 | JGI IMG/M metagenome (GOLD analysis project Ga0181365, IMG submission 130097) | Freshwater viral communities from Lake Michigan, USA - Fa13.ND.MM110.D.N | ecosystem: Environmental > Aquatic > Freshwater > Lake | place: USA: Michigan | collected 2013-09-24
ACAGGTTTGCTGGCAGTCAAACTGGATAGAATGGGCTGCGCCGTAAGAGTAGCCACACCCGTGATCGTCGTTGCGGGCGTGATTGTGACGGCCCCGGTAGAGACAGAGCCAATGCCAATAGTGCCAGAACCTTTGGCGTTAAGCGTCAGGCTAGCGTCTGAACCTGAATCCGTAGCAACAATCGCGACCGATCCACCGGTTATTGCGCCCGTGATCTTTAACCCCGCGACTTGCGATCCGGTAGATGAATCAACCGTAAAGGCCGGGTTGGTAGCGCCGTGCAGGCCGACAGCTAATGACGTTGCAGAAGCGGATGCAACCGAAAGCGCTCCAGAGAGCACGGCCGCAGCAGCCGTTAAGGTTCCAGTAAGCGTAGGGCTAGCCGAGAACACCAAGTTTGTGCTGGTGGTTCCCGTTGCGCCGCTGGCGCTGTAACCCGTGATATTGTTAAATGCCGTTATACCGGCCGAGGTGGCGTTAGTGCCGCCCAGAGCAACCGTAACAGGCGCGGTCAGACTAAAAGCTGTTCCTGTTAGCGTTAAGCCCGTGCTTGCGGTGTAAGATCCCGCACCAGAGAATTGTACCCAAGTAACGGCAGTTGTGCCCAGCGTTCCGCCCGAATCAATCGTGCAGGTCCAACCGGTGTCGGCGTAAACGGTGCCTTTCTCGATAAACACAAAAGCAGACCGAAGCTCATCCCAAGTGTCCGCGTCCGTCGTGCGCGTCCAAGCACCCGAAGCACAAAGATACAGCCCGTTCTCCGCAGGGGCCGTCTGATCCTTAACCAGCACTCGGTCAGTGGCTACAAGTACAACACCATCAACGGTTTGTGTGCCCGACAGAGTGATGTTCGCCGTAGTAGCAGCGATACAGGATGCTTTTGCATCCAATCCCTGCGCCACATTATCCACATAGAGTTTATTGGCTATGTCGGTGGTCGATGTAGGGGTGGTGGAGATAGTTCCTGTTGTGGTGGTTAAAGCCGTGAAGGTACCGGCAAGAGGCGTGCTGGTGCCTATAATTACGTTATTGATCTGGTTTCCGCCGCCGGAAACCGTGCCACCCAATGTTATGGCAGATAAGGTGGTACCCGTTAACGTCGTGAAGGTACCGGCAAGAGGCGTGCTGGTACCAATAATCACGTTATTAATCTGGTTTCCGCCGCCGGAAACCGTGCCGCTAAGGGTCGAGGCCGCAATCGTCTTGTTAGACAATGTTTCGGTACCCGCCAAAGTAGCCAGCGTGCCGCTCACAAGAGGAAGCGTAATCGTAGTAGTTGCACCTTGAGCTATCGTCGTGTTGAACGCGCCCGTGGTAGCAAGGTTGCCCGCAAGGGCCAAAGTTCCGGTAGTTACTGTAACGGCCGTACCGCCCGCGTTAACCACTAGCGCTTTGTTGGCGTTACCGGAGAGCGTCGGAAGAAGCGAGAACCCCGTTGTGATGGCATCTAGTTCAGAACGCAGCGCCGCAGACGCGCCCGGCGCGCCGGTAACGGGGTATGTTCCGTGATTATAGAATGAATTGGGCATTTTCTACCTTAATCCTCGACGCGGTGTGTAGTGGTAGATGACGCTGTTAATCGTAAAAGGATACATATAATCGGTAGTCGAGCTGATAGCCGCCTGAATATTCTCGGCGGTACCAACAACGTCAACTTCGGTTGGTGCCAATGTAGCACCATCCCAGATGAAGAAATCCCAAACAAAGACATCCCAGTTTGGAGCGCCTTGAAAGGATGAGGCGTATGCTACCGTAGCAGGCTGGTCTATCTCGCTAGAGTTATACCCTAAATTGTACCCAAAAGAGATAGCCGCGTAATGGTCGCCCTGCATTTCCAGGCTAGCGTGCCGCCACTGCTTATTTAGCCGAGGGGCTCCCGCAAAATCATAGGCTAACGAGAAGAACGCCTCGATAGATTCGCCATCAAAAGAAGAGCCTACATCAAGCTGATATACATGCCCGCCGGACGCAGCCCCAAAATACGATATTTCCGCGCCCGTAGAGGTTTCACCGCCCCACGCGCAATACACCGGATCTTTGAAATACACAGGAGCCGCCCCGAGGTACTTTCCGTTTACAACAGTTAGGTACAGACCGTAACCATCATCAAAAAAAACCCGGTACTGACTTTCTGTCCGCGACACAGCCGAGAACGCGACTTGAGTGCGTTTGTCCTCGATAAACTGCCTAATGTTCTGCGTCAAACTTGCTGATGCAAAGTTGCCGAAGTTCAATGTGGTCTGTAACGAAACAACCCCTCGGTCATCAAACATGTAGGTCTCGGCCATGTTCTGAGCGGTGTAATCTATGGCCCCGGTGCCGCTGTTAAACGTCACAAAGTTCCATGTCGCGGCAGACGTACCGTACAGCATAGAGGTTGTGCTGCGTCCGGCAATTACCAGCGTAGCCGTGGTCTGGTTACCCGGCAAAACCAACAGGTTAGTGACCGTATCGCCGGTAGCTATTTCACCGCCGCCGTCAACGGGAGTCCACCGAAAAGGCGTTCCAACCCCGGAATAAAAAATAGAGCTTTGGATCGACACAAACAGAAAGTTTTTGTGGACCGCTATGTGCTTGGGTGTGTCGGGTGAAGCTCCTGTTGCGATAGGGACCAATGTAGTGCCGTCAAACTCAAACGCGCGGTTAACTCCGTCACAACCGTAAAGCCGCAGAGTTCCTAGCTGACCAGAAAAGTTACCCGACGCAAATTCAAACTTTCCGCCTATCGCCAGCGTAATGGCCGTCTGTACGCCGCTCAAAGTAACGGCGCAACCGCCGGTTAACGTAGCCGCTCCGCTCGCAAAATTACCCCCTGCGGGGTTAGTGATGATAAACGCGCCTGCGGCAGTAGAACCCGCAAAGGTTCCGCTACGCGCCACCACACGCCTAACGGTAGCCGTCACTCCACCTTGAGTTAATACAGCGCCATCAGCCGGAGTAGCCGTTCCTCCGGCGGTAAAAACAACTTCGTTGTAAAACGTAACTTGCGTCCAACCCGCCCCGGATGATTGATACATATCAACCGCCGTTGCGCCAACATTAGCCCTGAAAGCATATGCGTAATTGACACCTGAAAAAACGGCCCCTACCACACCCAACACCGCGCCCGAACCCGGTACCGGGTTTATATCCGCCCGGTATACGTCCGCTGCGAGATTGAGGTATTGAGCGTCTTCAAGTGAGGTTGCTATCGTTGTGGTCGCAGTTGCGGTGCCGATTGGCGTAGCCCCGACGGATACGGCGTTGGTGTCGTTAAAAATCCCCGTTACCTTGGTTACGGTAACAAAGTTGGACCCGACATAAAAAATGACTCCAGTTGCCCCGCTTGTGGCCTGTGTCAGCGTTTGGCCCGTACTCGGTATGTTGGTAAACGACACCACTTGTACGATATAGTATGTGGCCGCGCTGGGGCTAAGTTGCCCGCTATAGCGTTCGTAGCCACCTACACGAGAGTATCCCCCCGTAGCCTCGATGGTAAAATTCTGTCCGGTACGAAACGCGCCCGGTTTCAAAGTTAGTGAAGGCGTGGTTAAGTCATAGCCTCCCTGTAAGGTAAACGCGCGATACTTTACGGGAGACATCGTCAGCATAGCGCGCCGCCCCAGATCGTCTCTGGTATTCTATCGGCGGTCATACGGCGCATCAGTTTGCCAAACTCAAGCTCGCCTCTTTGGTACACTTCCGGCGCGGCCTCGTAGGCCCCGTATGACATCATCGCCCGGTAGATGATGGCCATTTGAAACTGAGCCGGTAAAGCCGGAATATCGGCGTCCGCCGTCATATCCAGCGGCGCGTAGAAGTAGTCCCCGGTTATGGTGTACCCCGCTAGCGGCGGAGGACCGAGAGCTATGGCCTTAGTGGGTGTGATAGACATATCGATAGGGCGCGTAGTGGTAGTCCGCAGCGCGCCGTAAAAATAGGTATCGCGCCAAGTGTCGTAATGGACGAAACCCATGAACACTTCGCTGTCGGTTCCTACCGACGTATCGTAGTTACGAAACGTGTCGCGGTCCCATTTACCAAAGGTCGCGGCAGTGACACCTACGGTGCCCGCACCTGTGCCTAACGCGTAAGTCGCCTGCGAAGCAACCGTGGGAAAAGACGCGCTCGCGCGCATCCAGTCCCAATCTTGATGGGCTGTTTGAATATCAATCCAGGCTGTATTAACCCAGTCAACAATGCGTTTGAGATTGCCCGTCTGACTAACAACCGTAGACGGCCCCGTACCGGAGATACCGCACTCTTGACGCATTCGTTGACAAAGTTGGAGATAGTTCATCCGGCCCTACGGCGAAGTTCCGTCGCCCAAGCTGCCCCTTTTGGATTGCGATCTTCTAACACGGAGAATAACGCAGTCGAGGAGGTAGACCGGTCGATCATGTTCTGTGGGTCTTCGTTGTCACGTTCGATAACAGCGGTCTGAATAGTGTCCCTCTTGGACCGAATTAAAACCTCAACGTACTTACGTTTGATGGTAAGCGGCTGGGCAACAGGCAGATAGCCAAATTCAACCCATCGTCCGTTTACAAAAACCTCTGCGCCTTTACCATTTACCCAGCATGGAATCCACCGCGAAGCATATTTTTCCGCAGCGGGTTCCAGCCGAATAGTAACCGGTTCCTCGTTGAACGCGAGGTCGCCCAAGTAGTCGAGCGATGTCTCGTGTTCAGCGAGGATAATGTCCGGCTTGTGGTCATCAATGGAAGCAATGGACGCCTTCTGCTCAATCTTAACATCCCCCATGTGAAGTTCACGGCGGTTTCTACGAACGGGAGGGGCCACGGTTTCCATTAATATACCTCATTAGGTTAAGCGATCTGCGGACGATCCGGCAGATTTGAGATGTTTTTCATTACGGTGCAACTGATGCCCGACGCGGTCCAGTTAGTGACACCGGTAGTGAAGCTCGAACCCGTGGGCGCAACACGCACGATCTGGTACGCCATTGGGCAGAAGTTTTCCGGAAGAGCCGGAAATTGCGGAGCCGCAATAAACGCGCCGACAGTGGTTGTGACGCCCGCTGCAGTGGCCACAATCGGCCCCTGACAAACAGCAATCACACCCGCAAGAGTGGTGCCCCAGACCAAACAAGCACAGTTGTCATACGGAATAGCCGTAAAAGCGAGGCCGGTATTCGAGTCCAACGTCGGCGACGCCGTGTTGGTTTGCGTGGCGAGTGTTGTGCCGAATTTTCCGTTGATGGAAAATGCGGTTCCGGCAGTGGTGGTGTAGGTGCTGGTTGTACCAGCAACAAACCCGGCATTGACATGATTGAGCGTAATGCCGGTAGGTTGCGAAAAAGAAGCCATGTTAAATATCCTTCAAATGGGTTGGCAGTTCAGAAATTTGAACGCCTTGGTTCCACTTAGATTTTAGATAAGTACGCTTGGGTCGAAAGCTCCGAGAGGGCTAATGAAGACGGTAGTAGCCGTACCCAGTGACGTAGTGTCGCCAACGAACGTGCTGCTGTGGGTTACTGTGATGTAGCCTACAAGAGCCTTTCCTGTCGGAAATTGAGGAAACTTCACTTTCGCAAGCGTCGTTCCTTCGGTTCCCATCGCGCTCGTGACAACACTTGCGCTGTCGATGAAGAAGCAAAAGATATTGAAACTAGCCGCCGTGATGGATCCCGCTAGCGCTGGCATATCAGTGCCCGCCGCGATAGCGACAGGCACGCCCGCCGCGATGCCCTGAAAGGCTACGGAGCCGATCTTGGGAACCTTGGTACCTGCCGTTGCGGTAATAACGAGCCCGGCGGAAGACGTAGCCACCGAGTTGTATCGATCCGCTAGCGGTGAAGCGACTTGAAACACCGCGTTGCGGTCCTTTTCGGCCGACATGCCGGAAAGGAATTGAGTAACTGTACTGTTCATAGTCATGTTGATCTCCAAAAGGGGTGGGGCCGGTTTCCCGGCCCCAATGGGTTAAACCAACGTCTTCGAGCCGACGTTACCAACAGCCATCCAACCCGCATTTTCGATCATCACGGCTTTGTACCAGATCGTGCCCGCGTAGCCGCGCTGGCCAAACGGATCAGACTTGGACTTCGCGCCCGGCGGAATGAACGTGGGGTCCATGGACTCTTTGCCGCGCAGAGCAATCTGGCTCCAAGCATCTTGAGCCGTCACGATAAACGGATACACGTCGATATTAGATCCGGTTGTCGAAGACAGGCCGGTAGCACCAATGGCCGCGCCGCCGTCTTGAACAGAAGGCAGATCGGGCGAAGTGATAAAGCGGAAGCGTTCTACTTTACCAATTTCGTTGGGCATAGGTGTACCCGACGCGTACTTCTCAGCCGGGATAAAGCCCGCGATATCGCGAATATCGGGCTCAAGATCGGTGTGGCAGTACACGGTGTAACCTTCGGCAACGGCATCCGTGCCAAAATTGCCGGAAGCCGACAAAATCTTGTTCACCGGCTTACCGTGGTTGGCCTGCAAGTTTTTAGCAATCTTGCGGACCATGCCCAGCGTAAGTCCACCGTTGACGGTCGCAAGGGTAGTACCCGTGCCGCCGTAGTACTGGTTGGTGCAAGCGCGGAGAGCCCCGTAGATAATCATTTCGTTAACGAACGTCATACGCTCGCCAACCTGCTCAACCATGGCCTTTGGGATATCATCTTCGTACAGGTCGTAGGTCTTATCGGTAAAGCCGTACAGGCAAGAATACTGCTGCATGACCACCGTGATATCCACGGGAGTGATGCTTTCCGGGGGCGGGGTCACGCCTTCCGAAGTCAGATGCGCCTGCGAAATAGCGGTGTCGCGATTGCCCGTACCGTTTTGAAAGAAACGGTCCTGGGTGTTTGCGTTCGTGGATGTCGCGCCGTAAGGCAGGAATCGACGAGCAACGTAGGTATCGCTGCTTTTGCGGGGCATTTTGACCTGACGGCCGCCACGACCCAGACACTCAAGCGGAACCGCATGAGCCAGAATTTCGCCTTTGAACTTATTGATTCGGCCCGGCGTCAGGGCAAAGGTTTGAATAGCCATTGTTAAAGCTCCTATCTGCCAGCAAAGCCAGCGTTGAAATCGTCATCCGAGTCGGCGGTTGCCGAGCTTCGGCCGTCACCTTTAGGCGTTACGGCATTTCGCATAACAGCTTGGCGGGTTGATGGTTTCGGTGCTCCAGCTTTGAACCGATCTATTGAGCGGGCGATTACAGAAGCAGAGTTGGTGTTATTCAGCTTTTGCTGATAATCCGCATCTTGCTTAACTAACCACTGGCGATAGGCGGTGTCTGAGCCGGGCGCTCCTACTAAATCACGCCATTGAGGATGTGCATCTTCAAGGGCTTCCGTTTCCAAGGCTACTACGCGTGCCTGCACCTTTTCGTCTATGTCTATTGGATTAACCGGCGCGTTGCCTGTTCGTAGTGTCTGAGCAAATTTCTGAAACGATTTTAACTGCAAAGCAGCTAATTCAGGAAAATCCTCAGCCAGATCCGAAACGACATCGTCCGTTAATTCCACAGAGGGTCCGTTGGCCGTGAGCTGTGTAAGCGTCCGTTCAACTCCGCCTAGCTTTCCGAAAGCCGTATCAAACTGTTTCTGATAGGTCGCGCGCATTTCGGCGAGGCCATCAGCGTTTGTTTGAAACTTCTTATAGTCTTCTTCGGTTACTTGGGCGTACTTAGGGCCTGCCTTCTCCACCGGCACCGGAGGTGTGGGTGGTAAGTCGTCAAACCCAGCTTCGAATTGCAGATCGTCTTTCTCCACAGCATTATCAGCCATTAGAAACCCCTTAGATGACAGACGGCCTATTCGGTGGTCTGTTAGTCTAGAATCGGCGTTGCGCCGTAAGAGAGCAGCGCCTTCACTTCCGTAATTTGACCACGAATAGTTGCAGTTTGCAACGGGTCTAGTGGTCCATCATTCTTTGCCCGCAGAATACTCGCGCGGGTCTGCAAGTGCGCCTCCAGTTTTAGCCAGAGGGGGTGGTGTCGTTCCCCATCGGTTAAAACAAGAGTCACCTCAAATTCTCCAGCTTATAGATGGTGGTCAAGTAAAGGCCGGTTAGCCCGTCTACCAAGTTGGCTACGGCGTTAGACCCCATACAAATAAGCTCACGATTAGATTCTATCCAATCCGCTTCGCCCTTCATCCAGACAAGAATATCCTTCGGATCTTCCGCCAGGACAATCTCCGGATCTACTAAACCCAACAGACCCTGGTGCGTCTCGACAATGCTATCGATTAACTCCGGCAAATTTTTGTAAAACGTGTTCAATGCCTTATGCACCGCGTAGCTGGTCGTGCGCCAATGAGCACGATGCGCTATATCCCGCGCCGCAAAAACCCGTCCGATAAGTTCCTGTATCATTGTTCAAAAGCCCGCCCGTTAGCCGCACGCCCCGGCGGTTCAGCTTCCGATTTAGCCACTTGAGGGTTCTTATACTTGTGCATGTCTACCGCGAGACCAACCCCTGCGAGTTGCTTCTGCGCTGCCAAAGTCATAGCTGTTCGAGCCAGCATCGCTTTCACGTTCTCAAGGCTAATCTGGTGTTTATTGGCGTACTCAAGCATGGCCAATTCCCGTTTAACCTCAATCTCACGCATACGCGCGTCGCCCATAATCCGCGTGCGCTCCTGCTCCGCCAGGACGTAGACCGTATCGCGATCTGTATCCACTTTGATCTTTTGAACGGCCACACCGAGGCGAGCTTTATTATCCTGCTGCGAAGCGGCAATCTTGGCCTTGTCCATCTCGGCGCGAATAGTCGCGACTTGCACGGCAGGCGCTTGGGGTGGCGGCTGTTGAGCAAGTTGCGCCAGCTCCTCGTCCGAGTACTGCAACTCTCGCGGATCAAGGCGCTTAGACTTAGCCATCAGCTTGAACCACTTCTTGGGGTCCACACCAAACGCAGGGTCCTTAGCCATCTGTGCCATTTGCATGATGGTTTGATCTTGAATAGCCCGTTCGACCAGCGCCACAGACCCGTGGGCGTCAATATGAAAGTCACCTTTCTCGTCTTCTGAGATCGTAGGATCTAGCAGAAGCCATTCGTAATACTGTCGAATAACCGGCTCCGTGATGTAGTCATCGAACGCATACCCGATACTACGCAGAAGCTGGTTTGCATTGTTATTTTGAAGCTGCGCCGCACCAAAAGTGTCCGGCGTCGTCTTGCCCGACTGACCCTGTGTAATCAGCGGAATGGACGTGGATTCCTCCGCCAGACGGAAGGCGTACTCCACAATAGACATCAACTGAGGCGTCATGTTTGGTATGACGACAGACGTGAAGGACTTGCGAACGTCGTCGCTTACCGCGTCCGCTACCTTGTACCAGATCTTATCGGGTAGCAGCGTCCAGCGCCCGTCACCGGGAACAATGCCGCCTTGATCGATAATGAACTGACAACCTGCGGACTTACCCGCGTTGTTCAACAGCGCCCGCGTTGCGGCGTTAACCATACGCTGGGGCATTTGCACCTGCTCACTCACGCCGACGCCAACCCAATGCCCGGGCCGCCGCTGCCAAGGAACCGCATGATACGGAAATTCACCCGAATCTAGCGGGTTGATTGTCGCGCGAATAACCGAGTCGTTGACCAACGTAACAAGGGCGTACACTTCTTCTTTATCTGTATTGACCGTAGACCCTTGTTGGCAACGCTCCATTTCCTCGCGCTTCAAAGTGCCGTAGTAATACCAGACCTCAAAACGATGTTTGTTTGGCTTTTCGTCTGGGCGGCCCGGGTAATTCACACTGACTTTACCCGGCCCTTCTTTAAGAACCTTATCGATCTGTGATGGTATATAACCATCAAGATCCTTTAAGTCGCGTAGTTGCCGCATAGACAAATAATCACGTTCAAAGATGTAATCACCATCTTGAACATTTTCACCGCACGCAGGGTCGGGGTAGATGTTCCACACATCAACCCACTTAGAGGCAGGCATAAGCTGCTCTCGTATCTGCAACACGTTGCGCGTCATAGACATACCCTTAACAATCTTAGGGTACGGAGCTTTCAACACGCCCACGCCAACACGCGCGGCGTCGAAGATAACTTTACGCATCTCCGCTGGGTACTGGCATTGCACCATCCAGTCGTAAATACGTTTTTCAGCCGCCTTAGCTTTCTTCATAGCTATGGCCATCTTCTCTTCAGCAAGGTCTTTTACCGTAAGCGGACCGTCTTCTTTCTCTAGCGGAACGCCGTTATGTACAACTTGGCTTAGATCAGCTTTGCCTTTAATTAACTCCGGTATCGGAGTGGGCGATAAACTAAACGCCTTGTCGTCTATAGGCAGAAGAATCTCACCTAATTTCGCGGCTCCAGCGTCTACATACCGCGAGGTGAGTCGAACAAAGACCGACGACTTAACTTCCTCGCTAACATTGCGCCGCGACGTGGTGACCGGCCCATCCATGTTGTTAGGCTTCATCCAGCGCGCAGCGGCGAAATCGCCCCGGTTGGCATCGTCGATGCCTAAGT
>Ga0181365_1000334_pt1 | contig 10439 bp, 10 predicted proteins | sample Fa13NDMM110DN_FD_130097 | JGI IMG/M metagenome (GOLD analysis project Ga0181365, IMG submission 130097) | Freshwater viral communities from Lake Michigan, USA - Fa13.ND.MM110.D.N | ecosystem: Environmental > Aquatic > Freshwater > Lake | place: USA: Michigan | collected 2013-09-24
AGTCCATGTACGACTATCTTCAATCCATACATCTCCTTCTTCATAAAATTCTTTTGCTTTTTCATAACCAGTTCCTATTGTAGTGCTGTCACCGTATTTACCTTGTACAAGGTTACGGAGACGCTCTACATCACGTTGTTTGAACTCTTTTTTTAAAACCGAATCTTTCATTTATTATTTGTTTAAAATAGATTTTATTTCTTCTCTAATTAATAAACGTAATTCTTTTTCTTTAGCTTCTTTAGTTACTTTTTTAGATGGCTTATCACCTTCATAAGTAAAATCAACTTTAGCAGTATTCATTACTGTTTTAATTATCTTTTTTGTTGTTTCTATTGAAGGATTTTTATCTTTAGGAAAAACAATTTTATCACCTTTAACATCATAAGTTAATAATGTAGGTGTGCTTGTTAATGATTTAACAAAATTATCTATTGCTTGTTTTGTTTTAATTGGAAATTTTTCACCTCTTTGCTTTTCAATAGACATTTTTTTAGCAGGTGATATTTTTTTACCATCAGCATCCATATTACCAAAATAAGTTTGTATTGCTTTTTCAACACTAGATTTATTTCTCATATTTGAAATATAAATACCATAGTTATCTATATTTTTTAAAGCTGCAACTGCTGCTTTAATATCTGGTATTACTATTGTAACATCATGATCTACTGTTAAACGTGATGATTTTCCTTCTTCATCGTTTTCTCTTAATTTATATCTATAATTCATATTGTTGTAATTGTTTTATTGTATCTGCTGTGTTTTTATGTAATATACCTATTCCACCTTGTGAATTCCATTGTTCCACGTTAGATGCTTTATCATCAATAAGTATTCGATTAGGTTTAGAATAATTCTGTTTTTTATCAGCTGCTGCTAAAATTAACTTTGTACCTGGTGTATTTTTATCTACCCATAATCTTTTTCCAAAACGTGATGATGCTTGAGTTGATGGAGCAGATAATAATGTTGGAGTGTATTTTGAAATATATTCCCATAATTGTTTTCCATCAGACATCCAACCCATTTCTGACCAAAATTTTTCTTCATAAGAATCTATTAATTTCCAAAACTTACTTGTACTATATTTAGCAATATATTTACCTGGAGTTAGATGTTCTGGATTTAATTGTTCAAATCTACTATCAAAATCACATAACACACCATCCATATCACAATATATTTTATATTGAGATTGAGAGGCTTGTTCAGCTTCCTCTTTAATTTGTTTGTATATGTCTGTTAATTTATAACTATACATTTTTGATGTTATATATTTCTTGTAAAACTTCTCTTTCTATTTTACGTTTAATAGTATCCCAGCGTTCTATTTTACTTTTAGAATTTAAATCTCCATTTTGCCAGTAATCTAAAGCTTGTTCATAAGACTCATTTAATGTATTCATACGTTTTTGAATACTGGATTTTGCTATTTCTTCAATTCTTTTTAAATAAACAACATATTGGTTTGAATTATCTATCTTATATTGGTTATTAAATATATTTTCAAGTTTTTCTAAATATGATTTAGATTTATATATTTTGGTTTTTTTATCAGTATTGCCGGATATTTCAATATATCTAGGATTTTTATCATCTATAAATTGCTTTAATATTTTATAAGAAGTAGCAGTTACCTGTTTCCATACTTCTGGTGATTCATTTTCATTATTGTCAGTAAATTTCCAATGGATTTCCCAATCATTTGGATCTAAAGAAGCACGTTTAAAATAGTATATAGCTTCTATATCTTCTCCATTTCCAACTTTATATTCTGTTGAAGATATTTTTTCAATATTAGGTAAATCTTTTTCAAATAATTCATTTAAAGCATATTGTTTATATTCATTTAAATATTTATTTGCTTTAATATTATCCTCCCAATTACGCAACATCATATTACCTTTTTCATATGCTTCTTTTTCTAATTCAGGTAAATCACCATCTTCATTTGTATTAGTAGTATTAATATTATTTAATCTATTTTCTATATTTTGACAATGATGAATCATTTCATGAGAAAATGAACGTAATATATCTTTAGGATGTCTATCAAAAGTATATAATGTAATTGATTTTTCTGATGGGTTATAATATGCTGTTTTACCTAACATGTTAGAAGCATTTTCTTCATCATTACTTATAAATTTAACTTTAGGTAAAGGTTTAATATTTAATCCATTATCAAGCATATACTTAGATAAAGATACAATTCCTTCTTTAAGATCCCAAGTTTTGTTTTGATTTTCGTTTATTAAATCATTAGCTCTTGTTAAATATAATGCATCGGATGTTGCTCTAAAATTATATTTTTTATGAAGTTTATCTGTATTTTTTTCTATATATGCTTTATAAAAATTACCTCTTTTAGAATCAGCACTATTACCTGCATTTTTATCTGATTTAGGGAAAAATTGAATTTCTTTAATGGTTACATCATTTATATTGTCATCTATTGTATTAACAAAATCAAGTATAATTTCCATTATAGTAGCTATTATTCTGTAATGTTCTTGAAAATTAGTTGTTTCTATTTTTCCATTTTGTAAATCAAACCCAAAAGATACATACATGTTGTATTTATCATTAGTTGGAATCATATTTACAAAAGCATTTACAATATATTCATTATCATTATCAGATTTAAAAGTATAACTAAATATACCTTTACCATGTTCAGGATACATTTCTTTTAAACCATTAATAAATGTTTCTAAATTCTGTGATGCTAACCATTTAAAAGGAATTGCATTACCTTCTCCTGATTCATTTAAATTAGGATTATTATCATGTCCACATTTATGACACATATATAAATCATCTCCTCCATCAGTAATAGACCATTCCCAACCACAATTATCACAAATTACTTCAGTATCAGTTACTATTTCTTGTAATTTTTTTTGACCTATTAATGTTTGAATATATTCTTTAGCAGTAATACCATCAGGTAGCATAGATTTAATTACTTGGATATTTTTATCTACTATTGCTTTTCTTAAGTTAGTAGCACTAATATTTTCACCTTCTAATGCAACTGTACCTCCATCAAATATTTCAGCATTCATATAACGAGGATCTTTACCTACATTTCTATATCTATCTTCTTCTCCTTTACCATATACTGCTACGTAATGATTATTTTGATTTGTTTCAATAGTATCTAAAACATATTTTACTGGTGAACCTTGAATAATTTTAATATCTAATCTTCCACCTAATAATTTATTATATAATTCCCAAATTAATTTGCTTTGTTCAGCAGTAATACCCTCAATTTTTTTATCAGATATTAATATTTCTACTCTATCTACTTTTTCAAGTAATTGTTTAGCTACTGAAAAGTGACCTTTATGAGGTGGTTTGAATTTACCTGGGTATAAAGCAATTGATTCTTTTGTAATTTCTTCATATATAAGGCCCGATATTAATCTTTGAACTAAACCACTATATTTTTTTTCTAACATAGCAACTGTATCTAAAGCCATTTGTTTATTATCTCCTTTAGGAGTATTAACTTCACCAGACTTAATTGATACCATTGATTTAAATATACCTTTTATTCTATTTTTAGATCTAGGATTTTTTAATTTTTTTAAATCAGAAACTAAATCTTTAAATGATTGATCAATATTATAGGCTGTAAGTAATTTTTTTACATCTCCCCAATTACTTGATTTCCAAACATCTGTTCTTTCAAGTTGTTTGTAATCTTCTGCTAACGTAACTATTCTTAAAGTTAAACCAGCAGACGATAAATTAAATTCATATTCTTGGTTTGGTTCTAAAGTAGGTATATTTTTAATACCCATTTTATCAATTACTTTATTTGGATCTTCTTCTAAAGTAACTACTTTAACTAATCCTAAAATTAAACCTTGGATTTCTGCTGGATAATCTAAAAAATTCTGTTTAAAATCACCTTCTTCTTCTGATAAAGCAATAATATTATCAATTTGTACAAACTCACCAGGCATTCCGGTGATTGGATATAATATTGTAACAATCTCACCAGTATTCATAGTTTTCTTTCCTGCGTATTTTTCGCTTTTAAAAGGAACTATTATATCATCGGGAAGTGATTCTAAATATTTAGAAAGTTGTTTTTTAAATTCTTTTTTATCTTCTCCTTCAAAAGAAGCAATTAAATCTATATCACCAAAATCTTGCTTTTCAGAAGTATTATATGAACCTGATACTTTAGCTGATTTAAATCCAGGTACTTTACTTAGAACTTTATCAATATATTCTTTAACTGTTTTTTCAACAGCTGATCTTGGTATTCTGTTACCTCCGGCTGATCCTGACATTATGTTGTTTTGTATTTTATTAAGTTAGAAGTATCTGGAAGGAATTTACCTTTAAGTCCTAAACTATCTTGATTAGCAATCCAATAATCTTGAATATCGATTGGAATATCAGCTCTTGTTGAATCTAATATTTTTAAGTATGTATCTAGTATTTGATTTACTTTTTCTTTAGGTAAATTCTTTTTTAAAGAATCCATTAATTCAAAATAATCATTTAATATATCTTGGGATAAACTAAGATTATATCCTTTATTTAATACGTTTAATGCTTCTTTAGGAGTAGTAGCAACTATTTCTCCTGTTGTTTTATCTTTAACACCTGTACTATGATTAAAAGTTAAACCTAGTACTTGAAACATAGATAACATTAATTGTGTTCTATGTAATCCTTTAACATTATCTTTATATGTGTTTGAATAATAACTAAAATTTAACCAATCTAAGTTACCTACATTAATATCTATTTGTACTGATTTATCATTTAATTCTTCACCTTTTTCGTTGTATTGAGGAGATGTGCAAAATATAGATCCACCACCAGCTGCTTTTAAATCTGTGTCTATAAATTGTGATTTTTCTTCAATATTAATAGCAATTAATTCTAACATAGCTCTTAACTTACTTTGAGCTTCTGTTGCTGTTTTAGAACGTTTTCTTATCTTTTCAAATAATGCATTAAATTCATTAGAATTTATATTCCAATCTGATAGTAGTGGCTCACCATTTTTGGTCATAAATTGATCAACACTCATTCCTAAATCAATATCACCAGATTCGTCTTTTTTACCAACAGAGCCTAATGTAGTAAATTTAAAATCTATCTTTGGATATATATTTTTTAATTCAGATATGAATTTTTCTAAGGTTGGTTGAATGTATTCTTTTTTAATACTAGATGTAGTACCAAATACATTACCTCCTTCTGTTGTTATAGTTCTTAAAATTTCAAGTAAAGAAATCATTCCAATATTTTAGTATAAATATTAACAATTACATTCCTATTTGAATTTCAGTTGGGAAATCGTTTGATGTTGGTTTTGGGTTAGGGTGTTCAAGTTTATATAATTCGTGTATATATCCAAATAATTTAAAGTTTTCTTCAATGGTGCGAGTTGGCTCATATATTTCCCATCCTTTACCTTGCATTTTTTCTCCTTTTTTATCGGCCTTATGTTTAGATGATTTTAACCAAATAATACCTACACGTTCAATTTTTTCTTCATATAATTCATTCCAAGCTTGAGCATATGCTGATAATTGTAAATCATGACTTGTATGTAATGAATTTGATGTTTTAATATCTAATAACCATTTTATACCATCCATTTCTACTACTAAATCACACGTACCTGCAAATAAATGTTTATCTGAGAATAAATGAGCTTCACTTTCTACTAGGGTTGGTTTACAAGTACTCCAAAATTCATGAAATTTTAAAATCATTTGCCAAACAAATATTGAATACTGTGAAAATCCTCTATCATCAATTAATGTTATTTTTTCACCTAAAAGATATCTTTCAACAGCATCGTGTACTTGTGTACCTTCATCTGCTGCTTTTCTTATTATAATATCTGAATTATGGCCTACGTCTTTTAACCATGTTTCAAAAAATTTATTTTTAGGCATGTATTGTAGAATACTAGTAACTGATGGGTAATAATTACCGTTTCTAGTATAGTATCTATTATCCATTATTGTTACTCTTTTAGAAGTATCATCAATTTCTAATAATCGTTTAACGTGTTTTTTATGAACGTTTACATTTTTTTCAATCATAATTGTAATTTTTTTTCTAACAAATTAGAGAATGTTAGTGGATAGGTGTCTTGTATTAATTTTGTGAAATTATTAAATCCCATTTCACTAGGATCCTTGTCATTTAAGTCTAGTAAATAGACTTCTTTGCCTTCTTTCATCAATCGCTCGCAAAAGGTTAAAGCTTGCTTTTGAGCATCTTTATCTAAAGCTATATATATTTTTTCAACACTAGACTTTACAATCTGTTTCATTAAATTAGATTGTATGTTTTTGCCTAGTAACGGGATAGTATTTCTTTTAATGGCTATTGCGTCAAATGGTCCTTCACACAATATAAACGGTATTTCCCAATTAATAAACAACTCAAATGGTATTATATCACGTGATATATCAGGATTTTGATACTTTTGTTTTGAATCTTTATTAAATGATCTTCCTGTAAAGTAATTTAATATTCCGTTTTTATCATATGACGGAATAATTATCATTTTAGCATATTTACCATTTTCACAATAACCAATATTATATTTAATAATATCTTCTTTAGTTATATGTCTTGATTTTAAATAAGATAAAGCATGTCTACCTGTTATATCGGTTTGAGTTACACTAAGTAATGATTTAAATTCTTTAGGTAACTCTACTTTTCTTTCTACTGTAATTTGCTTTTCAATAAATCCACCTTTAGTAAGTGATTTTAAATCAGCTATTAATTCAGGGGATAAGGTAATTGATTTAAATATTTGATATACCTTTTTACCTTTTTTATCACAAGACCAACAATGCCAAGGATTTTCACCTTTTTCACTCTCATTAAAATTTATTTCTAATTTTGGTTTATGATGGTTACAAAAAGGGCAATGATAAGCATAATTTCCTCTAGAGGTTGATTTACCAGTTCCTAATACAGAATTAACTAAAGTTATTAAACTTTGATTTAACATAACCACAATATAATAAAAAAGGCTTGGGATACCAAGCTTAGATTATTTTATTTAATTTTGTTAATTTTATCTTTAGCTGCCTGGGATTTTGCTTTGATAGCTTCTCTGTCTTTTCGTATTTCTTCCATTGATGATTCAACTTCTTTAAGTTGATCTTCAAATGATTTTAATGATTCACCTGCTAAACGATTCGCTTCAGATTTATTTTTATATATACCTAAAGTTTCTTCTGGAGATATAGTATCAAATGCTGTTGCTTCATAAACCATTTCTTCCTTAGTCATACCTTTTTTAGGTTTTTTAGCTACAAAAAATTTACCAATTTCGTCTATTGGGATATGTGCTTCTTCAGCCATTAAAGCATCCATTATCTCATTGATTATGTTTTCAGTAATATATTTGGTTGATGAATCTTCACCTGCGTTTTGAGGATTAACAAAAATAATATCTCCGTCAGGTGTTACATCTTTAATTTTAACATTAATCGAATGCATACCTCCAGGATTTGCACCTTTTTTAGTTACTTGAGGATTAATACTTCCTGCACTTTTAAATATTTGTTTAAGTTGTTGTTTTAACCAAGGTTTATCATCTGGAAGAGAAGTAAATATATTTTCGTATTTACCTATTTTTGCTCCTTTTTGCATTGCTGCAAATAGATAAGGAGAAATATACATACTATATTCACCTTCTTTATTTTTTAATAATTGAAAATCTTTTTCAGGAAATTTACTTATTATGTCTTTAGGAAATACAACGACGGGAGAAATATATCTTCTACCCCCTTTACCACCTTTAACATTACCAGTATTTATTTGAACATTTCTACCACCTGTTCCAAAGGCTTCAGTATTAAGTACGTATTGGATTTCTTCGTTGATTAATTTTCTTAAATCTGTTAGTTTCATATCTATAAATATTATAAAATTTACCGAGAATGTTAATTACTTAAAATCACTTGTGTAGAATTTTCCAAGGATTGAATCATTAAACCATTTATCAGGATTTTCTAACACACCATAAGTAAACATATATTTACATTCTAAATATGTTAGTAGTTTTTTATTGGGTGCCAATTGTAGTATCTGACGGGTAAAGTCCTTTTGTTTACCGTCCTTTATCAGTGCTAAAATTGGTTTTGCAGACCCAAAATATTTTTTCCAATCGGATTCTTTTTGTACAACTTCTGTTGTTACTTTTCTTCCTCTTGCTATTGGCATCTCAGCCAATTCTTTCTTCGTCAATTTGCGCTTTATATTGTGGTATAGCGATTTTTTACCTAAGTACGATACTCCGCTCGGAGTATGAGTTACCATGTATATATACCCAAAAGTGTCGGTTGGAAAATCTTCAATACTATTATATTCTTTTGTATATTCAAAACCTTCCCCGTGTAATTCAATTGAAAACCAATTATTCATAATTTTATTTTATTTCGTAAGGGATATTTTTTTCTTTTAGTAAAGATTCTAATCTAATGTCTGGAGTAAGAAATATAATTTTAATAATATATTTATTTAAATTGGTAATATTTTTATCAACCCGTTCTTCATATTCTTCATTTTTTCCGCCTGCAAAAGATGGAGCTTCATCTCCTATATCCGCTAAAAACGGATTGATATCTTGATAGGGTTTTATTTTATAATTATTAGATAATTTATTACCATCAATAACAATTATAGATTCACCATTAGTAAAATCTCTTACCCAATTACTTTGACGTCTAGTAAAACTAACAGGTGCTAATAACGTATTAGTTTCTATTATTTGTTTTAATAACCAATTTTCAGTATAGTGGTATAATATACCTACTTGTTTAGCTTCATTTAATATATCTAAAAACTTAATCATTATCTGTCTATATTAATAAGTATTGTAGTATCTGTTGTAGGTGAGGAAGGTAAAGGTTGTGATAATTTTCCTATCGCTAATAAATTTTGGTATTCATCATATAAACCTACTGTTGTAACATAAGGTGAAAATAATGAACTAGTAGCAAAACTATAAGGTACACCTTCTGAACCTGATATTATTGATGGATTTAAACTAGCATTAAATTCATTTTCTCTTGCTGTACATTTATATTGTGTTTCATAAATGGTTAATGAAGATGAAAATGTAATTGTAACATTAGAAGCAGTAACAAAATTTAATATAAAATTAGCGTCTGTTCCACCACCATAAGATGAAGTACCATAAAGTCCAATACCATAAGCACCAGGATAACCATTATTTGTTATAACAGCAATACCATGACTATAAAATATATTACCGCACATGTAATTATTTTCAACAGCAACAAGATTACCTTCTCCATCATCACGTATAGTACCACTAGGAGCAGTCATAATAAATGAATTTGGTTGAATATAATTTCCAAACATACCTACAGGAATTGATATAACACCAATTGAAGTTATAGAACTTGTAGGAAAATATTTAGCAAATGTTAGGGTTGTTTGAGGATAATTAAAATATCTACCTTGTGAACCTGTAGATCCTACAAGAACATCTCCTTCTGTGTTTGCTCCTGGGATTAAGCTTGCTGAACTTGGTGAAGCTCCATAGCTATTTATATAATTAGAATAATATAATTCTTTAACAGAATCATATACTAATCTTTGATATTGAGGTGTAATTTGTCCTGTTATAGGATCTGTTGATGGGTTAAATAATGTACTATCAAGGTTTTTTCCTAAAAATCTATCAATACCAATATTAGAACCTGTAAATGAAGCAGCACCACTAAAAGTAAATGATTTATTTACCTCAAATGGAGAAACAATTATATCTGATGCTTGGAATTGTTTGAATACACTCATTCATTTTAGAAATCTAACTTAACACGAATTAATGCTTCTGAAGTGAAATCTTTGGATAATGGTCTTGATAATTTAGCTACAGCTAATAATTCATTATTATCGTTATATAAACCAACTGTTGTAATATATGTTTGTGGGCTATTAATAAATTGAGAATATAATACTTCACCTGTTGAACCTGATATAAAACTTGGATTTTCAGAATAATTAAATTCTGAACTTTGAGGTCTTACAAATATAAAATCTGAGCTAATAGTTTCTTGTGAATTAATAGAAAATCCATTAACTATTGCTCCTCCACTAATTGCCGTAAATATTGGAATTAATGATGATGAAACTGGAGCAGCTGATGCTGTTGCTGATCCACTAAATACAAATCCAATTCCTCCACTTGCTGTTGGAGAAGATAATGCTTTTGGATTTAATAAAATAGTTCCAATATCTGGTAAGAACCAACCATATGAACCTGAGTTAGTTGAAAATCCATCAGATGTTGTAGCTGATCCTGAAAATTTAACTCCTTGAGAACCTGACATTAATTGAAATACTCTCATTCCACCATTTGTATAAGCAACAGAACTTACATAATTACTATTATC
>Ga0181365_1000336_pt1 | contig 10431 bp, 9 predicted proteins | sample Fa13NDMM110DN_FD_130097 | JGI IMG/M metagenome (GOLD analysis project Ga0181365, IMG submission 130097) | Freshwater viral communities from Lake Michigan, USA - Fa13.ND.MM110.D.N | ecosystem: Environmental > Aquatic > Freshwater > Lake | place: USA: Michigan | collected 2013-09-24
CTCCAAAGTTGGGGAGTTGGGGGTATCTGAGTTGGGGAGTTCTATATCTCCTAAACTTTGTTCCTCCCCAATAGAGTTGGGGAGTTTCTTCCATATCAACTGGTAGACAGTTGCGTTACCTCGAGAGTTCCCCTTAGTAATAATCTTCAAATGTCCATCGGCAATCATCTCGTTAATAACCTTTCGGACATACTCGACAGAGCATCTACCTTTAGTTGAGAGATTGGATTGTGATGCGAAGAAGCGACCATCATCATGAGAAATATCTGCGAGCGCTAGGTGGATAAGAAGTCGGGTGCCATCATAAGGCGAGTCCGCCCAAACTTTTGTTATCCATCTAATACTCACAAATTACCTCCGCAATGGGGACAGTTTTTCTTCCGTCCCTGAGTCTCAACTATTCTTCCTTGAACACATGCAACATCCACATAAACCTTACAACCGTTGCGACTCTCTTTAAGTCTAGCAATTCGTCCTGTTTTGTGGAGGACAGACAATACACCTGAAGCGGTGCCATGGTGAAGTCCAGTTATTTCAGATAATTCTTTCCAAGTCATTCCCAATAATCTTCGCTGGGACAATATGTTCAAGGCTTGCGCTTGACGCAAAGCGGTCTTTCCTGACCTATCTGCGTTAAGCGCTCGAACCTTTGAAGTATCTGTACCGCTATGACCTGAAGTTCCGCTATACGGTAACTCGGGCTGGTTCAGTAGTGATGACATCTTCGGATTCCTCTTCCAATTTTGGTGGGTTCAATTTGGTTTGTTGCTCTTTGAACTTGGCACGGAATTGGTCAAGAAGCCCAACTGGGTAAGAGTCCTTGTTCGTAGTTATGTACTGACCTACTTCAGATAAAGATTCAATCGTGGTTGCTTCATGAATCTTAATGAGAACTGCTGAAGGCGCTAAAACATCTGTATCGCTTGAGCGTTCATAGGATGTTGCGTCAGGGTCTACCTCATCGGTTGGAAGTGATAGCGATTGAAGCAAGGCGGTACGGAAAGCAACTGACATGGCTTTGGCTGTTGCCTTATCGCCTGAGTCCATTGCTTCGCCAACTACTGTTGCTTTAATTGTGTCACCGTTTGCTCCTATGAATGTGTAAGTCACTTTAACTCTGACATGACCCATCGCGGTTCGATTCTTTCCAATCTCAACTGTTTGATAGTCGTACTCTTCAACTGAAGGCACAACAACTACACCGAACTTTTGAAGTGCGGGTGAGACAGCATTAACGACTGAATCAATTCCACGGAAATTAAATCCTTGGGCTTGATTACGGTCTTTCTTTGCAATGCCTCCAACTGCTTTCATAATCTCACTCAATGCTTGAGCGATTGGTAAATTGGTTTCCATGTTTCCTCTCTCTACTCTGCTATTAAAAACGATACTGAAACTTCAGCGGGTATGACCTTGACTGAAGGGACAATTTCGCCTTGGGTTGATATTACTTTATCATCGGACTGATTCAAAGCACCTAAGGCTTTTTTATCAATCTCTTTTTTGATTCGAACTAATTCAGGGGCATTGGACTCAGCCCACTCAAGGAACTTGGATTCATCCTCAATATCAAACTTGACTCGACCTGCGATAGTTTTAATCGTGCCGTGGGGCAAGACTATGCTTTTACGGTCTTTGTGGCGCTCCTGAAGGGCGTATGGGCGTAGGTTAGCCTCAAACCATTCAGCATCTCGTTCAAGGGCTGTATTGACATCCTCGAGCCATTCTGCGACCCTCTTAATTTCTCGGTCAAAGATGGTTTTGTTCTCTAATTGCTTGCGTCTAATAGAGGCAAGTTTCCTCATTGCCCAATCCGCCTTTGAATCGTCATCAACGATAAAAGGTTCTCGGGCTGGTTCTTCGATGATTTCAAAATCATCAACTGATAGTGCGTTGTCCATGTGGACTCCTCTCGTTAAGGGAGAGGGTATCCAACGGGGGTTAGATTGTCAAGCCTCAGATTCCTATGAGTTGTCCAATGTATATCGAACCACCGACAACGGCAGAAATGAAAAGCGCTCCGACTGTACGAATGACCCACTCGGAGCGACTCTCCATCTTTTCAAGACGGTCTGTAATGTGTTCCATGGCTTGAGAGAATCTCTCGCTATCTGAATCATAAACATCTTTACGCAGATAGGTCTGACCAACATTGAGGTTCATCTGCTTGACTTCCATTGTTAGGTCATCAAGCCTACGCATAACTTCTCCTAGGGTTGGTTGAATCTCTTTTTCCACCATTATGCCCTTGCTCTCGCTTCATCTGCGGACTGAGCAACTGCCTTAGTTTGAGGTCGTCCAAAGCCGACAATCGCAACTGCGAGGTTAGGCTTGAACTTATTTCTGTTCTTTTTCTTGTAGGCACGAATTTTTAGGCAAACTTCTCCGCCGTTGCGTTGGTCGCCTTTTTTATCTGAACTGGTGTTTCCCTCTATACAGGTGACTGTGCCGTCATTGTTGTCTTTAACAACAATACCTACATGACTGATTCTATCAACACCATCTGACGGGAAATCAAAATAGACTATATCTCCCGCCTGAGGTTGAGCATCTTCGCCTTCATACCAGCGTTTCATTTTCTTGAAAGCATCTGCTCCCGCTGGGGTGTAAACAGTATTTGGAATTTCAACTCCCGATTTTTTCCCGCACCAATTAACGAAGGCGCCACACCATGCTTGGTTGGCTTTCTGATACTTGGTTTTATTTTCGGGAACTGCCTCTTCGATATAGCCGACTTCCGCCATTGCTATCTCAACTAAGAGTTCCGCTGTTCCTTGAGGTGCTGGCATTTACTTCTTCTTTGCGGGTTTTTTCGCAGTAAGTTTTTTGACTACGGCATCTGTGACTCCATCGGCAATCTTGCCAAACGCAGGGTCTTTAGGATTAGCCGCTCTGATTGCGACTGGGAGAACGGCAGAGATACCCGCCGCTAAAATTGCTTTAAGTGAATCGCCATCAAGGGCAAGGATGTCCCCGCCTGTAATCATGAAGGCTGTTGTTATTGCCGCTAAGAATGACCGTCCATACGAAGCGAGCATTGCTTTAATTTTACTGTCCATTGTATTCTCCTAAGAGTAGGTGGATAAATTCTAACCTATGGTTTATGAACCACGGTTATTATGCTTGTTTCCCAATCACTAACAAATCTGCGCCAAAGGTTATTAGCCAAATTGTGTCATTCTGTGTTGGGCTATAACTGTCTAAGTATTTGACTGAGGGCAAAGTATTAGCGCCTCCAGCAATTTGTATATCGACACTATCGGGACTGACATTGACAGTCACGACTTTACCTTGGCGAAGGCGGAGGACTGGTGTACTCGTATCACCTTTTATTTGATTAACAAGATAAGCCAAGTCCATCAGAATCTCCTACTTCGTCCGATTGCGTTCATCGTACCCTTGGCATCTAGGGGTATCGTGATTGAGTCTAGGGTCAAAATTTTGTCTACGCCAACTGGGGTACGGGTGATTTTTACTAGGTCATAAACATCGTGAGCAGGGTTTACTATTTGGTCCCATGTAATTTTTTCTGTTGAACCAATGACTTTCTTCAACTCAGCCTTAGCCGCTTCAGTTGCCTCGGCAACCGTTAGAACTGTGGGACTGCTCATGAACTTTACAACCTCACCATAGGTCTTACGGTAGGTCGGTGAACTCGGGTCATCATCAAAGGCTTCTCCAATAACACCAATCGACAAGTTTGTTCCCTCACCTGTAAATATAACCCCATTGTAGGAATCATCAATACTTAAAGAGCGATTGATTTGAAGTAGGACTGACGCCTCTCCGTCACCATAGGTCTCAACTGGAGTTCCCAAATCAGGGTCAGGGATTGGTCTCATACGAGCAATTCCATTCTCATCAAAATATAAATCCATTGCCGCGGACTCAGCAATCTTGAGAGCCTCACGCCAAGGGTCGGAGCCTTGGTCTAATGTTGGATAGAGCAAGGTAGTTACTTGTCCAGTAGCAGGGAAGATTGTTTTTACTTGCGGGTATCTAAACTCTAAAATTTGTTTGATAGCCGTCTCTTTGGCTGTGCCATCCTCGATAAAGAACTCATGGTTTGTGAACTTAGCCCGAGCAAGAAGTAAACTACGGTCAGAGCCTTTTATGGAAATCTTTATGCCTTGGGCTGTATCTGTAATGTCCACACCCGTAATTACAAATACACCAAGGGGAACTAATTCCTCGGTGCCATCGGCGAACACGACACCTCTATAAATTTTTACTTCTCGGTTGTATGGCAAGAAAACTGCTGACCTATTATTCTGTGGGACTAAGGTGCCGTCTTTATCCACGAACTCTAAAGAACACTCGCGCCGAATTGAACGGCGGTTATCTATGCTGACGCTTCCTGATATGGGTTGAGCCGTGCTGATAATAGTTCCGTTGGCTACATCAAAAATTTCTACCTTGACCGTTGTAACATGAGATTTCTTGACAGCCTCTTTGAATGAATCTGAAACTGGATACATTATGGTTTATCTACTTCGAAGTAAGTCACCTTTATCGTTCGAATCAAATTACCTATCTTGCCTGATTCAGTCCAGTTCCTATCTACAAAGCGAACATATTTTTGACGACCTAAAGGGTCACGGACAAAAAGAGTTCCTTGATAAGTAAGGACTGGATATAACTCATCCCAATCATCTTCTCCTTGAGTTGTAATTTCATAGGTGCCATCAACTCCATAAATAGATTGTGAGACAACGACAGACTTGGAGGCGCCAAGGGGTTTGAATACGCCGTAGGCTTCAACAATAGTTTGAGTCAAGGGCTGTTGGACTTTAATTCCTGCGACTCGAATGTCCTCATCTTCAGGTGCGACAAATGACCATGTTAGAGGGTTATCAACAACGATTGGAGCAGAGGATGTAAAACCTGAAGAAATAGTAGACATTAAATATCCGCCCTTGTTTTTGCTCTGTATTGGAATGGGGTATCTAGGGGAACTTCATAATCGTCAATTTGAGCAATTTGAGAATCATCTGCTGTGACTGGACTATTACGAAGGGCTGTGAAAGTAGTCCCGCCGTCATCGGAGCGCTCAACATCAAATCTAAAAACAGCAAAACCGCCACGGGTAAACACGGGTGAGTCCCCTGCGTGAAAAGCAATCTCATCTACATAATGAACCCCACCCGCGCTCGCGCTAATTATTTTTACAAAGACTTGGGCATGGGTAGCAGTTGCGGGGGCTATAACTGTTGCGTTTGCCGAGACAAAAGCCGAACTGGTTGCACTTACCGCTGTTCCAAAAGTTGTACTTATTGTGGCACCAGTCGAAGTAAGATAGCGAATACCTACGGCGCAAGAACGAGTTGTACTTCCTGCCTTAAATTTAGCAATAGCAGAAAACTTTTGACTTGGCTCGACTACAAATTTTGTACCAGTAGTTGTTGATGCGGTGGCGTCTCCCGCCGCGGTTGCTGTTATTTCTAACGAGGCGGAACCTGAAGAGGATTGAGCGGTTGAGCGAGCAATCGCACAATTTGTATCGGCTGTCCATCCAGTTGTGTTTGTCTCAAGAGAGGCTTGATTGGGACTCAAGACATTTGTTCTACCAAAAACAGAAACGGTGACCGCTTCAATATCGCTATCATAGAAAGCACTTACAGTAGGAGTGGCTGGAGCATCAACATCAATGACGAACTGACTGAAAGCGTAATCGCTAAAGTAGTTAGCACCGTTGAGCAACTGAGCAACTTTCACATAGGCTCTAAATGTTGTGCCATCGGCTAAGTCTGCTTCGAGTGTTTGACCATCATTACTAGAGGTGACAACCCCTGTCTCTACTGTTGGCGTAGAAGTCTCAGGGTCGAATCCTGCTCCGTTATATGTAGTCGCTTCAAAAATCTTTATCTCGTATGCGCTTTGTGGGTCACCATCTGTATCAGCATAAGTCCAAGTAACTGAAGGAAAAGTAGTATCCGTGATAGTTCCACTTGGCGCCGTTACTGTTACGGTTGGTTGAGTTGTAGTTTCTACATCAATAAAAAGAGCAACAAGTTCAGCGCGGTCACCGCTAATGATTGAGTTGTCTGTAAACTTCACAACAAGATTATCAATTAGGGTCTGAGTCCAAGCCTGACCATTTGGGGCAGTTGTTAGTTTCAAAGCCGTATCAAGGGTCGTAATACTTAAAGTGTTTGCTTTAGTAAAAGGAACTGAATAGTAAACCTCTCGACCATTTCGGTCTGTGATTACTCCTAGACTCAACTGGATACTACCCGTAGTTCCTATTGTGGCGCGAGCGCGAAGATTGATAAAGGCAATTTTTTCGGTAGCACCTAAAGTAGTTGTACCAAACTCTGCTTCATAAAAAGCGGGGACTGTTGTGCTAGTGCGTTTGATAAATGTTGCGTCATTATTATCAGCGAGCGCCGCATGAACTGAAGCCGAGCCACCTGTAATAGTAAAAGAACCCGCGTTGTTCCAGTTTGCGTTAGGGCGAAGTACATAAGTAGCCATTATTTGTTAGCCAACTCCTTTGCCAATATAGCGAATGTCTCTTGAATTCTTTGGACAATTATGTCGCCCTTTTCATCAATGTTTGTTGCTCCTGTTGTATCGACATTGACTACAAAGGCTCCCTGTTCAATAACAATGTTATTACCTTTTAGTGCGCCAATGCTTGCCTCTGAATCTGTGACTCGGGCAAGACTGGCTTGAGCGTTTCTAATCTTCTCACCAAACGCCGCCTCTGAACCAAAGCCTCCAATAGCCGCACCTGCAAAACTTATTTGTTTCTGTAAATCATTTATTTGAGCGATTGCTTCAACTCCTCCGCCCAAGATAGACGCCGCAAGTTGAGCGCCCTTGATTGGTCCTGATTCGACTATATCTTGAATTGCTTTAGCATCAAGTCCTAGACCCTGAAGAGTGAGGATTTGATTGGCAAACTGTTGGCTCTTATCCAAACGCATCCGCATGTTCTCAATAAGTGATTTAGCCTTTGGAATAAATCCGTCAGGCAACTCAACTCCCTTGAGACCAGCAAAACTTAGGATTGTGTCTTTAAGAGAATCAGCAAACTGTTTAGCCGCATCCTGTAAATCGGTAAGCACATCACGCATAGACTCAATACCTGCCGTCATTGCGTCACGAATCTTCTTCATGAGGTCAGCAGATTTTTGTAACTCATCAAGGGTCTCGTCATCTTCGCCATTGATTCCTTCTAGGGCTTCAGCGCGTTTTCTTTCCTCTTCAAGAATATCTCCAAAGCCAAGACCCGTTTTTAATTTATCTGCAAGGTCGCCAAAAGCATCTGTTATTTTTCCAAGAACATTTCCAGTAGTAAAAGACTTCACAGCGGAGGCAAAACCAAGAATTGACTCTCCAGCCTTGAGGCTCAAGGAACTCAAGTTCTCAACTAGGAACTTACCAACCTCAACATCTTTTAGTCCTTCCATAACATTAACTAACTTCTCAAGTTGAGGAATCGCTAAATCAACTACATCGCCAATGAAGTCCCCGAGAATGTCGCCCACTTCAAATCGTTTTAACTCATATACAAAGTCGCCAAGTTTCCCGACTGCTCCACCAATAGTCTTAGACGCCGAAGAAAGCATATCTACCAACATTGTTCCAAGTTTGATGTCAGATGCTTCAAGAATTACATTGCCAGCCATTTTAGCGAAACCACCAACAGCCTGTAATCCGTCAGAGATAGACTGGACAAGCGCCTCAGCCATAGGAACTTTTGTCACCTCAAGGATTGTGTTACCAATTTTTTGAGATACAGCACCAATGTTTTTAAGACCGCCTGAAATAAAATTAACTAAGTCGGTTCCAAATTGTTTCTCACTCAGACCACTTGCTGACTTACTTACAGCCAGTAGAGAGTCGCGGACTTTACCTACTTTGCCAAGGAGTGTGTCAAAAGCGGTGTCTGAAATAACTTGCTTTGTAAAATTTCTAACGGTATTGACGACAGCCATAATAGGTTTAGCAACAGTATTCGCTACTTGTTCTGCCTTGTCTCCAATCGCAAGAATCCCCGTGCCAAGGCTTCTAACTGAATCCGCAAACATCGCAGTAAATCTACTACTTGCCAATTTGTCTGCTATGCCCCCCAAAAATTCATTTACGGTTACGGCTAAACTCTTTACAAAAGAACCAAATTTTTGAAGCGATTGGGCAAGCAGTTGAGGAATAAAAGTTATTGCCTTGCCTACACCCTCAGCAAAATTATTGTATAAATCAATAGCGCCTTCTAAAGCCTTGCGGTTACCATCTAAGAAGTTATACAAAGCACCTACGAGTTTGGCTAGGAAACCGCTTACTTTTTCAACTAGGGTGAAATAAATGCTGGCAATAAAGTTAATGACCTTGGCTATGCCTTTACCAATAAAAGAGTTAGCATCAAGTAGGTCGCCAAGGAAACTGATAAATATGCCAATGTATTTGAAGATACCCCCAAAGACGGTAGCAAAAGCGTCCATTAAAAAGTCAAGGACTCCTGCTATTAACTTACCAACTAGAGAATTAGTATCAAGAAGGTTACCAAGGAACTCAATAAATACTCCGATAAATTTGATGATTCCGCCAACTACTGTGGCAAAGGCTTTGAAGAGGAAGTCAAGAACTCCCGCGATTACTTTACCTACGATGCCGTGGGTATCAAGCAACATTCCCAATCCCTCAAGGAAGAAACCAATAAACTTTAAGATGCCTCCAATTACTATGGCAAAGGCTTTGAACACAAAGTTCATAACTGCTCGAACTACTTTGCCAAAGGCTGTCTGTCCGCTAGTTACATATTTCAAAGCATTGAGGAACATCATTAAAGTCTTAACTACGCCAATGACCACGGTTAGAACAGTCTGATAAATGAACTGGAACACCTGAATTAAGGTCTGACCAAAAGAAGTAGTTGGAGATATGGCTGTACCAAAAGCAATAAGAAGATTACCAAGTCCAGTTAGAATAAATGACAGCGCTGTGCCAACTGCCTGAGCAACTGTGTTAAAGACTTCTGTGACTACATTGCGGAAGGTCTCGCTGTTTTGCCAAGCATAAACAAACGCCGCTACAAGGGCAACAATGCCAGCGACAACTAACATGGTAGTAGAAGTAAGAATAGCAATGGCTCTTGTCAATTTTGTTTTAGCGATTGTCAAAAGGTCAGTTGCTTTTGTTTGTAATTTAGTATAAATCGTAAGAGCAATATAACCAAGACCAAGAGCCGTAATAGCGGTTACGACAATGTAAAGAATAGTTTTATGCTCTCTAAAAAACTTAGTTGTTTTTTCAATAGCAAAGGCAATGCCGTTAATTGCTTTAGCAAAGACCATGACCGCTCCAGCCATTACTTTGCCAAATATATCTCCAATGTTTTTACCTACACCCAATAAAGGTTGTAGGGCTGAAAACAGACGACCCATTGCTGTCTGAACTTGGGTAGATGTCATAGCCATGGCTACAAATGCAACTGCAATCGGACTTAGCCTTTGGAGAAGTTGTCCAAAGATAGGCACATTTTGGAATACAGCCTTACCAGCCTTGGTTGCAAAGTATGTTCCAAATGCCGCTATGACGGGAAGAATCATTTCAAATTTACTAGCAAGGTCATTAACCTTAGTTCCAGTCATATCCATGCCATCAATAAAATCAGTTAATTTATCAATCGCCGTTGCGATAGGGGCTGTAAGTTTTACTAATACTTTTTGAATCGCTTCAATAACTGGAGCAAGTTTTCCGCCTGAACTAACAGCGTTCACAATAGATTTTTCAAACCTAAAGGCTGACTTAATAATCGGTCCAAAGCCTTTGACTAAAACCGCTCCCATGCTAACTTGCAGGTCATCGTGTAGGTCACCAAACATTGTAATGAGTTTTGCTGGTGATTCCATAGCCAAGGCATAGGCACCAGCCGCCTTGGTTCCTTCTTTCATAACAAGATTGACTACCGCTTGACGGCGTTCAGCCATTGTTAAATCTTTAGCCGCTTTTCCGATTGTGTTGGCATACCGTTGGTAAGCGTCAGAGGCTCCAGTAGTAATACCAATCTGACGCAAAACTCTTGTGTTACCAGTTGTTACCGCCATGGTAATTGATTGAAGCGCTTCTTCGGCAGTTGTTGAGGATGCTACCGATAAATCTTGAGCGGTCTTTGCTAGTGCTGTTGCCTTTGATAAATCAATGTTTGATTGAGCAAACTTAAGTGTTGTCTTTTGAGCCGCCGCCGCATTTATTCCAAGCGCTCGCATACTGTCGGATGTTGATTTAAGGGCTTCATATCCCTTACCGCTGGATGCTCCAACTGCTTCAAGTGCTAAATCTAAGCGTTCAACTTCCGCCGCCGCTTTGAAAGATTTTATTCCAAAAGCAATAAGTCCAGCAATCGCCGCGCCTGAAGCGACGCCGATTGCCACCATCGAACCTTGTAATTTAGATGAAGCCTGTTGGAACTCATTAGCCGATTTA
>Ga0181365_1000337_pt1 | contig 10427 bp, 10 predicted proteins | sample Fa13NDMM110DN_FD_130097 | JGI IMG/M metagenome (GOLD analysis project Ga0181365, IMG submission 130097) | Freshwater viral communities from Lake Michigan, USA - Fa13.ND.MM110.D.N | ecosystem: Environmental > Aquatic > Freshwater > Lake | place: USA: Michigan | collected 2013-09-24
AATGATAATTGTTGATCTTGCATGTTTGATTGTTGTGCAAAACCAGCAAGATCAATCCCGTTGTAATTCGGGGTATATCCACCAAAAGAAGTACCTGCACCCACTTGAGTCCTGCCAAGTAATGAGGATATTTCGTTAAATCTTGATTGTCTTACTTGTTCACCAGTTTGAATAGAGGCTTGGGTTAAATCAGTATATTGACGAGCAACTGAATCATCCATGCGGTTCATTGCTTCGTTATATTGTTCACTTCCTGCGGGTATTCCTTGATCTGCTAATTGTTGAGCTAAATCTCTTTTTTGTTGTTTAATAATAGGATCAATCATAGCTTTGCCACGATTAAAAGTGGCATCTTGGATGGCCTGCCCATTATTTGAAAAATCACCACTTAAAGAACCGCTTAATTGAGAAGCCAGTCCTTCTTGTCTTAGTCTTTCGGATTTCGTGAAGTCGCTTTCGTTAAGTCTTACGCTATTAGTTAGCGGATCATAAGTTTGCGAGCCTTCTGGTGTGTAGATATTGGGATTATTTAATAGTAAATCTTTCTTTTGTTCAGGTGTAAGACTTTCAAAAAGATTTGCAGTTGTAATTTCTTGTTCTGTAGGCACATAAGGAGTGCCGTCAGCATTTTTCTTTTCATCAAATATACCCTTTTTAGTTCCAATACCACTTCTACCAGTTCCGGCAAAGTTATTACCAACAGCCGTTAGATTCATTGCTTTATTAACAAAACTTCCAAAACCCATATTTTATTTTAAATTATATTACTAACGCTTACACTATAGTCAGTTCTATACCAAAATAATTGCTGACCATTTAAACTAACTTTAATTCTCATTCCTAAATCCACGCCTTGACCAGATGAGTAAATTAACTCATTTCTTGTTAATCCTTCAGGGCTCCACATTGAAACATCCCAAGTTGAAGTGTCCCAAAATGAACCAGTTGCAGTCGATGAAGCGGTTTGAGAAGTAGAGCCTCTTCCGTAGTCAAAATTAACTATTGAATTTACAATTGCGCTCCCATCTAGTTTTATGGTATTTCTATAAGCATTTACTGTTTTTTCTTGCGGGCTTCCTAAGTTATTATAAGCAGCTTGAATATCGCATTCTATATTGGCTCCGTTATCATTATATCCATCATCAGCTTTAAAAACCTTACCATTACCCCCAAAATAGAGGCTGTTATTATACATTCCCCAAGTCGAGGCGTTCATCCCTGTAAATTTACAAGCAGAGCCTGTAATAGTATTGACAATATACTGATGATAGGTTGTATTTGTGGCCACTGGTACATTAACCAGAAGCCAACCCCCCTTTGGATACATCGCAACTTCCCAGCCATAATTTCCGCTATAATCATTCACGGCTTTAATTGCTGCACCAGATAATTTACCTCTTTGAGTAACTGCTCCATCGTTCTTGAATACTTCACTAAAAAATACAAAGTCTTGATCTGTAATAATTACAATATCACCAGCGACTTTTTTAGCTCCTCTTATAGCTATCGGGCGACCTATTTTGTAAGTTCCAAGTAATGACCAACTAGCCGGATCTGACCCTTGATATAAAAGAACATCACCGGAAGACATCAAAAATACTTCATAATCATCAACGCCATTGCCGCCGTCTAAGTTCCAAGTCATCATTGAAACAAGATTACCACCAAAAGGAGCGACTCTTGATAGTTGGAATTTAGTAAATGTTCCGCCTATTGCATTAGTTGCGCCATACCAAACATCTTGAGCGTTTGAGTTCCAAACATAGAGTCTATTTTTATGAAGATTTATGCCGTTTAATTCGGTAACTGTTAATCCGCTGCCGCTTATGGTACTTGCTGCAAGGGTAGTGCCATCAAATGTTTGCGGTGTATCGGCGCCATTTACCATTATTAAATTAGCGTTAAAATTTACCCATTGCCATCTTGCGTTAGTAAAACCTGTACCAACACTGGTAATGCTAGCAGCATTTGTAATGTCGTTCAGAGTAGTTCCGTTAGCGCAAATAAACTTTCTTGTTGAGTTTGCATTATACTCCATAAGGGTTTCAACATAGCCAGACAAACCAGTTGCATATTGTGTAAATCCTTTTCTTGTTGAAACAGAACCTTGACCAGGAAACCAGTTTTCCATAATAACAGCATCAGTTGGCTCCATAGAACTTTCACTATCTTTAGTATTCAATCCACCAGAAGGGCAGGGTACATTGACCCTAAGGGCCTGTCCGTTTCTTTCTTGATCCAGAGTTGGATATGATTTGCCTAATGTTAATACCATTTATGGAGTGATTGTTGCTGGATAGCCAACTTTAATGTTGCTATCATAATAATAATGTTTGATCGTTCTTCTTGCGCCATTTGTTCTAGCTCTTTCTATTGCTGCACTATTGGCGATTTTTTGCTCTTCTGCGTAAGGTCTGCCTTGGTTTTTTAACCATCTCCAAGTTGCATCTAATCTAACTATATGAGCATCAATTGCTGGAACATCTGTATCAGCCAGCCAGCTTGATTGACCTGCCGCCGCTGCACTCAAAACAACTAAATTACTAACATATTCGTAAATATGGGCTTCTACTGCGGCAGGGGTAGGGAATAATAAAACTTGTCCAGCTCTGATTCTTGAATATTCGTAACCAGTACCGCCAGTAATTCCTTGATTTTTAAGAATTCTCCACTCTTCGGGAGTAACTGGCATTGCTACTGGATGTTGTGTGGTAGTATTCCAAAAGGTATTATTTATGAATCTGTCAAAATCAGTCGGCAAGTCATAGCCAACTGTTGAGGCTACTGTATTAAAAGTTTTTTCCTTTTGTAGTTCTTGCCAATCATAAGCCCTTGCTAATTCAGTAATTGACACAGTCATTACTTCTAATATCTGCTTTGCAGCGTCCTCAGTATTACCAATAATGGTAGTTGGAACGCTGCCAGATTTAGTTTCTTTTAGAATTGATTGTGCAATTGTTAAAAGGCTCATTATTCTACAGTTTCAGTTTCTACGATTTTAATTTCTTTTTTAGCAAAATTATGAATTTTTTTCTTAGGTTCTTTATTTTCTAAATCAGCAACGGATACTGCGGCAGCTTTTAATGCTGCAATTTCTTCTTTTGCTTTTGCTAATTCAATGTCAGGGTCTGGCTTACCATTAAGCTTTAAATCAAGATATTTTTTATAAGCGATTCTGTATAAATCTTTTTCGTGAACAGGTGTTTTTTCACCTTGAATATAGATATTTCTTTCAACTGCTTTTCTTATAGCAACTGTTCCTGGGTCGTTAGGAATCGTAATGTGAACCCAAAGGTCATACTCTTTAGTCACCTCATTCTTTTTATCAAAGAAGGCTATCATTAAACCTTGATCCGATACTAATTGTGTCGGAGTAACGTTAAGAACTAAATTTGTCATATTTTTAATTTTAAATTATTAAAATAAGGAGGGGTGTTTTAAGCCCCTCCAAAACTAACTACAATTAAGCAGCTAAACCATCATCTACGAATGGATAAGCTATTTCTAACTCAGCCAAACCAGTTGAAGGAGTATCAATTGCAGAAGCACCTTTGCACTTCTTGATTCTGTCGCCAGCAACAACAGCATCATCAATAGATCCAGCAGTAGCAGTTCCATAGCAATTTGCGTTATCAGCAAAAGCGGCCAAAACTTTACCTACAGCTTTACCATAGATTTGATACCAACCAAAACTAGAAGCGACATTTATAGACATTGAAAAACCAACATCACCAATATCATTAGCAGCCAATAAAGAAGTTGAAAAATCATCTGGATTAATAAGAACGCATGAACCTACAACAGTAGATGCAACGCCTTTTAAATAGATAAATTCGCCTTCACCATAAGCGGTAGAGGCAGTATCAACAGCCTTAACTCTAGTGCCTAGTGGCAAGAGTTGGGTTGTTGAAGTGTCGGCAATGGCTTGTGGAATCACTTTGCCATTAACAGGAGAAAAACTAGACATATTTATTGTTTATTTAAGGTTATTATTAAGCATGCATAACGCCATGAACTCTAGAATTATCTACAGTCATGTTTCCAATCATAGTCATAGGAATGACATAAGCTGGCTGGTTATAAGGACGAGTCGCCTCACCTTTTGTAAACAATGCTTTACCTAGATATTTCAAGAAAATATGATTGGTATTAATAAAATAAGCATGAGAAGCAGGACATTCAGGATCATAGAACACGTCGCTTGATTTATATTTCAAGTTATCAAAACCCATAGCTCCAATCTTATCATTAGTAATTCTTTGAATAGTTTGGGTAGCAGTTTCAAAATAACTAAAATAAACACTGTCAGCAGCAATCATATCAGGAAGTTCGCCCATTTGAGCTTGGCATCTTAGATACAAAGTATTGAAAGCGGCAAGGATAGTGGTTGCTGAAGCTGTTACGGATTCTACGGAAAAATCGTAAAGTTTAGGCTGCCAGAAAGCGTAGTTAGCGCGGTTGATTTGGCCTACTGTTCCAGTTGTTGGAGCATCAGCGATCAAAAGTTGCAATCCACCAATATCTTTACCACCAGAACCAGTACCATCAGCATAAATTGAGGTTCCTAAGGTGTTAGATAAAGAAGATTCAAGCACTTTGATTTTAGCTGCTAACAAGTCAACAATTTGTTCTTTACCAGCATTTTGTGCATATTCTAAATCAGTCATGGTAACAGTACCACTAAGGATTTTTTGTGCAAAAGTTGCAGTAGAGATTACATCTTGAGGAGTCGTGTTATAAGTGTCATACTCGCCTTGATATTGAACAGTTCCGTTAGTTGCGTAGCTGATTTTTTCTTGGAAAGTAGCACCGCCAGAACATTTAACGATGTTTCCTTTAGCTTTCAATTTAGAAAGTAAAGGGTGATTGTTGGTAACGTTATCAACAATACTTGGAGCGTAAGTATCCAAAGTAGTGGTTAATAATTGTCCAACAAGTGAATTTGGATTAGGCATTTTATTTATTTATTAAAATTATTAAAAATTTGTAATAAATATTGGTCTTTCTACAGCGTTCCAGATAGATGACGAGAAACAATATCTTCTAATGCGGCCCTTGGATTAGCGGAGGAGACACTCACGCTTGAGGTCCTTCCCGAGAATTTTTTTAGCCTCTTGGCTTTTTCCAATTCTTCTTTACGCTTTTCTGTTGCCTTTCTGGCATTTTCAATATCCCTCTGAACAACTAAATCATCATCCATCAATTCCGCTTTTTTATAAGCCAAGGTTAATCTTTCTTTACGCTCTTTTGCGTTAGCAGGGAAGCCTTGTTTTTTATTATAAATAGCAAGAATATCAAAGATTTCATTTTCTAATTTATCAAAATGGGGGTATCTTAAATTACCATCATTATCGATAGAGTTAGCAAAATTATCAATTTCTGCATTGATAGAATCGGTTAACTCTTCTTGTTTTTGTCTTTCTACTTGGGCGAGCCTAGACTCAATATTTTTATAATGATTGTCTTTCGCTATCTCTTCAGGAGTACGATAATCATACTCATCTTGAACAGGTTCTATCAGACTGTTTAAATCAATCTTAGCAAATTTTGCTAAGTCTTTCAGTGTTTGAATTGGATCTTTTTTAAAGGACTCATCAAAAGCCTTTAAATTAGCCATTTCCTTTTTAGTGTTTCCTAGTTCAAGTCTAACTTGGTCTTCTCTAGCACGTAATAATTTACCTGCTTCTATAACCTTAACTTGTGCTTCGGGATCTTTTATTGATTCAACGGCTTCCCTAAACTCTCGTGGTTGCCCACTAAGAGTTTTTTTAAGGTCAATTCCCTTGTAATCAGAATTCTCTTTTGCATCTTCTTCTTTTTCTTCTAACTCTTCTTCTGTATTATCAGAAGATTCAATCTCGGATTCTTCTTTTGAATCTTCCTCTTTTTCTTCAACTTCTTCAATGGTTGGCCCTTCTTCAATTATCTCTTCTTTTATCTCGATAATTGGCTCTTTTGCATCTTCAATTGTGCTAACACTTTCTAATAATTTCTCTCTTAATTGATCTTGGATTTCGTTCATAGATTACTTTTTTATTGACACATGTATCAAATTGATTGTCTCAAATTGAGAATAATATATATTATGTATCAAATCGAATCATTGTTGTCAAGAATTTTATTAATCTTTTTTAATAATCTTTAATGTGACATCCAGCCTCTCTAATAGAAGCTAAATAATCTTTTTTGTTTGTGTAAACTTTATTATCTAGATGGCTCATAATACCGCCTTTATCATTTATATATTGGTCAATTGTTGGATCTTTGCCGCTAAAATGAATGCTTCTATTGGATAATCCAGTTGATATATAATCTGTAGGTATCCATTCAGCTTTTCCATCAATATAAACTAGCTTTTTTCTTGTCATAAAATTAATGATTTTTTAAATATTCTGTAATTCCGCCTTTTAATCGCTGTGGCCTGTTCCAAAACTCATCAGTTTTCACGATTATAAAAAAAGATAATCTAATAGCTTTTAATAGCTCCGCCTTATCAATACATTTTTTGCCAGTTTTTGAATTGATATAAAACCCCCTGCAACCAATTACTGACGACTTGTTAAGTCTATTAATTTTTCTATCTAAAAAATATTTCCAGGATTTTTTCATTATACAAAAGTTTGTTTGTTAGCTTCTCTTATAGTCTCGTTTAAATGTTCAGTTTGGGCCATAGCCTCAGAGTTCATTAATGTAGTTCTTGCGCCGACAACTTGGCTTGTTAATTGGTGCTCTCTATCAGCCGCTTTGTTAGCATCTTCAAACTCTAATTTATCTTGGTGAATTGCTTGTTCTTGCAATAAAGCAGCTTTTTTAATATTTAGCTCTTCCTGTGCAATTTGTGCATCAGTTGCTTGTTTTTGTGCTTTGAGCTGTAATTCTTGTTGTCTGATTTGTATTTCGGCTTGAGCAAGCATTTCCTCAGCGGTTGGGCCTTTTGGCTCTTGCTCTTCTTGACTAATCAAAGACTCCTCAACCATCCTACCGACCTTGAAAGGTTTAGAGATAAATAACATAAATTGCTTGAAAGCGTCAGGTGTAATAATGCCAGCTTGTACCATTGGAAAGAATGAGTTTGAAAACTCAGAAATCGACTTTATATATTCTACTCTGTCAGCTTTTTCTTGTTGTTGGTCAATCTTAATTGTAGAATCAGTTTCAACGTCAATCGCAAAAGTTCTTAGTCTATCATCTTTGATTAACTTCTCTATTTCTGGGATTTGTTCCGGTGTGATTGCATAGCCTTTTAAATCCTCAATCGGCTTTTTCATTGTTTTTTTAAAACTTTCTTTTGCTTGCTCGTTCATTTGTTCCAATCTAGCAACTTCATCAGGATTGTTTGGATCAGTCATTGATTTAGCCTCGTTCAGTAGAGCGTCTAGTTTGTCTTGTTCGACCTTGGCAATTGCTTTAATATCAACAATTTTAAGTTGAGTCATTGCCGCCAATTCTGCTACTGTGTAATTCTCAACAGTTAATTCACAAAGTAGGCGAATTAAATCTCTAACCCAAAATTCTAATTCTTTTTGCAATGGCTGGATTCGAGAAATAGCAAACTGGCCTTTCATTTGTTGGGCTGTTGCAGTTTCGCTTGCAGTCGTTACCCCTCTAACAATATCACTAATTCCGGTAATATCTCTAATTGAGAAAATTACCCGGTCTTTTCTATCGTTTAATTGTGCAATGGTTCCAATAATCTCACCCAAAGGCTTAAACATAACTAAATCCTGCACTTTCTGCATTCCAGTTGAACGCATTGGAGTCATTGATCCGTCATTACCATTAAATAACGCTTCCATATCAGAACCCTCAGCGATGGAAGAATAAATACCAGTTGCTTTACATTGCTCTACTAAAGAGCGAATACGGCAATCAATAGTGTTAAGCTCTTCAGCTTGTGTTTTGTATTGTCTATAAAGAGGGATTGGTCTTAAATCAATAGGATTTGAATTAGAGCCAAGTGGGGCAGCAATCGGGAAAAAATCTTTTAAATTATAAGGGTCTTCATCATTTGAAAGAATAGTTCCGCCACCATTCAGGGTGAGGAATATAACAGATTTACTTTCTTTATCCCAAACTTCCCAAACTTCAGCCATTTTAAATAGTTCGCTATCTTCTTTATTTCTATCATCAGTTAATCTAGTAGCATTTAATTCAACTGCCTTACCTTTATTGCCGAACTCTTCGATAAGTTCTTCTCTTGTTTTGTAATGTCTAAAAGCTATCCAGCGAACATTGCACCACTCTTTATCGGTGGACATTCTAAAGTCTTTCCAGTCAACATATTCGATCCTGCATTTTTTTTCTGATGAATCAATTTCTTTCGTTCCATCTTCTAACTCAATTTCATTTTCAGGATCATAACAAACACGAGCAACGCCACGGCCACCAATTAAAAAATCATCACGACATTTACTGATTACTGTTTCAGCGTCAGAATCTTTGAGGTATAAATCAATAGAGCGTTCCATCATTTCAGAAGCAACGCGATTGGTTTCGCTGGTGTCTAAAAAGCGTTGGGTAATGTTTGTTTTCGGAAGTCTTGAGAATAGAAGAGGGCGGAGTGTTTGAGTGTTAGACCAAAAAACATTGTATCGATCCTCTCTTTGTCCTTCGTTGTTATATACTATGAAATTCTCATCTGCTTCTTTGCGCCAAGTCTTCTCGTATTTATCAGAGTTTTCTATTTCTTTCGTCCAGATCTCAACAAGCCCAGCATCTCCAGTGGAGTGAGTTAAATCTTCTTTATTTTCAACTTGAATATCGGCTCGCATGGAAGGCTAAATCTAAATGATTTATTATCAATATGTTGACGCATGCAAGCCTCGAATTTTGATTTTTACTAAATAATTTTAGTAGTCAAGTGATTTTCTGCTTTTTTTCTTGAATTTGTGGTTGGGCAGGCGAACTGCCCAACGGGTTGCTTTCGCAACGATCTGGATTAATAGTGAATAAATCTGTCATAGAAGTCAAGAAAAAATATTTATTTTACAAAATTGCTTGTTCCATATTTTTATATTCACTAAACGTATTCATTATTTCTTCTAATTCTTTTAAATATTCTTGTAAATTTTCTCCTCTAATTTCTATCTTCCCTTTTTGTCTCAATTCTTCCAATTCTATCCAATGCTGTTTGCGAACTTCTTTTTTGTTGCCTTCGTGCATAATTCTAGCTGTAATAGGATTACACAGGATAGAAAAGTTGTTATTGCCAAAACTTTCCATTCCTAAAAAAAATAATTCATCGGTAATAAAATTTCCTTTTTTCAAGGACCAAAAAATGCCATGCAATTTTAGTCTCTCAATGTCAACATCTTTACAATCTAGTTCGCTCGTATAAAATACCTCTTTGCCGCATTCTACGCATTTACCATCCGGTAGGATAGTGTGATTGCTAATAGTATTATTAATTATAGATCCTTTTTGGATAGGATCTTCATAGAATAATTCTCCGATTTCATGCCCATTTCTACAGAGACCAACAAAAGATATTTTACCACCTTTGCCTATAATTTTTACATTTGACGCCATATTATTTTCTATTAGTTGAATAATTTTTAGGGTTAAAATCTTTATACCACTGTTCCTCAAGGGCCAATTGAGTTTTGGGCACTTCTGTCACAATTGGGCGAGACATACATAAATATCTTAATGTATCTACTGCATGGTCTTCCATATCCGAGTTTAAATCCTCGGGCTTAGATGTATCATATTGCATGATTGGCAATGTTCTAATTAAGTTTCGACAAGTATTAAAAAAGTATAATAAAGGCTTTCCATCCTGTCCACTAAATCTAGCTCTTATTTGCTGCCATCCAGCCACTCGCTTATTATCTGCTGGCCTCCAATGAACCTTTTCTTTTACCATTTGCTCCATTATACTTTCACCGCTTGATACATCAAATATTGCAGGATCAGCAACCATATCGTTCATTTTCTCCCCTTGCTGCATTTCTTTAACATTTTTAGCAATGTCGGTAGCGTGCATCTTTAAGCCTTCGTTAGCTTTCCCGGTGCATCCATAGAATTCACGATAGATAATAATTGCACCGCGAGGGAAGGCTCTTTTTATTCCTCCGCAATCTATTAATGATCCATCACTAACAGCGCCCCAAAGTACGCAAAAAGGTTTAGAATATCCCCAATCAAAGGCCCTAATCTTAAACCATTCGCCAGGTATGAAGAAAGGTTCAATAATATGTTTCTCTTTATCGAAATTATCAAAGTAAGCTCCATCTATCGCATCCCAGTCGCCATCTAACATCGCCCGAGCAAGAGAGCCGCCCAATCCTTCCAACTTGGCGGCGTAGAGTGGGTCGTTTTCGGTCATTGTAGGATTGTCAGCTAACTTGGCAGGAATGAACTGTCTCAACATTCCACCCTCGGCATCTGGCATTCTTCTTATTTCCATTGGCTTACAGCCATCAATA
>Ga0181365_1000338_pt1 | contig 10405 bp, 9 predicted proteins | sample Fa13NDMM110DN_FD_130097 | JGI IMG/M metagenome (GOLD analysis project Ga0181365, IMG submission 130097) | Freshwater viral communities from Lake Michigan, USA - Fa13.ND.MM110.D.N | ecosystem: Environmental > Aquatic > Freshwater > Lake | place: USA: Michigan | collected 2013-09-24
CATATAAAGTAAGAGGCATTATTTCTTCTTCTTTTACGATATCTTCTTCAGTATTAAATGTTAGAACCGTTGACATTTTTTATCCTTGTACCCAATCTTCAGCTGAATCTTGTGCATCTTCTATGTCATCAAAGAATTTGGCTTCATTGAAATCATCCTCTGCTCGATAAAATAAAACCATATATTTGTTTGGATCAGAGGCAGTTCTATGTACCTGTGATGTTTTATTAGCTGAGTCATCAAAATATTCACTTAATTTAATAAATTCACTCATTTCATTATCCTTGAAAAATTCTTAATCTTCTCAAATCGGATTACCGATCTGAATTTATCTTGTAGTATATCTCCTTTATGGGAGATAACAAAGATATTTGTGCCTTCTAGCATATGTAAAATACCCATTAAATATTCGGTACCATTTGCATCTAGTGATGAATCAAATACTTCATCTAAAATTAAAAGATTGGTATTGGTTGAATTCTTTAGTTTAGCTACTGCACGCCAACTGAATAATAATGCTAAATCAATCTTCTGTTTTTCACCTTCACTAAAACTAGCATAGGTGAATTCATCACGATGCCTAGATTTAATTGTTTCTTTAAACGATTCATCAAGGTTAAAGTTAACAAAGAAATCAAATGAGGCTAGATACTTGTTTACCAACTTATTGATGATAGGCAAATACTGCTTAATGATCTTTGTTTTAATACCAGTATCTTTTAAGAGAACCGATGCCACTTCATAATATGTTTTTTCGTCTATAAGTGTTCTCAAATCAGACTTCAATAATTCTAAGGCATTTTCTATATTCTTTAGTTCTAAATTTTCACCATCTGTAGTTGTTTTAGATTGGTTCAAATCATCAATTTGTTTTTGTAACTTTTTAATATACTTGTTTGTTTCAGTAATAGAAGTATTATTGGTTGCAATTTTAATTTGTAGTGCTTGAATTTTCTTTTGAATGTCAGCAATTACATTGAGTTTAGCCTGTTCTTCTAAAAGTTTTTCTTCTAGCTTACTCAGACCATGTGTACATTCATTAACCTTTAAGGAAAGTAATTGAAGTTCCTCTTCCTTAAACCCCAAGGCAATGGCTTGCCTACATGTTGGACAATTATCATTGCCTTGAAAGAAATTGATATCTCTTTGAAATTTGGATAAGTTGCTTTCAATCTGAGATTCAAGTTTCGTAAGTTTCTTGACTTTAGATTCTGTCTCAGTTTTAGATGCAATCGCCAATTGGTTCCGCTCGACTTCGGCCGTATAGGACTCAATCTCCCCAGATAAGGTGGATATAACAATATTACTGCTGTTGATATCTTTATCGTATTCATCAATCTTTTCATCATTGTTTTGTTTAAGTTCATCAATATGTTTCTTCTGCAAATCATATTTTTGCTGTGTCAAATCAATATTATATTTTTTATTCGTAGTTAAATCTTTATTGTTTAATACCTTGTCTTTTAAAACACTATTCATTGCAGAGAATATTTGAATGTCCAATAAATCTTCTATGATTAATCGGCGATCAGATGAGGACAACTGCATGAATGGTACAAATGATGCGCTACCAAGAATAACAATTTGTGTGAAGGATTTATAATTTAATTTAATAATAAATTTTTCAAGGTACTCTTGATAATCCCTCATAGCTGCATCTTGATTTATCAACTCACCATCACACCAAATTTCAAAAATGTTTGGTTTAATACCACGAATAATTTTATAATACTTGTTGCCTGTATCAAATTCAATCTCAACAACACAATCTTTACCATTGATTGAGTTTAAAAGTAGTGGTTTATTTACCGAGCGAAATGGCTTGCTAAACAAAACAAAACACAGAGCATCAAGAAGCGTAGATTTGCCAGCACCATTTTGCCCAATAATTAAGGTGTTTGGTGATTTATCTAATAGAATTTCTGTGAAGTAATTGCCGGTACTTAATAAGTTTTTCCAGCGAATAGATCGGAAAATTATCATTCTGTTTCTGTATTTAAAGCTTCAACATATAGTTCTTTCATCAATACTTTTAATTTATCGTTGTTCACAGTTAAGGTGAGGTTATCAATGTGTTTGTTTAAAATAGTAATAGTATCTTCTGCCTGATCTAGCAAATCTTGATCATTCTCAATAATAGTTTCTGTAAAATCTTCCACTATGGCTAAATTACCTACTGATGATTTGTAGAGATTGTCAATTACATTATCAAACAGATATGGATTTTGTTTGTTTAGCACAACAACTTTAACATAAGCATCTTTAAATTGTGAGTAATCATATTTTTTCCAGTATTCAAAATCTGTAACAGAGTCATCATAATTAATTTTATGAAATATCTTATTTGGATTTAAAATAAATTCCAATTCTCTGGTATCGGTATCAAAGATATGAAATCCACGAGGATCATTATAATCTGCCCATGTCATTTCGCCTGGAGTACCAACATATGTGATTTGCCCATCAGTTGACTTATGATGAAAGTGGCCACTCAATACCACATCATATCTCTTTAGAGCATCTTTGTCAAGGCCCTCATGACAAACATTGCCACGATCCATTTCAAAACCAGCTATCTCAAAATGCCCAAAACAAATTTGTGATTTAGAATCTTTTATGAACTGTATAACTTTTTCTTCATTATCGGAACATATCCAAGGAACAACATCAACATCAATACCATCAAATACCATTTTAATTGGCTCATCAATCACGGTAATGTTATCATAATCATTTAATAACATCTGAGAAGAATTGACACTCAATATATTTTTAAAATAGATATCATGGTTACCAATAATAGTATAGAATTGTATGTTATGTTTTTTTAGTTTATCAAAAAAATATTCTCTAGCTAGATAGAGTGTGTTAAAATTAATAAACTTCCTACGATCAAACAGATCACCCATTTGAAACACGGTTGTTATATTATTTTCAATTATATATGGAAAAAATGTTTCTTCATAAAATTTCTTATAATGATTATGAAATTCTAATGAATCTCCACGCATTCCAAAATGTGTGTCACCTAAAATACAAATTTTCATTTTTCATCATCTTCGTTAATTTCTTCTTCAACAAAAAGTTCAAGGCCTTTTGCCTTAACTTTCTTCTTTGCATCTTTTGTTTTTTCGTATGTTTCAATAAACTCAGCTATGTTATCATACATTTGAAATTGTTGCATTTTGCCATGTTCATCTTCATACATCTCACCCTCATTAAGTAATCCGAATTGCTGTGTGGCTTTATACTTAACATATAACTGTTTCTTTTCTTTTTGGATTCTACGCAAAAAAGCAAAGTAAATAATTTGAGTGAAGTATGCAAACGGGTTCTTTGATTTATCAGGATCAAAATTTCTAAAGTATTGAATACAATTTTCAATGCCGTCACAAATCATTTCATCACGGAATGAATAAGATACAAAGTTTGGCTTACGAGATAAGTGTTCTGCAATTTTCAGAAAGCATTCACCTACATAATTAGGGATAGGAGGATCTTCTTTATTAAGTTCTTTGGCCTTTGCACACCTATCGTGATAGTCAACTAGTGCAACAAGAAAATCTCCGTTGTTAATGTAATGTTTTTTACTCATACATTGCCATATTTCGTATTCTTAATCATACGATATCCTTTAACCAGTTCTGATATTCCAAAATTTAAATTGTATTTAGTTTTAAAACCGGTGTTTTCAATTTTTTCATTTGACACAACATAATTTCTTTGATCGGGATCTTTACCAATCTCAGCTTCAATAAATGTAAATGTTGGAACAAATTGTTTAATTGCTTCACATAGTTCCCATTTAGAAACATTAGCTTCAGACAAACCAACATTATAAATGTTGCCCTTCATATGACTAAAATTGTTTATAGCATGGCCAAAAGCATTAACAACATCACGCACATGAACATAGTTGCGTTTAAAATGGCTTTCAAATAAAATAATAAAACCATCTTTAACAGCACGATGAACAAAATCATTAACAAGTAAATCTATACGCATACGAGGTGACATACCAAATACGGTTGCTAATCTATAACTAATCGCATTTGAATGTTCCATCAATTCTTTTTCAATGATTACTTTATCAATAGCATACTTTGACATTGGATTCAATGGTGATTCTTCTGTGCAAAACTCACCCGTTCCGTATGCACTATTGGTCGTAGGCATAATAACAATTTGATCCTTATCTAACTTCTTCAGCATTTTCTGGATAGCTTGCACATTGGTTGTATCAGCTCCAACCGGATCTTGTTTGCAGATTGGTGCACCAACTAATGCTGCAAGAGGTATAATGATATCAGCATCTTTCAACAAAAAGTTAATATCAGATTCAACTCGCACATCGCCTTTATAAACATTGAATTTTGGATTACCGCATAGATGATTTAAACTTGTTTGATCGTACATAAAATTATCTAGTACCGTAACATTATGATTAGTGTTCAATAACTCAGGAACAAGCATTGATCCAATATAACCTGCACCACCTGTAACTAATATATTAGCCATATTACACCTTGTTTATAATGTTTGTTATTGAATCAATTTCATCAAATGTCATTGAAGGGAAATTACCAATATAGAATCCATAAAAATGAACATGTTCAGTATTTGGATAATTTAAATAATGACCATCAGGAACAATACCTTTAAGATATGGCTGTCGCAATTGGTTGCCTCCTCCTGCGCTGCCCCTTCTAAATTCTATACCATAGGTTTGCATTGTATTCATCAATCTTGTAACATACTCGGGATCTTTTTTCAATAACAATAAATTAAAAGCATAATTACTAGACCCAATTAATTTAAAGTCAGTTGCAAATCTATTCATATCTAATTTTCTTAGAAATCTAAAATGGTTTTCATTACGCATTTTAACATTTTCATCTAACTTTGTCAACTGTTTTCTACCAAGTATGCCGCCCAACTCTGTGTTACGCATGTTGTAGGCTGCATGAGCAAAGATAAAATCTGGATTTAATTCTGGATTCTCTTTAACATATTTTGATTTTCTACTTGGATTATTAATCTCACGAACCATGCCATGTGATCTAAGCATACGGAGTGTCTCATACACTTCAGGGTCATTTGTGCATACCATGCCACCTTCAATTGTTGTCATATGATGTGCATAATAAAAAGAAAAGTTAGACATTAATCCAATGCTACCTAACAATCTGTTACCATGACTTGCACCGTGTGATTCACAAACATCTTCAATTAAAGGGATATTATGATCAGCTAATTCGTAAATAAGTTTATCTGTTAATGCATTGAAGCCTTGAATGTGACTTAGAAATACAGCTCTTGTTTTTGGGGTAATTGCATCCAGTATCTTTTGATTATTCATTCCCAAGGTATCTAAATCAATGTCTACAAAAACCGGAGTGAATCCGCATTGAATAACCGATGCAATATCTGATACCCATGTAAGAGGTGGTACAATAATTTCTCCACCTTCAGGATATTTAATTTTCAAAACCGTCATAGACAAAAGATTAGCAGAGGCTCCTGAATTAACAAAAACAGAATAGTGAACACCCAACCATTTTGACCACTCATCTTCAAATTTTTTACAATTTGGACCATTAGTTAAAATTGGATCATCTTGTTTTAGATGTTCAATAAGAGCATCTAAATCTGATCTACTAATATTATTACGCATCAATGGATATTTCATTATGTCCTCACGATTTCAAAACTAACTGTGTTCCGTCTGTATCAAATTTAAATGGTATCCAAACTTTGATAGACTTCATTCTATATTTAAACTCTTTTTGTTTTTCAGGAGGAACAAGAAACATAAAGAATCCTCCACCTCCTGCTCCCATCAATTTACCGCCTAGTGATCCGCATTTAATAGAGTTGTGATAAATGTCATCAATCCAAGGCTCTGTTACACCATCAGCTAGTTCCCTCTTTAAAGACCAACCATCATGTAACAAACCGCCAATTGTTTTCATATCAGATTCTTTTACTAAACAATCAATTGCTTTATTACTAAGGTCAAGAATAGAATTAAGAAAACTTTCTATAGTACCTTTTTTAATATTTTCCACTTGTTTTTTGGAAACACTTTCCGAAATTCTACTGACACCAGAGAACCCTATCATAATATAATTTTCAAGCTCTTTACGATAATCATATGATAAAGGTAAAGCACTAGATTGCCAACCACCTGGACCCATTTCAATTAAACGAATGCCACCATGTGCGGCCATAATTTGATCTTGTATTCCAACATTCTCACCTATTATGTTTTGCTCAACAAAAATGGCTTCTCTTGATAATCTTTCACGGCTAACTTCTTCACCTTTTAATACATGTAATGCGTGTAACAATCCAACCGTAAATGATGAACTTGAACCTATGCCAGATCTAGCTGGTAAATCTCCATCATATGCAATAGAAATACCATTTGGTATGTTCATATATTTCAAACAAGCTTTTACTGATGGATGATTGATCTCTGAAAATGTATTGACACTTTCAATTTTAGAATACACAACTTGATTTTTATGTTCAAAGAATGGTGGCAATACCTTAACGGTAAAATAACAATAGTTAGCTATAGCAGCTGAAACTACCCGGCTAGGTTTATTTTTAAACCATGCTGGATAGTCTGTACCGCCACCAAATAATGATATTCTATAAGGTGTTTTAGTTATAATCATAGGAATTATTCACTAGTTAATACCGGATTAACCACATCTGGCATTGCTGGTGTTTCCCATCCTTCAATTGGTTCAATGTACATATTAGATTTAAATTCTGCTCTATCAATGTATGGGTACATATCTTCAATTGGTGTACTCCAACCAAAAATTCTAGGTTCATATGTGTGATATTCATCAATATCCAAATCACATACGATTGATTCATCAGATTCTAAAATTTCAGAAATTGTTTTCTCAACATCACCTGGATTTTTTAATGATACAGTTTTAATACCGTATGCATTACAGATATCAATAAAATTTGGTGGTGAATATCCTTTTGGTCCACAAGCTTCTGCTCGGCCTTGGAAGTTTGTTTCTTGATATGCTTTTGTAATGCCGTAAATATGATTATTCATAATGAAAGTTTTAATCTTACAGCCATAATTTTTGATTGTTTGTAACTCTTGAATGTTCATATTAAAACCGCCGTCACCAATAATACAGACAATAGTTTTTTCAGGAGCTGCAAACCAAGCACCAATTGCCGCAGCAAAAGAAAATCCCATTGGAGAGTTACCGTTATTTGTAATGAAGTGTTGACCCAATTTGGTTTCAAATGCCTGTGATGCAATAACAATGTTACCACCACAATCAGCAACAATTACACCATCATTTTTAATTTGTTCAGCAAGCTGCCGCATGAATCGGTAAGGGTGAATTACTGTTGTTGATGATCCAAAATTTGGCTTTACTGGATCATATTTAACTTTCCATTCTTGAGCCTCTTTCAACCAATCATTGTGTTGAGGTTTGTATCCTGTTTCAATAATTAATTCTTTAAGTATTGATAGAAACAACTTGGCATCAGATTTAATATTTACATCAAACGGAACTTGTTGCAATTGAGGTTGTAATTGTGCTTCATCAATATCAACCATAATTTTTTTGGCATTTCTAGCAAAAGAAGATACATTACCTCCTGTAATACGGCCTGAAATTCTTGATGCCACAGAAATTAACAGATCACTATTTTGAATAGCGAAGTTTCTTCCTGCACCACCATATGTACCAACACGACCACAATATGTTTCTAGGTCACTAGTAACAATGTCTAAAGCATTCCATGTTGGAAATGTAGGCACTTGCAACAATTTAGAAACTTCTTGTAGTAAAGGAATAGCTTGTGCATTTTTTACTCCACCACCAACTAAAATAACTGGTCTAGTTGATTTCTTTAAATCTGCCAATAATTCTAACACTAAAGATTTAATTCTTTTTTCATCATATTCAGTAGTATGAATGCCTACATCAAATCCAATTTGTTTTTCTGGATCAATTAGTTTCTTTTGTAGATCAAGAGGCACATCAAGAAGAACAGGACCTGGTCTTCCAGATTTAGCTAGATGAATTGCTTTTTCAATTTCATACTTAACTGTATTAGGATCAACAAGCATCTTAGCATATTTTGTAATTGGTTTAACAATTGAAACAATATCCGTTTCCTGAAAACCAATCTGACGCAATGATTCATCAGGCCTCAAAAACTTACTGTTGATTTGACCTGTAATGAAAATTGCAGGAACAGAATCATAAAAACAGTTACCAATTGGTGTAACAAAATTCATACCACCAGGACCACTTGTTGCAATGGAGACACCAATCTTACCTGATGTTTTTGCATAAGCTTCAGCTGCAAAACCACCAGCCTGCTCGTGCATTACAGCAACATAAGAAGTTTTTTCTGTTCTGGTGAAAGCATCAATAAGATCACCGTTTGCAGCACCATAGACAACAAACATCTTATCAATGCCTTCATCGGCCAATTTATTAATTATATAATCTGCAATTTTTATCATTTTGTCTCCAATAATTTTCTTTTGAGTTTAATCTTTCGGGTTTCATTTAATTCATTAACGGCTTTATCACCAAATTTTGTTTTGACCATGTTTAGATAATTTTCATTTGAATGATAAATGTCCCATGCATAATCTCTAAAGGATAAAATCTGTGCGGCTGTTAAGTTCTCACTTGCCAAATTCAAAGTATCATATGAATGTTGACTATAACCTGAATATGTTTTTGGTAAATCTATGTTAAATAATCTAGCTTGATTATGTAAAGGACTACCAGGATATGCCATGGCAGAATACATGTTAGTCATTTCCGTTGGATTCTCTAATGCAAAATCAAGTGTTGCTTGCATTGATTCTTGTGTATCAAATGGCAAACCAAATATGTAATTACCTGCAATGTTGATACCAGCTTCACGAATAACTTTAAATAAATCTAAAATTCTAACCTCTTGAAATCCTTCTTTATGAATTTCTTTTCGTAGGTCATTGTTTGGGTTTTCAATACCTAGACCCAACCAATTTACTCCGGCCTTTGCAAGTTTTTCTAGATGCTTTGGTTTACATGTATCAACTCTTGAATATGCCCAAATGTTAAAGTCATATCCTCTTTCAATAATCAAATCACAAATAGCCTCAAAGTGTCTTGGATTTAACACAAATAGTTCATCAGCAATCTTTACATTCTTAACACCTTGTTCAGCAATGTAATCAAACTGTTTAATAATGAATTCAGGAGACCACCATCGGAAAATATTACTATCTTCTGATGAGACATTTGAACCTTGTTTTGTTCTATTGATAATGTTAATCATACAAAATGAACATTTGTACGGACATCCAAGGCTGGTATAAAGTGCAGCGAATGGTTGTTTTTCAGTATCGTTTGTCCAAGAATGCCACCCAGCTGTTCTATATCTAGAAAGTGGCGGCAATAAATCCCATGCCATTCCAGGTAATTCAACATCAAGAGAACTTCTTGGAACAATTTCAGAAGGTGGATTTAAACAAATTTGGTTATCGTTTGTTCTAAAAACCAACCCATCAATCTTCTTTAAATTGTGTTCGTCAAATGAGGACAGTTTTAACAAATTTTGAATTGTATATACGCCTTCATTTTGACAAACGGCATCAATGAAGCTTTCTTTTTCAAGTGTTTCAACTGGCAATGCAGCAACATGGCCGCCAACAAACAATACAAAAGTATTCGGTTCAAGATTTTTTAATTCTCTTGCCGTTGCAGTAGCGCCTTCCATGTTTTGAGAAGATGCGGATGGTTGTTGGCCATATACAACAAAACAAACAACCTTAGCTTTGTATTCAGTAATTCTTTTAGCAGCTGAAAGATAATCTAAACCTTCAACCTCTGCATCAAGAATTTCTGGCCTGAATCCTTTACTTCGCACACTATTGGCCAACATTGCTGCCCATATAGGTGGTTCAATTGCTGCATTGTTTTTAGCAAGGCCTTGGTATATGACCTCAGATGCATTTGGATGCACAAAAAGAATGTCAATCATAAAATTCCTATTATATAAATCAGTCCAACATAATACACTATCATATGGTGTTTGTCAAGCTTTATTTGGCAATATTTAATTCACTTGTTACTTTATCTAATAATACTAAAACTCTTGTCTTATAACCAAAACCCAACATACCTGATTTCTCACCTTGTTCATAAGGTGGTATTTTACCAATACTTGTGTATTGTTCGGATGTTAGGTCAATGATGTTACCGTTCTTGTCAACTACCCACCAGTGATAGATTTGACCATCAAAACCTCGGTGCATGTGCATTGCCTTGGGACCAAAGATTTTATACAAACAACCGGCTGCGGTATGGCAATGACCAAAGGTTGGATTGCGAGAGTTGCGTTCTCGCCA
>Ga0181365_1000339_pt1 | contig 10405 bp, 10 predicted proteins | sample Fa13NDMM110DN_FD_130097 | JGI IMG/M metagenome (GOLD analysis project Ga0181365, IMG submission 130097) | Freshwater viral communities from Lake Michigan, USA - Fa13.ND.MM110.D.N | ecosystem: Environmental > Aquatic > Freshwater > Lake | place: USA: Michigan | collected 2013-09-24
AGGAGAGAAAAGAAAAGGGTGGAGAGTCCCGTCTCACCTATTTCCCTATCCCATCCAACACCAGCAAGGGTTTTAGAGGATCGGTCTGAACTGGCTGGCATTGTCGGTGATCGGCCAAGATTGGAAACGACCGCTCACAGTGGTTGTTTAGATCACTCGCAAGAGATTGCAGATTTTGCGGAAAAGATATTGGATGTCAAATTGATGAAGTGGCAACGGCGTGTACTTGCCGGCATGACCGCCTACAACTTGGTTGACGGTAAAGAAGTGTGGGTGCATCGAGTTGGTTACTTATCGGTGGCCAGACAGAACGGCAAAACGAAAGGATGTCTAGCGCCGCTTATTGGTTGGTGGCTTGCTACTCAAGGCAGTGCACGTGGCGAGAAACAATTAGTGATCTCGGTTAGTCACAAACTTGATTTGGCAACAGTTTTGTTTAATTATCTTGCGCCAATTCTTGAGGCAAAATTTGGTGCAACAGTGATCTGGTCTTATGGCCGTCAAGTGCTCACAATGCCAGATGGCTCGCAATGGATGCCACGCGCTGCTACGCCGGGTGTCGGTCACGGATACACCTGTGATTTAGTCGCTATAGACGAGTGGTGGGCAGTTAGTGCTGAGGCAGTTGACTCAGGTTTAATGCCAACTATGCGAACACGCAAAAACTGTTTGCTTGCAGGTTTCAGCACGGCTGGCGATGCGTCATCCAAAAGTATGTTGCGGTGGCGAGAGCAAGGCTTGCGCGCTGTGGACTCAGGCAAAAACACGTCACTGTATTTTGCTGAGTTCAGCCCACCGATTATGGACTATATGACCCAAGAGGCTTGGGCCTATTCCAACCCTGCATTGGCAGAGGGGTTGTTAGATATGTCCGTGATCGAGGCTGAGTCACAGTCACCAGATCGCAATAGTTTCTTGCGCGCCTCAGTCAACATATTTGTGCAATCACAGCACTCGTGGATTGAGCCGGGTCAATTCACTGAATTAGCCAACAATCTGCCAATGCCCAATGGTGGCGTACTAGCAATTGAGACGGCCGTTGACGAGTCACGATATGTGGGTGTGCGCGCCGTACAAGACGGCCAATACACGCGCTGCCATATTGCGTTTGTGGTTGACACAATTAAAGAGATGTGGGATGCAGTCGCACTGGAGATCGAGCAGTCACCAACACTGAAACTGGCTTTAGTGCCATCAATTGATTTGCATTGCCCACCTCTCTACGCGCATCGCAAGACGGTTGTAGGTCATCGTGAGGTAGTGAAATGGACAGGCGCGGTGCGTGCACTGATCACAGAAAAACGAATTAGCCACGCAGGGCAAGCCCAATTAATTGATCAAGTAGAGCGCGCTGTTGCAGTTAAACACAACGGTGTACTCACGTTGTCTAGCACTCGATCACCGGGCGATATCTCTGCGTGTCGCGCAATGGTGTTTGCTGTCGCTCTGGCATCAAAACCTATCTTTGCAAACAAGCCCACCATTGTCAGCGTCTAGCCTCTAATGTGTGATATGGCATCGGCCTGATGCTTGCTTATCGTCGGGATACCGCATCGCATACCGGGCCGATGCCACCACAAACTAGACAGATTGTGACACACTAAGAGCATGGCCATATTTACTAAAGCAAAAGCCGCGATCTCGCCGCCACCATCTAAGGCTGCTGCTGCTGGCTCAACATACAACAATTACAACAGCCCAAGTGGTAGTGCAATGATCGGTCAGTATTACACCTACAACGAGGGTGTGCTATTTGGTCAAGCCATGAGTGTGCCAACTATTGCGCGCGCACAACAATTGATTGCCTCAGTTATTGCATCAATGAAATTAAAGATGTACACAGAGATGTGGAACGGTGAAGAAATGGAACAGATACCTCTCGCACCTCGATCTTGGCTACGCAGAATTGACAGATCAAATACAAACAATCACATACTTTCATGGACAGTTTCAGATTTGTTGATGTTCGGTCGAGCCTTTTGGTATGTTACCGAGCGCACCGCTGATGGCTACCCTGCAGCGTTCACACGTTTACCAGCCGCAATGGTCACTACAAGAGATCAATCAGGATTACCTGCAGGCGTTTGGTTTGCGCCATCTAAACAAGTCTATTTTAACGGCGGTCACATCAACCCTGATGATCTGGTGCAATTCTTAAACGGTCAGCCGGGCATTGTGTATTCGTCATCTAAAGCAATTGCAACATCGATCAAACTTGAAGATGCGCGTTTTCGTAATGCGTCTAGTGCAATTCCTGCAGGCGTATTGCAGGTGCAGGCTGGATCAGAGCCACTTTCATCAAGCGAACTTGCAGACCTAGCAGCATCATTCAACGCAGCGCGCGCAACTAATCAGACTGCGGCTCTTTCGCCTGAAGTTCACTACATCGAGACAGCAACTTCACCAGACAAGATGTTGCTTGTTGACTCAGCAGAGTTTCAAGCGATGGAGATGTCACGAGTTTGCGGTGTGCCAGCGTACTTACTAAATTTGAGTGTTGGCTCATACGCTTATACCAACAGCACCGAAGCGCGCCAAGATTTATGGACATTTGGTTGTAAACAGATTGCAGAGTGCATTACTCAAACATTGTCAGCCAACAACGTATTGCCAAACAATACCTGCGTAGAATTTGATATTGATGATTTCATAGACGGCGATCTAATGGAAAAAGCCGAAATGGATGAGATGCCACAACCACCACGCAGCAATGGTGTACCGTACTCATCATGATCAATTTCATTGCACAAGATTTATCGGTTGACGCAGCAGGCCCGGATAACATGCCGCGCCGCACCATCACAGGTGTTGCCGTACCTTACGGTGTTGACGCGCAAGTATCTGACGGCACAACGGTTCGTATTATGGCTGGCGCTCTACCAGTGGATGGCACTAAGCCTCGCCTGTTCCAATACCACGACTCGACTCAGCCAGTGGGAATTGTGACCGAGCGCGTATCCACCGAAAACGCGATGCTATTTACAGCAAAAGTATCTGCGACACGTGCCGGTGATGAGGCGTTGATCTTGGCTGCAGATGGTGTGTTTAGCGTCAGCATTGGTATCAATCCGACTAAATGGCACGATGACAAAGGCGTAATGGTAATTGAGGCAGCCGATTGGAAAGAGTTAAGCCTCGTACCAATTCCAGCATTTGAGGGCAGCATCATTACACAAGTCGCTGCGAGTATCCCACAAGATGATCCAGAAATAAGTACTATAGAAACAGAACCTACACAGGAGACAGAAACCATGAGCGAAGTAACACCAGTCGAGGCAGTAGAGGCAACCATCCCAACTGCACCACTTTACGCACAAGCAAAGCGCACTTTTGCAATGCCATCAGCAGCAGAGTATCTTGCTGCATATCACGCTGGCGGCGAAGTATTCCGCAAAGTCAATGACGCATTTATCATTGCACAAGGCGAAAAACAAACAGCGTTGCAAGCAGCCGCTGGCGATACAACGACCTCTAATACGCCCGGCCTCTTGCCAGTTCCAGTACTTGGGCCTGTGTTTGAGTCACTGAACCAGTACATGCGACCAGTAGTGCAGGCAGTTGGTGCACGCTCGATGCCAGACGGTGGAAATCAAAAAACGTTTATTAGACCAACGTGGACTACGCACACAAGCGTGGCTGCTCAATCGTCTGAACTTGCTGCAGTATCTGCAACAACACCCGTGATTGCGTCAAACGTAATTTCTAAAACTACACTGTCTGGGCAAGTTACCTTGTCCGTTCAGGATGTGGATTTTACGTCGCCTGCAGCAATGCAGATTATCCTCACAGACTTAATCGGACAATACATGCAGGCCAGTGACAACGTGGCAGCAGATGCCATCACCGCTGGTGCAGGCGCATCCGGTGCAACTTGGACAGTAAGCCAGACAGACCCATCATCGTTGATCACCGCACTTTACGGTGCAGCGGTCAACATCATGAACGCAACAAACTTTATGCCAGACACAGTTTTTGTTTCGCCTAACGTTTGGGAATTGCTAGGCCGTCAGTTGGATGTTGACAAGCGACCAGTATTCGGTTATGTCGGCGCTGCAGGCTTGATGGGCGTTAACGGTCTTGGTGGTGCAAACATCACTCAGATGTCAACTTTCAATCCGCTCGGTTTGCGTTTGGTTGCTGACCGTAACTTCGCAAGCAACACACTCGTTGTAGCACGTTCACAAGCCATAGAATTTTATGAGCAAGTACGTGGCCTCATGTCAGTGGAGACACCGAATACGCTCGGCCGTTTGATGAGTTACTATTCATACGTAGCATCATTCATCGGTGATGCAAACCAAGTGCAATCAATCGCACTGGCTTAGTCGAGAGGCGGCCTAACCGCCATGAGTGTCTACACAGTTACCAGCAAGCAATTGCTAGACAACTATGCGGTAGTTCAGACACTTGAGCCAACAGAGATCGCTGTTGGTGAGAGTGTCACTATTGCGTCAGTAGCCGTGCCGTTTAATGGCACGTTTGTTTGTCAGGCGCTGCCACAGTATTTATACATTGGTATTGACTCTGATGGTTTCCCGATGTTTAACACCAACGTGCCGTTACCTAATCAGGTGATGTACAGGTGTACTGGTGATGATGTCGAGCGCGTAGCAACCAGCACTGGCACATTGACTTACACGCAAGTATGTACTTGGGTGTCAGCAACGGACGTCGAGGATTATCTTGGCATAGGCACAGCAACGGCCGCCGATGCAGCGTTCTTAACAATCTGTGCGGCTGCTGCGTCAGCGTTCTGTTTTCTCAGACGGCAAGAGGCAGGCTACAAAGACTCATTAACGGTGTTGCCATCAACTGCCGTAGGTCTTGGCACACGCGCTTATGGCTCATTCCTGTATCGCCAACGTGGATCGGTAAGCGACTTTGCGTCGTTTGATGGCATGGTATCTGGTGGGTCTAACGGACTTAGCCCAATGATCAAACAGTTGCTAGGTGTCAACCGCGCACAGGTTGCCTAATGCCTACACCAGTTGCCTACACAGACCTGTTTAACCAGTCGCTAGACGCGTTAGCAGCCACGCTAAGCGCCGTAACAGGGCTACAGGTAGTAACAGACCCACGCAATATCTCACCGCCTTGTGTGTTCATTGACGCGCCATCCTTTACAGGTTTTAGCCGTGCCGTTTTTACGCTGTCATATCCGGTCAGATTGTTGACTCTTGGGCCGGGCAACTTGGATGCACAACGCAGCCTGATGAACTTGGCAGCCAAAGTCGTAAGCGCGCGCATTGGTGTTACAGATGGCAGACCAACTATTGCCATCATCGGTGGCAGCGAGTTGGCAGCCTATGATCTTAATATCAATGTGCAGGCACAAAGTTAGGACACTAGACATGACATACGTAATTGCATCAGCAAGACTTGGCACTATCGGTGACAATTTTATCGTTACAGATGATCTCAACATTGAGGCGCTGATCGAGGGTGGGTTTATTAAATCCACCAGTAAGAGCACAAAATCTGATAAACCTACTAAAGACACTAACGAGGAGAACTAAGCCATGCCTTCAACAACTTATTTATCAAACCCGGTCGTAACAATTAACGCCGTTGACATGAGCGATCAGTGCACTAGCGCTGTGTTCACTCGTTTAATCGAGTCGCTTGAGTCCACCGCATTTGGTCAGACCAACCGTTCATACGTTGGCGGTCTTGAAAACAGCACACTTACTGTGTCAATGTACAACTCTTTTGCTGTATCAGAAACATACGCAACACTTAAGGCGCTTGTTGGCACAGCCGTTACCGTCAAGATTAAACCAACATCTGCGGCAACATCAGCAACTAATCCAGAGTCAACACTTACTGGCGCATACCTAGAATCCCTACCAATCGTGAACGGTCAATTGGGCGCTCTTGATGTTATTGATATTGTTTTCACTGGCGGCGCGTACACAGTAGCAACCGCTTAATTATTCTCGCCGGCAACGGCCCGACACGAAAGAGGCAAGATGCAATTAAGACTCAAAGCCACGTTTAACGATGGCACAATCAATGAGGTTGTAACCAACCTGTCAACTGTTGTTGCGTGGGAACGCAAATACAAGCGCAAAGCGTCAGAAATGGCATCAGGTATTGGTGTCGAGGATTTAGCGTTTCTCTGTTATGAGGCAACGCGCGCATCTGGTACTACTGTGCCGGGCACACTTGACCAATTCATCGCGTTGCTTACCAACATTGATGTACTGGAGACTCAAGACCCAAAAGCGCTCACGGCTCAGTAAGGCGCGCGCTGGCAGAGATCGTTGTTGCCACCGGCTACTGGCCGTCAGAGATTACATTTGAGGCAGACGATATGAACACTGTCATTGAGATACTTAACAAGCAGCGCGGCGGTCGCTAATGCCAGCCGTGCCAGTGCACTCAGTCAACATCGCTGGCGTACAACAAACACTTAAAGCGCTCAACACATTTGATAACCGTTACCGCCGTCAAGTAACTAAAGACATACAAGCAGCAGGCGATCAGATTATCAATGAGGCTCGATCAATGGTCGCGCATTTTGACAACTCGTTAAACAACGGCGCGCCTCTGTCTGGCATGGTACGAGGCCGTGAGAAAAATTGGAAAACAACCGCAGTACAGGCAGGGTTTAAGGTCAAGGTTGGTGTGCGCGCAAGCAAAGAGCGTTACGTCAACTACCAACGTGGCGGCATCCCTAGCGGCCCTAAAGGCAGAGGCACTACAGGCACGTACACAGAGCAAGTTGCCTACGGGTCTAAGCCTTACCAGTTGATGGTCATACAACAGGCTGATGCTGCTGGTGCGATCTACGATCACGCAGGCCGCCAAACCTCATCAACATTTGTTACCAACCTAAACACTGAGGCAGGGCCAGAGCCACGCGCAATTGACATTGCCGTTGAGCGCAACAAAGAAGTGGTCACAGACAAAGTGCGTAAAATAGTGGAGACTGTAGAGAACCTAATTAGCAGAGACATCGAGGCTCAAAGTGGCAATTAATATCCCAATCATCTCCAGCCTTGATGGCAAGGGATTTGATAAAGCGATCTTGCAACTTAAGGCTCTTGAGACAAACAGCCAGCGTGCCGGCTACATCGCAGGCAAAGCATTTTTGCCAGCCATCGCAGCCATAGGCGCGCTCACAGTTGTTGCAGGCGCAAGCGTTAAAGCAGCCGTTGAGGATGAGGCAGCACAAGCCCAACTAGCACGCGCGCTGGTCAACGTCACAGATGCTACTGATGCACAGATCGCAGCAGTCGAGTCTCAGATCAATGTAATGCAGATGGCAACGGGTGTTGCTGATGACGAACTCAGGCCAGCCTACGCCGCGTTATTGAGAGGCACAAACAACATTGCTATGGCAACAGAGGGTCTAAGCCTTGCAATGGACATCTCAGCCGGCACAGGTAAAGACCTAGCAACTGTCTCTGATGCTCTTGCTAAAGCGTATGGCGGCAACTTTAAGGCGCTGCGAAACCTTTCACCAGAGGTGTACGGCATGATTAAAGATGGTGCATCTCTTGACAAGGTGATGGCTGCATTGTCAGACACGTTTGGTGGCTCGGCTGCAACGGCGGCTGGTACTGCACAAGGACAATTTAAGCGCCTTAACGTGGCGCTTGATGAGGCTAAAGAGTCAATTGGCAAAGCATTGTTGCCAGCGGTCTTGGCTGTATTGCCGTACCTCATCAAGTTTGGTACATGGGCAGCAGATCACACAGGCACGCTGCTGGCCGTAGGCACAGCCATTGGTGCGATCTCTACCGCGCTTATCGGATTTAAGGCTGCACAGATCATTGCTAACGCCGTCACGGTTGTGACCACAGCGCTCAACTGGTCTCTTGCTGCAAGCGCTGCTGCTGCGAACACGGCCCTAACTCTTGGCGTTGGTGCAGCCGCCATTGCGGCAGGTCTTGCGGTTACTGCTGGCGCGTTTGTCATTTACAAAAACGCCACTAAAACAGCCACTCAGGCAACATCAGATTTTAAGGAACAACTAGGCCCAATGCTCGGCCCAGAGTTAACCAACGTCACTGAGAAAGTTGTTACGACTGGTGGCGCTGTTGACAACATGGCAGAAAAAATTAAGAAAGCATCAGACGCATTAAAGACATTTATGGTGGCAGCGCTCAAGGATGCACAAGGCGCACTAGAGGATGCACAAGGCGCGTTTGATGATTTTGCAACCAATATGTCAGACGGTCTAAAAGATGCGTTTAGTTTTAAGGATGCTAAGGATGCAGGCGATGAAACGGGCACAGGGTTTTTGCAAGGCTTGCGCGATCAGGTTGCAGGCATACAGACTTACAGCAAAGATGTCAGCACATTGCTTACTCTTGGCTTATCTCAAGACGCATTGCAGGCTGTGCTTGATGCCGGCGGTGAGTCTGGTGCAGCAATAGCAGCAGAACTAATTAAGGGCGGTGTAACAACCATCCTAGAAACCAACGCGCTAGTTGAATCCAGCAAAATTGCGGCAGAACTTATCGGCCAGCAGGCTGCCAAACAATGGTATGGCGCTGGTGTATCTAACGCACAATCATATTTGCAAGGTGTCGAGGCAGCGTTTGATGAGGCACAAAAACGACTCGGTAAAAAAGGTCTCAAGTTGCCAGACATTAAGGGCATTGCAGCATCGTTTGATTATGCGCTAAGTGGCCCGGCAGTAGCCCCAGTTTCGCCGTCGAGTTTTGATTACAACGATCCGTTTGGAACAAAAGGCAATACTTACAATATAAACGTAAGCGGCGTAATGGCAAACGCACAAACAGGCGAGGAAATTATCAACAACATCCGCGCCTTTAATCGTGCTGCTGGCCCTGCAAATATCGCGGTTGCCTAATGGCTACATCAGTCATTGAGAGTGGCAACTACGAGTTGTTTATTGATACAGGGTTTCAGTTAGATGCGTTTGTGCTTGATGATGCAACGCGCGGCGTGCTCAATAACACACAGTACGTGTTAGACGGTACAACAGAGTTTGCGCCAATGCTTGAATACTCAACCAATGTCAACATTAAGCGCGGTAGGCGTGACGTAGGCGATCAATTCAGCGCTGGCACAATGTCATTTAACCTCAATGACAGTCTTGCTGGTGGCACATTAAACCCGTTGTATTCATCCAGTCCGTATGTTGACCCTGAGGGGCAATTCACGTTAGCGCCATTACGCCGCGTCTCGTTTGGCAGATACAACAGTGCCAACACTTTTGTGCCGTTGTTTGTTGGGCAGATCGTGTCATACGATTACAACTACGAGTTGGGTGGTCAAAACACAGTAAGCGTTTATTGTGCTGATGATTTTTATTTGTTAGCACAGACCGCGCTTGCTGAATTTAATGTAAGCGAGCAATTGTCCAGCGCTCGATTATCAGCCGTACTGGATTTGCCAGAGGTTGCCTATCCAGCGTTAAGCCGTGACATTGAGACAGGTACACAAACACTTGGCGGCGCTGCCGCATACACGGTCGCTGAAGGCACAAACGTCAAAGCATATATTGACCAAATACAGGCAGCAGAGCAGGGCCGTATCTTTATGTCAAGAACAGGCGATCTGACCAGTCAGCCTCGCGTGGGTAATACCATCTCAGGGAGTGTTGCAGACTTCCACGATGACGGCACAAACATCCCTTACAACTCGTTAGGCATTATTTTCAACGCTGACGTAATCGTTAACCGGGCAAGCATCCAGCATTTAGGTGCTACTAGCCCACAGGTCGCAGACGATGCAGCAAGTCAAGCCAAGTACCTCATCCAAAATGTGAGCATCACTAACAGCCTGTTACACAACGATGCAGCCGCGTTAACGCTTGCAGATTACCTACTTGTAGGCGAACCTGTAGCCACATTTAACGCCGTGCAAACCGATTACCTAATGCTGACTACAGCCCAACGCGAGGCGCTGGCGCTGGTGGATATTGGTGACACAATCACTATTACCAACACAATTACTGGCGGCGAGGTAGCCCAAGAACTATCGGTTGAGGGTGTAGAGATTGCGGTAAACATCAACAACGGGCATCGAGTTACGTTCTATACGGCCAGTACCGTTATTGTGTTCCAGTTGATTTTAGACGATATTTTGTATGGCCGCATTGACGAGGATAATGTTCTAGGCTAGGACTATGCCACTAACGACATACACCGCCGGCGAAGTATTGACCGCCGCGTCACTTAACGCCAACTTTAGTTTTGCGGCAGGCGGCGTAGTGCAGGTTAAAAACGCTTTTATTACCGCAAGTTTTGCCGCTACTACGACAAGTTTTGTAGATATTACGGGCTTAACTATTTCTATTACGCCGACATCGGCAAGCAATAAAATCTTGGTTATGGGTTCCGTGAACTCTGGCACGGCTAACTCGCAACAAATTATTACTCAACTTGTGCGTAACTCAACTGTAATTGGTAGCGGAGTTAATGGATCA
>Ga0181365_1000341_pt1 | contig 10397 bp, 11 predicted proteins | sample Fa13NDMM110DN_FD_130097 | JGI IMG/M metagenome (GOLD analysis project Ga0181365, IMG submission 130097) | Freshwater viral communities from Lake Michigan, USA - Fa13.ND.MM110.D.N | ecosystem: Environmental > Aquatic > Freshwater > Lake | place: USA: Michigan | collected 2013-09-24
AATCTTCTCAATATCTTTGTTCATTTAATATATCCATTTATTTTATTACCCTATTCTTGTTATAGAACAAGTTCCAACACAAGCAATAGTTGCTGAACCGCTTGTATTACCATATCCATTTAGATATAATATTTCGTTTGATATTGTTGATTTTGTATAAACCCCGCATAAAGTTCCAATATATCTCAAACCACCACCACCCCCCATAACGTCGTTAATCTCATCAAAATATTGCCAAGCACCGAATTGAGTAGCTGGAATATCAGATGTTCCGCTTGTAAGACTTAAAATAACTGATTTTGAGTTTAATGTATCATTAGCCGATGACGTTAATTGAAAACCACATGTTATAAGATATACACCCTTTACTGTTCCCAAGGATTGATTACCAATATTTGAATAAGTTCCTGTTATGTCGCTTAAATTACCCGAGAATTGTCTGGTAATTGTGTATCCTAATTGCGTAGTTATAGAAGACGGATAAGTTGTTTGAGTTATTAATGTATCAGCTGTAATTGTTAGTGTTTCAGTTCCGTTTCCTATTAATGTATCTCCTAAAATTGTTAATGTTCCAGTGGCGTTTCCAATACTCGTGTTTTGTGTAGAACCAACATTAATTAGAACCGAACCTATAATATCAACAACGACAGATGCATTATTATTTCCTAATTGGGTTGTTGCAGTTCCGCCAGTATTAATATGGGTAATGCCAGTTATTGTAGTAGCACCAGTTATTGTAGTAGCACCAGCAGACAAAGCACCACTAATGGTTGCCGATCCAGCAGTAAGTAGTCCCGAAACGGTTGCAGTAGCAGATGACATTAATCCTGTTATAGATGCCGAGGCGAGAGTTGATGCCCCAGCACTTAAAGCACCACTAATGGTTGCCGATCCAGCAGTAAGTAATCCTGAAACGGTTGCAGTAGCAGATGACATTAATCCTGTTATAGATGCCGAAGCGAGGGTTGAAGCACCAGCAGACAAAGCACCACTAATGGTTGCCGACCCAGCAGTAAGTAATCCTGAAACCGTTGCAGTAGCAGATGACATTAATCCTGTTATAGATGCCGAGGAGAGGGTTGAAGCACCAGCACTCAATGCACCAGCAATCGTCATTAAAGATGCTGATATTGCTGAACCAACCAAAGCAATTGTCGTTGATGTTCCACCAACACTTAATGTTTTGGTTCCATTGCCAGTGCCGATGTTTATCGGTGCTGCTTGGCCGTTTCCACCAGCAATACTAACCGTAGTTGATGTTGCGGTTCCGTCTTGTCGTCCAATATTAATAGTCCCAGTCGTTAAATTGTCCGCTATATTAATACCAGTAGTGGGGGAAACTTGTATTGTAGCCCCAGTTATAGTGTTTGTTGCGACCGAAGTTAGAGTTGTTGCTCCCGCAGATAAAGTTCCAAATGCGTTTGTTCCAGTCCAAGTATTATTACTCGTCAAAAGAGATGCTCCTGATACTGAATCCACGTATGATTTATTGCATAGCATATTTGCAGTTGTAGGAACTACTGATGATTCGGGCAATGATGAAAATGTTTTAATACCGCTGATAGTCTCATTATTTACAAAATCTACAAATGTAGAATCTGTATAAAGTTTATTTACCAATTCATCGGGTAAAGTAGGAATAACTGACGATTGCGGAAGATTTGTAAAAGTTTTAATACCAGTTGTGAATGTTTGACTACCTGCTAATGTAGCAAAACCACTAATAGAACCATCAACAAAAGTTTTATTCACCAATTCATCTCCCAAAGTAGGAATAACTGACGATTGGGGCAATGATGAAAATGTTTTAATACCGCTGATAGTCTCATTATTTACAAAATCTACAAATGTAGAATCTGTATAAAGTTTATTTACCAATTCATCGTGTAAAGTAGGAACTACTGACGATTGGGGCAATGATGAAAATGTTTTAATACCGCTGATAGTCTCATTATTTACAAAATCTACAAATGTAGAATCTGTATAAAGTTTATTTACCAATTCATCGTGTAAAAAAGGAACTACTGACGATTGGGGCAATGATGTAAATGTTTTTATCCCACCTATCGTTTCATTATTTACCAAATCTACATAGGTTGCATCAGTAAAGGTTTTATTCACCAATTCATTTCCCAAAGTAGGAACAACTGACGATTGGGGCAATGTATTAAAAGTTTTAATCCCTGAAACTATGGTTTGATTATTTATTAAGTCTACATAAGTGCCTACTTGGGCGTGATTAACAACCCATGCCGTAGTTGCTATATTAGTGTCATTTGACAAAGGCGAAACAGTCGGTGCTGTTCCTTGAACTACTATATTTATTGTATTGCATTCTATGTCATCAAATGTTCCGCTATTTGCATCTACATTTACAAGTCCATTCATGGAACGTGTATTTATTTGAGTATTAGATAATGAAGACATTATATAATAATATTTTATTTTATTTATTTACTTTTTCAAAATAAAGAACTACATACCATGAAGAAACACCAGTTGTAATTAAAACACCGTTATTTGTTTCTAAACGTAGTCTTATAAAGTTAGATGCTTTATTCAAATCTTTTATTAGAAGTGGGAAAGAATCCATTATAGTTGCCGTAAGAGTTCCTACTGTTGTTGATTTCCAATCTAAGCGAACGGGTCCAACAATAGGGGTAATTTTTGAAACAGTTGTTGATGATCCAAGATATGAAAGGGGGCGAACGCCAAAATCAACGGATAAAACCGTTGGTCCGTTTGTTGCAAATGTTGCGAGTGCAATATTACTACTTGAAAATGTATAAGTCATTAAATAATCTCCATCTTCAATCACACTCGTATTAAATGCCCATGTAAAATCTTTTTGTGCGGTATTCGTAGAGAAAACTAGACTTGTGTCTAAAAGTAATTGAAAAGACATTTTATATATATAACATATTATAAGATTTAATATTATTTATAAAGTAAGGGGTCGTAGGGGAAACCTTGGTTTCCCTACTTTACTTTTTCAAAATAAAGAACTACATACCATGAAGGGGATCCAATACCAACTAACGAACCTGTATTTGTTTCTAACCGAAGTCTTATAAAATTAGATGCTTTGTTTAAATCTTTGATGAGAAGGGGGAAACAATCCTTTCTATTTGCTAGGTAAGTTGCTACTGTTGATGATTGCCAATCTAGCCTAACGGGTCCAACAACTCGGGTAATTTGTGAAACGGTTGTTGATGAACATAGATATGAAAGGGGGCGAACACCAAAATCAACGGATAAAAATGCAGGTCCAACAGTTCCAAATGTTGCGATTACAGCATTACCACTTGAAAATGTATAACTCATTAAATAATCTCCATCTTCAATCACACTCGTATTAAATGCCCATGTAAAATCTTTTTGTGCGGTATTATTAGAGAAAATTAGACTTGTGTCTAAAACAATTTGAAAAGACATGTTATATATATGTGTCATATTATAAAAATTAAAAAACTATTATGCAAATGAAATACCAGCGTCCTGTCCAGCTCCTTTAACCTCCATCGCCCGTCGTGATGCGTCATCTACATTTTCTAAAAAGTCGCCTACATTCTTGACTTTCTTATAACTATCAACATCTGTTAATTTAGATCCTGCACCTGCTATTTTAGAACCAGCACTTAATCCAGCAACTAATGCTCTACCACCAATCTCAACTTCGGGTAATAGTTCGGGGGCTAATGCTCCAATAATTCCAGTAGTAATAGGCGATTTTAATATTTTAGAACCAATTTCACCTGCTTTCGCTAAACCCTTGGAAACAACTGAGAGTCCCTTACTTACACCTTTGGCGAGTTCTCCGCCTTTCTTAAATACATTTGAGACAGCTCCGCCCTTTTTAAAAGGGGAACTTATTTTTCGCCCTATTTTCTTGAAGAATGAAGACACAGACATTTTATAATATATTACTCTATAATAATTTCATCAAATCCCTTAAATAATCGTTGCGAATCAGTATTGATAAATAAGTATTCATACGGTTTGTCAAATACAATTTTTGCTATTTCTTCTGTGAGTTCTTTCTTTTGTTCTACTACTTCGTCAAATATATTTTTAAGTTCGTCCTTTGATACACGGAAGACAAAGATATTATCCCATAGCCGTCTCAACTCTTTTGGAACTGAATACCACGTTTGCACTAAAAACAATTGTGTCAGCTTATAATGTCGTTTATTGAAAGCCATCTCTTTAAAAAGTTGTAGAGAATCCTTATTTTTTAGATACGCCCCCATGTCGTCGTAGATTATGCAAGATGTATAATTGTTTTTACTATCCTCTTTTATTCGCTCAGCAACATCATTTAAATTATCAAATGTCAATTCATCGTATTTTTGGTCTTCGGGCAAACTTTCAAAAATATTGTCTTTCATAGATCCTCTACTATTTTCTGGTTGAAATAAATAAATTGTTGAAAAAACGCCTTTTAGAATGCGGTTGTTTCTATTGCCCTTGAATAGTGAATAAACTAAACTTGTCTTACCGCTTTTAGGTTTGCCAATAAATAATGACATTTGATGTCTGTTTAAAAACTTTGTTAAGTCATATTTATTTAAATGTTCGTCTAAATCTCCGTCACAATTCATTTCGCATTTTGGTAAGTTTGGTTTATCGTTTTCCTTTATCGTTATTGAAGGCATCTCTATACATAATAAACATTTTATTTATTATTTATTCAAATACTTATTCATCTTTTGCCGTAGATTTTTCTAAAATCTACTTTACTGCAAAACCGAAACCTGTTTATTAGCAACATCAATTTCAATGATACTATCAAACAAAGCAATTACTTGTAAAACTTGGGCGTTTGTAGTAGCGGTTCCTAAATCCACTCTCAAACTGATGGGGCTGTTTTGCGAAGAGATTCCCGACAACATCACAGAGTTAGAACTCAATCTTTCAGTATTAACACCAACGAAAAACTTTCCAGGTGCAGTGTTCGTGGTAGTGGCAGTGTTGGTATAGTTAAACTCGGTAGGTGTAATACTAAAATTAGTAGTCATAAGGTCATGAACGGGACCGAAAGAAGCAGACAATTCACTTTGAATACCCGCTTTGTTATTAACAGTGCTAAGACTTCTTGGCGGATACGGAAGAGAAGCAACATAAAACTGGTATGAACCGTTGTTAATAGTTATATCCAAAGCATCTATGAACTTATTAACACTATTTGCGTGAGTTCCAGCGGGATAAAGAAACAGACTTTTAATTGACGCTAATCTCAAATTATAAATGAACTCCAACGAACCGAGACTACCAGCAACGGCAGTTTGTCCCGAAGATAGGTAAGACTGAGACTTAATCATAATTTTTCCTCTGTCATCAACCATGGAAGCAACCATAGCATCAACCGATGCATCAAACTCAATCATATCAAAACATAGCTCCACGTTGCTCAAAAAGTAAGTAGCAGAAGCAGGGGCGTTTGTAGCAGTAAAAACGTTGGCGATACTATCCAAAGTTAATTGAAGACGAACAGAAGGTGAAAACTTCAAAGGATAAAGATGGTCGCAGTTAGACAACAAAGAACCTAACGGGGCAGAGAAAAAAGCAGTATTTGCCACAGATGCAGTTAAAGCTCTTCCGTTGCAGTTGTCAAAAGTAAAAGCAGTTGCAACGCCACCAATTCCTAAACCCTGAGAATATCCTACTTTTTGTGCAACATTCATTCGGCAATTTATCAACATGTGCATTAACTGGTTGTAGTTGGTAATTGATTCGCATACAGATGACCCAATTATAGTCTCCATGCGCTGTATGGGCATATATACAGGTGTGCCACGAATATCAGTAGTTCCCGCACCAGTTGTGCAGTTAAACTTATACCTAATATACACGGATTCGGGGACTAAATAACCTCTTGAAGGCAAATCAAACTGGATTTGAGAGTTTTCGGCAAATGTGGAACCGTTGGAAGGGGCAACAACGGCAGAAATACACGATGTGCCTCGGGGAAGCGAAGAGGGTCTTGAACCAACATAATTTATCTCTTTTGGAAGAACAGACATTTATATAATCTATTAGGATAAAAAATTAGGATTTTCATATAATAAGAGATCTAAATCTTCTGTATTTAAATTGGGTAAAGGTTCTTCTACTATTTTATTTTCTAAATCTTCTTGTTGTTCATCTTCTGTTGGAACATCTTCTAAAACATCTTCTTTAATCATTGGAACTTCTTCTTGTTTTGACTTACTTTTTAAAAAAGTAGTTATTTCGCCTAAACCTGAAAGAAGGGGTTGTAAATCATTATTTGAAATATTGATTTTACGGAAAATGATAATTGCTAATGTAATTGACCAATCCGTGTTATTAAAATTGATAAAATTATTGTTTTCATCTTGAATTGAAATATCTATGTCTGTTATTATCTTTTTCCTTAATCTTCCATATTCGCCTGTGATGTTTGAATAATTCAATTGTCCGTATGACTGAACATCTACGCTAATTGTGTCAATTAATGAACTTGTCCCATAATTTTTACTATCATTTGAATTAACGCTAAATGCTTCGCAAAAGATTTTTAGTTTCTTTGGTCCTAACAGATTTAATAAAAATGGTGGCGTTATTACATTTGCGGTTGCGTTGAAATTACCTGTTCCTGTTTCAAATCCTAAAACTCGCCATATTGTGCTTCCTGTTTCCTGAAAATAGTTTAATGTTCCTGTTGAGTTTGTAAAACTAATTATTCCCTTTGATTGGTTTATGGTAATAACTATTGTGTGTCCGTTTGTTAAAAATTGTGTCGCTAATGCTGAGGCGAAAGTATTAAAATTATAATTTCCTACTGGAACTGTAATTGAAAAAATAGTTGAGTTCAATGAGTAAAATAAAATATGATTGCTAAAATTGACAGCGTAGAAGGAAACGGGGATTTGTGCATTCAATATTCCACCCTCTACATAAACTATGTCTTGTTCGTCCTTCAATATTGTAGGAAAAGAAAATATACAATTTGAGAGAAATGTGGTGTTGTTCTTGAAGGTTGCGTCTTCACTGTTTAAATTAATTAGTCGTCGTTCTTTTAAAATATCAGTCATTTAAAATAGATTGATATTTTAATTATATGTTTGTTTCATGTCTTCTTGTCTTGGTGAAAAGGGTGAATTATCTATCTTTTCGCTTAAAGGAAGGCGTGTAATCTCATTGTCAATTGCTTTTATCCATTTATTATTGATTGAGTTAGTCTTCTTTTTTAAAGATTCTATTTTGTCTTCAACCCATTTTATCTGTTCGTCATTCATTTTGTCCTTACATTCACTCAATAAAATCATAAATGTAATTGCATTATTTTCATCAAATGTGCTGTGAATTGCTGAAATATCTAATAACTTCTCATGTATTTCTTCTTCGTTCATGAACGGCGAAGTGTGTTCCACCCTTATAAAGTTTTCATTTGTGTTTTCCATGTTATATACTTATTAGAGAAAATAAAATTGGGGTTTTTGAACTGCTTGAATTGTTTGACGAATTGGGGGCGGTGTCATAGCTCGTTGTATCTTTTTTATTTCTTCAATGGGTGTTTCATCATCGCTAATTTGGTCTAACACTTGCAATTTGCGAACTTGTGTTTTTTTAATTGAAATTGCCTTTTGAATAACTTTATCTTCTAATGCTTTTTTAGTATTTTCTTTTGTAATTGCTCGGTTCTCATCTCGTTTTGCTTGTGCTTTTTTGAATGCCTCAATTTGTTTTTCGGTTCTTGGTTTCTTTACTTTTGCTAAACTTTCTACCTCTTCCATTCAATTATATAGTAGTTATAGAAAAGAAATAAATGCAGGAAGATTTGTTTTTCCTTTAATTTTCTGCTTTAATTCAATCTGTTTTTTTAGATTTTTTGGGTCTATTTCACTCACTAATAATGGGGTGTCTTTTGTGATTCGTTTTGTAGGTCTAAATACTGGATAAGATGTTTCAGTTTTATTTGGGTTTATGTCCTTCCATGTTTCCTTAAACCATCTTGTTAATCCGCCCTTTGGTTTTGCTCCGCTATAACTACCTCCTAATTCTTTGTATTTTTGAACTAACTGTCCGCTACGAAATGCTGAATGCTTTGGATATTGTTTATAAACTATTTCTTTTGCTTTTTCGTATAAATTAGGATTGTCAATGACTATACTCATTTATAATATACATTTATAAAAACTCAACATCTGCAATTGGAAAATTACTATCAACGGCATCTGTGCTAAATAGTGCGGTTGTTAAAACTGGGTTTTCTTGATAATCGGTTTCATCGTTTGACATGATTTTAACTTTTCCGTAATTATCTAATCGTGTCAATGCTCCTACTTCATTTGCCAAAAAATCACTTCCTGCTGGTATTTCTTCTGCTATGTATATTGATGTTGATTTAAAAGGGTCTGTTGCGGATGTTTGTTCTTCTTCTCGTCTTCTCGCTTCTCTACCCTGTATAAGATAATCTGTTAAATTATCCATTGCTTCCTGATCGCTTACAAACTGTCCATATTCTACATTTAATTTTTCTTGTTTTATATATCTTTCCATTAAACCGCCTAATTTTTTCTCTGCCCTTGCTCTTCTATTGCTTTCTAATGTTTGTTCTTTTTTTACTGCTTTTGCTTCTTCTTCTGTGTCATATTTTCTTGGTCTTCCTCCTGTCTTTCTTTCAATCTCTTCAATCATTCCTCTCACATTTCCAACTGGAACAAAACCTTCTTCACCTAATTTTGTCAAACCTTCATCTCCATAATCTAACATACTGGAAGATGCTGTTTCAATTTCTACATTTTGACTAATAGTTTTAAAGTCGGGGTTCTCACTAAAAACTGGTGTTTCAATTGTGTCTATAATATCATCTATCGTATCACTCACTATCATTTTTCTCAATGATTGATTTAATTCTTCCTGTGATATTGGGTCGGGGTCTTGTAGTAAAACTATTTCTGTTGCTTCTGTTTCTGTTTGCTTCTTTGAACCTATATTAATATCTTCCATGCCCATTTCTTGTCTTTCAACTTCTTTACTTGCTACAATTGAAATAGGAACGTCTGTTTTTCCTTTCCTCTTTTGTTTTGGTTTTACTGCTATATTTACATCTTCCATGCCCATTTCTATTTGCTCTACTTTTGGATCTGCTTGAATTGAAATAGGAACGTCTGTTTTTCCTTTCCTCTTTGGTTTTACTGGTGGTGATTCTGCAACAATGGTAAGCGGTGTTCTCGGCATTTCTTCCGCCTCTTGCGTTTGCAAATCTGCTGGCTGGTCTAACAGATTTGTTTTAATAAAATCGCCTATGCTTTGAGTGAATGTTTTTTTTACTTTTGCTTTCGTTGCTCTTTTAGGTGGTGGTTCTTGAACTTCTTGAAATGCTGGGGTTCTTGCCTTTGGATAAACTAATTCGCTCACTGCTGTTAATTCTGTATCTAATGTTGTCGGTGCTTGTTCTACCGATAAAAGTGGTGCTTTTGGTGCAGGTGGTTTATTCATTGGTAGTTCTGTTGCTGGTCTTATAGGTGTTATTACTTGTGCTAAACGGTCTGTGTCTTGTTGTATGATTAATGGTCTTATGATTTCACTAACTGTGGTTGTTCCTCTTATCGTTGGTATTTTTGCTTTTGGTGCGTTTCGCTTTCTTGGTTTTTTTACCTTTTCTGCTAATGCAATTTTTACAGATTGTTTTACCCCTTGACTTTGTTTCTGTGTTTGTTTCTGTACTTTTTTTGCTCTTGGTTTTTTCACTTTTGCTTTTGCATCTTTTGCTTTCGGCTTGTCTCCTTTTTCCATTATACATGTAGTGAAGATAATATTTTCCATCTTCTCCTAAAAACTTATAATTCTTTCAAAGAATGGCAATGTATTAATAGTTCCGTTCTTGTTGATTTTAAAATTTGCCTTTGCTCCGCCTTCTGTTAGGTCAAACATAATTTTATCGCCTTCATATAATTTTTCGTATAGTTCAAAAACTGATAAGTTTAGATTTTTTGCAGTATATTTAATCGTTGTGTTTGGAACTCCTTTCATGCGTATATGATAATCGGTTTCTTCTTCTCCTTTTTCATTAATGCCTTTTAGTTCATCAATATAGCATTTCTTGCCTAAAAAGATACTACGACTCGCATAAACATTTTCACAACCTTTTAAATCAAAATCACTATGAAACTGGCCCAAATCTTCGCCAATTAATTCTTTATTAAAAACTCCATAATATAATTTTGCTAATATCTCAATATGTCCTTCGCTAATATGAATGCTGTCTGTGTCTTGATAAAACATTTCTAAATTGTTGTCTTCTGCTAAACCCATAACCTCATTCATGATTCTCTTTGACATTGAAAGAATACTAACTCCAACTTGCGGTATATTGAAATGATTATTGATAGGATTTACTTTTTCTAAAATCCACATTGTAGAACCATCAA
>Ga0181365_1000342_pt1 | contig 10389 bp, 14 predicted proteins | sample Fa13NDMM110DN_FD_130097 | JGI IMG/M metagenome (GOLD analysis project Ga0181365, IMG submission 130097) | Freshwater viral communities from Lake Michigan, USA - Fa13.ND.MM110.D.N | ecosystem: Environmental > Aquatic > Freshwater > Lake | place: USA: Michigan | collected 2013-09-24
GAGAACTGTTTTGGCTTGTGGTTTGTTTTTAATTAATTCATTAACCCCAGGGGCTTGTGGTGCTTGTTGTATAACTCCAATGTTTGGATTAATATCATTGTAATCAAGTTTTTCTCTTTCAGCTATACCTTTATACTGTTCCAATGCTTGGTTGTATTGAGACATCTGTCCATCATAGAGAGCTTTTGACTGATTAAGAAATTCTTTTCTCTGAACTTCATTTAATCGTTCACCCTTTACCATTTTATTATACATGTTTGATATTTGACCAGGGATGCCTGTGGCATTTTGAGCATTAGCAAACTCACCCTCTCTTACCGTAGAGCCAGGATCAACCATCTTCATGTATTGGTATATAAGAGTCATGTCAGAGGCAGCACTTGGCTTTTTCTGAGATTCAATCAACCTTGAATATGAATTTGATACATCTGAAGTTGCTTTATAAACAGGAAGGTTAGTTATTTCTTTTCTTATGTTTGTTTTTTTGTCAAAATCAACACCAGCTTTTTTCTGATCTGCTTCAGCCTGGAGTCTAACAGGATCAGCTTCATATTGTAGTTTTTTACGCTCTAATGGAGCATTTTTGACTTGGTTATATAACCCATAACCCTGAGAAGCGGCTTGAGTAACCCCACCCAATCGACGTAGAAATTTATCTATTCCAGACTCTTGTTGTTGTACTTGGTTTATCTGAGCCATTTACATTCCTACCTTTGAATATTGTTGCCATCGTCTACCAATAGCAGGATTAAGTGGAGCAACACCTAGCGATGTCGCGCCAGTCTTGGGTAATTCTAAACCACTACCAGCTTCAGGGGCTTTAAATCCATCGACTGCTCCGGCTACCGTAGACCCGATATCCAAAACAGAGTTCAATCTTTCAATAGCGCCGCCGCCAGATTGTTTGGGCTGTGCAATAGTAGCACCCTGTGCGTCGTTATTAACTCCAAGACTTTTATTTTCCCCAGGTTTGGCTATGGATCCAGCGACCCCACCAACAGTACCACCAATATTAGATCCAGCCAAAGCACCAGCAGGACCACCGATCATAAAACCAGCCGCTCCCCCTAATACTTTTCCAATAAGTGATCCGAGACCACCACCACCAGAGGATTTCTTTTCAAGTCCTGATATGTATGCCATTAAAATACTCCCCCAGATTGACCTGGAAGTGTAAACTTTTCTTTTTGAAAGCCTTGGTTTTGTCTTTGTGCTTGCACTTGAGCAGCTTGGGCTTGTTGTTGTTTTCTATACACTGCAGGGTTCATATATGCCTGATTAAATCTGTCTAGTTTCCCACCAGACAAATCCGATTGTGCTAGTGCAAGGTTGAATTTCTGAGCTTCTTCTTCTCTAGTATTAGCTTGTTTACTCAGTCCGAATTGTTTACCGAATTGCTCAGCTTGGATCGCTCTGTCTAAAGCAGATTGCTCGGCTCCAAATTGTCTACCAGCGAGTGCTTCACCAGATTGAAACTGACGACCAGCTAGAGCTTCTTGAGAACTAAAAGCTTTTCCTTGTTCCATTTCGTTTCTACGTTGTTGTTCTTGTAATTGAGCGGCGTCGATTCCACCCAAAGTGTCTTCTTGTTGTTGCAGAAGATTAGCACCTAGATTTTGTTGTGCCTTAATAGAAGCGCCAGAGGGACCACCACCCATTTGAGCAAAGCGTCTTTGAAGAGCTTCGTTTTGTTGTTGTCCACTCGCTCCGAGTCTTTGCTGAGCTATCTGTTTTTGTTTTTCAAACTCAGGAAGAGGCCCTGTAGATAATTGTGCTTTATACGCCTCTTGAGGAGGAGCCATAGGAGCATTAATGGGTTTAGGCACAGCAGGGGCCGCCGATTTGTTAGCAGTTCTACTATTAAACATCGCTAGTGTTGGTGTTCTTAATCCCATTTTACATTCTCCATTATCTGAAAGCTTTCGCGTTATAGAAAAACTTCATTCCATGAACTTTGAATCTTTGATTTAATACGTTTTGATTGGAGAATTTAAATTGTATGCGTTCTCCGCGCTTATTACCTAAGAACAGTTTTTTGTCGTCCTGATCTGAGCCGCCACCCCAGAGGTCAACCCCCCAAACCATTGTACCCCAGAGTGATCCACCAGGATCTAGATTAACTTCTTGGATGTCCCCATCCCCTGAATCTGAGTCTACACGATAACCAAGGTCCATGCTGTAATCACCCGCTTGGTCTACTAACATTTTAACATATCTATAATCATTAAAAGTGGCATTTTCTCCGGAAACTGCAATTTCTTTTGTCCAATAATAGCTATCAATAGCCACTCCATCGTCATTATATTGGTCTGTCACCTCGTTTTGATAAACAAAGCCGTTAGCCGTGGAGCTGATGAAATACATATTCCCATCGTAAATAGTGAAGCCGTTTGCATTGATTCCTGTATCGGGGTTCCAAGATGCTTGTTGTGATTTACTGAGATTGTCTAGATCGAACTCATAAACCCATATCTTATTATTTGTTGTCTGACTTGTACCGTTAGTCACCGAGAAATACGCGACGTTGTTATAAACGATACCATAAATATTCCCCACATAGTCTTCTTGGATTGTGAACATGTTGGGTTCTATACGATCTGACTCAAGAAGGGAGCCAGCAGTTTCGGTAGTTAAAAACGTCGTAGAGGGTTGAACACCTATACCTTGCATTTTAGCAAATCCTACGAACTTGTTATTCTGCACAGCAGGGTACATCACAGACTCGTTTATTTCGACAGATCCGTAGGGAGACTTAGAACCGAAAGGAACTTTTAGTCTTGTCGTGACCCAATCTGCATCATCGGTGGTGGGCATATAGATTAAATGACAGCTATTGACACATGTAACGAGAAGATTATTCCCATAAAGTGCGATCCCTCGGACTAAATCCGACGTGCCATCACCTATTTTAATGAAGTTAGTCGATGCGAAGGAATAAGGATTATTTAACTCAGAGTAGAAAATATAATTAGGATTATCGGTGTCGTTACAAAACAACCGGTTTTGATGGTAACGAATTACGTTGTATTTTGGAGGTACACCTAAATCCGTGGGTGCGGTGACTCCTAGGGAAGCGTCGGCGATGTTGTCATCATAAGTTGTGCTGGTATGGTCTGAGACCGTTGCAACACGTTTATAAACAGCTCCAGAAGTCACGGTACGATAAACATTTCTAGCAGCGACTCCAAAAGATACGGCAAAAGTTTGAAGTGTAACTCTTATAGTGCCAGCCGCCACAGTCAATGTGGTAGAAACAGGCCCGACGTCAGATTCAACTAATGCTGTATTTACGTTAGTTATTTTATATGTATAAGCGCCAGTTAGTACCCCTACCGCCTGAGAGGTTGTTGTAGGTGTTGCTGTAGGGGGATAAATACCGTGGCGATTGAACTCCGCGCCGCCGTACTTGTAAGCAATCTGTCCACCGTTACCTAAAAATAAATAGTTCTCATATTCAGAAGATCCGAATTTAACCCCAGCAGTGAATAGAGACTGAGAGGAAGGAATTGTGACGAAAGTAGTATTAGAGGCGTACCAAAACGACCCTCCAGCACCAGCGATCATTGTCTCGGCTCCAGCGTCTGAATGACGAACGCCTAAGTAATCCCCTGAAAATGATCCAATAGCTTGTGTGTTGAATTTCTTAATCCCAGTGCGAGTAGCCACAGAACCATTAGAAAAACGAACATTAGCGCAATCAGGACTCTCGTTATCAGCAATAATAGATCGCTCATATTTCGTATTAAGGCCGCCATCGTATGTCATCCTCCCATCTTTAGGGAAAACAAGTCTAAATCCACTCATTATTGAGGTCCTAAAGTGGTTAAGGGATGGCTCTCTTCGGATTGTACAGTGCGGAAAGCGTCCCCAACTTTCATGAGTTTTAGTTTTCTAGCGATTGCTACTTTATGCGCATCCCAAAGACCCCTGTAATAATTAGCAGTGTTGAAGTTCAAATCTTTTGAAGCCATTTGAGAAACGACAAAATCAACAATATTCATGTGAGTAAACGTAGGCACCTCTAAAGTGGATGTAGAAACGACCGCTTGTGGTTCATTTATGGTGTAAATTTTTAAGGTTCTCACGGTGTCTGGAAGAGGTCGAAGAAAGATAGAAGAGTTCCAAGAGTAGTAATAGGTAGGCTCTCCTTGATCCGTGCTAGCTTCGTTTGTCAGCGTGATAGTATCATCATCGCGGAATGTATAAGGCATGAGTTTTTTACCGTTATAAGTAACTCGTTTGATAGATAGCGCGTTAGTTGGAAAGGCGTATTCTTGGGTCCCAACAACAGTCGAGGTCGTGTAAACTCTTTCGATAACTAAATTACAATCTCTAGCCATTTCCAAACATGCAGCGTAAATCAGGTTATAGATTTCGGTAGAAGACCAGTTAGGATCACCTACAGCGTTGTATTGATTTCTAGCTGATGTTTCTATTTCTATTGGTGTCATGTTTCGCTCCAGTTATCCGTAGCCACAGATGCAGACGTCCATGTTTCGGTGTCAGGTGTAGCCTCTGTCCATGTTGTCAGTTGTCTTTGATCTGCATCCGATGTTGGTTTGATAAATTGGTAATAATACCCATCAGCGTCTTGAAGACTTTCATAAGTCGTTTCAGAGGTGACAGTTAAAGAATCACTAACGGTTAAATTAAACTGAGCGGTGGGGGTTAGGGTATTATCTAAAGACACACTATTAGTTAAGTATTTTTCAATAATAGTATTTAAATCTTTAGAAGAATCGCCCCAGAAATCCACTCCCCAAGTCATGTCTCCCCATTTTGATGAGGGTGATTCAGAGAAGACATTTAACTGATTAGAAACTGTAATGTTAAAATCAGCCAAATGTCCCCCTTATGAAATTGTTATCTCAGCTTTAACAGTTAAAGTATCGCCAGCGCCTTTGTTGATTACAGCTTCCGTATCTCTTGCCAACATAGTCCCAGCACTAGAAGATGAGAAAAGTCCGTACTCAACAATAGCTCCGGTCCCAGTTCCGGCCGCAAAAGTAGCGGTGACTCGGTAAATCTGATTAGAAACATAAGACGCCGTACCCGTTTGTCTTGCTGATTCCACTCCCAAAGCAGTTTGTGCAGCCGCCTCAGCCGTGGAATCAGTTCCTATTGCTATATATTTAACCGTGAATGTAGACGCAGCAGCAGCAGCACTTTGAAGGAAGGAAGCTAGAAACTCTTTTCCGTTAGTACAGATCACGTTCGACCCAGTAACAGATTGTTTCAGTTTTCCATCAGGACCAGTTAGATCCATAGTCCATTTTCCGCGTAGTGCAAACTCTGTTTTAAACATCTATTTCCCCTTACGAAGTGCTTCTTGCAGTTTACGTCCAGCCTCATCACGAGATTTCTCAGCTAGATCACCCATGTGTTTATCTAGAATATGTTTAGCTTGTTCAACCTGATCTATGGATTTCTCTCCACATTGATTACAAATCAAATCAGCAGCACTTGAGGTCATAGCAGCTACAACTTTAGGTTTCTCAACTCTGAGCATTTGATAACTCTCAGGCTTGTAACCACCGTCTGCATCACGAATGAGATTGGGAAGTTTACCCAAGATCAAAACTGCATCTTGCTCTTCAGCTTCTATAAATCCACCAGCAGGAATAACTATAGGGTCGCCTCTAAACGTATTTCTATAAACATACTTATTGTCGTTCCAAATTTTAACACTAGCCATTGATTTTCTCCTTTTAAATTTTAATCATCTAGACAAAGAACCTTGAAAGATTCTCCACTATCCATAGTAGCGGTGGTCTCAATTTTAATCCATTGAAGACCTGGAGGAAGTTCATGAATACGGCCTGTTGCAGCCGATCCAATTGTAAAGGTGTTGTGACCTACCGTAGCTGTATTAACAACAGGAGAGACAACCCTTCGATATGTGCCAGACTCAGAAGCAGCAGCTTGTAAATGAATGTTTGAATTAGAGGTCAGTGATCCGACTTCTAAATAACATCTTTTAAATGTACGCTGAAGATTAAGAGCTGCTGATAATGTAGCGGCGCTTGCAATGGTGGCCGTATAGACCCTTTGAATTCCATTAGCCATAATTACCGCCCGTAAGCTACGAGATAGAAAACGTCTCCAGAAGCGCAAGAGTTAAGGTTAAAGATACCATTTCGAGCAGTAGCTCCAGACCCAACATTCTTTTTGAAAGAACCTGAAGTTGTAGCCATAGAAATAGGTTGAACACTAAACCACTCGATAAGAGCAAGTCCTGTATCCACGTTTCCAGATGCAGAGTCGATTGAACACGAAGTAACAGTGACTCGTTTGTTTCCAAATACTGATTTTGAGATAGTTTCAGTTGTAAATGCCATTATATTTCTCCTTTAGAATAACAATTGTTTAATATCTGTTTTAGGGTTTTTGGCTTGTTCCTCGATAACATCGTTTAAATGCCAAAGCTGGATAAATTCTTTTAAGTTGGTTTGTTTGATGGAGTATAAATTTCCATCCCTATATGCTCCCATGATACCACCTTCGGTACAATTAAAGTAGAGACCTGGGACTTTTATAGAAATAAAATCGAACCAATTCTTGAAATTTAAGTAAGACTGCCATGTCTTTACCTTATTTCCATAGACGTCAACCCATAGAATAATATGACCTAAACTAACGTCATACTTAGAGTCCCATCCGTGAAACTTATTAACGTATGAGAATGAGAAGTCAGCGCCGATAAAGCCAACAGTTTGACAACCTAGATGCGCCTTGGCAATAGATAGACACGCGCCGAGTACGTTTCCACCAGTCGAAACATAACAATTAAACCGTTCAAGAGACTCTATAAGGTCTTCATAAGATTTGTCTGGGACTGGGCAATTGAAGAAATAAACCTCGCCTTGCCACATCTTAAGCAGTTCCGGATGTGTTCCAATGAATGCGAGTAACTTCTTACCCTTAGTTCTCTCCCAGTACCATTCTTGGGTGTTAGCGCCGCCCTCATAAACCTCTTCCACAGTGACGAGTCCAGCGTCCAAGGTGACGTAGTATTCTACAGAAATATCCCGATCCTCAAAGAAATGAAAGTTATGAAGACAACTAATAAGCGGAATATCACCCTTATTCTTTAGATCCTCGAAGTTCTTTTTTAGAGAGGGTCCTGATCCTGCCAAAATAACAGGCTTGTATTTTAATGAATTGAAAAGTTTACCAATAGAATTGTCAGTAAACGATCCGTATTTTTTATGATTTGCTCTTATGTTTGCTTCCCAGAGTGGCAGCCAGTGATTGACCGTAGGACCGTCAGCAGAACATGCGTTATCCCACATCTGAGTGGGGGTGACTGGAGGTTCCATAATATATGGTTGATACTCCAAATCCATTTCTATCATTTTTATCATTTTAGACTCCTATTAAATATAATTTAAAGCCCCCCACCCCATCAGGATGAGAGGCATAAGTTAGTAAAAACTTAGTTACTTGATATTAACGTGAAAAGTTCCACTATTGCCTGAAACAATAATTGTGGTCAATTCACCGACAGGAGTACCAGCTCCCATCGTAGCAATCAAACCACCAGCTCCTAGCATTTTACTGCCAGCAGATTGGTCCGAAGCAGATGAAGCAACAGCAACGGTAACAAAACCGCGTGTTACAACCCATCCATACTCTCCAGCAGGAATAGTGGCGTGTTTAACAAACCCAATTCCCATATCTCCAGAGATAGAACTAGCAGAACAAGAATACAAACCAGCAGCAGCAGATGCAGGACGACTAAGGCAAACCCCAGTACCTGTAGCAGCTCCACCAGCATTGTAAACTAGTACATATTCGACGCCAGCGTCTTTTCTGCGTGTTCCTAATTCATGCTTAGGACTAGCAGTAACCATTGATACGCCTTCAAAAATAATTGGTGCAATACTATCATTAGACATTTTATTCTCCTTTCTATGCAGTCAGCGCAGTGAAAGCGCCGATCATTCTTAAGTTAGAGTAACCCAAAGCTCCAGCCCAAAGGACCTTCGCAGATTCAACGTCTTGGTTGATTGGGGCCTTGAATTCCAAGAACTTCATATCTGCATCTCTATGAACGTAAAGACTTACGTATTTTTCATTCAAGAAGAAAAGATGTGAAGTAGGACAGTGACTATCAACAATCATAGGAATTCCCATGAACATGATATTTTCAAAACCAGCAGAAGCGGTCTTGGCGTCAGTGTACCGTTGTTGAGGTTGTAGCAAATTCCAAAAACTATTATGAATAGCGCGAGTCGTGATTCCTACAGAAGGTTTATCAGCGTCGATTGTAGCAGATTCATAGTTTGTTTTAAGAGCAGCCAAACTCAAAGTGGTTGTAGAGCTGTCTTTTTGGACGTTCCAGAAAGAGTAAGAAGACTGAGCAATACCACCGATTGTGTTGGAGTTTGCAGCAGCGTATCTTAAACCAACAAGAGCTTTGGCGTCAGTACCGTTACTGAATAAGCCTGTTCCTAATTGGTCAGCAAGTGTGCGCTCAGCGTTTTTAACTTTGGATTTAACAAAGTCAATAATCTGAGAATCTCCACTATTCTTAAGCTTGTCCAAGCCCGTGATGCTTATGTTTGCATAGTATTGTTTCCAAGTATACTCGGCAGCAGTGAAAACTTCATTATCAACAGTCGATAAGACGTCAGCTCCACTATAAGTACCAGCAGAAGAATCTTGTGCGTACTCAAGGGGAACCATGATTGAAGTTCCTCCATCAAGTTTTTTGTATCCTTCGCCTTTCTTCATCCGTTGAAGAAGTGGGTTAGAGTCAAAGATATTGTCATACAATTTTGGCAAAAATTTCTTTTGCGTAATTGCATTAATTTGGTCATATGAAAGTGCCATTTTTATTTCCTTTCGATTTTAACTACTGGATTATGCCTAGTTCTCTGAGTCCCTCCTCAGCGAGGTCATCATAAGACTTAGACTTAACTCCGTTTGTTTTGGTTATGCCTTTTGTAGGTTGTGAAGTTTTCCCCACAACACCCCCAGCTTGTTTCACCTGGCGCTCCTTATTCAAGGACTCACGGCCACGCGCTTCTGCAAGTTTAGTCAATTCGTCACTTAACAAATCATGAAAAGCGGCTTTATAGGAGTTGATACCGTTCTGCACAGCATGATCCAATATTTTAGCTTCAAGTCCTCTTCCACTCTCATCAACAGTCTTCCAGTCTAGATCCTTGTATTTCTCTTGGATGGACTTCATTTCTGTGTCGAGTGCGGAGTCTTCTTGAGCTTTCTTTTGCTCTTCCTCACGTTGTTTTGAAGCCTCTATAAATTGATTGGCTTGCAATACTTGTTGCTCTAAGGTTTGCAGCTTAGAAAGTAATTGAGGGTTAGCCCCTGAAGCTTCCGTATTCTGAATCGCTTTTTGCAACGCATCCCATTTGTCGGGATTTCCTTTTACCCATTCATCGACAGGTCCATAGGTTGTTTTGAGCTGCTCAGCCTGACTGTATCTAGCGTCAACGTCAGATAGACGTTTGTTAAAATCAGCCATTTTCTGAGAGTAATCATAACCTTGAGAAGCCCATTTGATGATGGCGTCCTTGGTAGCTTTAATTTGTTTACCGTTATGCGTAAATTCAAAGTCAGTTGAGGGAACTGGCGGCGCTACTGGCTCTTGGGTCTGTACCTCTGTTGTTGTTCCAGATGGTCCGTCAGATCCTTCCCCTGTACCCATAATACTATCATATAATTTATCAACATCCTCAGTCAGATTTTCGTCGCTCATTGTAATGGAACTCCGCTCATGCCTCCCTCGGGGGATACGTTTCCAACAGGCTCAGCAGGTTCTTCACCGCCAGCAGCTTCAAGTTGTTTGATGAGTCCTACGACTTCATCGGGGGAGAGTTGAGAAATCATTTGCAATATTTGTTGAACTAAATCTTCATTAGGCATAAGCCCTCTTTTCTGTGCGTTAGCACTAAATGCTGTAAATTATTTATTTAAATTGGGAGAGTAAATTAAACTGGCTCTACTGGGGGAGCCATCGCAGCTTGTTGCTGGGCTGCCATTTGCGCTTGTTCTTGCATCCGAGCTAATACGGCCTGATAATTGGGGTAATCAAGCTGTTTCAATAGCTCTTCTGCATCAATAACTTGAAGTTGGAATAATTCCTTAGCGGTATTTTCTTTCTTCGATTTATTGAATGGAAGTGTAGTCCCAGTCTTAACTTTAACGTCAAGTATTCCCTTGATGTCCATAGTTTTAACTTCTGGAGCCACTCCCACCTGTCCTGTTATCTCATCTTGATTGTATTCTTGCAATACCATCTGTTTAGAAGGCATTCCTTGATCGTTCATTATAGGTTGACCCATTTCATCCATAGGAGTTTGAACGTGGAACTTAAAGTATTTTTGAGCCCCATCATTTCCAGTAACGCGTACCATTTCAGGC
>Ga0181365_1000346_pt1 | contig 10329 bp, 2 predicted proteins | sample Fa13NDMM110DN_FD_130097 | JGI IMG/M metagenome (GOLD analysis project Ga0181365, IMG submission 130097) | Freshwater viral communities from Lake Michigan, USA - Fa13.ND.MM110.D.N | ecosystem: Environmental > Aquatic > Freshwater > Lake | place: USA: Michigan | collected 2013-09-24
TCCTAACGCTCCCGATACGACTGATGCGGCACAAGGCGGCGTTATGAGTTTGGGCGGCTATGCTGCTGGTGGAAACCCTAGACTTTTAAAAGGCCCCGGCGATGGTATGTCGGACAACATTCCTGCCACAATTGCTGGTAAGCAGCCTGCTCGTTTAGCTGATGGAGAGTTCGTCATTCCAGCCGACGTGGTGTCTCATCTCGGTAACGGCTCAACAGAAGCAGGCGCAAAGAAACTCCACAAGATGATGAACGACGTACGTAAAGCGCGTACAGGTAATTCAAAGCAAGGCAAACAGATCAACCCTAACAAGTTCATGCCCAAGTAATGCCTCTCTACCATATACCCCCTCATCAGTTACCAACGGTATGGGACAAAGCCGCGCCACTCATACAAAAGAGTATTGATACTGAGCCTGACTTTATAACCATTGAGCAGGTGGAGTACGCGTTGCGTGTTGGGAAGATGTCTCTCTTAGTTTGGGAGGAGCCAGAAGAAGGTATCACTGGCGCAGCGGTAGTTGAATTTATAGACTATCCTCGTTATCGTGTTGGTCATGGAACTTTGTTGGGTGGTAAAAGCGTCGTAAAGCCGCACGTGCTTCAAGAATTAGTAGCTTGGATGAAAGCTAACGGAGCTACGGTAGCTCAGTGCTGGTGTCGAGACGAATTAGTTCCCATGTATAAAAAGATGGGAATGGAAGAAACCCATCATGTAATGAGGATGAAATTATGAACATACTAGACTTAAAACGTAAATTGCTTCCTATGAGTGGTTACCAAATGGGTGGCGGCGGCAGTGGCGGCGGTGGGTCAACTACGTCTACAAGTTACCAAACAAACATCCCTGAGTATGCGAGGTCATATGTTGAAAACATGCTCATGGCAACCCAGAAGCAGATTTATAAGCCCGGGACTGGAACTCCTCAATACGAAGATGTTCCTATCTATGAAGAACGACCTGTGTTTACTGGCAAGGGCGGCGCAACTCGTACGGAAAAGGTACAAGTTGGAACTGAACGAAAATTAATACCCGGCTCAGACATTCCTTCAGGTGATCCAGAGTCCTTTCAAGGATACAAAGCTTACGGCGGTACATATGATAAGGAAGGCAAGCAACTCTCTTACGACCCGGGCAAAGGTATTGCGGGTTTTCAACCTTCGCAAATAGCAGCGCAGCAAGGTATTACTGGTCTGTACGATCCAGTAACAGGTAAATTAGCTCTAGGCCCAGACGGTAAACCTATAAATGCTGGTATGCAACTGCCTAGCGAGTTTGGTGATGCATCAACAGGAATTAAAAATTTAATTGGTTCAAAAAGCGCGTATACAGCCCCTACAAATTTAGGTTACACATCAAGCGATGCTACATCTCAAGGCTATACATCAAGCGATGCCGCTGCTTCTGCGGCAAGCGCGGCTAAATTAGGTATTGCCCCTACAGCTACTGCCGCGCAATCTGCTTATGCGCCTACGCTACAACAATATCAAATGGGGGGCCCTGATAAAGTAGCGACTAGAAGTTTTACAGATAAAGGCACGGCAGAGTCGTACATGTCTCCGTACATGGCAAATGTACTGGATATTCAAAATAAAGAATTAGAACGTCAAGCTGGTATTGCTAGTAGTGTCCGTGGAGCGCAGGCCGCTAAAGCGGGTGCGTTTGGTGGTTCGCGTCAAGGCATTGAGAACGCTGAAGCCAATCGTAATTTGGCGATGATGAAAAATGCTAATGCTGCGCAAGGTATGCAGCAAGCATATGGACAGGCCATGCAGCAGTTTAATGCAGAGCAAGGTTATGGACTGCAAGGACAAATTGCAAATCAACAAGCTGGTCTTACTGTAGGCCAGCAAAATCTTGGTGCTAACTTAGGTGTTCAACAGTTAGGTACGCAAACTGGGACACAAATGGCGCTTGCCAATTTATCTAATGAACAACAAACTGCACTTGCAAATCAGGCATTAAAAGGCCAATATGGGCTTACGCAGGGTCAGTTTGACCAAGGCGCAAACATGCAGACTTCTGCGCAGGCGCAACAAGCTGCGTTGGCAAATGCAGCGGCAAAGAGCGCGGCTTCACAGTTTGGTGCAGCATCTAGTAATCAGGCGGCTCTTGCTAATGCGGCGGCAAAAAATGCGGCTGCACAATTTGGTGCAAGTCAAAATCTTGCTTCAGCGCAAACAGCGGCTCAATATGGTTTAGCTGCTGATCAACTTAGTCTACAGGCAGCAGGTCAATTAGGTGCGTTGGGCAGTCAAGAACTACAAGCGCAACAAGGTATCTACGGACTCCAGAATCAAATTGGCGCACAGCAGCAAGCTCTGGAACAGCAGAAACTGAACCAAGCAATGCAAGACTATGCTAATGAACAACAGTATCCACTTATGCAGTTAGGCACTATGTCCAACATGCTGCGTGGCCTGCCAATGCAAGCACAGACTACCCAACAGTACCAAGCTCAGCCAAATGTTCTCACACAAGCTATCGGCGCAGCAGGCACAGGCGCGGCTCTGTACAACGCTTTTAATCCATCAAAAACAGGTGCAAGCGGCGGTCTGCCTAGTGAGTTTAAATACTCAAAAGGTGGCGGCATCATGTCTTACGACATAGGTGGCGAAATCGAGAGTGATCTCGAGAGCATGGATGAGGAAGGTCTTCAGAAACAACTCAAAGAATCTTCTAGCCCTTCAGTCAAACGCATAGCGCAACGTATTTTGCGTGAACGTCAGATGAGCAAGCAGGCACAAGGTACAGGTCCTATGGGCGTTCAGTATCAAGCGCCTGCCATGGCTGGCGGCGGCATTATTGCGTTTAGAGAATCAACGGAAGAAAACAATCAAAGTCTTGTTGAAGAAAAACCTGAGCTTACTGCGGGACAGATGCTGCAACAACGTGTGATGCAAAACAAGCCTACTGGTGACGTGATGACTCAGCCACAGGGTATTGTTCAAGCTGCACCAACCCCACCTGTACCTGCTCCAAAAGTAGAAGACACGTTGGGTAACTTACCTCCTTTTTACAAATCAATGTATGAGAAGGCCAACGCAACATCTAATCAATCAAGACAACAGATTGCGGCAGACCTTGAAAAAGAAGCTGGCCCAAATGTGGGCGCACAAGAACAACGCGCAAAAGTTATGGCGGAGCGTGCCAATACTGAAGATGAAGCCCATCGTACAAAATATCTTCGTTTGGCTGAATTCTTTGCTTCATGGGGTTCAACACCCGGTAACACCCTTGTTGCTGGCATGACGGCATTTAGAAACAAAGTGCCTGACGTTATCTCTGATGAAAAAGAAGCTAAGAAAATTCGCATGGAAATTGACAAATCTATTGCTGCGCTTGACGAAGCTACCCGCCTAGAGAAAAAAGGGTACATGGATAAAGCTGAATCTATCAAAGAAAAACAAGCGGCTAACATGATGAAGGTCAATGAGTTCGTGGCAAAAGCACAAGAAGATCAAGTCAAAATTGCCGCAGAGAACAAGAAACAAGCTGACTACCTCCTTGGTCAAGCTCAAATTCACAGAGAAGACGCGTTGTCCCGTGCTACAACTTCTAAAGAGGTTGCGGAGATTGAAGGCAGATTTCGTAAAGAAACAGAAAATATTCGCGGTTCTTTTGGTATACGAGAAGCTAATATTCGTGCTAAGTCACAAGAGAAAAGCGACACAAGCAGGGAAAGACATTACGACCAAAGTTCGGTTGATAGATTGCTTGGGGAAGAACGCAAAGCGCAATCTGATATTGACAGGATTAAAAAAGACCCTGATGTTAGTATGAACATGCGTATTCTTGAGATGGCTAAAGACCCTAAGAATAATATTTCTCCAGAACAAGTAGCTATAGCAAAGAAATTACTTGAGGAGAAACTTGGGGATGCGCCATCACGTCTAGAAGGTATACGTACTGAAAGACAACGCATACAAGATAGACTTGCCGGTAAAAAACCATCTGACGCGCCTGCGAATGATCCACTTGGTATTCTTTAACCATGAACATACAAGAAATTCGCCAAAAGTACCCTCAGTACAATGAACTGTCGGATGAACAGCTTGCGGATGGCTTGCATAAAAAATTCTATTCTAGTCTTCCAAAAGAAGATTTTTATAACAGGATAGGGCTTACAGAAAAACCGCAGGAAGCCCCACCAGTAAAAAGTGGCCCAACTGTTCTTCCTGACAGCGACACCTCTAGTGATTTTGTTCGAGGTATAGCAAACTACCTGCCCCAACTACAAGAACTCGGCGGCGCTGCTGAAGCTCTGACTGGTGTAGCGGCAAGCAAACTTGGCGCAAAGGAAACCGGCAAGTCGCTTACAGAGAGTGGTCTCAAGACCATGGAAGCTGGTCAAGCCAAAGCAGTTGTTAGAGAGTCTGATGCCTTCCTTAATGCGTGGGAAAAAGGTATTGGTACTGTCGTTACTGATTGGCTCCCATACCAAGTGGGTGCAGGTGCAGCAAACATTGCCGAGACATTAGGTTTCATGGGTATTGGAGCATTAGCTGGAACATTAGCTGCGCCCGGTGGCGGTACAGTTGCAGGCGCAGCAACAGGTATGTTATCTAAAACCTTGATTAAAAAAGGTGTCAAAGAAGCCGCCGAAGATTTAATGAAAAATGAAACCGCCAAAGCAATAGCTGAAGGCGCTTCAAAGAAAGAAGCAAAAGAACTGGCTTCTGAAGCTGTTAAAGAATTTACTGAAGCCCAAACCAAAAAAGCCATCATTGAAAAGGCTGGAGTAGAAAGCGCAGAAACTTACTCAGAGCAACTAGCCAAGGACTACGCTAAGTCAGGCGCAAAATCGTATGGCATGACCGCAGGTATGGCAAGTCAAGCTGGTTTGGCGGGTATGGGCGAAGTTGGCAGTCGTGTCTTTGAAGAAGAAAAACGCCGTGCCAAAGCAGAAGGCAGAGAGTTTCGTCCTGAAGACATTGACATGGGGCGCGTGCTTCCTTCCGTTGCTGTCCATGCGGTAGCAGACTATTTCTTCAACAAAATTGGCATTGATGCCATGAAGATCGGCGAGCAGGCCACCAAGTCTTTGACATTGGATATTGCTAAACGTATTGCCGTAACAGGGGCAAAACAAATTCCCGCTGAGGAACTTCAGACCCTTGCTGAGCGTTATGGCGCTGGTTTGTCTTTAACTGACAAAGAAGCCTTGAATGAATACATCAACACCGCAGCGGCAGCTGTTGGTATGTCTGTTGGCCCCGGTGCGGTGGGCGGAGCACGTACTAATTTTGAAGGCGCACAAAAACAAGCGCTGGATAAACTGACTGAAGAACTTAAGAAAAAGACGCAAGAGAAATCTGAAAGCCCTATTGTCGCTACATCAACAGTAAATGTTGACGGCAAAGAAAGCCAAAAAATTACCAGAAGAGACGGTAGCGTTGAAATTGACGGGGTGCAGGTTGTACCCCCCACCAATAAAGAGCAAGCCGCAGATACTATCGCACCTGCTGGCAGAAATTTAACTGTTTCAGAAGAAGGGCAAGGGGGGCAAACTAACGTCGCGCCAACACCTACCGTAGAGAAGTCGCCTGCTATTAAAAGTGCGGAAGAATACATTGCCAAGATTGATTCCGGTGAAGTAAAAGAACTTAGTGCGCCTAAGCTTGGTGCGCTGTTGGATAAGCTTGAGATTGAACGTCCCAAAGGTAAGGGCTTCAGAGAAAAAGCAGTGCAGGCGATTAAAGACCATCTTGCTACGCAAGGAGAACAGAATGTTGCAGGAACTGTCACAGATACAGGTGGAGCGGGCGCTGGAGTGGCTGTCAAGCCCAGTGCTGTCGTCGCCCCCGGAGGAACTACTACAACTCAATCAGGCGGAGTGGGTGATATTAGAGCACCTGTTGCAGACGTTGGTGCAGGAAAGGGAGCACAGCCAACTACATTAGCGGGAGCAACGCCGGGACAGATATCTAACTTGTATAAGGAGCCAGCTCCATTAGTTCCTACTACTGAACCAACAAAACCGTACGGCGAACAAAATCGTCCAAAGAAAGTAGAAAAACAAGCGCCTGTTTACTTTAAGAAAATGTTCCCCGGAGACGAAGGCAATCCTGATCCCTTCCCAAGCTACCAATACGACCCTACAAAATCCGAAGAAGAAAATACAAAAGCTGCATTGGAATTGCAAACACGGAATGAACAAGGGCAAGAAGAACAACGAGTACAAGCACTGACCGATGTGCGCGTTCGTGCGCTACAAGAACAACAAGAAGCAGATGCACGTAAAACTGCGGGCGACCCTCCCAAAATTGTTGAATTCAAAGTAACCGCTAAGAAGAAAGGTGACTATGAAAACACTCGTGCTAAGCTTGCTGAAGAAGACGTAAAGATACCTGCATGGAGAAATTTATCTCCACTGCAAAAGAAAATATATTTTGATTTTGTCCAAGCCGCTACATATGAGAATGCAACGGTATCTGAACGCGAAAACTTAATTGCTGGGCGTGAATTAGCTAACTCAATAGAAGAAGTTGGGCGCGGCAGAGGGTATTTCAAAGCTGATCCAACAAAATCTAAAGAAGAAAATGCTAAAGCTGCGTTGGCAGCAAAGCCAACTGAAAAAGAACAAGAAGTTTCTTTTACCTACAACAGAAACCGCACCGAACACAATAAAAGATATGGCGTAAGTTTTCCTGAGTGGAACACGTTATCTAAAGAAGCAAAGAAGATATACACAGACAGGATCGGTAGCAATACTGGCGTTGAACAAGACTTAGCGGCTGCGTATCTAGGCCTGCACTTGGGAGAAGTAGGTGGCAAGTTAAACGCTGCCCAACGCCAAAAGGCTGAAGCTAACATAGTTGAGTTGAAGCGCCGCGCGCAAACAACTGATGAAGAACGTAAGCTTGACAGCTATACCGCTGGCTTTGATACTGCGACTCCCTTAACAGAAGAACAAGATAAAGCGCTCGAAGAACGCGCCGCAAAAATTCTTGAAGAACAAGAAAAACGGAATGCCTTGCCCGTAGAGGTACTGAAACACCTCAGAGACGGTAACCTACAAGGTGTCCTCCAATACCTGCGCACAAAAGCAAAAACAGCAATTCATAAAACTCTTGCTCAAAAACTATTTTCATTGAAGCTTGGCACAAAGATTGAGCTTGTAGCTTCACTACTCAACAATGATTTGGCTGTCTACGACCCTAAGAGCAACACAATTTTTATTACTCCAGAAGGATTGTCTGATGTAGTCATGCTTCATGAGGTTGTACACGCTGCTACGATCAAAATCTTACGAGCCTTTGAGACTAATCCCAAGAGTCTTACAGATGAGCAGCGCGATGCTGTTGACCACCTCAAAGATATTATGGAGGTTGCCAGAAAAGAATTAGGTGATGATTACCCAGATGCGTTTAAGAATATTTACGAGTTTGTCAGCTATGCAATGACGGATAAGTTGTTTCAAAATGAACTATCAATACTGAGCACCAAAGATCTTCCAACTACTCTGCTCCCAGATAACAAGTCTATGTGGCCTGAGTTTGTCACAAGCTTATCTAAGTTATTTGACTTCTTTAAAAATATGTTCACCAAGACGGGTGACATTAAAACTGAAAATCTGTTGCCTGAAGTCTTTGCTGCATTTGAAGCTATTGTGGCTGTACCAGAAGGCGGTATTGAAATGGCTCCGTTGCCAAGTGCAATGCAAGTCAAAGGCACAAAGATACCAAAAGTAGCCCCAGATGAAATAGTAACAAGTCTTGACGACCGAACATCTGATAGTAATGCACTATACAAACTGAAGTCAGATCAAAAGCCTAACACCCCATTCAAGGCGCTTAAAAAATCCGTGACCACAGTTGCTGGTTGGCAGCGCTTAGCTACGATCTTCCAAAACGAAAGTTATCCTGTACGCGTTCTTGAGCAACAGCTTGCCAAGGCTAACTTACTATTCCGTACTGGTAAAGACGCCATCAACAACTTGCATGAGCAGATTACTCTTGCTTCTTCTTTGGCGCGTAACTATCACAACCAATACCTCAAAGCGCATATTGAAGAGTTGAACTCTGCGGTTGCTGGCTATGCAAAGGCGGCTGGCATTACATCTGAAGAAGCGTTGGTTGATTTGCACAAAGTTCTTGAGGCTCTGCATGAGCCCGAACGCCGGTTGGTTAAATACGTTCTTTCTGTGCCGCTGGAAAATACAAAGAAAACTTTGACCTTTAACGGCAAGCAATACACTGCCGCCAATCTACGAGCCGAGATTGTTAAAGAATTGAACTCAGGCACTACTACTGAGGCCGAGGCACGTCAGCTACGCAAAGAACTAGATAAGGTGATTTTCCAGACAGACTCAAATGGAAACATTGTCTATAAAAATAACTACCCACAACCTAACATGAAGTACGTTGATCCTGTTGGGTTCAGTCCTTCCGGCATAAAAGAAACAGATGTAGGCAGTATTGAGTTTAAGGTTACTGCTCTTGACCAAGCTTCTGTAGATAAGATTACACAGCAATATAACGATAGCAAATACAAAGAAGAGATGGAGCGCGTGCGTACTGCCGTGCAAGCCGTGCATGAAGCAACAAAGTCTCTTAACAAGATTGGTAACTACTGGTCGCAGCCCGTCAGCAACCGCGTGGCGTTCTATGGCTGGAAAGATTACATCCCGTTAAAAGGTCTGGCTAACCAGACTAAGATTGATGAACAGCTTGATTTCGATAGCCGCAAGATGGGCCGAGAGTTGCAAGATAACGCCGGTTCAATGGATGGTCGCTTCAGCGTGTCCAGAAACCCAATTCTTCAGACTATGTCAGATGGTGTGCGTTCTGCATTGCGTGCAGGGCGTCGAGACTTGACACAAACCGTCAAGAATCTTTTACCAGAAAGCAAACTCAACCCAAATGGACAAGGGCATCTTGAAGGTAATGTTGCATTGCATATTCCGTTTGAGGAACGAGACTCTGTTGATTTAAGTCAGTACAAAGGCGAGACAACCATCTTTCATTACAACGACGATGGCAGTATTGATATCCTTGTTGTATCAGACCCTAAGATGCGTAATGCTATCCGTCGTAGCTACAAACGTATCAACCCTTTGATTGAGTTGGCAAACAAGATTACCGGCGGCATCGGTATGCTACATACTCGATACAACTATCAGTTTGCGCCTCTCAACTTTGTGCGTGACGCATTGACCAACGCATTTACCATTGGCGCTGAAATGGGGCCAAGAGAAGCTGCTCGTTTCCTGACTGCCGTGGCTACACAAGTTAGTGCTAAGAACGGTCTGTACAAAGCTATGCAGGTTGCGGTGCTGTACGACAAGGGCGATGAAAAGAGCATCAAAACTTTGGAAGCTATGAAAAAACGTGATCCTTATATGAAGGACATGATTGAGATGATTGAGCAAGGTGGTTTAGTTTCCTACTTGCAAGGTCTTGGCTTGAAATCTAACTTCATTGAACTACATAAGTCAATTGGTAAAAGTGGCATCATTACTAAGATAGATGACTTGAATAAGTTTGTAGACACATGGACAGACATGTTTGAGATTGCGAGTCGCGGCGCTGCTTATGGCATTGTTAAACAGAACATGTACATGAAGAATTTAGCAAAAGGAATGAGCGAAAAAGACGCCATGGAAACTGCTATGGTGGAAGCCGCTGCTTACACAAAGAATCTCGCTAACTTTGAACAAGTAGGCGAAATGGGTAAAATGCTTGGCGCGTTCTATATGTTCTTCCGCCCAGCTGCAACGGGTGCTGTACGCGCAATCGAAGCATTGGCTCCCGCTTGGCCCGGTTCTATGGAGAGAGCGGTATTTAATCTGCCTAAGAGTATTAAGGACGATGAGGCCGCAGTCAAAACCTTTAAAGAAAACTATAAAGAGCAACAAGACAACGCCCGTGTAATGACTGGGGCTTTGTTTGGTTTAGGCATGATAGGTTACGCAATGGCATATATGACTGCGGATGACGACGACCTTGGTCGCAACGCTGTGGCTACAGATAATATGGATCAATGGACTCGCTACCTGCGGTTCCACATCCCCCGCAAAATCACTGAAGAGATGGGCCTCAAAGTTCCAGTTGTAATCCAGATACCTTGGGGATTTGGTCTTGGAGCTTTCGCCGCTGCCGGTGCGCAAATAGCGGCAATGACTTCTGGGCACATCCCTGTAACAAAAGCTTTGTCTAATATATTCACATCTATTACTTTGGATTCATTCATTCCAATCCCTATCTCAAAGATGCCCGCAACTGAAATGCCGCTGGAGTTCTTTCTGGATTCAATTGCGCCAAGCGTTACGCGTCCATTGCTAGAGTTCGCTCTAAATAAAAATGGTATGGGGCAAGCTATCTATAA
>Ga0181365_1000349_pt1 | contig 10273 bp, 11 predicted proteins | sample Fa13NDMM110DN_FD_130097 | JGI IMG/M metagenome (GOLD analysis project Ga0181365, IMG submission 130097) | Freshwater viral communities from Lake Michigan, USA - Fa13.ND.MM110.D.N | ecosystem: Environmental > Aquatic > Freshwater > Lake | place: USA: Michigan | collected 2013-09-24
CCTACAGGTTCCCAGCCTTCTCTTAGTTTCCCAGAGAGATTGCGAGGGTCCGCCTGATTCAGCGTTGAAGTACGAATCCATCTATACGAATACCCAGCTTGTTTGTCAGGCTCAGGGAGCAATTCTGCTGGCGCCCACTGCTTAGGACGTTCGCTTGTTGCACGGGTATCTAATTCACGAGTAAGTTTTTTTTCAGCCATTTTGGGCCTCCAATTTTGTAAGTTCACGGGCGTATTGCTCGGGGGTTAATCCAAGTTTTTTAGCTAACTGTAATTGCGTTTGCTTTAAACGTATCTGTTTGGATGACGTACTTCTTGTAGCCGGAGCAACAACCGTGTTTGGCTTAGCTTTTGGAGCAGGTTTCTGGACCTCTTCTGCTGACTCTGCCTTTTCTTCCGGAATACCAAAGTATTCTGGAAACTTCTCACGCATAGTTCTGTCTATACGTTTAAAATACTGGTCCGAACCGATAATATCTTTACCGTATTCGTCAATTAATTCGTCGTGTACTCCAACAGCAAAACTTGACATGGCTTTTTTGGTACCATACCATGGATTCTGGTCCAACCAAGACTGTGTTTTGGCATCAATCTTGGGACGCTGTTGCTCCACTTCCTGCATTTGTACATCATTTTCAGAAATTTGTAAAGTACTTGGTTTGAAGTCTTTAGCTTTCTGAACTTTATACCCTGCCTCATTTAGTCTAGTCTGAGCTTCTACGATCCTATCCGGGTCGCCTGTTTCTAGAGCTTCTTTATAAGCACGTTGAGCCACTTGAATCTCTAAATCAGCGGCGTTTTGGACCGTTTCTATATAGGTTTTCTCGCCTGTACTGTAAGCTTCACGTAGCTTTTTGTTCTCGTCCATTAACCGTTTAGTTAGGTTAATAGCCTCTTGTTGTTCTCTAAAAGCAGCTTCTTTAGCTCTGCGCTCGTCGTGATAAACCTTTTTATACTGCTTTAGACGTAAAGCTTGCGCTTTAGGGTCTAGGTCTTCTTCGTCGTCGGCAGCGTCAAACTGCTTAACCATTTCTTCCGGAATAGCTTCTTTGTTCCGGTCTTTTGGCGGGGTATCGTCTTCAATTTCAATCTCAATATCCGCACCATCTTCTACGGGTTTACCCTTAATTTCTACTTCGTCGGGAAACTCAAAATTTTCCATTTCTTGTTTGTTTTCAGCCATTTATAACTCCTTAAGCACGTTTAATTCCACGAGGATCTTGTACTACAGCCTCTACGGAATCATCATTAATCATTCGGAACTCCCTACCATGGATAAGTAATCTAGTGCCAGCATTTGGTCTGACAACTACAAAATCACCTTTTTTACACCAAGGGCCTGTGGGGAATCTAGCGGGGTCTTTGTAGCAATCTGGGCCAATCTCAACCACAAAAAGAACCGTTGCTAGCTTCTCTTCAAAGTTAATGGTCTGATCTGCTTTTACTAGTCCGCTCTCGTATTGTTCTTCAACCTCGGGTACTGCACAGAGAACTCTGTATCCTGATGGAGTTGGAACCTGTCGTGCTTTTTCTTCGTTACTTGCTGTAAAACTTACTGCGCCTACAACTTCTGGTTTATCGGGGTTTGAGCCGATAAGGATTTCATTCGTCATCAGAATGCTCCATATTTTTTCTAAGGTCGGTTATGAATAGACGAGCAGAAAGAAGACCTTGAATCTCCCCACACATCTTCTGGTACTCAGAGAAGTCTTTTGCACTTCCCGCACCAACGGCTTCCTGTAGCCGTCCTACTTTCTCGTCTAGTTGCTGGACTACACGATCAAAATACTTTTCAATCATTTATTAGGTTTTTCGCCTTTCTGCATCTGCGCATATGTCTTAGCCATATCGACACCAAGTTTTGCCCCGGCTTCTTCCTGTTTAGCCTCTCGGTCTTGGTTGTCTTTCTGTGCTTTGAGAGATGCCTGTAAACCTGCAATTCTCTCTTGAGACGTAATTCTTTCTTTCTCAATCTCAAGCTGATCGGCTTTAGCTGCTGCGTCAGCGGCAAGTTTGCGCTCCTTAATAGATACTTCTTGCGCTTTGAGCTGGAGCTCTTGCTGTTGCATCTGGATAATAGGATCTTGCTGGGCCTGCTGAGCTTGTTGTGCGGCAACCTCGTTTGTGTTGCGTTGCAATAGTTGTTGTGCGGCTTGGGCAGCAAGCTGAGATATTTGAACTTCCATTTCTGCAGGAATACCCTGTGCATCCTCGTCATCTGGATGGCTTGGCAACTCAACACCCATAGCTGCTTCCATCTGTTTGCGATATTCGTAAGCAATGTGCTCGTTGATGTGAGCCAACATGGCGGACTGTATTATTTGTGCTTGAGGGTTTTGACCTACCAACTGCATGATCTTAGGGTCTTTCATAGCAGACATGTGCACAACGATATGCGCCTGATGGTCTTGGTATAAAAACGCTTTGACTGGTTTCATCATAAGAACATTTGTATTCTCAGTGATGGGGTCCTGGGGTTTCTGGTCTTCTGGCAACTTAACTAGCTTTTGCGCATTCTTAATACCAAGCACGGTTAGCATCTGGCGGTGTAAGAAAGGCATGTTGTAAATCTGTGGGGTTTGTTGGGCCAGTTGTAAGACTGCTTGATATTGCACAATCTTCTGAGCCATTGTTGCGGCGTTTGGATCTGAGACTGGAATTACATCTACATTGTCATAGTCAGATTGTTTAGCACGAGGTGATCCCTCAGTGGGCTCGTAGTCATAGGTTTCTGGAGTGTAATCCCTGATTATGTCACGAAGCAGTTTCAGTTCCTGTTTCATTGCATAATGGATGCGAGCTTGTACTGCGGACATTACTTTGAGTGTACGCTCCAGAATTGCTAGTGTTGTACCTACAGGCGCTTGTGCGCTCATGTCACTTATCTGTAAGTCTGCTGCAGACGCAAAACGACGTCCTTCTTCAATGATCTTATCTAACAACCCAGCCAAGACCATACTCGGCTCTTTATATGGAAGCGGAACTATGTTGTCTCGGATTGTGCCCGAAGGTACGTCAACATCACGGAATTCTCCTGGGCTTATCGGAGTATCATCTCCTTTGGAACGCAACCCACGGGTCTTAAAGCCACCAGGCAGATTTGAGAGTGATCCTGCGTCAACAAGTTGGCGGAGTATAGAAGTTCCTGATTTAGCAAAAGCCCCAATAAGATGAATAAGACCGAAGCAATAAAACCCAAAACCAGGGATATAACCGTAGTGTACAAAGTGGTTGCGTTTCTTTTTAGTTTCATCTTCTGGTCTCCAGTTACGACGAATGGCCAAGATAGTACCACTACTTTTCTCCATTGTGACTATATACGGAAGCGCTACACCCGTTGGCTCTCCGTCTTCATCGGTGTCCTCGTAACCTTCTAAGTCAAGATTTACCTGCATTTCCAATATCTTATAGCGGTCATCAGTGCTAGCTCTAAAGCCCATCTTCTCCGCAATTTTTTTCTCTACCTCATCAAAACTATCGGTAGGTTCTTCAAGTTCTATATCTCTCCAAAAGCCCGCAACCTGTAATTTTCTTAGCTCGTTGGGGGTCTTGCGCATGACGTGTGTCACACGAGGGGATTGTTCTAAACTAGATGCACCATATGGAACTACGAGATCTTCTGCTGGCACAAACATACTAACTTGGCGCTCTAAGCTTGGGTCGTAGTAAACCTTCTTAAACGCATTACCGGCAAGCCCTAAGCCCCACAACATCCGCTCAGTCTCGGGACGGAACTCTTCCATTTTTTCTGTTAACTGATAGTTCATGTCTTCTTGGACACGCTCAGCAGCATCTTTTTTCTCTGGAGTCTCTTTACCAATTACTTGTGTCTTAACAGGACCTTGCGCAGGGAAGATCTCCATAATTGTTTCGGATTGGAACTTAACAAGTGTTTCACTTAGTATGGGGTGATATACACCACAAGCGCCGGGCCAAGGCTCCATACGCTCTTCAATTTTCATACCTAGGAGTTGCAAGCCATCTACATACGTCTGCATCCAGTCTTTTCTGCTGCTAACGTCGTCATCAAAATCGCCAATTAAATCGCCAGAGATTTGTTGTAGCTGTCCTTCTGTTAATTCTTCTGCTAAGTTTTCATCAAACTCATCTTCGTCTTCGGTTTTTTCTATACGCAGAATTGGCATACCATCTATACCAATTTCAACTGATTCGGGGTCTTCAATAGATATTTCTAACTCAGGCTCGGCGTCGTTGTCAATCTCAGAGATCCCCAGGGGGGCTGCGTATAAACCTTTTTCTATTGGCATATTAAATTCCTGCGTTATACATTATAGTACCCAGCTTTCCGGTACGATTTAAAATACTTTGGCTCATCTTGCTCATCTGAATCAAGCTGAATAAACCCACCTCTACGAAACCGTAGTAATGCCTGCGTCATCGAGTCAACCAAGTCATCGTGCTCGCCCGAAGGAAAACTTGCTACTTCTTCTACTAATTCTTCTGCCCACGCAGTTTGAGGTACCCACACCCTTCCAGATGCAAATATATCAGCAACTGCATTTAATCGTGCTATTTTATCATTACCTCTGCTTGGTACGTATTCTTGGACCGGTATACCCATTGCACGAAGCTCAAATACAAGCGGGGCTCCAGAGGCTTTTGCCTCGACAATAAGTGCATCAGGTTCCCACTCTTTATAGTGCTCGAACGCAGTTTGTTTTAACTCGGGGAACTCCATACGCTGTTTAAAAGAGTTAAGTAGGATGATGTGGGGTACTCTTGTGCCTCTGTCGTTATCTCTATAAAAAACACCCCAAGTGGTACAAGCGCAATAGTCTGAACGCTGGGTTTTTAAAAACGCCGTATCCCAAGACTGAATCGTAAACTCACACATCGGGGGGTCCTCATACTCCCACTCATTCCACCACTCTCGCTTCACAATAGCACTGACATCTGAGGTGGGTGACTGCATATACTGCGCCATCCACTTGCCGTTTGGTAGTTCGTTTTTAAGTGCTAATAACTCTTCTAAACTCCAAAATGCCGGCCATAGGGGTTGTCCGTCGTCTAGAATTGCAGGGAAATTAATGACCTCCCACTCTTCCCCACTACGCTGCATTGCTGACTTAAGTACTTGTCCTGTAAGGTCTTTTTTACTCCATCGTGTCATAACGATGATAATTGCACCACCCGGTTGTAGCCGCTGCCGTGGTCCTGATGTATACCACTCGTGGGTTTTGTCGTAAACGTCCGGGTTGTTCTCTGCTAGGGCTGCTTCTTGTTCCGAATGGGGGTCGTCAATAATGAGAATATCCGCACCCTTACCCGTAACTGCGCCTCCCACACCGATAGCAAAATAGTCTCCCCCCTTGTTTGTTGCCCAGCGCCCAGCAGCTTTAGAGTCACTTTGTAGTCCAACTCCCGGGAAGATAGACTTATAAACGTCGGAGTCCACAAGATTACGGACCTTACGTCCGAAGCCAACCGCAAGCTCGGCTGTATGAGAAGTTTGAATAACCTTTTTCTTTGGAAATTTACCCAAAAACCAGGCTGGTAACAGATAAGAAGCGAATTCAGACTTAGTGTGACGAGGAGGCATATTAATAATAAGACGTTTAATTTCTCCATTTGCTACCCTTTCAAAGGCTTCCGCCATTTCACTATGATGCGCCCCATCTATAAAGTCCGGCCACACTTTGTGAACGAAGTCCATAAACTTATCTTGACAATTCTCCTTCTGTTTTACTTCTACTGCAGTGCCTAATTGCTCATTTAGGGCCCTTAACTGCGCTTCTGTGAGTCTAGTTAGGTTTCTTTCGAGGTTTTGCAGCTCGTGTTTACTCAGCTGACGCATCTTTTAGCTCGTTTGTAAGCCGTTCAGACGTTGGAGTGACGTCTATAGTGTTCATTTCCATCAAAAGGCGTATTTTTTCTCTAATTGCCTCTTGCAATTCCTCAGAGTTTTTGTGGGTAATAGTGATTTCGGACCGTTCTGTGAATAAATCGCACGCTTTTCCTAATAATTCCAAGGATTTGAGCTCATGCCGGGTATCACCACATTGTGAAATTTCAATTAGTCGGTTTGTAACGACCGTTCTTAGCTGAATTTTGTCTTCTACGAGCTGTCTGTCGTATGCTGAGAGATACGAAGCCATTGCAAGAGCTGTTCCTGGGTTATCCATGGCTTCCAACTCATCTTTTCTCTCTTGGGGGGTCTTTTCTTGTTCGAGTTTGTCGAACATCCCTTTAGCTTTCTCGTTGTCTTCCGGGGTCATTTCGTACCCAGAGCCTAATTCTTCAAGTAAAAGCGCAGTATTGGCTTTAACTCGGACCTTGTTGTCGTGGTCTTCTAGTTTTTGTGGCAATGCCCAATCTGGGACTGAGTGATTTAATGTAGGTTCAACGTTTACCGGCATGTTCTGGCAGCTGGTTGGTTGTTAATGGTTTGTATAGTAACAGATTTTCGTCGTGGTGATGGATTCTATGGCAGTTTGCGCAATACACCACGCATTTTTTTATCTCTTCCATGGCTGCAACGAAGCAGCCATTGCTTACTAGTCTGTGTACGTGCTGATGGTTTTCTTTATCCACATGGTGAAAATCTAGTGCTGCTGGGTGGTTAAAGCCGCATTTTATGCATTGAAGGGTACGTTTATACTCGTTCCACTTTTGTCTTGCGTCTAATCTTCTTTGCTTTTGTTTCTCGATTAGAACTTTTCTGTTCTTTATATAGTGCTCACGCGAGTATTGCGCATGCTTTCTTTTTTTTACTTCCTCGTCTTTGTACGGCATCCTGATCTATCTTCCTTTTCCAATAGAGGCTATTCTTAAAAGCCCATGGACTACTGGGCTCGTACAATTTAAAACCGCAGTTTATAAGGGAATTAGATGAAGCTGGGTTATCTGTAGTGTCCGTAATTAACCAATTCCAACCCAGCTCTTTTGCTTTCCGAAGTCTAACTTCAATTAATCTTTTCTGCAATCCGTGACCAGTATAGCCACCCAATACGCCAGCACGACACAAATAACCAGTATCGCTAAACTGAATAGATCGGACGAGGCCACCAAAGCCAACAGGTTTTCCAGACTCATCGTAGGCGATCCACCAATGTCCGTGGTCAGGTTTATATGGAACATCTTCAGGTAATGTCTTTCTTTGTAAAAATAATATAGCACTCTGATGTGCGGTGTTACGAATATCTACTTTCTTAATAGTGAATTTTGGCTCGCTCATAACACCGCCCCCGGGTAAACATTTACCCCACTATTTTAGAACGGAACGCTAATTTTTGTCAGTTGTTTAGCACCGTTAATAAGTTCTTTTTCGCTGGCATCTCTTACTAACTTATTGATTTCTATAGCCTTTCCAATAACTTCCGATGGTGTAGGCATTTTTGGTAGTAAATCTATGGCAGCTGCGGTGGTTTTATCAGCAACTTCTGCAAGGCGCTTTTGCATTTCGTATTGCTGGTCGATGAAGTCTTTGACTGTAACGATGGGTTTCATGCTTTTCTCCTTAAATAATGTGTAGTATATCACACAATTGCTGCAGTGCAACATAAATCGTAGTGTAACATAAATGATACGTTAAACGGGGTTATTGCATCAAATACGTTACATGTAACAAAAATTATATACCCCCCGGGGGTAGGGGAGGTAAAGCAAATGAAGGGGTACCATTCTCTAGAATAGGATGGGGGAATGTTGTATTTCTACACAATAGGGGGTGGGGGTATGATTTTTAAAAAATGAGTATCTACTGTGCAGATCATTGTGTATATATCACTATAAGAAACTTTATCTGACATTTGGGGGGTGGGGGTGGACTGGGTGACCAGTATGTCATTTTTTATCGTATTACGAAATAAAATTAAAAATAATTCTTGACCATATTAGAGAACCATGAGACATTGTGACTGTGCAATATCGCACATAACCTTTAATAAGGAGTCGTGAAAATGGAAGCAAATCAATTTGAAATGAATGCCCAACAAATCGCTGGCTTTACTGCTATTGGTGCTACCTTTGCTGATAGTGAATTAACTGCTGATGAGGCTGTATTATCCTTTACTAAGCTAGTATGCCCAGAGGGAGCTACTACCCCAATATATGATTTATGGGAAGCCGGTAGTAAGTATTGGAAAGCCGGTTATGCTGAGGGTAAAAAGATAGCTCTCACTGATGCTGATGGTAAGGAAAACAATACTGTCACCAAAGCTTTTAGTCGGTTTACCAGTAGAGTAGAGAAGGCTTACGGGATAACTAAACCAGCTAAACCTACTGGTGATGCACCAGCTAAAGCTACCCAAAGGGCTAAGCAAGCCATAGAGCTAGCTAAGCAGAAAGAACGCCCAATGCAAGATTTATTGGCTGAGGTTCAGATGCTCACCAGTGCACCCAGTAAGGCTAATCTAGCCAAAGCTACCAAAGTGCAATCGGTTATTGAGGCTAAACGTAAAGATGATCTTAAAGATCGTATGGATGGTATTGAGGCTTTGCAAAAGGAAGTTAAGGCTCTAGTCGGTTCATGCTTTGATGAGCAAGTACTGGCTGATGTAGCTAAAGTATTGCAAGGCTTTGACTACACAATCGCTGGCTAACCCAGTCGGCTTAATCAACCCAGCTTAGGCTGGGTTTTTTTTATCCAGTCGGCTTTGCCGAAAATATAGAGAACTGGTTGTAAGCGACGCTTTAGCCCCGCTTGGCGAAGTCAGCGAAGCAGACATTATGACTTTGTGTCATTTTGTCCAATCATGTGGTATTGCAATACCATGTGTTTTAGTTTGCTTTGTTCCGTTTCGTTTTATAATGTTCCGAGTAATGTTCCGTGTTAAGTCGTTGATTTCATTACTTTGTTCCTTTGTTCCTAATGTTCCGACCCGAAAATGCGTTTTCCTGAAATGCAATCCAAAGACCCCCTTCGCATAGTGCAATTCCCATATTATGAAAAGCAATTGTAGATTGGCTTAATAATAAAAAAACTTTAAGAACATTAGTAACATTAAGAACATTATCTCTATCTATATGATTTTATTGATTTTCATTTGTTCCTATCACTCGGAACATTATAAGAACATTTAGGAACATTTGACAGGACAAACACTTGACTTTGTAAACTACCTATGTTAAAATGGTGTTAAGTAGGAATTCGCCTTTGTTCTTACCCGACAAAATGACATGGGTGTCAGAATGTCCAAACCTAAAAAGGCATAGGAGAATTAAGATGCAATCATCTAAAACAGTTGTAATAACCGCAGAGATGTCATCGCAGTTTGATGATATCGCCACCGCCAAATTGACATCGTCTTCCTTGGCTTTCCTTGAGTCCGAAACAACGGCTCAAACCGCAATCGCAACATTCTCGGAAGTCCTCGGTGCTAAACCTGTATGGGCAAGGTATGAGATGTCCCGTATTATTTTCGTAGAATCCTTGGCAGGCGAGGGTTTATCAGGGGACGCCATTAATCAGCGTTGGAAGCGTTTCAAAGACCAACTTGGTGTTGATGTTCCAAAGTCAGACAACCCCGAATCGCAGGCGAGAGCCAAGGCAAGAGCAGAAGCCACCGCCAAAAAGCGGGCGGAGTTTGACGGCAAGTCCATTGACCAACTCAAGGCAGACATCAAAAACCTGACCGCCAACGCTAGCATGGCAAACCTCAAAAAGGCGGGTGAAGTGCAAAAGGAAATTGATACCCGCTTCAAAGAGGAAAACAAGGGTCAAGAGGAATACCGCAAAGACCTCATCAAATCCTTGACCGAATGGCTCAAAGAGCAGTCCACAAACGACCTTGCCACAATGGCATTGAATTATGGTTTAGAGGTGTCTTATGAGAAATAAGACTAAGGCGTGGCGTAGGAAGAATGGCAATCGCAGTATGTCAGGTCGCCTAAACTCCCGCAGAAAATAAAATTCGTAGTGCGTGGTTTGGGGGGATTCGTCCCCCCTTTTTTTATCTTGTATCAACCCCGCAACACCCATTCACCCCACACAAACCTCGGACAAACTGACATCGTGTCATATTGTCCACCACCTCAAACCCATTTAATCACCGCATCAATGCCGACTACCATAAAAAACAGAGGGAACTGGCGGGGGGCGACGCCAAAGCGACGAGCAAGCCCGAAGTCATGCAGGGCTAAAGAAAAGGACAAACACTTGACTTTGTCAAGGTATTATGGTATACTAGGATAGTGGGAATTTGCCCATTACATACGCTTTGCCTTTTTTATTTACAACCCGACAAAATGACACCCATGTCAGATTGTCCAAACCTAGGAGAACCATCGTGCAAAACCTATCAAGCAAAGACCAA